>ERZ773008.3119-NODE-3119-length-10355-cov-3.835825_pt1 | contig 10355 bp, 10 predicted proteins | sample MGYA00580664_ERZ773008 | MGnify/ENA primary metagenome ERZ773008 (study PRJEB29015, sample SAMEA2738016) | human oral metagenome | biome: human oral; feature: human-associated habitat; material: dental | place: China | collected 2048 ... | reverse complement strand
TATATAATATTTATATTAGTAAAATTATTTTTGACTTATGAAACACCCTCTTTTTTATTGGAACTTGAAAGAAATAAATAAAAAATGGATAAATTTAATTTCTTATTGATAAAAATTGACTTCTATAAAAAAAGGGGTTAATCCCTTTAATCTTTCCCGAAACCCGCCCTCGATATTATTAAATCAGTACGTGGTAGTAACATTGCCCGATAACTGTACCCATGTAACAATACTGAGGATAACTATAAAAAGTTTGTAACTCCTCCGATTACTGAATAGGGTGGCAGCCTAATTTCCAAAAAAAGGAAAAATTTGTACTCACTTTTAATAAAATCTACACCTATAAAATTTATTCCAAAATTTATTCAACTAAGTCAGTAAGCCAGTTTGCCTGCTGTAATTCCGTGTCAATTTCTCTAATTTTTTTCGAAAGCTCATCCAAGTCTTTTTGTAATGTCGGAACATCTACCGTACTCAAAATCTTAATTTCCTTATTTGAGTATAGTTCCACTTTTTGACTGGCATATTGCAGGAATGTTCTCATAATATTGGCTTTTAGAGTCAAAGTATCCCTTTCGGCAATCATATCCGTCAAAGTTACTCCATTTGAAAGAGTTATGGAATTTGTTTTGTTTATCTGCTTTATCAATAAAGTAAGCTGCTCTATAAAATTGTCAAGTTCAGTCATTAATGACTTTGGATCTTCGGTAGGAGTATCATTTTCCTGAACTTTTGCATTATTATTAAGTCTTATACGTAACTGTTCTATTCTTTTTTGTAAATCGGCTCTTAAAATCAAGGCTTCTGCAAGTTTCATATTTAACCTCCGTTTTATTTAAATTATATATTTTTCATCATTATTATATCTGATAGATTTTTTTATGTCAATACGATTGACAAAAAAGAAAAAACAGTATAAAATAGTATCATAAAACAATTTAAACTTCAGGGCAGGGTGAAATTCCCGACCGGCGGTACAGTCCGCGAGCTTTTACGAGCATGAATCGGTGCAATTCCGATACCGATAGTATAGTCTAGATGGAAGAAGTTGAAATATAAGTAGTAATTGCTATAATAAAATTTAAGATAGTCAAGTATTGAGATACTTAATATATCGATGTATATATGTGCAAATTTAATATATATAAGTTAATGTATATTCTTAATATGTGTAAATACAGAGTTATATATTTGTTATTAAATCTTATTATATATAAAATCAATTTAAATATTGATTGTATTTATAAAATATTCATATATTTTATGTAATAAGATTTAATGTATAAAACAGATAACAATTATAGCAATGTCAGCTTTAATATCAAAATTTCCCCGGAGTTTTAATTATCCGGTTTTTTTAATTGCAGGAAAATTGTTTTAACTTTATAACTTTAGGAATAACTTTAGGAGGAAAAATGAAAAAATTTGAAGGAAAGTTCAATGGAAAAGATTTAAAAATAGGTATTGTAGCGGGAAGATTTAATGAATTTATCACATCAAAATTAGTCGGAGGAGCGGTTGATGTATTGACAAGGAATGATGTTTCGGAAGAAAATATTGAAATTGCGTGGGTTCCCGGAGCATTTGAAATACCGCTTATAGCCAAAAAGATGATAAATACAGGAAAATATGACGGAATAATAACGCTTGGAGCGGTAATACAAGGTTCTACACCACATTTTGACTATGTTTGTGCGGAAGTATCCAAAGGAGTGGCACAATTATCATTGCAATATGACATTCCTGTCATATTCGGTGTGCTGACAACCAACAATATAGAGGAAGCGATAGAAAGAGCCGGAACAAAAGCAGGAAATAAAGGTTCTGAAGCCGCATTTGCAGTTATAGAAATGATAAATCTCGTAAAAGAAATCGGGTAACGATATGAACGAAAAAACTCAAGTTGAAAAAGATAAGGAATATATGAAATTTGCTATAAAACTTGCCAAACAGGGGGAGGGAAAAGTAAACCCCAATCCTATAGTAGGAGCTGTTGTAGTAAAAGATGATGTGATTGTCGGAAAAGGGTATCATAAAGTATTCGGGAAAGCCCATGCAGAAGTCTATGCTCTCGAAGAGGCAGGAAAACTTGCAAGGAATGCGACTATTTATGTAACTCTTGAACCATGCTCTCATTTTGGAAAGACGCCTCCATGTGCTGAAAAAATTATAAAAATGGGGATAAAAAGATGTGTAATAGGCTCAAACGACCCCAATCCCAAAGTGGCAGGAAAAGGGATTGAGATGCTTAGAGCCGCAGGAATAGAAGTAACTCGGAATGTTTTAAAAGAAGAGTGTGATGAGCTGAATCAGGTGTTTTTTAAATATATAAAATCAGAAATTCCTTATTTATTTTTAAAATGCGGAATTACAATGGATGGAAAAATCGCTCTTTCAAACGGTGTTTCCAAATGGATAACGAATGAAAAGGCAAGGGAAAAGGTCCAGTATTACAGAAACAGATTTATGGGGATAATGGTAGGAATAAATACGGTTTTATATGATAATCCAAGCCTAACTGCAAGAATTGAAAACGGAGTGAACCCTTTCAGAATAATAGTCGACCCGAATTTAAAAATAACGGAAGAATATAATGTCATAAAAAATAATGAAGATGAAAAAACGGTAATTATTACTTCGGTTATTAATAAAAATAATAAAAAAATAAAAAAAATGGAAAAAAATAAAAAAATAAAGTTTATTTTTTTAGAGGGAAAATGTTTTTCTATGAATGATATGTTGAGAGAAATAGGAAAACAGGGAATTGATTCTGTTTTACTTGAGGGGGGAGAGGCTCTCATTTCGAGGGCTTTTTCGGAAAAAGTAATTGACGGAGGGGAAATATTTATTTCAAATAAAATATTTGGAGATAATAATGCAAAATCTTTTATTTCAGGATTTGCGGCTGAAAATACGGATGAAGCGCTAACTTTGGATAATATAAAATATAATATTTATGATAATAATATCGGAGTTGAGTTTTATCTTAAGAGATATGATGAGAGATGAAATTTAGTAATAAAATATATTTGTTCATTTACTAAAACTTTTTTTAATAAAAAAATACTTATTTTATATTTTAAGTGAAGTAGGTCTACAAATATAGTATCTATAAATATAATAAAAGTTAAAGTGAAATAAAAAAATAGGAGAAAAATATGTTTACAGGATTAGTGGAAGAAACGGGCAAAATTATGAATATTTTGAAAAAATCTTCGGGAATGGAAATTACAATAAAGGCAAATAAAATAATTGAAAAAGTTCAGATTGGGGACAGTATAGCGGTAAATGGAGTCTGTCTGACAGTTACTTCTTTTAAAAATGATACTTTCACTGCCGATGTGATGTATGAAACCATTGAAAGAAGCGGATTGAAAAGAATAAAAACGGGAGAAAGAGTAAACCTTGAAAAATCTGTAACATTACTGACATTTCTTGGAGGACATCTGATTATGGGAGATGTGGACTGCGAGGCGGAAATACTGTCCGTCAATCCTAAAGGGATAGCAAAAGTATATGTATTCGGATTTAAAGAAAAGGACAGAAAAAATATGAAATATATCGTCGAAAAAGGAAGAATAACTATAGACGGAGCAAGCCTGACGGTAATTGACACGAATGATGAAAATGAAACATTTTCCGTGTCGCTCATTCCCCATACAATAGAAAATATTATTTTAGGAAAGAAAAAAGTTGGAGATTTTGTAAATATTGAAACGGATTTGTTCGGAAAATATGTAGAGAAAATATTGAAATTTTCCAATAATGAAAATTCTGATTTGAAAAATTCCGAAAATAAGGAAAATAGGAAATCAAATATAACTACTGAATTTTTAGCAGAAAACGGATTTTAGAAAAATTTTAAACTTAGAGATTTTTGAGGTGAAAAAAATGGATATTAAATTTAATACAGTGGAAGAAGCATTGAAAGATATAAAAAAGGGCATCCCTATAGTTATAGTAGATGATGAGGACAGGGAAAATGAGGGAGACCTTTATATTCCTGCTCAAATGGCGACGTATGATAGTATAAATTTTATGATAAATAAAGCAAGAGGGCTGATGTGTGTACCGATGTCTAAAAAAAGAGCCGATGAGCTGAAACTGAATATGATGACGGAAAATAATACGGATAATCACGGAACAGCTTTTACAGTGTCTGTAGATTCATATGAAGGAACAACTACAGGTATATCTACAGGAGACAGGCTGAAAACGATACTAGATTTGGGAAATTTGGATAAAAAGGCTGAAGATTTCAGCCGACCGGGGCATATGTTTCCATTAATTGCCAAAGAAAAAGGGGTCCTTGAAAGAAAGGGACATACTGAAGCTGCTGTAGATCTGTCAAAAATAGCAGGCTTTACAGAAGTCGGAGTAATAATGGAAATATTGAAAGAAGACGGAACAATGGCGAGAAGAGATGATCTGTTTGAATTTTGTCAAAAATATAATTTAAAAATAATAACAATAGATGATTTGATAATGTACAGAAAAAATAATGAAAAACTCGTAAAAAATGAAGCTGAAGTGGATATCATAACAAAATTCGGTAAATTTACTTTTATAGGATATAGTGATAAAATCGAAAATAAGGAATATATCGCTATTATTAAAGGAAATATCAGAAATAAGGAGAATGTGAGTGTAAGACTTCATTCGGAATGTCTGACGGGAGATGTATTCGGGTCTAAACGTTGTGACTGTCAGGAGCAACTTCACAGATCTTTAAATGAAATAGAAAAAAAGGGGGAAGGACTTGTAGTATATTTAAGACAGGAGGGCAGAGGAATAGGTATACTTAATAAACTGAAAGCCTATAAACTCCAAGATAAGGGATATGATACTGTGGAAGCCAATCATCAGCTGGGATTTCAGGATGATTTAAGGGATTACGCAGTGGCAGCTCAGATAATAAAAGATTTGGAGATAAAAACCATATCCCTTAAAACGAATAATCCTTTGAAAATCGAAGGGCTTAAAAAATATGGGATAAATGTTGTTTCGAGGGAAGAAATAGAGATAAAATCCAATGAATTTGACAGAAAATATCTGAAAACAAAAAAAGAAAAAATGGGACATCTTTTAGGACAGGAGCTATAGTAAAATAAAAGAAAAATAGGAGCAATTATATTATATCTTGACAAAAATTAAAGAATAAATTATACTTTAGTCATAAAAAATAATGAGAAAGATAACTATAAATTCAGAGCTGCCTAAAAGGCGGCTTTTTTAGGAAAAAGAGGCAAAATAAAAATAAAAAAGTTAAGGAGCAGCACTTATGGGATATATAAAAATTTTAGATGAAAGTGTGTCCAATATAATTGCAGCGGGAGAAGTCGTCGAAAATCCCGCATCAATGATTAAGGAAATGATTGAAAATTCCCTTGACGCTAAAGCGACTATTATAAAAATAGAAGTTTTTAAAGGGGGAATGGATGTAAAAATAAGCGATAACGGTGTAGGAATGGATAAGGACGATACACTGCTTTCCATTGAAAGACACGCTACTTCAAAAATTGCTACAAAAGATGACGTGTTCAATCTCAATACTTACGGTTTCAGAGGAGAAGCTCTTGCTTCTATTGCGGCGGTTTCAAAACTTACAATAACTACTCGTTCCAAAAGCAGCTCTACAGGTTATAAAATAGGCAGTTATGGCGGAGTTGTAAGAAAATTTGAGGAAGTTTCAAGAAATGTAGGAACCGAAATTGAAGTGAGAGATTTATTTTACAATACTCCTGCAAGAAAAAAATTTCTGAGAAAAGAAAGTACGGAATACAATAAAATAAGGGACATTGTTTTAAAGGAAGCACTGGTAAATAATGATACTGCTTTTACGCTGGAATTTGACGGGAAACAAAGTATAAGTACAAGCGGTAAAGGAACTGAAAATACTATTTTAGAGCTTTTTGGAAAATCAGTTTTGAGAAATTTGAAAAAATTTGAATATGGATATTTAGGAAATGTTGAAATTTTAAGAAGCAGTAAAGATTATATATTTACTTATGTAAATAAGAGATATGTAAAATCTAATACGATAGAAAGAGCAGTAATAGACGGGTACTATACTAAACTGATGAAAGGTAAATATCCTTTTGCTATTATATTTTTTGATATTGACCCTAAAGAAATTGATGTGAATGTTCATCCGTCCAAGAAAATAGTAAAATTTTCGGATGACAGAGTAATTTACAGACAAATAAAAGATGCAATAGATGAGCATTTTTATCATAGTGATAGGGAAGGCTGGCAACCTAACATAGATTTATTGAAAAAAAGTATTAATATAGAAAATAAAGATGAAAAAATTTCCGACCTTTTTTCTGATGAAATTATAAAAGGCGATAATCAGAAATTTTTCAGTTTTGAAACTCATGACGGAGATTTTTCCGACAAAAGTAAAAATACAGATGTTCCTGACAGCTCATCAGAAAGTTTTATTTTATCTCATAATTCCGATGATAATATAATTAATAAAATAAATAAAGATGAAATAAACAAAGAAATAAACGAAAAAGAAATAAACTTTATAAATTATGAAAATCAGGAAAAAAATGAAAATGAACTGGAAATAAAAGAAGAAAATATTTCTGAAAATGTATATAACAGAAATGAACAAAAAGATGAGCATAATATTGAAAATACTTATCCCAAAGAAAATTACGGCTATAAAGTAGGAACGTTTGAAAAACACGAAGGAACACAGATTGAATATGATGTATTGGGTCAAATTTTTGACACATATATCCTTGTAAGAGAAGATAGTGAACTGGAAATTTATGACCAGCATATTATCCATGAAAGAATACTGTATGAAGAATTAAAAGACAAATTTTATAATAAAAAACTTGAATCTCAACAGCTTTTGTTGCCTCAGAAAATGGAAGTAAATCAGGTTGAAAAAAATATTATTTTTGATAATATTGAAATATTCAATGAATTCGGTTTTGATATAGATGAGTTTTCTGCTAATGAAATAGTATTTAGGGCGGTTCCTGCATTTGATTTCAGGGATAGCGTGCAAAATGTGTTTATGAAATTACTTTTGGATTTGAGAAATAATAATGAAATAAAAGATTTGAGGGAAAATATAATAATCTCAATGTCATGCAAGGGTGCAGTAAAAGCAGGTCAAAAACTGAATATGAATGAAATGCGGAATATGGTGAGAAGGCTTCATGAAGTTGGGAAATATACTTGTCCTCATGGACGACCGATTATAGTAAAATTGACAAAAGATGATTTGGATAAGATGTTCGGAAGAAAGAAATAGAGATTATTTTCAAAAGTTGAATAACTTTTATAATATTTAAATACAATGCAATATTGAGATAAGAAAATAAAGAATGTGCATATATAATGCATATCAGGATAAAAAAATGTATGTTAGAAAAAAAGAGAGATTAAAGGGAGTAAATTTCAAAAAGATAGATAACATTAAGGAAAAATAGAGGCGATAAAAGAGAAATTTGAAAAAGATAATTGACAATAAAGGAAAAATATGATAAAGATTAGTATAATATGTATTGGTAAAGTAAAAGATGATTATATAAAAGACGGAATTTCAGAATTTTCCAAAAGATTATCAAAGTACGCTAATGTTAGCATAATTGAATTAAATGAGGAAGATGATAATAAAGGAATTCAAAATGCCGTAAAAAAAGAAACGGAAAGAATAGTCAATACACTTGGCAGAAGAAATCAATCTTATAACATATTGCTTGATTTAAAGGGGAAAGCTGAAACATCTGAGGAAATGGCAAAAAAAATTGAAAAATTATCCTTGACATACAGTGAAATTAGTTTTATAATAGGCGGCTCAAACGGAGTTGATGACAATTTAAGAAAGATAGTGGATTACAGGTTGAAATTTTCTTCGTTTACGTTTCCTCATCAGTTAATGAGGCTTATATTGATTGAGCAGATTTATAGGTGGATTTCTATAAGCAAAAATATAAAATATCATAAATAAATGGAGGGAGAATTTATTATGTACTCTGTTGGTGAAGAATTTGAAAAAATGATTGATGACGACATGGAGTATTTCACATGCTTGGCAAATATTACGATTAAAGAAAAAGAATACCTGGTTTGTGAAAATGAAGCGGGAGTAAAGAGAGTTTTCTGGTATGATACCAATGAAGAAGATTTGGTTGTTCTTGATGAGGATGAAGAAGATGAAATACTGGAAATCTGGGAAGAAGATTACTACGGTACTGATAAGGATTATATGTACTGGAATGAAGATTTTGGGGAATATGACAAAGTTGGAAAAGAAGATGAGGAATTTTCAGGGTTGGACAATGTAGATATGGATGAAATTGATGATATGGAAGAAATAAATGATTACAACGAAGACGAAGAAGATATCGATGAGTTTTTGGATAATTTTCTTGAATAGAAAGTTAAAAATATGAAGATTAAGATAAAAAGTACGGATATTCACGGTCAATATTACGAAAAAGATTTTGAATTGAAAAACAAATCTGACTATGGGAATAAGAAAGAATATCATTATGAAGATGAATACGGAAAATGTAAAATTTTTAAATTTAATGATACTATAGAAATTTATCGTTATGGCCAGATAAATTCAAAACAGATATTTAAGACAGGTGAAAAAACCTCTTTTACTTATTTTACGAAAGAGTTTAAAGGTAAGTATGAAATATTTACTAATATCATAGTTATGGAAGATGAAAAAATTTATTTGGAATATGATATAATCAATGGAAATGAAATACTGAATAAAATAAAACTTGAAGTAACGGAATTAATCTGAAACATAAAAAAATGTAATCAAAGAAAGGAAAAATAATGAGTAATCAGTCAAATGAAAGTAACATTATAAGTGAAAAACTTAAAAAAGTTGAAGAATTAAAAGAAGCAGGAATAGAGCCTTACGGAAGAAATTATGAAAAAATAAATAATATTGAAGAGATAAGTCAATATGATGAAACGAGTGATAAAGTATTTAAAACTGCGGGAAGAATAGTCGCGTACAGAAGAATGGGAAAAAACGGTTTCGGACATATTCAGGATTTTACAGGAAAATTTCAGTATTATGTAAAGAAAGATGAAGTAGGAGAAGAACAATATGAAATCTATAAAAAATTAGGTTTAGGAGATTTTATCGGAATAGAAGGAACGCTCTTTAGAACACAGACGGGAGAGCTGACATTGAGAGCAAAATCTTTTGAAGTACTGTCTAAAAATATAAGACCTCTGCCAGAAAAATTTCACGGACTGACAAATGTAGAAACAAGATACAGACAGAGATATGTCGACCTTGTTATGAACAGGGAAGTTATGGAAACTATGAAAAAAAGATTTCAGATTGTGAGATTTTTCAGAAAATATCTTGAAGAGAAAGGATTTATCGAAGTTGAAACTCCTATGATGCATCCAATAGCAGGGGGAGCTACTGCGAGACCTTTTACTACTCATCATAATGCTTTGGATATGGAGCTGTTTCTTAGGGTTGCTCCTGAGCTTTATTTAAAAAGACTTCTTGTTGGAGGATTTGAAAAAGTATTTGAAATTAACAGAAGTTTCAGAAATGAGGGAATTTCCATAAAACATAACCCTGAATTTACAATGATGGAACTGTATCAGGCTTACGCCGATTATGTGGATATGATGAATATTACCGAAGACCTTATTTCAAAACTGACTTTTGAACTTCACGGAACTTATGAAATAGAATATGAGTGTAAAAAAATAAATATGAAAAGTCCTTGGAGAAGGGTAAAAATGAAAGACATAGTAAAAGAAGTTACAGGATTTGACTTTGATACTGTTATAAGTGATGAGGATGCCGTTGCCAAAGCAAAAGAAATAGGAATACCTTTGGAAAAAGACAAAACATATACTAAATATGGTATATTAAATCTTATTTTTGAGGAAAAAGTAGAAGAAACTCTCATAAATCCCACTTTTATTATTGAATATCCAAAAGAAATCTCTCCTCTTTCAAAAAATAAAAAGGGAGAAACGGACTGGGTGGACAGGTTTGAATTATTTATATCAGGAAGGGAATTTGCAAATGCCTATTCTGAATTGAATGATCCGAGAGACCAAAAAGAAAGATTTGAAGAACAGGTAAAAATGAAAGAAGCAGGAGACGACGAAGCTCAAAATATGGATTTGGACTATATAAGGGCATTAGAATATGGAATGCCTCCGGCGGGAGGATTGGGAATAGGAATAGACAGGCTTGTAATGCTGATGACAAATTCTGCTTCCATAAGAGATGTTATATTATTCCCTACTTTAAGAAAAGAAGATATAGAGCTGTAAATAAAGAGAATTTTTTGATAAAGATGAGAAATCTCGAAAAATTTATAGATAAA
>ERZ773008.3113-NODE-3113-length-10380-cov-16.233705_pt1 | contig 10380 bp, 9 predicted proteins | sample MGYA00580664_ERZ773008 | MGnify/ENA primary metagenome ERZ773008 (study PRJEB29015, sample SAMEA2738016) | human oral metagenome | biome: human oral; feature: human-associated habitat; material: dental | place: China | collected 2048 ... | reverse complement strand
CCCCGACCTCTTCCATGCCATGGAAGCGCGCTACCAACTGCGCCATAGCCCCGTTCGGGCGTCGCTCGCGTGCGGCGACGCGGATAACTGTATGAAGTTCGGACCCGTCAGAGCAAATCCGCACCACGTGCGCTACCTCACCTGCTCAGCCCAGGATCCTGCCCAGCGGACTGGAGTCCACCGGTGGTCCGGCGTTCCACGTCACCACCGCCCAGCCCGGAGGCCGTTTGTTGGTCCGCAGAAGTGCATAGCAGCAGTTGCTCATGCCACGCAGGCCGAACCACTGCTGGGCGTCCATCCCCAGCAGGTAGGTGGCCCCCAGGTTGGTAGCCGCTCCGTGGGAGACGGCCACGATGATGTCGTCCTTCTGGGAACCTGCGACGATGGCCTTGAGCGCCTCTCCTACTCTCTCGGCGGTTTGGCGGCGCCCCTCGATCCGGAACTGGGGGAGGTCTCCCCCGGCCCGCCAGGTGGCGTAGTGCTCCGGCCACTGCTTCTTGATGTCAGCGGCCTTGAGGCCCTCCCAGTCCCCGAAGGACTTCTCCGCCAGACCCTCATCGATCTCGACGCTCAGTCCGGTCAGCGACGCCAGCGCCTCGGCCGTGTCCCGTGCCCGAATCAGCGGGGAGGAGACGATGCGAGTGGGCCCCAGGGCCGCGATGTCCTCGGCGGCGCGCCGGGCCTGGTCACGACCGGTCTCATTGAGAGGGACGTCGACCCGGCCCTGAATGCGCCCTTGACTGTTGTAGTCGGTCTGGCCGTGGCGCCACAGAATGAGATCCGTCATGACGCGGTGGTCTCCCGACCGCCGAGGGAATCACCGTCCTGGCTGCCCTCATGCGCCAGGTCCGCCGGCAGCTCGATGGCGGGGCAGTCCTTCCACAGGCGTTCGAGCGAGTAGAACTCCCGGTCCTCATTCTGCAGGACGTGAACGACGACGTCGCCGTAGTCCACCAGGACCCAGTGGGCGTCGGCGAAGCCCTCCCGGGTACGGCGCTTGGCCCCGGCTCGGTGCATGGCCTCACCGACCGCATCGACGATGGCGTGGACGTGGCGGTCGTTCGCCCCGGAGGCCAGCAGGAAGACGTCGGTGAGCCCCAGTCGCTCGGAGACGTCGATGGCGGCGAGGTGCTCAGCCTTCTTATCGGCCGCCGCGCGAGCGGCAGCGATCGCCAGGCCGGTGGCGTGTTCAGTGGCGGACACGGATCTCCTTCGGGAGGGTCAGTCGGACATCATGCGGCAGCGGCGACTGTACCGTGCCCACCTCCGTCAAACGAGCTGACGGATCCACTCCCCCGCACCGACGCTGGCTGCCATGGCGCTCGTACCACCGCCGAGCTTGCCGTTGGAGATCAGCAGTGCCAGGACAACAGCGATGATAATCAGCAGCAGGACGATGATGAGCGCGGTCATGAGGATCTTGCCGGTGCGCGAGGAGGCTCCGGGCTGCTCCATCGGCAGGACGTGATCCGGGGTGGGAACCCTTCCGGTCACCTCGTTGACGGGAGCCAGGTAAGGCTCCTCAGGGACCTCGGCAGCCGGGGCCGCCACGGAGTCCCACTCGGAGGCCCCCATCGGACCATTGCCGTTCTCGACCTCGTCGCTGTAGAAGGCGTAGGGGCTGACGGCCTCGCCGGAGACGGCTGCGGTCTCTGCCGTCCCGTCGACGATCGCCTCCTGGAAGCTACCCGCCTGCGGGGGCTGATGCAGCGACCTCCACTGCGGAGCCCCGGGCGCACCGAACTCGGAGTCCTGTGCCCCATGAGTCGAGGGGGCCGACGTCGACACCACCATGGTCTGCGCCTCAATGTCGACCTCGACCTCGGCGTCGTCCTGCACCATCGGTTCCTCGATGGAGGGGGCGCCGTAGACGTCCTGCACGTCGGCGGCCTCCTGGGCGGACGGCGAGCTGTCCACGGGCTGGACCGAGCTGAGCTCTCCCGTGGAGGCGTTCACGGTGCGCACCCCCTGCGCAGCGGCCGGAATCCGCACGATGGGTCGGCGCACCGAGCCGGCGGAGGACGCCGAGCCGGCGCTGACCCCGCTGCGGGAGGGCTCGGCGCTCCGCGTGGCCCCAGCCTGCCCGTAGGCGGCGACGTCGGCAGCGCCGGGGGCGGTTGCGGAGACGGCGGGAACAGCGGAGGCGGCGCTCACGGCCTCGACCGCCGAGGAGGAGGACTGCGAGGAGGCGCCCGCGTCGTCCTGAGCCACCGGCTCGAGACCCTCCCGGTAGTCGTAGGGGCTGGTGGCGGGCTCCTCGGTCTCAGCGTCACCGCTCACCTCGACGGCACCCTGAGACTCATTGTCCTGTGGGCTCTCCGGTTCGTCCGCCTCGGAGACGGAGCCACCTTCAAGACGATCCTTGAGTGAGAAGCGGGTGGGGACCGGCGCCGGCTCGGAACTGGCGTTCGCGGCCCAGTGAGCGTCGTAGTCGAGGGTGGCCACCGGCAGGTCGACGGCCTCCATCAGGCCCGTCTCGATCTCGGAGATCGCCACGGCCTCGGCCGCCGACAGCGAGCGCCAGCTCGGAGCAGAGGCGGCCGGCCCCTCGGGGACGGACATGCTCAGGGGCGGGTTCTGCCCGCCCTGCTCGAGATAGTCACCCCCGTCCAGGGCGGTGGGCTCGGCCGGCTCCCCCGGCCCGGACTCGGCCTCGTCACCGGAGGTGGCGGAGGAACGGGAGGTGACCGACGCAGGATCGGCAAGAGGGTCCTGGAGCGCCTGAGCCTGCTCAGGGGTGATCTCGCCCGCCTCGACGGCAGCCCTGAGCGCCTTGGCCTCCTCACGCAGACGCCGCATCTCACGCCGGGTCAGGAGCGGCTGCTGACCGGTCAGGATCGCCTCGCGCTCCGCGGCGCGCTCCGCCTGCCGGATCGCACGACGACTGCCGCGTGGAGCGTGCTCATCCTGCGTCGGCTCCTCGGACGTGGGGGCATTGACGCCGGTCTGCTCAGTGCTCACCGTCGTTCTCCTTCCTCAGGGACTGCTCGCGGGCCACTCTCGCCGTCATCGACGTCGCCGACGCCGGCCGCAAGGCCATACGATAGAGCCCGTACTTGCGTATGTACTGCACGACACCGTCAGGGACCAGGTACCACACCGGAGCCCCCTCCCCGACCCGCTGGCGGCAGTCAGTCGACGAGATCGCCATGGCCGGCACCTCGACCAGCGAGATCCGGTCACGGGGAACCCCGGAGTCACTGAGGACGTGCCCGGGACGCGTCACCCCCACCAGATGAGCCAGGTCGAAGATCTCCTCACTGTCCTTCCAGGTGAGGATCTGCGCCAGCGCGTCGGCTCCAGTGATGAAGTACAGCTCCGCGCCCGGGTACTCGGCCGCGATGTCATGAAGGGTGTCGATCGTGTAGGTCGTCCCGCCCCGGTCGATATCGACCCGGGAGACCGTGAACCGCGGGTTGGAGGCGGTGGCGATCACCGTCATGAGGTACCGGTGCTCAGCCGGGGAGACCTTGCGCTCCTTCTTGAAGGGCTGGGCCCAGGTGGGCACGAAGATGACCTCGTCGAGAGCGAAGACGTTCTGCACCTCACTGGCTGCGACCAGGTGCCCATGGTGGATCGGATCAAAGGTTCCACCCATGATGCCGATGCGAAGCGGACGAGCAGACAGGGTCACGCGCTGCGCCTCGCTTCTCTCCTGGGGGACACGTTTGGTTCTCCTCAACCGGCTTGGACAACTACAGTTGGCGAACATACTGCCACGGCCTGCCCCCATTGTGGGTCTCCGCAACGCCATAAGCGAGTTATCAGCCAAGGGCGCAGAGACGCGAGGTGGCATTCGGGCTGCTGTCAGGCTACTTCCAGTCGGCCAGGGCGCGCCCCGCTGCCCCCAGCGCCGGGGCGGTCGCCCCGAGCCGGGCCGCCACCAGCCGCGGCGCCGGCAGGTCGCCCACGAGATCCGTCACCCGGCCTCGCAGAGGCTCCAGGAATGCAGCCTCGTCCGCCCGCATCAGCTCGGAGTTGACGACGACGTCGAGGGGGCCGAGCAGACCCACACCCTGAGCGATGAGCTCAGCCAGGCAGTCCAGGCCGGTGTCCCAGACGCGGCGCGCCTCCCGGTCCCCCGAGGCGATCGCGCCCAGGAGAGACTCCAGACCCGAGGCGCACTGGGTGATTGACTCATCGGAAGCGTCGTCGCAGCCACCCGGCTCCGGCGCGGCGGAGCCGGAGCCGAGGGGGCCGGCGGAGTCATCGAGCATGCCGGCGGTGTGCCGCCTGACCATTGCACACACGGAGGCGACGTCCTCCAGGCGGGCCCGCTCCCCGCTCCAGTCCGGATCGGGAACCAGGATCCGACCGACCTGACCGGCCCAGCCCTCACCGAGCACCGGGGCTCCGCCCAGCAGGACGGCGGAGGAGATCCGCTCGCCGACCGCCAGATAGAGGCAGTTCCTCCCGGCCGCGCCCCACTGGCTCTCGGCCCAGGCGCCGCAACCGGCATCCTGATAGAGCCTCACCTCAAGACTTCCGGAGAGTCCGGGTGACCCGGAGGCCTGAGACGACAGCGACCGTCTCACCAGACTCACCAACGGGGCGTCCTGCAACCCAAGAGTCTCGCTGCGGCGCACACGCCCCTCGTCCTCGTCGACGACACCGGGCACACTGACCCCGACGACGAGGGCCGTTGCCCCGGACACCTCACCACTGAGATCATCGGCGAGGCCCGCGCACAAGGACTGGATCGCGCTCCCGATCTCCTGGGCCAGCCGGTCGGCGTCTGCGCGGCACTGCCTGGGAACCGGCCGCTCCACGGAGGAGATGACACTCCCCCGGCCATCAGCGACAACCGCGGTGACGGCGTCGGCACTGACATCGACCCCTATGGCGACGACGCCCTCCCTACGGCGGAGGGGCTCGGCAAGGTCAGCGGGACAACCCATATCTTCTCTGTTCTCGGAGGCGGGATGGCGAGCCCACGGGGCCACCACTCCACACGATGACGTGATTGATGTCGACGACAGTAGCAAGGTTTACATCGCGATGTGTCGCCCTCAGGAGGCAACTGGGGACATCCCTGAACTATGCTGACGTCGGTACACCGAACTACCTGCCGCACGGTCACTAGAATACGGCAAGTGGTTGATGCACAAATCAACCGTGCATCCCCTCCCAGCCCATCCCCTCTCCGTCCCGCACCACCCCCTTGACCCCCAGGAGGATCGAGATGTCTCGGCATGATCGCCATTCGGCCATCCTCGACATCGTCATGGACGAGGGCAGCGTCCATATCGACGACATCATCACGCGGCTGGGGGTCTCAGCGGCCACCGCGCGACGCGACCTCGACCACCTGGCGGACCAGCAGCTGGTCAGCCGCACCCGTGGCGGAGCCATCGCCAACCCCACCTCCACCGAGCCGCCTCTGCGCTACCGCACCTCCAAGATGGCCGATGAGAAGACCCGTATCGCCAAGGCGGCGGCCGCTCTGGTGCACCCGGGCGACTCCATCGGTCTCAACGGCGGCACCACGACCACTGAGGTGGCGCGCGAGATCGCGCTCCTGCCGGCGCTGACCGATCCGGAGGTGCCGGTCACCCTGGTCACCAATGCCGTCAACATCGCCAACGAGATGGCCGTGCGCCAGTGCGTGCGCGTCGTCGTCACCGGGGGGATCGCGCGAGCCCGGTCCTTCGAGCTCACCGGCCCTCTGGCCTCTCTCATCCTTCCCTCGATCAGTGTGGGCACGCTCTTCCTGGGAGTCGAGGGACTTGATGAGAGAGGCGCCTACGCCCAGCACGACGGGGAGGCGGCCATCAACGCCGCACTGGTCGAGGCCGCCGAGCACGTCGTCATCGTGTGTGACAGCTCCAAGCTCGGCAGCACGGCCTTCGCCCTCATCTGCCCCACCTCCAGGATCGACACGGTCATCACCGACGACGGCGCCTGCGCCGACCAGGTCGAGGCCCTGCGGCGAGCCGGAGTCCAGGTGCAGCTGGTCTAGCATCCGACAAACCTGAGAGCTTTCTCATCCACCCCTAATCGTCATCTTCTTCTGGCCGGTCAGGATCGTTTCAGAACGATCCAGAACCGACACCGGGAGAAGAGAGACGATCATGACGAGCGCTCCCCTACGCGTGGCCCTCTACAGCCACGATGCCAAGGGGTTGGGACACCTTCGCCGCAACCTCGCTCTGGCCCACCACCTGGCCCGGGCACTGCCGGGGCTCACCGGCCGTGACGTCACCGGCCTGGTCATCACCGGTCTGGCCCCGGGCCAGGAGTACCGCCTCCCCGATGGCTTCGACTGGCTGGTACTGCCGGGGATCAAGAAGTCCGAAGGCATCTACCAGCCCCAGCGCCTGCGCATCACCCACGAGGACCTGGGCGAGGTCCGTAGCGCTCTGCTGAACGGCGTCCTGGGCACCTTCGCCCCGGATCTGCTCATCATCGACCGACACGCCTACGGGGTGCACCAGGAGCTGCGCGAGCCCCTGACTCACCTGCGCCGCACTCACCCCTCCGCACGCGTGGTGCTCGGTCTGCGCGAGGTCCTGGACACCCCCGCAACCGTGCAGCGCGAATGGGATGAGCTCGGCGAGGCCGACACGCTGCGCCGGCTCATCGACGAGGTCTGGGTCTACGGGGACGCCGCGGTCCACGACCTGAGCGCCACCGGCGAGGCCCCGCCTGCGCTGGAGGAGCGGATGCACTACACCGGTTACCTCGCCCACGGTCGCGACATCGCCGAGCCCAGGGACGGCTCCGAGGCCTCATCCGCGTTGGCCGGTAACGCCCTGGACCCCGAGCCCTTCATCCTGACGACCGCCGGTGGCGGCTGCGACGGCATCAACCTGCTGCGTGCCGCCGCGCAGGTACGCGTCCCTGACGGCTACCGGCATGTCGTGGTCACCGGCCCCCAGCTCGACGCCGCCCTGTTCCACCAGGTCGCTCAGGCGGCCGGTCCCCGCACCGTGGTGCGCCGGTCCTGGCCCGGCATGAGTCGCCACATCCAGCAGGCCGCAGCGGTCATCGCGATGGCCGGCTACAACACGGTCACCGAGATCCTCGCCTCCGAGACCCCGGCCCTCCTCGTCCCGCGCGAGACGCCTCGTCTGGAGCAGTTCATCCGGGCCTCCGGCCTGAAGAAGGCGGGCGCCGTCGACCTCCTGAGAGTCACGGATCTGAGTGCCGCAGCGCTAGAGGACCGGCTCTCCGAGCTGCTGGGCGACCAGGAGGCCGCCCGTCGCCAGCTGATGGGGCGACGTCGTCTGCGTCTGGACGGCCTGGCCACGGTCCCCCTGCTGGCCGCCGAGCTCATGGACCACCGACATGACGCTCCTACCACGAGCCCGACCTACCTCACCAGCCACCCCACCAGCCTCACCAGGATGGAGATCCCCGCATGAATCCCCCACTCGACACCCACCAGCCCCACCAGGGCGCCCCCCGTATCGGATACGTCCTCAAGGTCTACCCCCGCTTCTCGGAGACCTTCATCGTCACCGAGATCCTGGCCCGCGAGGCCCAGGGCGAGGACCTGAGCATCTATGCACTGCGCCCCACCACGGATGCGCGCTTCCACCCCGAGATCGCCCGGGTCGCCGCCCGCGTCAACTGGGTGGGCCGACCGAACCGGGCCATTGACCTATGGAGCCAGCTCACCGAGGGCCTGACCCGCCAGGAGGACCGCGAGCGCTTCGCCGCCATCATGCCGGTCCTGGCCGAGCTGCCCGGTGACGTGGTGGCCCAGGGCGTGGAGCTGGCGCGTCAGGCACGCCGGGACTCCATCACCCACCTGCACGCGCACTTCGCGTCCCTGGCGGGGCGGGTGGCGTGGATCGCCTCGGCCCTCACCGGCATCCCCTACACCGTGACCACCCATGCCAAGGACATCTTCCACGAGTCGGTGGACCCGGTGTGGCTGCGCCGGATCTGCGCCGATGCCCAGCGGGTCATCGCCATCAGCCGTTACAACGAGGACTACCTGGGAACTGTGCTGGCGGGCACGGGGGCCACGGTGTCGCTGCGTTACAACGCCCTGGAGCTGGATCGCTTCTCCTACCGTGCCCCGCAGCCGGTGTCCGCCACGAGGGCAGAGCCGCTGCGGGTGTGCGCCGTGGGTCGTCTGGTGCCCAAGAAGGGCTTCGCCGATCTGGTCGAGGCGGTGAGGATCCTGGTGAGCTCGGGGATCGATGTCGAGGTGGAGCTGGCCGGTGACGGCGATGAGCGCGAGCGCCTGACCGAGCAGATCGAGCGCCTGGGACTGGCCGACAGGATCCGTCTGCTGGGTCCGCTCACGCAGGCGGAGGTGCGCGAGCTGCTGGCGCGCTCGGACGTGTTCGCGGCGCCGTGCATCGAGGCGGCCGACGGCAATATCGACGGTCTGCCCACGGTGGTCCTGGAGGCGATGGCCTGCGGGACGCCGGTGGTGGCCACGGCGGTGTCGGGACTTCCGGAGGTGGTTCACGACGGCGTCACCGGGATTCTTCTTCCCCCGGGTGACCCGGCCTCGCTGGCCGTGGCCCTGCGCGGGATCGCACAGGGCAAGGTGGACATCGTCGCGCTGTCGCGCGGTGCGCGGGCACTGATTGAGGAGCAGTTCGACTCTCAGGCCCAGGCCGCGGTGCTGGCCGCTTGGCAGTCGGGTCCCGTCCCGGCTTCCGGCGTGCGCCTGGCCGATCAGGAAGGAGCCGCCTGATGCGCATCGCCTACATCTGCTGCGACCCGGGCATCCCGGTGTTCGGGACCAAGGGCGCCTCGGTGCACATTCAGGAGGTCGTTCGCGAGCTGCGGGCCGCCGGCCACGAGGTGGTGCTCTACGCCCTGCGCTCAGGCGAGCACGTGCCCGCCGACCTGGCCGATCTCGAGCTGCACCTGGAGGCGGTTGCCGAGGTCGCCCCCGCTGAGCGGGAGCAGGCGCAGGTGCGTGCCGCCCAGAGGATTGCCTCGCGGGTCATCGCCGACGGCGCTGACCTGGTTTACGAGCGCTACTCCCTGTTCTCCACGGCTCTGGCCGACATCACAGCGGCCACCGAGGTGCCGGGGGTCCTGGAGGTCAACGCTCCACTGATTGACGAGCAGCGTCGTCACCGCTCGCTGGTGGACGCCTCCGGCGCTGAGCAGGCGCTGCGCCGTCAGGTCGGGGCGGCTCAGGTCACGGTGTGCGTCTCGGACCCGGTGGCCGACTGGGTTCGCCGTCGCACCGCCGATATGCCGGACGCGGAGGCTGTTGCCGCAAGGGTCCACACGGTTCCCAACGGTGTGAGCGTGCGCCGCATCCAGCCTCAGCCGGCGGACCCCGAGCGGGTGGTCGTCACCTTCGTGGGGACGCTCAAGCCCTGGCACGGGGTGGCCGACCTCATCACGGCGGCGGCCCTGGCACGTCAGCGGTGGAGCCTGCGGATCATCGGCGACGGACCCGAGATGGAGACGCTCCGTGCGCAGGCCGAACGCCTGGGGGTGGAGGCGGACTTCCGTGGGGCGGTCGCCCCTGAGGAGATTCCCACTCACATGGCGGGTTCGGCGATCGGGGTGGCTCCCTATCCGGATCTGGGGGGTCTGGAGCAGCAGTACTTCTCCCCCATGAAGGTCCTGGAGTACCTGGCCGCGGGGCTGGCAGTCGTGGCCTCCGACGTCGGTCAGATCCCTCAGCTGCTCGAGGAGGGCTCGCAGCGCCACGGCGTGCTCGTGGCGCCCTCGGACCCCACGGCGCTGGCCGCGGCCCTGGATGATCTGGCGGCCTCCCCCCAGCGGCGGGCCCGGATGGGGCGTAACGGTCGTCTTCTGGCTGAGGAGCGTCACTCCTGGAATCGGGTCGTCACCCGGATCCTGGGGCTGGCCGGCGTCGCTGAGGGTGGTGTGCGGTAATGGCTCCGCTTCCTCGTCGTCACGGGCGCAGTCGAATGCGCCACTCCCCCATGCGACAGACCCTGCGGCTGGTGGGCCCTGATGCCGCGCCGCAGTGGCGCCTCATGGCCGGCGGCACCGCGGTGCTTCTGGCGGAGGTGGTCTTCCGGGTGCTGGAGCCCTGGCCGCTGAAGGTCACCATCGACTCACTGGTGGCGGCGCTGGGCCGCCACACGGGCAGCGCCCCCGCCACGGTCTCCTCCCTGGTGGGTCTCGGTATCGCCCTGCTGGCGATCGTGGCCGGGCGGGCGGTGTGCAACTACCTGGCCACCGTGGCCTTCGCCCTGGTGGGCTCGCGCACCGCGGCCTCCCTGCGCAGCCGGGCCTTCCACCACGTCCAGGGACTGTCCCAGCAGTTCCACGCCCGCAACCGCAGCGCGGACACGGTTCAGCGGCTCATCGCCGACGTCAACCGCATGCAGGAGGTGGCTGTCACCGCCGGCCTGCCGATGGCCGCCAACACCTTGACCCTGCTGGTCATGGTCGTGGTCATGGTGTTCCTGGACCCGCTGCTGG
>ERZ773008.3110-NODE-3110-length-10384-cov-11.914028_pt1 | contig 10384 bp, 18 predicted proteins | sample MGYA00580664_ERZ773008 | MGnify/ENA primary metagenome ERZ773008 (study PRJEB29015, sample SAMEA2738016) | human oral metagenome | biome: human oral; feature: human-associated habitat; material: dental | place: China | collected 2048 ... | reverse complement strand
AAAAATATAACTCATTTCTTTACTTGAATATCTTTTTGTTAGTGGATTTGAATAAATATTGTTCATAAAAACTCCTCAGTTAATTTTTTAATACATAATTTAATTTTATCCATATATCTTAAAAAATAATGGGTAAATATTTATAGCTATATTATATCATATTATATTAATTTTTTTAAAACAAAAATATATATTAATTTAATTTTTGTATCATTATTTATTTTTTAAAAATATATATGTTTTTTCGAATAATAAATAAAAAAATAATTGAATTTCTAATAATTGAGTTTACAATATATTTATAAATATGTTATAATAAATGAAACTTTAGACTATGGGCTTAAACTATAGGAGATATACAATTATTAATTGGAAATAAATAATTGTACTAAATTAGGAGGTAAAATTAATGATAGATAATGAAGAAAAAATAAAAGTAACAAAGAAGAAAAAAAAGAAAAGAAGAAGAAAAGAAAATTTTGTTATAATAACTGCGGTTTTTTTAGCACTATTTGTCTTTTTAGGTGGTAAATATGTTTTAAGTGTGATGTATCAAAATAAAACACAAATACAAAATAAAAATAATGAAAATGAGCAAAAAAATACATCTGATAATAATTCTGAGGAAAAACAAAACACAACTGAAAAAGAACCAGAAAAACAAGATTCTAATGGTATAGATTTTTCAGAATCTGGAAGCCACATAAAGTCTGCAGATTCTTATGCTTATGATACCGCTGAAATTAGAGACTATATCATGAGTAAAAAAGAATATACTGGAAAGAAAATGGTGTTCTTAACTTTTGATGACGGTGTTACTCCTGGAATTACAGATAAAGTTTTAGATATTCTTAAGGAAAAACAAGTTCCAGCTACTTTCTTTATAGTTGGTAAAACATTAAATGATCAAGCAAAGCCATATTTGGAAAGAGAATTAAAAGAAGGACATGGAATAGCAATTCATAGTTTTTCTCATGATTATAATAAACTATATCCAAATAGAGTTCCTAATGCATCCGTTATAAAAGATGAAGCAGAAAAAACTTTATCAAGATTAAAGGAACTTCTTGGAGATAAATTTAATACTGGGGTTTGGAGATATCCAGGTGGACATATGTCCTGGAAAGGTCTTGAAAATGCTGGTAATGGTGATGAAGTTCTAAAAAGTTTGGGACTTGAATGGATAGATTGGAATAGTTTATCTGGTGATGCTGAACCACAAAAGGTTAGACCAACTAATAAAGAAGAAATGTTAAAATATGTTAAAACGTCTTTGAGCTATTGGAAACAACAAAATGTTGCTGTTGTTTTAATGCATGATTCTCAAGGAAAGAATTTAACTGTAGAAACTTTGCCTAGTATAATTGATTATTTTAAATCTAATGGATATGAATTTGGTATTTTAAAATAGGTGAAATATGATTTATTTTTTAATTGGGATTTTAATTTTATTAGTAGTTATTGTCATTGTTTTGATTTTTAAAATATTGAAAAAATCAAATGATGATATAATAAGAGATGAAGATATTCTAAAGTTAAAACTTAGTTTTTCGGATGAATTTAATAAATTAAACGAAAAATTAAATGGAAATAATGAAAAAATCTCCAATCAATTGCTTGAATTTAAAAATTCCACTAATGATAATATTATAAAAGCAGGTAAAGAAAATATTGATTCAATTTTTAATTTTAATGATAAATTAAAATCTGAGTTGAAAAAGGACTTCTTAAATCTTACTGTTGTTGTAGAAGGTAGACTTGATAAGATAAATGAAAGTGTTGAAGTTAAGCTTGAAAAAAGTTTTGAAGATACTAAAAAGACATTTAGTAATGTTATGCAAAGTTTAGGAAGGCTTGATGAAGCACAAAAAAAGATGGAATTTTTATCTAATAATGTTCAAAATTTAAATAATGTTTTGACTGATAAAAAAACTCGTGGCATATTTGGTGAAGTACAGTTATATCAAGTTTTGACTTCAGCTTTTGGAAATAATAATGAAATTTATCAAAAACAATATAAACTTTCTAACGGGATGATGGCAGATGCAGTGATATTTGCTCCAGAACCAGTTGGAACTATTTGCATTGACAGTAAATTTCCATTGGAAAATTATAGGAGAATTTTTGAAGATACATCTGAAAACAAGGTAGAAAACGAAAAGAGTTTTGAACAAAATTTAAAAAAACACATTGATGATATTTCTTCTAAATATATAATAAAAAACGAAACAACAGATCAGGCCATTTTGTTTTTGCCAGCAGAAGCTATATTTGCTTATCTTAATGCTTATATGCCTAAAATTGTTGAATATGCATATTCAAAGAGAGTTTGGATTACATCTCCAACTACAATGATGGCGATATTAACAACAATACAAGCTGTTTCCCAAAACTTAAAGCAATCTCAATATGCTTTAGAGATTCAAAAAGAATTAAATTCGCTCTCTGCAGAGTTTGAAAGATATGCAAAAAGATGGGAAACACTAGAAAAAGATATAAACAAGGTAAGTAAAGATGTAAAAGATATTTTTACTACTTCGACAAAGATAACAAGAAGATTTGATAATATCAAGAATGTTGAGGTATTTGAAAAAGAAGAAATGGAAGAAGTTTTAAAAATTGAGGAATAAATTTAGGTAAGATAGTGTATAAAAATTATACACTATCTTTTTTATATGTGGATAACTTAATTTTACAATATATGGTGAAAAAATTTTATAAAATTTTTAAAAAAATCTAAAAAAAGTATTGCAATAATAGAAATGATATAGTATAATATATGGGTGCTCATATGCACATAATAGGCGTTGACGAAATAGGTTGCTCAAATTATGGCTGTTTTATAGCCTTTTGAGGTAATTATTTCTGAGTATGTCGAACTAGATTTCGGCGACGGGTCGCCGTATTTTTTGGAAGTGAAAATGGAACACACGGATGAGTTGATACGGAGGACCTAGTTGCATGATGCCAAAACATGCGAAACAAGGAGGTAAAAAAATTGGCAAACAAGCAAAAAATCAGAATCAGATTAAGAGCTTACGATCATGAATTAATCGATAGCTCAGCGCAACAAATAGTGGAATCTGCAAAGAGAACTGGTGCAGAAGTATCAGGACCTATTCCACTACCAACAGAAAAGGAAATCATTACAATCTTAAGAGCTGTTCACAAATACAAAGATAGTAGAGAACAATTCGAACAAAGAACACATAAAAGACTTATTGATATCCTAAATCCAAACCAAAAAACTTTGGAAAGTTTAAAAAAATTGAATCTTCCAAGTGGTGTAGATATCGAAATTAAGTTATAAATCTTAGAATGATTGTAAATCAATCCGCTGTAAGTAATAGGAGGTGTACTCAATGAAGAGTATTTTAGGTAAAAAAATTGGAATGACTCAAATTTTTACTGAAGATGGAGCAGTTGTTCCTGTAACAGTTGTTGAAGCGGGCCCTATGTTCGTTACTCAAGTTAAAACTGTTGAAACTGATGGTTATAATGCAATCCAATGTGGATATGTAGACAAAAAAGAAAAAAAGGTTACAAAACCTCTTAAAGGACATTTTGATAAAGTAAGTGTTGGATATAAGAGATTTGTAAGAGAATTTAGATTAAACGAAGGCGAAACTTTTGAAACTGGTCAAGAAATTAAAGTTGACTTATTTGCTGAAGGAGATAAAGTTGATGTTATCGGAACTTCAAAGGGTAAAGGTACTCAAGGCGCTATAAAGAGATGGAATTACGGAAGAGGTCCAGAAGGACATGGTTCTAAATCCCATAGAGTAGCTGGAGCTAGAAGTGCAGGCACTTACCCAGGTAGAGTACTTAAAGGTAGAAAAGCAAGTGGAAAAATGGGAAATGAAAAGAGTACTGTTCAAAATCTTGTTGTTGTAAAAGTTGACGTTGAAAAGAACCTAATTCTTGTAAAAGGTGCTATTCCAGGACCTAAAGGTGGTTTAGTAACAATTAGAGAAGCGGTTAAAAGATAGTTTAAGGAGGATAAATAATGCCTAAGGTTAATGTTTATAACCAACTAGGAGAAGTTGTTGGTGATATAGAATTAAACGAAGCTATTTTTGGTGTTGAAGTTAATGAACATGTTGTTTATGAAGTAGTAAAAAACCATTTAGCTAATAGAAGACAAGGCACACAATCTGCTAAAACTCGTGCGGAAGTACGTGGGGGTGGAAGAAAGCCTTGGAGACAAAAGGGTACTGGTCGTGCTAGACAAGGTAGTATAAGAGCTCCTCAATGGAAAGGTGGCGGAGTAGTGTTCGCACCAAAACCAAGAAGCTATAGATACTCAGTTCCTAAGAAAGTAAGAAGACTTGCTATGAGATCAGTTCTTTCTTCAAAAGTTCTTGAAGGAGAGTTAAGAATTTTAGATGCTTTAACAGTTGATGCATTCAGCACAAAGAAAGCAAAAGAAATTTTGAAAAATTTAAGCTTAGAAACAAAAACTATGATAGTTTTGCCAGAAGGAAATGAAATGATTGTAAAATCATTCGCGAACCTTCCAAAAGTTGAAACTGTTGTTGTAGATTATATGAATGTTTATGATTTAATGAGATTTGATAATCTTGTAATCGTAAAAGATGCCTTATCAAAAATTGAGGAGGTGTATGCATAATGACAGCATATGATATTATTATTAAACCAGTTGTAACTGAACGTTCAATGGAAAATATGGAATCAAAAAGATACACTTTCAAAGTTGATACTAGGGCTAATAAATCAGAAATCAAAAAAGCCGTAGAAACAATTTTTGGTGTAAAAGTTAAACAAGTAAATACAATGAATATTACTGGTAAGAAAAAAAGAATGGGAGCTAATGTTGGCAAAAGACCTGATTGGAAAAAAGCCATTGTTACTCTTACAGAAGATTCTAAAGAAATTGAATTTTTTGAAAGTATTTAATATAGGAGGTAATATTAATGGCTATTAGAAAGTATAAACCAACTTCTGCTGGTGTACGTGGAATGAGCGTTTTAACTTTTGATGAAATAACTAAGACAAAACCTGAAAAGTCTTTATTAGTTTCTTTATCAAAATCAGGCGGAAGAAATTCATTAGGTAGAGTTACCGTTAGACACAGAGGTGGCGGTGCTAAAAGAAAGTATAGAATAATAGATTTTAAAAGAAATAAAGATGGAGTACCAGGAAAAGTTGCTTCTATAGAATATGATCCAAATAGAACTGCTAATATAGCATTAATTCATTATCTAGATGGAGAAAAGAGATATATCTTAGCTCCAGAAGGATTAAAGGTTGGAGATAAAATAGAATCAGGTGAAAATGCAGATATCGTGATTGGTAATGCATTAAAATTAAAAGATATTCCGGTTGGTACAAATGTTCATAATATTGAGTTAAAACCAGGAAAAGGTGGACAACTTGTAAGAAGTGCGGGTTCTGAAGCTCAGTTAATGGGTAAAGAAGGAAGATTTGCACAATTGAGATTACCTTCAGGTGAATTTAGATTAATTCATTTAGAATGTAGAGCTACAGTTGGTCAAGTTGGAAATTTAAGTCATGAACTTATAACTATAGGGAAAGCCGGAAGATCAAGACATATGGGTAAGAGACCTCATGTTAGAGGATCAGCGATGAACCCAGTAGATCACCCTCACGGTGGTGGGGAAGGTAGAACTCCTGTTGGACGTCCAGCACCTTCAACTCCTTGGGGTAAACCGGCTTTAGGACTTAAGACTAGAAAGAAAAATAAAAAGTCTAATAAGTTCATAGTAAGAAGAAGAACTAAAAACTAATTAAGGAGGAAAACAAATGGGTAGATCTCTTAAAAAAGGACCATTTTGTGATGATCATCTTTTAAAGAAAATAGATGCATTAAATAGTGCAGATGAAAAAAAAGTTGTAAAAACTTGGTCAAGAAGAAGTACAATTTTTCCACAATTTGTTGGACATACTATAGCTGTTCATGACGGAAGAAAGCACTTACCAATATACATTACTGATGATATGGTAGGACATAAACTTGGAGAGTTCGTTTTAACTAGAACTTACAAGGGTCATGTTGGAAAAAATGAAAAAAATAGTAAAGTAAGATAATAGATAAGGAGGAGATAACATGCAAGCTAAAGCAATTGCAAAATATCAAAGAATTTCACCTCTTAAAGTAAACTTTATTTGTAGAGAAATAAGAGGAAAGCATGTAGATGAAGCTTTATCTATTCTAAGATTCACTCCTAAAGCGGGTGCTAGATTATTAGAAAAGGTATTAAAATCAGCTGTTGCTAATGCAGAAAATAATCATAATTTAGATAGAAAAGACCTTTATGTATTAGAAGCTTATGCAAATGATGCTCCAGTTATGAAAAGATGGAGACCAAAGGCTAAAGGTTCAGCTTACCCAATTTTGAAAAGATCAAGTCATATTGGTGTAACGGTAGCAGAAAGATAGTATAAGGAGGATAAAAAATGGGTCAAAAAGTTAATCCTCATGGGTTAAGAGTTGGAATAATAAAAGATTGGGACTCAAGATGGTTTGCCAATAAAAAAGAATTTGGTGATTTATTAGTAGAAGACCACAATATTCGTAAACTTGTAAAAAAAGAGGTAGCTCTTTCAGGAGTACCTAAAGTTGAAATAGAAAGATCAGCAAATAGAGTAAAGGTAACAGTTTTTACTGCTAAACCTGGAATGGTAATTGGAAAATCAGGTGCTGGTGTTGAAGAATTAAGAGTTAAAATTGAAAAATTAACTGGTAAAAAAGTAATTGTTAATGTTGAAGAAGTTAAGAGACCTGATTTAAGTGCTCAATTAGTTGCTGAAAACATTGCTGGACAATTAGAAAGACGTGTATCTTTTAGACGTGCTATGAAACAAGCTATGCAAAGATCATTAAAAGCAGGAGCAAAAGGTATTAAAACCGCTGTTTCTGGTAGACTTGGTGGAGCTGATATGGCTAGAACTGAAGGATATTCTGAAGGAACAATTCCTCTACAAACTTTAAGAGCAGACATAGAATATGGATTTGCTGAAGCTGATACAACTTATGGAAAATTAGGAGTAAAAGTTTGGTTATATAAAGGAGAAGTTCTTCCAGGAATGAAAGCTGCAGTTATTGAAGAAAAACCTGCAAAAAAAGATAGAAGAAACAAGAAAGACAATAAGAAAAGATTTAATAAAACTGGTGCTAAGAAAGAAGCTTAGTTACTGGAAGGAGGAAAGAGTCTATGTTAATGCCTAAGAGAGTAAAATATCGTAGAGTTCATAGAGGCAGAATGACTGGTAAAGCTCTAAGGGGAAATACAATTTCTTATGGAGATTATGCAATTCAAGCATTAGAACCTTGCTGGATGACTGCAAACCAAATTGAATCTGCAAGACGTGCGATGACAAGATATATAAAAAGAGGCGGTAAGATCTGGATTAAAGTATTCCCTGATAAGCCTGTTACTAAAAAGCCTGCTGAAGTAAGAATGGGTTCTGGTAAAGGAGCTCCTGAATACTGGGTAGCAGTTGTTAAACCAGGTAGAGTATTATTTGAAATGAGTGGTGTGCCTGTTGATGTAGCTAGAGAAGCTATGAGACTTGCTGCTCATAAGTTACCTGTAAAGACTAAATTTATAACTCGTGATATGAAGGAAGGTGAAGCTAATGAAAATTAAAGAAATTCGCCAAATGAATGATAGTGATTTACAAGCAAAATTAAAAGATTTAAAAGTTGAATTATTTAATTTACGTTTTCAATTAGCCACTGGACAATTAGAGAATCCTATGAGAATTGGTGGCATTAAAAAAGATATAGCTCGTGTTAAGACTATTATCAGAGAACGTGAGCTTAATGCTGGAAAGGAGGCTTAATACTATATGGAAAGAAATAGTAGAAAAGTCATAATAGGAAATGTAGTTTCTAATAAAATGGATAAGACTATTGTTGTAGAAGTTGCAACTTTTGTTTCTCACCCACTTTATAAAAAACAAATGAAAAAAACTACAAAATTTAAAGCACATGATGAAAATAATGAATGTTTAATTGGTGATAGAGTTAAAATTATGGAAACAAGACCTCTTTCAAGAGAAAAGAGATGGAGACTTGTTGAGATACTTGAAAGAGTAAAATAATTTTCATCTGGAAAGGAGTATCGTATGATTCAAACAGAAAGTCGTTTAAAAGTTGCTGACAACTCTGGCGCTAAAGAACTTCTTGTTATCAGAGTACTTGGTGGTACTAATAAGAAATATGCAAAAGTTGGCGATATAGTAGTTTGTACTGTTAAAAGTGCTACACCAGGTGGAGTTGTTAAGAAAAGTGACGTTGTAAAAGCGGTAATTGTTAGAACAACAAATAGTATAAAGAGAAATGATGGCAGCTACATTAGATTTGATGATAATGCAGCAGTAATTATAAAAGATGATAAGAACCCAGTTGGTACAAGAATTTTCGGATCAGTTACAAGAGAGCTAAGAGCTGGTAACTTTATGAAAATTATATCTCTTGCACCTGAAGTATTATAATAGGAGGTGTTAGAATGAAAATAAAATCTGGAGATACTGTTATTGTAATTGCAGGAAAAGATAAAGGAAAAACTGGAAAAGTACTTAAAACTTTAGTAAAAGAAAATAGAGTAATAGTTCAAGGAGTAAATATTCAAACTAAACATAAAAAGGCTAGAAATCCTAAAGATGAATCTGGCTTAATTAAAATTGAGGGAAGTATTGATGTTTCAAATGTAATGTACCTTGATCCTAAAGTTAATAAACCTTCTAGAATTGGTTACACTCTTGAAGGAGATAAGAAAGTTAGAATCAGTAAAAAAAGTGGTTCAAAAATAGATAAATAGTTGAAAGGAGGAATCTTAAGTGACTTCCAGAATGCAAGTTAAATATAAAGAAGAAATAGTTTCTGCTTTAATGGAACGTTTTAAATATAAAAATATTATGGAGGTTCCTAAACTAAATAAGATTGTTATCAATATTGGTTTAGGTTCAGCTAAAGATAATCCAAAAGTTTTAGAAAGCGCTTTAAGAGACTTGGAAATTATTTCAGGTCAAAAACCTGTAATAACTACTGCTAAAAAGTCAATTGCAAACTTCAAACTAAGAGAAGGTATGAAGATAGGTACTAAAGTAACTCTTAGAGGAGAAAAAATGTATGATTTTCTAGATAGATTAGTTAACATCGCTCTTCCACGTGTAAGAGACTTTAGAGGTGTTAGTGCTTCAAGCTTTGATGGTAGAGGAAATTATGCATTAGGTATAAAAGAACAATTAATATTCCCAGAAATCGTATATGATATGATTGATCAAATAAGAGGAATGGATATTATAATAGTTACTACTGCTAAGACTGATGAAGAGTCAAAAGCACTTTTAGAGCTATTAGGAATGCCTTTTAAAAAGTAGTAGGAGGAAATTTAATGGCTAAAAAATCAATGGTACAACGTGAATTAAAACGTCAAAAGTTAGTTGAAAAATATGCTGCAAAACGTGCAGAATTAAAAGCCAAAGGGGACTATGTTGGATTAAGCAAATTACCAAGAAATGCTTCTCCAACACGTTTACACAACCGTTGTAAAATAACTGGACGTCCTCATGGATACATTGGAAAATATGGAATCAGCCGTATTGTATTCCGTGAATTAGCTTACAAGGGAGAAATTCCTGGCGTTAAAAAGGCTAGTTGGTAATATTAGATAAAGGAGGAAGCTTATATGATGACTGATCCTATAGCAGATATGCTTACAAGAATTAGAAATGGTAATAACGCAAGACATTCATCTGTTGAAATACCTGCATCAAAAATGAAGAAAAATCTTGTACAGATTTTATTAGATGAAGGTTTTATTGAAGGATATAATGTAATTGAAGATGACAAACAAGGAATCATCACAGTTGACTTAAAATATGGAAAGAACAATGAAAAAGTTATTTCAGGACTTAAGAGAATTTCAAAACCAGGTTTAAGAGTTTATGCTAGAAGCCATGAAATTCCTAAAGTTTTAGGAGGACTTGGAATTGCTATTATCTCAACATCAAAAGGAGTTGTAACTGATAAGGTTGCTAGAAAAGAAGGTATTGGTGGAGAGGTTCTTTGTTACGTTTGGTAACATGTTTAAGGAATAAAACTAAGGAGGTAAACCAATGTCAAGAATTGGATTAAAACCAATTGTTATTCCTGCTGGAGTTGAGGTAATCTTAGGAGACGAAAACTATGTTGAAGTAAAAGGACCTAAAGGGAAATTAACTCAACAATTAAGCAGAGAAATGAACATAAAAATGGAAGGAAATACAATAAATATAGAACGTCCTTCTGAAATAAAAAGACATAAATCACTTCATGGTCTAACAAGAACATTACTTGCGAACATGATTGATGGTGTTTCAAAGGGATTTACTAAAACTTTGATTATTGAAGGAA
>ERZ773008.3108-NODE-3108-length-10388-cov-37.082261_pt1 | contig 10388 bp, 6 predicted proteins | sample MGYA00580664_ERZ773008 | MGnify/ENA primary metagenome ERZ773008 (study PRJEB29015, sample SAMEA2738016) | human oral metagenome | biome: human oral; feature: human-associated habitat; material: dental | place: China | collected 2048 ... | reverse complement strand
TTAACCGGGAGTGGGCCGAACCCATTACCGCAGACAAGTGGAAGGACAACGTCAATTATCAGGTCGGCCGTTTTATGAAGGCGGTCGAACAGTTGAAGGAGGGCGAGACACTGAACATCGACGTGGTCGGTTTCTCACGGGGTGCTGTTCAGGCCCTGGAGTTTGGGCGAATCATTGCCAGAAAGCTGGAGTCGGGGGAAATCGACGCGGCCAAGGCTGGCCAGGTGAAGTTGCGCTTCATGGGGCTGATGGACCCGGTGTTCACCAACATGTATGACGACGTGAAAAACTGGGAGACGGCTTGCAAGCCCATGGAGGTGAGCGAAAAGTGGGAGCATGTCGTGAACATCATCGCTGCACATGATGTGCGAGGAAAGCTGTTCGATGGGGCTTCATTGGGTGGTCAGGTAAATACAGTTCCGATGAGGGGTACGAAGATAGGGGCAGGAAGTGCTGCGAGAATGGATTCCAGTTTTAATATTGTTGGAATTCGTGAGGAGTTCATGCTTGCGGGCGCCCACTCGGATATTGGGGGAGGCTATCCTGCGCCTGGGACGCGTGAGCCGGACGGTGATCTTTCGGATATCGCTCTTTGGGTTCTCATGGAAAGGGCTGAACGAGCCGGGGTCAAATTGGGTGATTTGCCCGATGGCCTGAAGAGGGTTGACATGCCGGTTGTCCATGGAGATGGGACGGGCATAGAAGGAAGAAGTGGTCGAGAAATTCTTCAGGATGGAGAAATTGTTAGTGACTATAAGACGGAAATATATGGGGTTCGTCCATTTGATAGAGGGATTGCCTCCATCCTTGGGTTGAGTGGGAACCCGGAGCTTGAAGAGATTGGGTTGAGAAGGACGGTAACCCTTGAGGATTACAAGCGCATGAGGGAGCAAGGTAGGGTTCCTGAATCGGCTATGTCAGAGGGTGATCGCGTCAGGTATATCAATATGGCTGTCTATTGCGAATACCTGAAGAGAACCCAGATCCTTCTGGACAGCAAGTACAGCAGCTACTGTCGTCAGCCTTGATGAACGGATGTTCTCGTTCGGTTCAAAGGACTGGGTTGGAGGATGGAAATGTGTGAATCAGATAAGTGTCTGAAGGCCGATGTCGGGCGTGATGGCGTTGCGCAGGATGCCGAACCGGGGGCAAAGGGGAACAGAAGGCGGTATGGCCGATGGAAATGGATTCTGGGTTCCATCGGCGTGGTCCTTGTCATGGCGATGATCTCTCGCAAGGGGCCCATGGAGGCGCTGTTCACACTGTTGCTCTACCTTGTCCAGGGAGGCGTGGTGCCCTGTGTCCTGCTTCTGGTGGCAGCAGAGATCCATGGGAGACGACGCCGGGCGCGAGATGGGCTTTGGCGGCGCGAAGGGGGCGCCAGCGTCCGCGAGGAAGGCGAGATGTTGGCCGGACGCGTGCATTCATCATCCGCTGACCAACGCTCGGACAAGGAGAAGGTTTCCCTTCTTGATGTGGAGGGGCTGTTGTTCTGGGGGTGGTTGCTGTTCCTGATGCTGGCCTGCTTCTTTCTGTTCGATAAGGGTGAGGTCGCTGCAACGAACGGCTTTGGTGTGAACTTCAGGTGATCGTTCTACCCCCGGTGGAGAGCGATCAGAACGCCGCTGATGAGGTCTACGGCCCGGTGGGCGACGATTGTTTGTTTCTGGCCTTCTAGCGCAATGGCGCTACCGGTGTAAAGACGAGCACGTTGATCGACGTGGGTGTTTCATGGGAAAGTGGCTTACGTTCTCGATTGTCGGCATTCTGCTGCTCTCCGCCCTGCAGGTGGGGAATGGGTTCATCAATTCCCTGCTTCTGTTGTTGTTCTTTCTGATCTTCGACAGGTGGGGGCACGTCGTTGTGGTTCTGATGGTGCTTGCCCTGCTGGTGGCTCGCGAGGTGAGGGCACGAAGGGCAAGCGAGCAGGCCAGGAAGCAGCTGGTGAATTTCATCCGGCAAAGGACTGCTGCCATGGAGGCCCAGATAGCACTATTGGAAGGGAGGGCCCCAGGCGTCGAGACGGAAGGGGGCAAGGACGGCGGTCAGGCAGTCCATTCGGCAGAGGAAGGCGCGGCCAAAGGTGTTGTGGTGGTCAGCGGCTTTGGAACGGCAGCGGCTGGATCATCCTCATCCCCCGGAAAGGCAGGGCCTGATCAGGCCAGGGGGAATGAGGGTGCTGCGCCCAGGGGTGTGGGGGGACGCGTGAAGCCGGAGGATGTGGCGGGCGACGAGGGGCCGGGATGGCGCGTCCTGTTTTTGGACCTGGCGAAGATGGTTGTCTTCGTGTCCTTTCTTGCGCTTCTGTGGGCCGGCAGTGCCTATCTGTTTGCCTGTGGCGAGCCAAAGCTCGGTCGGCTCGAGGTCTCATTCCAGAAGTGCGAGATGCACCGATGAATGATGCGGGCATGCCATGTGTCATGCCGCTCCCGCTGGGCTGAGCGGGCTTGATGGAGCGGCCCCCAGGTGAGCGGCGTCTCCATGCCGTCCCTGGTGGATTGTGAGTTTTGTCGAAAGCGGCCTTTGAAGGGGCCCGATCTATACTGCTTGACCTTTGGACCTTTGGACCTTTGGACCTTTGGACCTTTGGACCTTACGGCGTGACCAGCGCAAAGACGAAGATGCCGATCATCAGGAAGGTGAGGGCGATCTTGATGAGCATGCCGATGACCATGCCCAGCCAGGTGGCGATGCCGACGTTGCGGGCGCGGATGAGGTCGCGGTCGTAGAGGTACTGGCCGATGGCGGCGCCCAGCAGAGGCATGAACAGCAGGCCCCAGAGGCCGCTGAAGACGCCGGCGATGGTGCCGATGAAGGAGCCGACGATGGCTTCACGGCTGGCGCCGACCTTCTTGGCGCCCAGGATGCCGGCAACGTAGTCCAGCACCCAGGCCACGACGGTAATGGCCAGGCAGATGCTGACGGTCAGGCCGCTGATGACGGAAAAGTCGTCGATCCAGGCGGTGAGCAGGATGCCCAGGAAGACAAAGACGACGCCGGGCAGCGCGGGCAGCACGGTGCCGGCGACGCCGATGAGGATCAGCGTGACGCCGATCAGCCAGAGGGTGACGGTGAGAGTGGTGGCGGCCATGGCGTGGAGGAAATGGAAGGAGCTGGAGGCAGGGCGGGCGATGCTCGGGTTGCCGGGCGAAAGTGCCCGTGTCAGGGATATGGGGGCGATGGCGCCCGCGGGCAAGCGGGCGGGCCGTCAGTCAGCTTTTCTGGCTGGGGGCTGGGCAGTGGCGTCGTGCTTCTGTGCCGGATGGACGGTGCGGGTGTCGAAGTCCTGTTCCCAGCTGCCGGGGGTCAGGTCGGTGGTGAGGGAGACGCGGCGGTCGAAGACGAAGAGTTCGCCGTCCCAGTGCTTGCCACCGGTGTGTTCGAAGTAGTCCAGCACGCCGCCGTCAAGCTGGACGACGTGGTCGTAGCCGTTGGCGGCCATCCAGAGAGCCGCCTTTTCGCAGCGGATGCCGCCGGTGCAGTAGGTGACGATGCGCTTGTCGGCCAGCTGGGGGCGGTGGGCCTCCAGGGCGGCAGGCAGTTCGGTGAACTTGGCGATGCGCGGGTTGATGGCGTCGTGGAAGTGGCCGACCTGGACTTCGAAGTCGTTGCGGGTGTCGATGATGGCGATGTCGCGGCCGTCGTCGTCGTGGCCTTCGTCGATCCAGCGGGCCAGGGTCTCGGGCGAGACGGTGGCGGCGCGGCCGTCGGCCGGACGGATGCCGGGCTGGCGGAAGGTGATGGTCTCGCGCTTGATCTTCACCAGGAAGCGGTTGAAGCTCTGCTCGTCCGAGAGGCTTTCCTTGATGTGCATGTTGGCCAGCGGGGGCAGGCTGCGCAGCACGTCGGCAAAGGCGCGGGCGTTGTCTGTCGGCCCGCTCAGCATGATGTTGACGCCTTCGGGGGTGAGCAGGATGGTGCCACGCATGTCCAGGCGGCGACCTTCGGCCAGCAGGTGGGCACGCAGCCCGGGCAGGTCGTCGAGGTCGGCAAACTGGTAGGCGGCCAGGTTCAGGTAGGTGTTCGGCATGATGGAAGGATTCTACCGGGCCGCGCCGGGGCGGGCAGGCTGGCCAGAAGGGGCTTGTGCCCCGTCGGACACGGGGCAGCTTCGGGCTGGCGGGCGCTGCGTCTTGGGGTGGAAGGGGGGAGCGCTGGCCGGGTCCGATACGCGTACCGCCAGCGCCCTTGGCCACGTACAATCGGCGAATGAGCCAAGCCGTCTCCTCCTCCGCCTCCGCTTCTTCCGACGCTTCCGCTGCCCCCCTGGCGTCGGTGGCCGTAGATGTCGCCGTGTCCGATGCCGTGCCGTCGGTGGCCGAAGGCCCGGAGGGTCCGGGTTTCGTCCATCTGCGGATGCGCTCCGAGTATTCGGTGGTGGATTCCATCGTGCGGCTGGATGAGGCCGTGGCTGCGGCCGTGGCAGACGGGCAGATGGCGCTGGCGCTGTCGGATGCGTCCAACCTGTTCGGCTGGGTGAAGTTCTACAAGCAGGCTTCGGGCAAGGGGCTGCAGCCCATCTGCGCGGCCGATGTCTGGATCACCAATGCCGAGAACCGCGAGCGGCCGTACCGGCTGCTGCTGATCGCGGCCAACAATGCCGGCTACCGGCGGCTGTGTGAGCTGCTTTCCAAGGCCTGGCTGGAGAACGAGTACAAGGGCCATGCCGAGCTGCTGCCCGAATGGCTGACGGCGGAGACGACGGGCGGGCTGATTGCGCTGTCGGGTGCCGGCGGCGGCGAGGTGGGCCAGTTCCTGCTGGCGGGCAACCATGCCCGGGCGGTCGAGGCGGCGCAGCACTGGGCCGCGGCGTTCCCGGATGCCTTCTATCTGGAGGTGCAGCGCGACGGCACGCCCGAGGTCGAGAGCTGCACGCGGGCCACGGCGCGGCTGGCGGTGGAGCTGGACCTGCCGCTGGTGGCCACGCACCCCATCCAGTTCCTGCGCGAGGAGGACTTTCGGGCGCACGAGGCGCGGGTGTGCATTGCCGAGGGTGAGGTGCTGGCCGATCCGAAGCGGGTGCGGCGCTTCCAGCCTTCGCAGTATTTCCGGACGCGTGCGGACATGATGGCGCTGTTTGCCGACCTGCCGGCGGCGCTGGCCAACACGGTCGAGATCGCGCGGCGCTGTGCGGTGACGCTGCGGCTGGGCAATCCGCAGCTGCCCATCTATCCCACGCCGGAAGGGGTGTCGATCGAGGAGTATCTGGTTCACCAGGCCGAGGACGGGCTGGTGAAGCGCTTGGAGAGGCTCTATCCCGATCCGGAGGTGCGGGCGCAGAAGACGCCCGAGTACGAGGTGCGGCTCAAGCGCGAGTGCGAGACCATCATCAAGATGGGGTTCCCGGGCTACTTCCTCATCGTGGCGGACTTCATCGTCTGGGCCAAGCAGAACGGGGTGCCGGTGGGGCCGGGGCGGGGTTCGGGTGCGGGTTCGCTGGTGGCGTTCTCGCTGGGCATCACCGATCTGGATCCGCTGCCGTACGCCCTGCTGTTCGAGCGCTTCCTGAACCCGGAACGGGTGTCGATGCCCGACTTCGACATCGACTTCTGCCAGGACAACCGGGGCAAGGTGATCGAGTACGTGCGCCGCAAGTACGGCTACGACGCGGTGTCGCAGATTGCCACCTTCGGCACGATGGCCAGCAAGGCGGTGATCCGCGATGCGGGCCGGGTGCTGGACATGCCCTACAACTTCTGCGACCAGCTCTCCAAGCTGATCCCGATCGAGCAGGCCAAGCCGCTGTCGCTGGACAAGGCGCTCAAGGCCGAGCCGCAGCTGGCCGAGCGGCTGGCCAACGAGGAGGAAGTGGCGGAGCTGTTTGCGCTGGCGCGGCCGCTGGAGGACATGACCCGCAACATCGGCATGCACGCCGGGGGCGTGCTGATTGCGCCGGGCAAGCTCACGGACTTCTGTCCGCTCTACCGGGCGCCAGGCACCGATTCGGTGGTCAGCCAGTACGACAAGGACGATGTGGAGGCGGTGGGCCTGGTGAAGTTCGACTTCCTGGGCCTGCGAAACCTCACCATCATCGACCTGGCGGTGCGCTATGTGAACGAGCGGCGCGCGCGCGAGGGGTTGGAGCCGGTGGACCTGGACAATCTGGGCTTCGACGACCAGGCGGCCTACCAGATCCTGCGTGACGGCAACACGGTCGCCATCTTCCAGGTGGAAAGTGACGGGATGAAGAAGCTGCTGAGAAAGCTTCAGCCCGATCGTTTCGAGGATATCATCGCCGTGCTGGCGCTGTACCGACCGGGGCCGCTGGGCTCGGGCATGGTGGACGACTTCATCCTGCGAAAGCGCGGCGAGCAGGCCATCGATTACTTCCATCCGGACCTGAAGGACTGCCTGGAGCCCACCTACGGGGTCATTGTCTACCAGGAGCAGGTGATGCAGATCTCGCAGATCATCGCCGGCTACACGCTGGGCGGTGCCGACCTGCTGCGCCGGGCGATGGGTAAGAAGAAGGCCGAGGAGATGGCCAAGCAGCGCAGGACCTTCATGGAAGGCGCAGCGGCCAAGGGGCAGGATCCGGACCTGGCCAGTCAGCTCTTCGACCTGATGGAGAAGTTTGCCGAGTACGGCTTCAACAAGTCGCACACGGCGGCCTATGCGGTGGTCACCTACCAGACAGCGTGGCTGAAGGCGCATTATCCAGCCGAGTTCATGGCGGCGACGCTGTCGTCGGATATGGACGACACCGACAAGGTGCAGATCTTCGTGCGCGATGCACAGGCCAACCAGGTGGAGGTGCAGCCGCCCGACATCAACGCATCGGCCTATCGCTTCGAGCCGGCGGCGCCGCGCGCCATCCGCTACGGGCTGGGGGGCGTGAAGGGGGTCGGGCAGTCGGCCATCGAGAACGTGGTGGCGGCCCGCGAGGCGGGCGGTCCGTTCATCGATCTTTTCGATTTCTGCGAGCGGATCGACCGCAAGCTGATCAACCGTCGCACCATCGAAGCGCTGGTGCGTGCGGGCGCCTTCGACCGGCTGGATCCGGACCGAGCTCGGCTGCTGGCCAACGTGCCACAGGCGATGGAGGCGGCCGAGCAGAAAGCGCGTGAGCAGGCGGCCGGCCAGGGCGGGCTGTTCGACGACGCCTTCTTCGGCGGAACCGACGAGGCGCCGGCACGCGAATGGCTGCCGGCCGAGCGCTGGGACGACCGCCAGCGGCTGCTGGAAGAGAAGGGCGCGCTGGGCTACTTCCTGACGGGGCACCTGTTCGACGCCTGCCGGGACGAGGTGCGCCGCTTCGTGAAGACACGCATCGGCGATCTGGAAAAGATCGTCGGCAAGCATTTCGGGTCCACCCCGGTGACGGTGGCGGGCATCGTCTCGGGCCTGTCCACGGCCATGACGCGGCGCGGCAAGATGGTGCGCGTCATGCTGGATGACGGCTCAGGCACCGAGGAGATCGCGGTCTTTCCCGAGTCGTGGGAGCAATACCGGCACCTGCTGAAGGAAGACGAGCTGGTGGTGGTGCAGGGCAAGCTTTCCAAGGACGACTACAGCGGCGGCCACCGGCTGTCGGTGGAGCGTATCCTGGATCTGGGCACGGCGCGTGGTGAGCATGCCAGGGCGCTGCAGCTGACCATCGCCGGCCGGCCCGATGCGGCTCGGCTCAGGGAGCTGCTGATGCCGCACCGGGTGGATGGAAGCCAGGGTGAGGGTTGTCCGGTGGAAATTCATTATTACAGTGACAGTGCAACTGCCGTTCTGCGGCTGGGACACCAATGGGCAGTACGGCCTGATGACGCCTTGCTGGCTGGCCTGAAGGGCTGGCTGACCGAGGCACGGGTCGAGATGCGCTATCGATGAGTGGAGCTGATTTGGCGAAGGACAAGGGAAAGGCAGACCGGACGGACGAGGCCACCGTTGAGACATCCGGCTCGGAGAAGGCGGACGCGGCGGCGACGCTGGCGGAGCACACTACCGTCCGGCAGCCCTCCAGCGAGCGGGTACTGCTGGCGCGGCTGTTCCGTTACGTGCGGCCGCACTGGCGGGTGTTCGCGCTGGGGGTGGTGGCGATGATGCTGACTGGCTCGACCGAGACGGCGTTGCCCGCCATCATGCAGCACCTGCTAGATGACGGTTTCGGCGGCAAGGGCAACCCGCAGCTGATGTGGACGGCGCCGCTGATGATCATCGGGCTCTTTGTGGGGCGCGGCATGTTCACGTTCACCATGAACTACGCGATGAACGAGGTGTCGAACTCGGTGCTGTACGACCTGCGCAAGCAGATGTTCGACCGCCTGGTGCAGATGCCGGTGAGCTATTTCTCCAGTCATTCGGCGGGCACCATCATCGCGCGGCTGGTCAACGACGTGCAGAACGTCACGCAGTCGCTGGCTTCGGTGCTGGTGATCATAGTGCGCGATACCTGCGTGATCCTGGGCCTCCTGGGCTGGCTGCTGTACCTGAACTGGCAGCTCACGATGATCACCTTCGCGCTAATCCCGATGGTGGCGCTGGCCGTTGGCGCGTTCTCGCGCCGCATGCGTCGACTGTCGGGTGAGCAGCTGCGCTACACCGGCGAACTCACCAGCGTGGTGGGGGAGGCCATCCACGGCAACCCGGTCATCAAGGTCTATGCCGGGCAGGAGCACGAGCGCAGCCGCTTTGCGGCGGCCAGCCGGCAGTTGCAGGGGTTTGCGCGACGGATGACGGTGGCTTCGTCGCTGCTGGTGCCCATCACGCAGGTGATGGCGGCGGTGGCGGTGTCGCTGGTGATCGCGCTGGCACTCTATCAGTCGCAGCAGGACCGCACCACGGTGGGCGGCTTTGTGTCGTTTCTCACTGCCATGCTGATGATCCTGAACCCGCTCAAGCATCTGGCCGACGTGAACGGCCAGCTGCAGCGCGCCTTTGCGGCGGCCGATGCGGTGTTCCATTTCATCGACGAGCCCATCGAGAACGACCACGGCACCCAGGAGATTGAGCGGGCCAAGGGCGCGCTGCGCTTCGAGGGTGTGCGCTTCGGCTATGAGGGCAGCACCGGCCTGGCGCTCAAGGGCATCGACCTAGAGATCAAGCCGGGCGAGACGGTGGCGCTGGTGGGGGGCTCGGGCGGTGGCAAGACCACGCTGGCCAACCTCATCCCGCGCTTTCACTCGGTGACGGACGGGCGCATCCTGCTCGACAACATCCCCATCGAGTCACTGAAGCTGGAGAGCCTGCGTCGGCAGATTGCCTGGGTGAGCCAGCAGGTGATGCTCTTCAACGATACCATTGCCAACAACGTGGCCTACGGCAGCCGGCGGGGCGCCAGTGAGGCCGATGTGCGGGCGGCGCTGGAGGCGGCCTATCTCACCGAGTTCGTCGCGTCGCTGCCCGATGGCATCAACACGATGATCGGTGACAACGGCATCCGGCTCTCGGGCGGCCAGCGGCAGCGCCTGTCGATTGCCCGGGCGCTTCTGAAGAACGCGCCGATCCTGGTGCTGGACGAGGCTACCTCGGCGCTGGACAACGAGTCCGAGCGCTTCGTGCAGGCGGCGCTGGACAAGCTGATGCATGGCCAGACCACGCTGATCATCGCGCACCGGCTCTCCACCATCGAGAAGGCCGATCGCATTCTGGTGCTGGATGACGGCCGTATCGTCGAGTCCGGCACGCATGCCGAGCTGATCGAACGGGGCGGGCTGTATGCGCGCCTGCATGCAGGGGGAACGCTGACGTAATGGATCATCACCTGCAGGGCACGCATGCGGCAAGCCGTGAAGGCCGACCGACGGTCTCGCTGATCATCTCCACCTATAATCGGCCGCGGGCGCTGGACCGAGTGCTGGCCAGCGTCGCGCGCCAGCAGGATATGCCGCTGCAGATCCTGGTGGCCGACGACGGCTCGGGGCCGGAGACGGTCCAGGTGGTGGCGCGCTGGCGCGAGCACCTGGGCGAACGGCTGCTGCATTGCTGGCAACCTGACGAGGGGTTTCGGCTCAGTGCAGCGCGAAACCGTGCCATTCGTGAAGCCCGGGGGGATCTGCTGGTCTTTGTCGACGGCGACTGCCTGCTGCGGCCGGACTTCGTGCGGGCCCACCGGCGGCTGGCCGAGCCCGGATTCGCCACGGCTGGCAACCGGGTGCTGCTGAGCGAGCGCCTGACTGCCCGGATCGAGGCGGGCGACTGCAATCCGCTGGACTGGAGTCCGTGGCAGTGGCTGCGAGCCTGGTGGCGGGACGATGTTAACAATGTGGCCAGCCTGCTGCGCCTGCCCGGGCGGTGGTGGCGTCATCCGAAGGGGCGGCCCTGGCGGCTCTTCAAGGGCTGCAACATGGCGCTTTGGCGTGATGACATCATCCGCATGAATGGTTTCGAGGAAGAAATCGCCGGCTGGGGCTTCGAGGACACGGATCTGGTCCTGCGCTGGTTCAACCTGGGCGGAC
>ERZ773008.3104-NODE-3104-length-10395-cov-37.947195_pt1 | contig 10395 bp, 8 predicted proteins | sample MGYA00580664_ERZ773008 | MGnify/ENA primary metagenome ERZ773008 (study PRJEB29015, sample SAMEA2738016) | human oral metagenome | biome: human oral; feature: human-associated habitat; material: dental | place: China | collected 2048 ... | reverse complement strand
AAGACTACCTTGACTGGGCTATTCCAGCCTTCCGCTTGGTACACTCTACAGTAGCACCAGACACACAAATCCACACTCACATGTGTTACTCAGAATTTACAGATATCATCCCAGCTATCGACAACATGGATGCGGACGTTATTTCCTTTGAAGCAAGCCGTTCAAACCTTGAAATCTTGGATGAACTCAAAGCGAAGAACTTCCAAACAGAAGTAGGACCTGGTGTTTACGATATCCACTCACCACGTGTGCCGAACGAAGGGGAAATTGACCACACCATCGAAGCGATCCTTGCTAAAGTACCAAGCAAGAAAGTTTGGATCAACCCTGACTGTGGTTTGAAAACACGTGGTATTCCAGAAACCAAAGCTAGCTTGGTTCGTTTAGTAGAAGCAGCAAAAGCAGCTAGACAACACTTGAAATAATCCTCCTCTGACACAATCGTTTATTGTTATGGAGGGCCAACAGAAAATTTAAACCGGAGCTGACAATCCTGCAGAAATTGTTCCTGTAGGATTGTTCTCAGCTTAGCGGTATATCACTGAAAGGAACTTTTTATTTTATGGTTCGTCACCACACACCTAGTCTCTCATTTGAAGTATTTCCTCCAAATCCAGCAGTAGGCAATGAAAAAATAATCCAAGCTCTTCGGGAAATGCAGGATATTGCACCTCACTATATTAGTGTGACCGCTAGCAATAATAAATTTAATATAGAGGAGACAACGGTTCGTTTGGCTGACTTCATCTATAATAATTTGAAGATTCCTACCATCGCTCACCTTCCAGCAGTCTATCTAACCAAGGAAATGGTCTCAGATACACTCCAGGCTTTGGACAAGGTTGGGGTGCATAAGATTTTAGCTCTAAGAGGGGATATTTTCCCTGATGTAGCACCCAAGGATGATTTTAAGTACGCGACTGACTTAATTGAATACATCAAAGAAGAAGCACCGCACTTTGATATTGTTGGTGCCTGCTACCCGGAGGGACACCCTGACTCGCCAAACCAAATCTCGGATATTCAAAATCTCAAGAAGAAAGTGGATGCAGGCTGTTCTAGCCTTGTAACTCAGCTTTTCTTTGATAATGAGCGTTTCTATGATTTCCAAGACAAGTGTACCTTGGCAGGGATTGATATTCCCATTCATGCAGGGATTATGCCAATTCTTAACCGTAATCAAGCGCTTCGTCTCTTGAAAACGTGTGAGAATATCCATCTTCCACGTAAATTTAAGGCCATCTTAGACAAGTATGAGCATGACCCTGAGTCACTCAGAGCAGCAGGACTTGCCTATGCAGTGGATCAGATCGTGGACTTGGTAACTCAGGATGTTGCTGGTGTTCATCTATATACAATGAACAATGCAACAACTGCCCATCATATTTACCAGGCTACACATACTTTTTTCTCTTAATATTACCCCCCTATCCCTTATTCTTCTCAGACTGATAGATATTCAGCATGTCTTTAGTTAGGTCTGGAAGAGAGGGGATTTTTTAGTCTCTGTAAGTTTTTATTTATGCATGTTCTTGGTTGTTTTTGATCTCGAAGAATAAAAACGCTTACATTTCCTATAAATCAGCTGAAACAGATTATTTTATATAAAGTTAATTTAATTGTTTCATATTCCAAAAAGTATGGTAGAATGGTAACATAGGAGTTTTAAATCTTATTGATTAACTTCTTTTATATCACACCTATACTTCTACTAGATACAACCTCCTGACCCAATAAAGTCTGGAAGTGAAAGAGGGAAAATTAAACAGCTAAATGTTTTATTTTTTGCACTTTTCAGGGGTTATCTTGGGAGAGACCAGGTGTAGATTCATGTTTAGGGACTTAGCTATGGCTAATCAACCCAAATAGAAAGGCGAGGAAACATGACAACAGATTATAATTCTAAGGCTTATTTAGAAAAAGTTGATGCTTGGTGGCGTGCTGCTAACTATATTTCGGCAGCTCAAATGTACCTAAAAGACAATCCGCTTTTGAAACGCGATGTGGTAGCTAATGATCTAAAAGCTCACCCAATCGGACACTGGGGAACTGTTCCAGGGCAAAACTTCATCTACGCTCATTTGAACCGGACGATTAATAAATATGACCTAGATATGTTCTACATTGAAGGACCTGGTCACGGTGGTCAGGTAATGGTTTCAAACTCATACCTCGACGGCTCATATACAGAGTTAAATCCAAATATTCCTCAAAACGAAGAAGGCTTCAAACATTTGTGCAAGATCTTCTCATTCCCAGGGGGTATCGCTTCTCACGCGGCACCTGAAACACCAGGTTCTATCCATGAAGGTGGAGAACTCGGTTATGCCCTATCTCATGCAGCAGGAGCTATCTTGGATAATCCAGATGTGATTGCAGCAACTGTTATCGGTGATGGTGAAGGGGAAACTGGTCCATTGATGGCAGGTTGGTTGTCAAATACTTTTATCAACCCTGTTAATGACGGTGCTATTCTTCCAATTTTCTATCTTAACGGTGGTAAAATTCACAACCCAACTATCTTTGAACGTAAAACAGACGAAGAATTGACCTTGTTCTTTGAAGGTTTAGGTTGGAAACCTATTTTTGCTGACGTAACAGCTATTTCAGAAAATCATGAAGCTGCTCATGCTCTTTTTGCGGCTAAATTGGACGAAGCAATCGAAGAAATTAAGAAAGTCCAAGCTGAAGCTCGTAAAGGATCAGCTGAAGAAGCAACTCAAGCTATTTTCCCAGTATTGGTTGCCCGCATTCCAAAAGGATGGACTGGTCCTAAGTCATGGGAAGGTACTCCAATCGAAGGTGGTTTCCGTGCTCACCAAGTGCCAATTCCAGTAGATGCTCACCATATGGAGCATGTTGATGCCCTTCTTGATTGGTTGAAATCTTACCGTCCAGAAGAATTGTTTGATGAGTCTGGAAAAGTCTTGCCTGAAATCGCTGCGATTGCACCGAAAGGTGACCGCCGTATGGCTATGAACCCAATTACTAATGCTGGTGTTATCAAACCAATGGACACTGCTGATTGGAAGAAACACGCCCTTAAGTTTGAAACTCCAGGTGAGATCGTGGCACAAGACATGATTGAGTTTGGTAAATACGCTGCTGATTTAGTAGATGCTAACCCAGATAACTTCCGTATCTTTGGTCCGGACGAAACAAAATCAAACCGTCTGCAAGAAGTTTTCACTCGTACTAGCCGTCAATGGTTGGGCCGTATGAGACCTGAATACGATGAAGCTTTGAGCCCAGCAGGTCGTGTTATTGACTCACAATTGTCAGAGCACCAGGCTGAAGGTATGTTAGAAGGTTACGTCTTGACTGGTCGTCATGGCTTCTTCGCATCTTACGAATCATTCCTTCGTGTAGTAGATTCAATGGTGACACAACACTTCAAATGGTTGCGTAAATGTAAGACTCATACTACATGGCGTAAGAACTACCCAGCCTTGAACTTGATTGCAACTTCAACAGTCTTCCAACAAGACCATAATGGTTATACTCACCAAGATCCAGGTATCTTGACTCACTTGGCAGAGAAAACTCCAGAGTATATCCGCGAATACTTGCCTGCAGATACAAACAGCTTATTGGCTGTTATGGATAAAGCCTTCAAGGCAGAAGACAAGGTTAACTTGATTGTTACTTCAAAACACCCACGTCCGCAATTCTACTCAGCTGAAGAAGCAGAAGAATTGGTACGTGAAGGTTACAAGGTTATTGACTGGGCTTCAACTGTGTCTAACAATGAAGAGCCTGATGTTGTCTTTGCAGCAGCAGGAACTGAGCCAAACTTAGAAGCTCTTGCGGCAGTATCTATTCTCCACAAGGCCTTCCCAGAGCTTAAGATTCGCTTTGTTAACGTGGTTGATATCTTGAAATTACGCCATCCATCTGTAGATGCGCGTGGACTTTCAGACGAAGAATTCGACAAAGTGTTCACAACAGATAAGCCAGTCATCTTTGCTTTCCATGGCTATGAAGGAATGATTCGTGACATCTTCTTTAACCGTCACAACCACAACCTTCGTGTTCACGGTTACCGTGAAAATGGAGACATCACTACTCCGTTTGATATGCGTGTTATGTCAGAATTGGATCGCTTCCACTTGGCACAAGATGCAGCAAATGCAGCACTTGGTGTAGCAGCTGCTGACTTCTCTGCTAAAATGGACGAGACTGTGGCTTACCACAATGCTTACATTCGTGAGAATGGTGATGATATCCCAGAAGTTCACAACTGGAAATGGGAAAACATTAACAAATAACATTTAAAAGGCTTGGAATTTTTTCCAGCCTTTTTGTTGTTTGAATAATATTATAGATGAGCGGAAGAATTGTGTGATCCAGTATTTGAACTTTCAGTTATCCATACACTTCTAGTGAATAACATTGAAACAATAGCTAAGGTAAGAAAGACAATGCTAGTATAGATATAGGGCTGATCCAGAGTCGTGGAACGTCCAGATAGATTAACAATGCCTCGGAAAAGGATACCCGCCGTGAGAGTAGCTACTGCTGAGTTCCAGAGATTGAGGCTGAGCCGAGAGAGGTTAGGAATGATCTTGAGTAAGACCAATAAGAGGATTCCTCCAACCAAAGGAACTGCATAGAGATAGTGCATGTGGCTAGATGTTTCGCCAAAGCTGAAAGACTCATAGATACGACTAAAAGCAAAGAAGAAAATACTTAAGAGAGTGTAGATAAGTGCTGTCTTTTTGAAACGTTTTTTGCTTGGATTAGTAACCGATGTAGACAATATCGCTCACCGCCCTTTCTGAAATGTTTCCGTTGGTCGTTGGTTTATTGATTACCTGACCGTTGAAGTAGAGTGTAGAAGATCCGCCACCGTCAAGATTATAAGCAGTCTTGACGCCATAAGATTTCATGACCTCAGCTAACTCATAGAGGGATAGTCCCTGACTTTCTGAGGTCCGGCCATCTGATGCGACAATGATATAGTGGTTTTCGTCGATAATACCAATAGCTGTACGGGGGTTTGAAGCCATGGATTGACCGACTTCAGAGTTGGTATTTACGACAATTTCACCATTTTCAACTAAAGATGGACCAAAGGCAAGAAGATTAACAACTCCGTCTTTCACTAGCTGTTCTGCAGATATTTCCTCTTCATAGATGATTTTGAAAGAGCCGTCCTTGTAAATCGCCAAATCACCATTGCTGGAGTCTTCTCGGACGGTATCACGGTAGACAACTCCGTTGCGGATTACATAGCCAGTAGAATTCGCCCCGTAGTAGTCACCGTTGATAGCTAAAATAGCATTGTTGTTGGCGGCAGTGACTGATGTTTTGGCTGTGACATTGGTTCCATAAGTATTTTGAGCCAGAGCAGTCTTTAGATATTCAGCAGAGCTGACAGTTATGTCAGCAATATAAACTTGGGTATTGCTCACTGTTTTTTTCGTCAGTGTAATGGAGATATTATCATCGCTATAGCTAGTATCAGACGTGCTGACATTGGTTGCCGTTGTATTGGTGCTACTACTTGTAGTGTTGGCTTTGACAGTTGTGATGGACTCTGATAAGACAAAGGTCTTGAGCATGGAGTAGCTGAAGGATGCAGTCAACAATAAGCCAAAAAGACTAGCATAAGCATAAGATTTTTTTAATATTTTCATGATATAGGATGCGTCCTTTCTTTAAAAACGAATTTCTTTTGAATGAACCAAGAGAGAGAAAATAGTAGTGTGCCAACCAAAATTTTGATGAGTAAGAGATTGCCATTAAAAATAGTGTAGAAAAGTCTGATGAGGGCAGTATCTAGGATAAATAAGCCGATAGCTAGTCCTAAATAGCTACTTCCCGTTTTTAATAGACTGTCTTCATTTTTAAAGACGAGCTTTTTATTAGTTGAATAGTTAAAGATGGAGCTTGTGACACGAGCAATTCCATTAGCTAGGAGAATCCGAAGAGTAATCGGAACAGCAACTAGAAAGAGTAGGGCGACAGCGTAGACTAGATAGTCCACCATAAAGCTACTCAGTGAAGATAAGGCGAACTTAAACATATCCTTGTAAATCATCAGGCCATCTTGAATAGGTCTAAAATGAGAAGTTTTATTATCATCGATGTAGATTGTTTCGATAGGCACTTCTACAATGGGATAGTCCTTACAGGCTTGCAGGAGCATATTCATTTCGTATTCGTAGCGTTGTCCTTCTATGGAGAGCATAAATGGAAGCATATTACTGGTGAAGGCACGAAGGCCAGTCTGGGTATCCGAAACAGCGACGCCGGTTTGTTGTTTAAAGAGCAGACGGGTTAGACTATTTCCGAATCGGCTCCGTAATGGGACCTTTCCGGTAAATGCTCGTGCCCCTAAGATTAATTTCTGAGGTTGCTCTTGAGCACAGTTGGCAACTCTGAGAATATCCCAAAGTTTATGCTGCCCATCCGCATCTGCTGTGACAACGACGCCGTAATCATTTTGAGATTGGATGTAGTGGAAAGCTGTTTTAAGAGCTTGCCCTTTTCCTTGATTGGTAGAGTGATGTAAGACTGTGGCATAGTGTGACGCTTGCTCGAAGATTCGATTATATGAGGCAGAGCTACCATCATTGATTACAATTAAATTAAAATCGCTTTTTTCACGAACTTTTTTAAGTAGGCGGATGAGATTGAAATCTGGTTCATAAGCAGGAATAACGAGATAGTCCATAAACAGTACCTCTTTCTTAGATGTTTGGTAGATAGTATATAGACTGCTCCTTAAAGCTAACTGATATCAGTTTTCTTTAAGTTTGGTTTAATATTTGTTTAAGGAAAAATATACAAAAACACCCTAGAAATTAGAGTTTCTATCCTAACTTCTAGGGTGTAATTCGAGTTATTTAAATGACTTATTCTAGAATCAGCATATCATCTTTAATAGCAAATGGATCAGCTTCATTGATGCGATCATAGAACATAATGCCGTTTAAGTGATCTATTTCATGTTGGACGACAATGGCCTTGTAGCCTTTGAGTTTGATACGGTGTTTTTCACCATTTTTATCAAAATAATCTACAGTAACACGAGCGTGGCGAACGACGTAACCAGGGACATCACGGTCAACAGATAAGCATCCTTCGCCATCAGCCAAGGCAGCATCTTGAACGGAGTGAGCTACGATTTTAGGATTATACATGACTTCTCTTAAAGCGTAAGCCTCTTTTGGTGGTTTGCCATTTTCATCATCAGGATTTGGCAAAAGTACTGCAATAATACGCTGAGAGACATCTAGCTGTGGTGCAGCTAATCCTACACCGCCACGCAGGCCTAGTTTTTCTGCCATGACAGGATCCTGTGAGTTATGTAGGAATTGCATCATTTTTTCACCTAAAAGGATCTGTTCATCTGTTAGGGGAAAAGAAACTTCCTCTGCAATAGCACGCAAAGTAGGATTTCCCTCTCGAATAATATCCTTCATATCAATTAAATGAGCCGGTTTAATCAAATTTTCAATTACAGACATTTTCTCTCCTCATTCTTTCTATATGATACTATAACATAAAATAGTTGAGAAAGAAAGGAAGGGGGAGGCTATTTTTCTTCCAAATAGATTGCTTCTTTCTACAAAAAACTGTATCATACTAATAGTGTGATTTTGAAGGGAAATAAAATGAAGAAAATAATGGAGAAAATCAGTATCTTGAGTCTATCTTTGGTACTGACAACGTCTTTTTCAATCTCTAGTGCGTTACCAGCTATGTTTGATTTCTATAAGGGTTATCCTGCTGATAAGGTAGAGTTATTGGTATCTCTGCCTTCTGTTGGAATCATGGTGATGCTTGTGCTAAATAGCTTTTTAGAGCGTTTCTTATCAGAGAGAATGATGATTGTGACTGGCTTGCTTGTCATGTCACTTTGTGCCTTTGTTCCGTTGTTCAATCAGTCTTACAATGTTGTCTTTCTATCTCGTTTGATTTTTGGGCTAGGAACAGGGATGATCAATGCGAAGGCGATTTCCATTATCAGTGAACGATATCATGGGAAGGAACGTGTGCAGCTGTTAGGCTATCGGGGGTCAGCAGAAGTGGTAGGAACAGCGCTTTTAACCTTGATTGTTGGTCAGCTCTTGCGCTTTGGCTGGACTGTAACTTTTCTTGCTTATAGTTTTTGCTTTTTAGTCTTGGGGCTTTTCCTTTTCTTTGTTCCTTATGAGAAAGGGGAAGACTATCATAATGAGCAAGGTAAAAAAGAAAAAATGACCTCTCATCAGCTTCGCCTAACCTTACTTTCTGCTTTAGTATCTGGAGTTATTGTTTTATGTAATACAACGATCAATTTACGCGTACCTAGTTTGGTTGTTTATCATCAGATAGGTACACCAGAGGTAGCTAGTTTGGTTTTGAGCGCTATGCAATTAATTGGGATTGTGGCGGGAATTAGCTTTGCGACGATGGTGGGTATTTTTAAAGGACGCTTGCTCACGATTGTAGGGATCTGTTTTGGCCTTGGTTTAATTTTGATTGGGCTTTCTCAGAATATTTGGTTCCTGGGGCTTAGTGCTTTATTTGCTGGTTTTACATATAGTACCTCTCTGACAACAGTCTTTCATCTCTTATCTGAAAAAATCCCTCTACATCAAGTCAATCAAGCGGTTTCTATAACTGTTCTAGGTTGTAGTGGTGGTGCTTCAATTACGACTTTTGTCCTCTCTTTTATTGGTGGATTATCATCAGATCCTATCTTCATCTTTTCTGTTCTGGGAATCATGATGATGGGCATGGCTATTATCTCCCACTTTATAACGAAGGAAGAACATGCGTCTAGATAAATTTTTAGTTGAAAATGGTCTTGGTTCACGTACTGAAGTCAAACAACTTCTAAAAAAGGGCTTGGTGTTGGTCAATGGCAGAGCAGAGAAATCACCTAAGACTCAGATTGATGAGGCGGCAGATGATATTATCGTTTCGGGTCAAAAACTGAGTTATGAAAAATTCGTCTATTATCTTCTTAACAAGCCGCAAGGAGTCATTTCGGCGACAGAAGATAATCACCACAAGACGGTTCTAGACTTGCTAGACGATACTGCCCATCAGAAGGCGGTCTTTCCGGTGGGGCGCTTGGATATTGATACTCACGGCTTACTCCTTTTGACTAATAATGGTAAGTTGGCTCATGCCATGTTATCTCCTAAAAAGCATGTTGAGAAAATCTATCGAGCTCACGTTGCTGGCCAGATGAATCAAGAAGATATAGAGCGTTTTGCTGCAGGAATAGAACTGAAGGATTTTGTCTGCCAGCCAGCTCAGCTTAAGATTTTAGAGATAAATGAGGAAAAAGAAGCCTCTCTCGTCGAGATTATCATTGCCGAAGGCAAGTTTCATCAAGTCAAGCGTATGGTTGCAGCTTGTGGGAAAGAAGTCACAGATTTGGAGCGCATCTCCATGGGGCCTCTGTGTTTGGACACTACTTTGGCTCTCGGAGAATGGCGGAGATTGACTGAAGAAGAGTTAGGAGCTTTGGAAATTTTTGAAGTGGAATTATAAGAGAACCAGCGCATGAAGTGCTGGCTTTTCTAATGATGCCATCTATAAAGGACATGGGAAGGACATGACAATGCAAAAAGAGGCAAAACAAAGGATTTATGAGCAGAGCATTATCTTTTTGGCTGTGATTTCTATCTGTTTGGTTCTATTAGATTTTATCGGGTTTATTGATATTTATGTAGCACCTTACATTTGGTTAGATGGAGCGATTACACTAATTTTTGCTATAGATTATGGAGTGGGTTTCTACCTGGATCCAAACAAGTGGCGTTTCTTCAAAAGTCATATTTTTGATCTGTTAGCGATTATTCCTTTTAGTTTGATTTTCACTTTTTTCCGCCTTGGTCGAATTGCACGTTTAGCAAAATTAAGCAAATTATCGCGCTTAATTGGTTTGAGCAATAAGCTCAAACGATATCTAGAGCGTTTTCTTCTTAAAAATGGTTTTTTGCATTTGTTTTATATCAATGTATTGCTCCTTTTTATTGGTAGTGCAATTATTTCATATGTTGAACAAAAGCCTTTTATTGACTCGCTTTGGTGGGCCATAGCAACGGTTACCACGGTCGGTTATGGTGATGTCGTTCCAACGACCATTATTGGTAAAATGATTGCGATTATCTTGATGCTGAGTGGTATTGGGACGTTAGGCTTGCTTACTAGCTCCTTAACTAATTTTTTTGTTAGAAATGAAAATCTCACTGAGGAGAAACTTCTGAAAATTGAAAAGGAGTTGGCAGAACAACGAAAAATATTAGAAGCCATTCACTCCTATTTACAAAATAAGGAAGATTCAAGATAGAATCATTTGACAAAGATAGACCTTCTTGGTAGAATAGGAATGTAAATAACTTCTTCTTGGTTGCAGGCCATGCCAAACCTGCCACTCGGATGAAGCGT
>ERZ773008.3102-NODE-3102-length-10396-cov-11.783193_pt1 | contig 10396 bp, 9 predicted proteins | sample MGYA00580664_ERZ773008 | MGnify/ENA primary metagenome ERZ773008 (study PRJEB29015, sample SAMEA2738016) | human oral metagenome | biome: human oral; feature: human-associated habitat; material: dental | place: China | collected 2048 ... | reverse complement strand
ATGCCCCGGTAGGGCCACAGGTCCGAGCCGCACACGCAGGCGGCCTCGAGCTTGACGACGGCGTCGGTGGGCTCGATGACGTGGGGGACCTCGCGGTCCTCGACACGGACGTCGCCGGCGGCGTGCATGACGACGCCGCGCATCGTGGCGGGCAGGGCGGGAGCAGAAACAGTCACAGGTATGTCCTCACATCAGTTCTGGTTGATACGTGAAGACTAGGTGCGCGCATCGACGCAGGTCCACCGCCCAGCAGGTTCTGTCAGGGCGACCCTGCGCGGCCGCGGGGGACCGGTCGTGGTTCGTGAGACTGGTGTGTTTCGGCCCGAGCGCGGGCGAAGACCGGTGCCGGTGAGTGGGCAGCGAGGCTCGCTGGCGGTCGCAGATGATCGCGCTCGGCCGAAGCCGGGGCGTGGGCGGCGCCGTTTCCTACCCGGCCTTGCCGCCCGATGCCGTGTCCCGGCTCCTGCGCGGAAGAGGCAGAACCAGTGGGGTCCCGGTGAGCGGGTCGGCAATGACCTGGACCTTCAGGCCGAAGACCTCCTCAACCATCTCCGCGGTGACGACCTCCTCGGGGCGGCCGTGGACCAGGATGCTGCCGGCGCGCATGGCGATCACCTCGTCCCCGTAACGACAGGCCTGGTTGAGATCGTGGAGCACCGCCACGATCGTGGTGCCCAGCTCGGCGTTCAGGTCCCGGCACAGCTCGAGGAGGTCCACCTGGTGGGCCAGGTCCAGGTAAGTGGTCGGCTCGTCGAGCAGGAGGATGTCGGTGCGCTGGGCCAGGGCCATCGCCACCCACACCCGCTGGCGCTGCCCGCCGGAGAGTGCGGACACGTGCCGGTTGGCCAGACCAACGACGTCGGTGCGCTCCATGGCCTCGGTGACGGCCGCGTCGTCGTCAGCCGACCACTGGTGCAGGAGCGACTGATACGGGTAGCGCCCGCGCGCCACCAGCTCGTGGACGGTGATCCCGGGCGGGGCGATGGAGGACTGGGCGAGCATGCCCACTCGCCGGGCCAGCTTCTTGGGGGCCAGGGTGGCGATGTCGCGGCCGTCGAGGACCACCTGCCCGGAGCCGGGGGAGAGGACCCGGCTCATGGCGCGCAGCAGCGTGGACTTCCCGCAGGCATTGGGGCCCACGATCATCGTCACCGTGCCCGGGGTGATGGCCGTGCTCAGGTCCTCGATGACCGGATGGCTGGGATGGTAGGCCAGGCAGATGCCCCGGACGCCCAGGCCCGTAGTGGGGGCCTGGGCGTCTGAAGGAGCCTCCGATGAGACCGGAGCGGGCACGGACTACTTCTTCTTCGGCAGCGTGTCCGCCACCGTGGTCATGACGAGCCGTGCCGCGGTGGGGCCGGCGTTGAGGAAGAAGGCGTCGTCGTCAACGCGCACGGCGTGCTTGTCGTTGACGGCCTTGAGTCCCGCCCACAGGGGCATGGCGGTCAGCTCGGTGTTGTTCTTGTCCTTGTCCTTCTCATCCTTCGGGGTCTTCTGCGCCCCGTAAAGGATCCAGTCGGCCTCGGCCTCAGCCAGGGTCTCGGAGCTGATGTCCTTGTTGCCGTTGTTGGTGAAGGTCTGGGTGCTGGGGCGGGCGACGCCCATATCGGACAGGACAGAGCCGGCCAGCGAGACCGCCCCGAAGAGACGAAGCTTGTCGCTGGTCTTGCGCAGCAGGGAGACGGTGGGATTGCCGTCGATGGCGGAGCCGGCCTTCGCGGCGTCGACCTGGTAAGTCTCCATCCACTTCTTGGCGGTCTCCGGCTTACCCAGGGCGTCGGCCACGAGGAGGAAGTCCTGCTTCCACGCCTCGCTCTTGCCCTGGGTGACGACGGTGGGCGCCACCTCGGACAGGGACTTGTAGAGGGTGTCGATGTCGTCCTTGCCCGCCTGGTTGACGAGGATGAGGTCCGGGGACAGGTTGCCGATGTCCTCGACGCTGGGGGACTTGCGAGAGCCGACGTCCTTGATGGCGCCCAGCTTGTCGGTCTGCTTGGGGAAGGCCTTCTTGAGGTACTCCGGGACCGTTGCGGCGCCGTCGCCCTTGGTCGAGCCGATCGGCACGATGCCCAGGGTCAGGGCGACGTCGAGCTGACCGGTGGACAGGATGACGACCTTGGTGGGGGCTTTCTTGATCTCGGTGGTGCCCTTGAAGTGGACGACCTTGCGGGGGAAGACGTCGTCGGCCTTGCCTGAGCCCTTGCCCTCGGGCATGCCGGTGGGCACCGATGAGGTGGGCTTGGCCTTGGTGGACGAGGAGGCGCTGGAGTCCGCCTTCTTACCGGAGCAAGCGGCGAGGACGGGGATGGCGGTGGCCAACCCAGCGAAGACGAGAGCGCTGCGGCGGCTGTAGTGGGATGTCATGGGCTTAGGCTAACCTAAGTCATAGCGTTTTTATCAAGAATCATCCTGAGGAAAGGTGGGGGCGTGGCGGAGGTCGCTCGTCAGTCGCAGCCGGGAGCTCTGGCGTGATCGCCCGGTGGTGGGAGCGCCGCCGGGGCTGTGGTGAGGAGTCTGCCGGGAGGTCCGCCCCTACGTCAGTGGGGGTCCCGGTGGGTGGGACTGTCCTTGTTCTCGGGGTGCTGTCGGTGCTTCTGTGCCTGGTGAGCCTGGCCGTTGGGTCGCACAGTCTGACGCTGGAGGAAGTGGCTGGTGCCTTCCTGCCGGGGAGGACGACGGTCGCCTCGGTCATTGTCTGGCAGCTGCGGATGCCGCGGACCGTCCTGGCGGTCATGGTGGGAGCCTCGCTGGCCGTGGCGGGGGTCGTCATGCAGGGGCTGACCCGCAATCCCCTGGCCGAGCCGGGCATTCTCGGCATCAATGCCGGCGCGTCGCTGTCGGTGGTCCTCTCCATGTCTCTGCTGGGGCTGACAGATGTGAGCGACTTCCTCTGGTTCGCCTTCGCAGGGGCCGCCCTGGCCGCCTTCCTCGTCCATCTCATGTCGGTGCGCAGCGCCGACGCCGGCCCCGCCAGACTCGTGCTGGCCGGGGTGGCCCTGGGGGCGAGTCTGCGGTCGATCACCGGGACCATCACGATGTACGACTCCGTCACCTTCGACTCCTATCGCTTCTGGGTTCTGGGCTCGCTGGCGGACCGGGATGCGGTGCTGCTGGTGTGGGTGGCGCCCTTCCTCGCCGTCGGGCTGGTGCTGGCCCTGGCCTCGGGGCTCACGCTCAACGCCCTGGCGCTGGGGGAGGAGCAGGCCAAGGCGCTGGGTGTCAGCCCGAGGCGCGCTCGGGCGCTGGCACTGACCTCGATCACTCTCCTGTGCGGGGCGTCGACGGCGGCGGTCGGGCCGATCTCCTTCGTCGGGCTGGTGGTCCCGCAGGTGCTGCGGCTGGCCCTGGGGACTGACCAGCGCAGGCTGCTGGCGGTCTCCCTCGTCGCCGGGCCGGTCCTGCTGCTGGCCGCCGACGTCGTCGGGCGGGTCATCCTGGACTCCGGTGAGATGGAGGCGGGGGTCGTGACCGCATTCATCGGAGGTCCGGTGCTGCTGCTCATGGTCATCCAGCGGATGGGGGTGAAACGGCGGTGAAGCGGGTTCGGGACGTGGCCGGTAGTCCGGCGTCGGAGACCGAAGGGTTGCGCCTCGGGGCTCCGGCCTCTCAGTTGCGATGCCCCGTTGGACGTCGCAGGGCATTCCTCGTCCACCGGCGCGCCGCTGTGGTGACGGCGCTGGCGCTTGCTGCGGCTCTGGCCGTGGTGGCTGTCTCGGTGCTGTTCGGTGCCTACAACATCTCCGGGGCCGACGCGCTGCACACACTGCTGACGGGGTCTGGAAGCAGGATGGATCGCTTCTTCGTGCTCAACCAGCGGCTTCCGCGCGCGGTCGCGGCGGCGCTGGTGGGGGCGATGCTGGCGCTGTCGGGTGCTGTCTTCCAGAGCCTGTCACGAAATCCCCTGGGCAGCCCCGACATTGTGGGGTTCACGACCGGCGCCTCCAGTGGTGGGTTGTTCATGCTTCTGCTGGCGGCGTCGGCGAGTGATCTCCAGATCTCGGTGGGGGCGGTCCTCGGAGGGTTTGCGACCGCGGCGGTGGTCGCTCTCATCTCGCGGCGCGGTGGCGTGGGCGGCGACAACCTGATCCTGACCGGGGTCGCCATCTCCGAGATGCTCTCGGCGGCCAACAGCTACCTCATCTCCCAAGCCAGTCTGCCTAGTGCCGAGACGGCCAAGGCCTGGCAGTACGGTTCCTTCAACGCGATTTCCTGGGGACAGGTCAAGCCCCTGGCTCTGGCTGCCGCCGTGCTGCTGATTCAGGTGGTGTGGCTCGTGCGGCCTGCGAGTCTGCTGGAGATGGGCGACGACGCCGCAACCAGCCTGGGACTGCGGGTTGGCAGAGTGCGCGGCGCGATGCTTGGCTACGGCGTCGTGCTGGCGGCGATCTGTGTGGCAACGGCTGGACCGATCGGTTTCATCGCCCTGGCCGCACCGCAGCTGGCGCGCCGGCTGAGCAGATCGGCTGGGATGACGATGATCGCCTCGGCGGCCATGGGGGCGCTCTTGCTGGGCGGGGCTGATTTTCTGGCGCAGCGGCTCCTCAGTCCCTTCCAGATTCCGGTGGGCCTGGTCAGTGCGGCGCTGGGCGGGCTCTACCTCGTCTGGCTGCTCATGGCTCCTTTGGGGAGTGCGGAGCGGGCCGGCTGAGGCCAGCGTGAGTGCCAGCGCGTCTGCGACCGTGGCCCGTACCGAGAGGAGCATCACCTACACCAACGCCTTCGCGTTCTGTGCCCTCGCAAGCACCTTGGTCGCCGACGTTGTTCCTTCGCAAGCCAGGCTGCTGCATTTTAGGAACTCGTGTCTCCCACGCAACTGATGGACCTCCGCCTTGAGCTTCGTGAGTTTCAAGCCGACTCGGAGGTCTTCTGACTGTCCAGGCCGGTGGCGTGCTCCTTCCTGCACCGTGCGGCCCGGTTGCCCACGTCTGTGGCTCACAAGATCGTAGGACTCGGTCACCTCCGCTGTGGTGGCCCTCCACAGGCCGCTTCACGCTCAATCTGTGTCCAGCAGTTCCTCTAAGTACTTCGCTGCTCGCATGGTCTCCTCCCATATCCACTCATGAAAGGAGAATCTCCCCAAGTCCGAGAAACGCCAGGCACTCCACACATGCTGGTGGTGACGTCAGTGGTGCAGCTCAAGCAGCTGCTCCAGAATGGACACCACCGCGCCAGGGCGTGAGGGGACGCGGACCGTCTGCCTCCTTGCCCTGACCTCTTTCAGCCCGTCCCCGACAATGACACCGATGTCTGCCGCGCGGATCATCTCCACGTCGTTGGCGTCGTTGCCTACCGCGACCCACGTGGAGACGCGGCGATGGCGAAGGGCCGGTGACTGCCCCATGATGGCTGTCCCTCCCACGGTACCCGCACCTCCCGAGGCGGCCGGCAGCCTCATGCAGACGCTCTTGTCCACCCCTGCCGCGCAGATATCGACCACGCCGTCCTCGTGCGGGTAGGCGACGACGCCGTCGAGGCGTAGCCCCAGCAAGTCCTGGAGAGTGCTCGCGGGCTCCGGGCCGCCCGTCTCCTGCGCGTCGGCAGCCCTCGTACCCGGACCAGCCGCTCCTTGTAGCGGATCAGTAATGCTCTGCCTGATGCTGTCCTGCTCCGCACGGCCCCGGCACCTTTTGCTGACGACCGTCACCTTGAGCACATCCTCAGTCGGTACCTGCGCCGGGTCGGTGCACCACGTGCCATCCGGGTAGTCCCGCATGTGCTCCAGGCCGTCCCAGAGGCCCTGTGCCGTCCCGGAATCTTGGCTGTCCCTTCGCCGGGACTTCTTCTCCACCCCTGTCTCTGGGGACTCAGCGAAATCTGAGACCGCTTCAGACACTTCCTCCGACCACGGATCTGCGGCGGGGTCATGGCCCGCCAGTGCAGTGAAAGAGCTGCCCTGGTCCACGTAGAGGGGCATGCCCGCGCGGAAGGCGGCGTCCACGACGGCGCGGACGTGATCCGCCCTCATGGGGTAGCGCCTCTCCTTGTCTCCTAGGCGCAAAAGAGCCCCGTTGAGGCAAACCGAGCCTTCCAAGCAGGTCACAGCGTCTCCCAGTACCTCGGCCATTCCTCGGGGCGCACGCGAGGTCGCCACGATGACCGATATGTCCTTACGTCCGGCGGCCCGCCTGAGAAAGGGGGCCAGCCGGGGATCGGCGACTCCGCCGAAGACGACGGTCCCGTCCAGGTCTGTCACCACGCCCACCGGGCTGTTCAGCATTGACCACGCATCCTTGCAATATCAGGAATCACCCTGCTCTGAAAGGTGGACCCATCACCTGGCGAGCAGGTCACGGGGACCCACTCTACGGCCTCGATCTCAGAGCGAGGGACCGGGTCGCCCACAATATCGCACATGTAGACGAATAGGGTGATCATCCTGCTCCGGTCGAAGATGGAGACGTCATCGTAGGCACCAAAGTAGGTGGCCGACACCAACGAGACCCCGAGCTCCTCATCAAGCTCACGGCCGAGGCAGGCGACATGCGACTCCCCCCTCTCCAGCTTGCCTCCAGGAGAAATGAGGTCGGTCGTACCACGCTTGCGGACAAGCAGCATGCTATTCCCGCGGAGAACGACCGCAGCACACTTGACAATTGGCGAACTCTCCCCCATGTCACGCTTATCACGTCGCACCCGCTCCCTCCCTCCTTGAGCGGCGAATGTAGTGCATATTGAGGCCGATGATCGCCCCGATGACCACCGACCCACCTACGAGTGAGGCCGCCCCGGGATTCTCACGGAAGAACAGCCACACCCACACCGGGCCCAGCACCGTCTCCGCCAACACAAAGATGGCCACATGGTGCACGGGGAGGAACTTCGGCCCAATGGATAAGCAGACCAGACCGACCGGCATGACCACGAAGCCCTCGGCTACCAGAGGCAGCCATGAGGAGGACTTGTCAGGAGCCTCGAACCCGTGCAGAAGGGCGGCAGCGGTGAGTGCGCACAGCGCCCCACCGACCGCTGTGGTGAGGAAGGGGCTGGAGCGGCGTCTGGAGGAGCATACGAAACCACCGCTCATCGACACGGCAGCCAGCAGGGCCAGCAGTTCCCCCCGACCTGCGGCGCTGGACAGCTGTGAAGCGAAGATGACCGTCATACCGGCCAGCGACGCCAGGATCGCCAGGACCGTCGGCCGGTCGATACTGGCCCGAAGAAACACTCGTCCCAGAACTGCCGACCATACCGGCATGGTCGCCATGATAAAAAGCGTGTTAGCGGCGGAAGTGGTCTCGATGGAGTACACGAACGCCACCGATGCTATCCCGAACATCAATCCGTTGCCCCAGGCAGCCCACTCGTTGTCCCAGCGTTGCTTTACTCCAGCAACGTGGCAGACTCCTGCCGCCAGCACCATGGCAGCGCATATCAGCACACCGCGCCACAACGACAACACCCCGGCCGGCTGGTCTACAGCGCGGATGAGGGCTGCATCAAAAGACATGACCAGGACCCCGCCGAGCACCACCACCGCGCCCTGAGCGTATCGATTATCTAGTATTCCCGACATCTGATCAGTCCCTCCAGGTCGCGGCAGAAGGCTTCAGTAGCATCGACCCAGGAATCATCCTTGCACCCCAGGCTCGTGTACGAGTAGCGAATGATTCCCTGACGCCTGAAGTACTTGGCGCTGGGTGGAAGTTCTCGTACTGTCACGTTCGTGTCGCCTCCTCCGGATATCTTTACCGCCGCCATAGGGAGTCCGCCGCCACCTCCCACGATCTCTATTCCCTCCGCGGCCGCCCAGTCAACTAGGTCTTGAGAGAACAGGAGCTGCGCCTTGTTCCAGACCTTTCCGTGTCTCATTCTATCAAGCGCATGTTCAAGCAGATCAAGTGATGGGCAGCCACCCTCAGTCAGTGACAAAAAACTTGCAATCGACGGTAGCTGTTGCCCTGTAACGGCATCTAGTATCACTACACCCAGCCCTGGTGCGAGCGCCAGATGCTTATGAAGTGGCGCAATTACGACTGCACCACTCGACATCAGTTCCTCGCTAAGAGAAGTGCCAAGAGACTGCGCCCCGTCCACGACAGAGGCTGTCGCGCCCCCTGGCTCACGGAAGCTGTTATCGACGCTCGCGTCAACTGGGGCTACATGTGTATGAAAACCGACCCACCTGCCGTTGACCATCTCTTCCATAGATCCGACTATCCCTTGATAAGGGCCGTAGTGCCTCCATAGTGGGCCTACTTCTCTCAATCTTAAATTCTCTGCCATAATCCCCCCGAGCACCACAGCCAGGGCGGTAGAGGTGTTCGGGACAAAATGAATGCAGTTAGGGTCTACGCCCAGATCGCGGCCTAGTATGTCAGCAAGAGCACTCCGACTTCTGGAAGCACGTCCGTAATATGATTCGCTCGATCGTTCGTGACTTAAAAAAGGGGTTAGTGAAGGATTTATTGAGGCTGGATCATTTGGCATGCCCGGAAGCCTCCAGGGAGGTGGAAGAGTTAACTTTACTACCCTGAAGGAAGTCGATAATGTTGACAGCCTTGCGCTCCTTATCGCGCAAATACTGCAAAACAACTTCATCGCTCGGCGTGGTAAAACTGTCGGCGAACACCGACAGGCCCTCGAGTGATTTTGTGGACAACCCTAACTGCAATAACTTGTACTTAACGTCATCAGACGACTGCGCCCAGTCGTAGATGGGACTCTCGTACGTGATTCCGTAACCCTTCATGAACTCCACAAAGTAGTCTTTGGCCACGGAGCGCTGCTCCGGAAACTCCTTTTGGTAGGCAGCGATGCCATCATTAACTATGGTAATGTCGTTCCGCTTACAGTAGTCGATCACGTGGCAGTGTATCGCTATTTTCTCTCCCAGCAGTACAAGATTCTTCCTGTAGGTCAGGATGTCTTGTTCAAGGTCGGCGATAGCGAGAGATCGGAAGCTTCCGGAAATATCTTGTTTGACGTGTCTCAGTATCAGTCCGCCAAAGCGGCTCCTCATCTCTCGCACCCGTACCTCAAGGACATCTCTGTGTAGAGAACATCCAGAATTTGCCGTGTACAGATGTACTGGGATACCTCTCAGCATCAGGGAGCAGGCTGCAAGAGTGCTATCGCGTCCACCCGTGAACATCACCAACTGTGCATCGCTGCCAGCGTATTCTCCCAAGGTAATCTCCTTCTGTGTTTGCAACCAATTCATCGAGTCTCACCTCATGTGGAGCCCATCTAGATGCAAATGATTCGATCTACTTGTAGTTAAATTAACACACTCCAAAGAATGCTGCAATTCCAGAACAATATACGATATGCACAAAAATAATTATGGAGGTTAGTGGTACTCCTTGAGGTGGGCCTGTCAAAGTCGGCTCAGGTGCTTGACTGGGTGATGGAATTGATGACTCGTTTGGTCGTCTTGATGTCGATTTGGCGGTTGAGGTGATGAATGTGCTGGGGTCGCGGAAGAGCCGGATCATGCTGATACCTAGGTTATATGGGTCGGACATAGAGGCTTATTCATGGGGTGTAGGTGAATATGATTCCGAGGACGGCGTTGATGGTGGTAGTGAAGGTTGCGTAGGGGCGGCGGTAGTCGGTGTGAAGGATGCGCCAGGTTTTCAATTGCGCGATACTTCGTTCTATGAGGTAGCGGATAGTGTTGATTTTCTTGTTGAACTCCTTTTCACTGTCGTATAATTCATGACCGGCTGGTTTCTTGACCGGGGTAATCATCCCGGCACCGGTATAGCCTTTATCACCAATATGGATGGTCTGATTAATCATGTCGAGGAGTCGGGAGTCTTTTAGTGCTGTGAGGTCGTGGGTGTTGCCTGGGAAGGGGTGCGAGACCCAGGCAAGCCTTCCTGTCAGGGTGCAGGCCACCTGGATGGTGACTCCGGTGGTGTGGTGTTTACCTGAGTACAGCTCTGTATGCCGCCGCCAGGACCAGCAGGGCAGGAGAGTACCGTCAATGATCAACTGCTGGGTCGGGTAAAGGTCCTCCACGGTAGGGATCTGGGCTTGAAGATTCTCGGCGATCAGTGGGACGTAGGCGTTGATAATCCTACTGACCGTGGGTTGAGAAATCTCAAAGATCTCCGCGAGGAGTTCTTGTGTGAGGTTATGGCGCAACGCTAAAAGTATGAGGCGGATACTGGTGAAGAGCCCGAGGGTTCGTGAGCCTGCAGCAGGTAGCTGGCCTTTGGTGTGGGTGTGGATGCCTGCGCACAAGTCGAGGACTTCACTGGTGTCGAGTTTTGTGCTAGCATTCCCTACGGACGGCTTGTTCTTGTGATGATTTGTTTTCACACCCAATTATCTCAAAAGAGCAAGCCGTCCCTTACGTCTTCTAACGCGTGTCAACAAACCCCATGAATAAGCCTCACTGGTGAAGAGCCCGAGGGTTCGTGAGCCTGCAGCAGGTAGCTGGCCTTTGGTG
>ERZ773008.3099-NODE-3099-length-10399-cov-6.839037_pt1 | contig 10399 bp, 10 predicted proteins | sample MGYA00580664_ERZ773008 | MGnify/ENA primary metagenome ERZ773008 (study PRJEB29015, sample SAMEA2738016) | human oral metagenome | biome: human oral; feature: human-associated habitat; material: dental | place: China | collected 2048 ... | reverse complement strand
CTTTACCAGCAGGGATTTGCAATTTTACAAGTTTTTCGACTTTTTTAGCCATTTTTAAATCCTCCTTTGTGGTTTTGGCGGTAATGTAAGATTTTTACCTCCCACAAGTATGCTTCTTGCATACCTTTCTATTATACACTAAAACGACTAAATTGCAAGAAAAAATACTAAAAAAATTCTCTATTTTTCTCTATTTTTGTGGTAAAATATGTGTATGACATTATTAAAAATCGCATCTATTTTATTTATCTTTTTAACTATTATTTTAACCATTATTATTACTAAATTATTTCGCTTGAAACGATTTGGCTTGAATTTTGCAGATTTGGCTTTTCCACTTTTTGTGTTGGAATTCTATGTCATCTCTGATAGAGCTTTCTACCACAGTTTCTTGCCAGAATTAGCATTAGCCCTTTCTGCCTTAGCAATTGCCATTACTGTCTACTTTCTTCGAGTTAAACGCAGTTTTTACTATCCTAAGTTCTTTAAATTTTTCTGGCGAGCTGGTTTTATTTTGACCTTCTTTCTCTACCTCGCCATGGTGATTGGCTTATTTTTAACAAAATAATAAAAAATATCGGACAGACTCATCTGCTTCCGATATTTTTATATTTAATATTTTGTTGAGAACTTATCAAATAGAGCAAATAACTTATTTGTTATGAATTGAAACAGTCTCATGAGTGATTCTAACATTAAGAAGAGAATGACTGTGAGGATAATGGTAATCGGTGAGATTTTGGATAACAAAAAGATAGAGTGAAATAACAAGCCCGAAATCACCAAGCCGATGATGTTAAAGAGTACGACAATGGTTTTCATTCGATTGAGCGGCTGAATAAGCTTGATGATGATAATGAAACCAACCACTGCTAATAAGATAACAGATGATGTCGCAACTTCTTGCGTGGATAATCGAAAAATCCGACCACAAGCCATGACAATCAAAACTGCCAATAAATCAACAAAAGCTGCTGGTATCGCATTCTGTAAAACCGTTCTGATGAAACGCCCTCGAATGCGCTGCTTGTTGGGCTCCAAAGCTAACATAAATCCTGGTATACCAATAGTGAACGCACTAATCAAGGAAACTTGTGATGCTTGCAAAGGATAGGTAAAAGCAAACAAACTGGACAAAATAGCTAGTGAAATGGAAAAGATATTTTTCACAAGAAATAAACTAGCGGAACGCTGAATGTTATTGACAACCCTACGTCCTTCTGTCACAATATGCGGCATATGCGAAAAGTCAGAATCCAGCAAAACAACTTGTGCAATCTGTTTGGTAGCACCGTTGCCTGACTCCATAGCAATGCTGCAATCTGCAGTCTTCATTGCTAAAATATCATTTACACCGTCACCTGTCATTGCAACTTTATGTTGATTAGCTTGAAGTGCTTGAACTAATTTTTGTTTCTGTTGAGGGGTCACTCGACCAAAGACCGTATATTTTTCAACTGCTTGAGTGATTTTTTCATCAGTATCCAAGTTTTGCGCATCTACATAATTTTCAGCATGAGGAATCTCTGCTTTGGTAGCCACTGCAGCAACTGTGACAGGATTATCTCCTGAAATAACTTTGACTTCCACACCTTGAACATCAAAATATGAAAAGGTCTCGGCTGCATTTTCTCGAATTGGATTTTCTAATAAGATGAAGAGTAGGGGTTCTACTGTTTGAGTCAAATCACCTGTAAATGGCTGATCTTTTGATTCAGCAAAAACAAGAACCCGCGTTCCACTTTCTGCATACTTTTGGATATAGCTGCGATATTCTTCCAGTTTTTCTTTTAATACAAATTCTGGAGCTCCTAAAATAAAATTGCCTTCTTTGAAAGAAATAGCACCAAACTTGGTCTTTGAACTAAACGGAAGGGTTTTCACTACGGTCCAAGCCTTTTCTACTACTTCTGAAACAAAAAAGTCTCGAATTGCTACAATCGTTTCATTTTCATCTGGACTTGCTGCCAAATATTGTTTAAGAGCTTCCTGTGAGGCATTATTGTCTTGCTGAACAGAGAGTACTTGTGCAACTTCCATCGTATTTTCCGTAATGGTTCCTGTCTTATCTACACACAAAACATCTACACGAGAAAGAGACTCAATCCCTTTCATACTATTTAATAAAACCTGCTGTCTTGCTAGACTAGCTGCTCCCAAAGCCAGCGCCAGAGTCATCAAAAGATAAAGCCCCTCTGGAATCATCCCAATAATAGCTCCTACCGTGGAGACAATACTAACTTGAAAACTTTCGTGATTGGTCACATAACTTTGGAAAAATAGAAGAAGCCCTAAAGGAATAATCAAAAATCCAATCACTTTAACCAGATTATTGACCGAACGTACCATTTCCGATTCTTCTTTTCCAGAGACTTCTTTTGCTTTCAATGTCAGTTGATTGATGTAGGATTCATCGCCTACTTTTTCCAAGCGAACATAGGCTTTGCCAGATACGACAAAACTGCCTGACATAACAGTATCATCTATTTGCTTTGCGATTTCATCTGCTTCTCCTGTCAACTGTGATTCATTGACTTTCAATTCACCTGATACAATCTTAGCGTCTGCATAGATTTGATCTCCTGTCGAGAAAAGAACGATATCATCTTGTACTAAATCTTTTGTCTCTAGTTGGATTTCTTTACCGTCTCGCACTGCAATCGCTGTGTAGTGATGAAGTAACTGCATGTTGCTCAATATTTTGCGCGCTCTAAGCTCTTGAACAATTCCAATCAAAGAATTGATAATAACAATAGGCAAAAAGAGTAGATTGTTCCACGATTGTACAATTATCAACAATAGAGCAAGAACAAAAAAGATGAAATTAAAGTAAGTAAAGACATTGGATTGAATGATTTGCCAAGTTGTCTTCTCCGTACTAACCGTTACTTTATTGACGAAGCCTTTTTGAATTCGTTCTTCAACCTCTTGTTGGCTAAGCCCTGTGTATATCTGTTCTGACATATAGCCTCCATTCACAAATCATATTAGTATTCTATCAAAAAAGTCCGGTTTAAGTCATAGAAAACTTACAGAATTGAAAATTGTGAGATTTTCCATACCTTTTCTACAAAACTTTAAAATAGAACAGCTACAAAAAAATCCCAACAGAAATTTGTTGGGAAAGGATGTTACATTTTTTAAACCACACCTATTTAGTTTTAGTTATTCAATAAAACTTTTCTTGGCTTGGTGCCTTCTGCTGGACCGATGACACCCGCAGCTTCTAGCTCTTCCATGAGCCGAGTCGCACGATTAAACCCAACAGACAATCGACGTTGGAGCATTGAAGCACTCGCTTTTTGCGTCTCGATGACTAAAGCCTTGGCTTCCTCAAAGAGTGGATCTCCTTGTCCACTCTCACTACCTGAATCCATGTCATTCTCAGATACTTCGCCTGGGTCAAAATTATCATCATAATCTGCTTCTGCTTGATTCTTAACAAAAGTGACAATGCGCTCTACATCTTCATCGGAAATAAATGATCCTTGCAGACGGACAGGATGATTTTCATCAATCGGCTTAAAGAGCATATCCCCACGTCCCAAGAGTTTCTCGGCACCATTTTCATCTAGAATCGTTCGGCTATCAGTTCCGCTAGAGACAGCAAAAGCAATCCGCGAAGGAACATTGGCCTTGATGAGCCCAGAGATAACATCAACAGACGGTCGCTGAGTGGCCAAAATCATATGAATACCAGCTGCTCGAGCTTTTTGTCCCAAGCGAATAATGGCATCTTCCACTTCTTTGCTGGCTACCATCATAAGGTCTGCCAACTCATCCACAATGACCACAATCAAGGGAAGAGGAATTTGTTTATATTCTGGTTGACTGGCATTGTACTCGGCTACTTTGGCATTGTAACCTGCAATATTGCGAGCACCGACCTTAGAAAATAGCTCATAGCGATTTTCCATTTCATCTACCACTTTTTGCAAAGCTCGGCTCGCCTTGCGCGGATTAGTCACAACAGGGATCAGCAAGTGAGGAATATCATTATAGACAGACAATTCAACCATTTTTGGATCAACCATCATGAACTTGACTTCATCTGGTCGTGCTTTCATGAGAATACTAGCAATAATGCCGTTGACTGCAACGGATTTTCCAGAACCAGTCGAGCCTGCCACCAGCAAATGAGGCATCTTTGCCAAATCAAATGTCCGAACAGAGCCATTGACAGCTTTTCCTAAAGGAATTTCAAGTAATTTCTTGTCGTCTGTCTTAGACTGCTCCCAAAGCTCACGGAAAGTAACCGTCGCAATCTCGGAATTCGGAACTTCAATTCCGACTAAAGATTTGCCCGGAATAGGTGCCTCAATTCGCACATCTTTGGCAGCCAAAGCCAGAGCTAAATCGTCAGCCAGATTGGAAATGCGATTGACCCGCACTCCGACAGCTGGCTTGACCTCGTACTTAGTCACAGACGGTCCGATTTCAGCACGTTCAACGCTAGCACGAATGCCAAAGCTAGCAAATGTTTCTTCCAAAATCTTGATATTTTCGCGGACAATTTTCTTTTCTTTGGATTGATTTTTAGGCTTGTCTGGCGCAAACAAATTGATTGTTGGAAGTTTGTAATCTAAACTTTCTTTGGGGGTGAAATTAACCTCAACATCTTCATCTGTGTTATCTTGCTGCTCTTCTTTGTGTTGTTTCTCAGACAAACTCTCATCATAATCATAAATTTCTGGCTCTGCTTCTTCAAACTGAATCGGCGTATGAGCTAAGACTTCATCATCTAAAATTTCTCCCGTTTCAGAATCAATTTGTGGCTCGTCTTGCTCTACCTGAATAGCATTCATCGCTGCTTGCGCAGCTTTTTCTTCTTTTTCGATAAAACGTTGCTGACGCTTTGCTTCTCGCTTCTCACTCCAAGCATGATAGGTTTCACTTAATTTTTCAAAAATATCATAAATCGAATATGGACTGATGAGTAGCGCCCCTAGCAATATTAAAAGAAGCCCGATAAAGTAGGTGCCGATATTTGAAAATAAAAAGGCTATAGGAGTATAGAGTGTCGCTCCTAATAAACCGCCACCAGCAAAAGCACTGACTTTAACAGCTGTCAAATCCGTTAAAATCCGTGACAAGGTTGTACTTAGAACCTGTCCTTTTAAATTTAAGACATTTACAAAATAAGCTTGAAACATAAGCAGCAAGCCAATAAAAATACTGAAAAAGCCTGATTTATACCCTTCATGCTTATTGACCCACTTAAAAAAGAAAAGATAAATGAGACTGGCTATAATAGCCATATAGGCTAAACTTCCTACTAACAATCGAATAAGGTTATATAGAGTGATTCCAACGGCACCCCATTTTAATGCTGCAAAAAGAAGCAAAAAAGCGATACCGAAAGTTGCAAGCATCCTCCGAATGGCTTTTTGCCGCTCCATTTCTGCTTTTGTAGGTCGTCTCGTTGTCCGACCTTTTTTACTATTTTTCTTACTTGCCATAAATTTTATTATACCACAAATTGAACACTAATCCAATGCAAGAAAAAAGCAGAAGCTCCATGCTTCCACTTTTGAAACAACATTGCTTACTTCCATATCACATCATCATTCCCATCATCTTCTGGCAAGACAAACCACAAAATCAAATAAGGGATTAGACCGATTCCATATACAAAAAATGCTACTCCCCAGATCATTCGTACAATGGTAGGATCAATGTCAAAATAATTTGCTATACCTGCACAGACACCCGCAATTTTCTTATTTCGCACATCTCTTGTCAATCGTTTAGCCATTCTCTGTCCCTCCTTTATAAATCTATTATAACATAAATTTTTTACCATTAAATAAATATCATAAAGAATTTCCATGAACCAATTGTCAAACGTTCATCGTCAGCAAGATTAAAAAAGTTGCTGTTGCAGTTGACCCAAAATAAAGCGAGAAATTGGTCCAACAATCAGAAAATTCAAGGGAAAAGCTACAATAAAATTGGTCAACCAAGCTCCAAGGTAATTGGTTACTGAAAGCGGCACGCCGTTAAAAAGCATACCATAAAGAGACATCAGTGAAACCATAATCAGAACCATAACGCCTGAAACAACGAGGATCTTCTACCAAGGTTTATGGCGTTCTGTTAAAAATTTAAAAGCAACTCCCTTCACAACTGGTCCTGCCACAAGAAGGTCTAAGAGAAAAGCGGTAATCAATCCAGGAACATATCCCATTGCTAGATGAGCCCATGAAAAATATCCTACAACGGACAGGTTCCAAATGCTCATTCCAAATACCGTCATGCTACACATAAGGGCTGTAAAAAATAATAATTCCTTAAAATTCTTCGGCATAAAAACTCCATTTCTTTGTTGATAAACGCTATTTTAGCACAAAAAATTTTTTCTCGTAAGCGAATTTACAAAACTTTTCATAAGAAAATGTTTTCATACTCAAAACGATTGAGCTATCTTTACATCAAAAAGATAGCCCGATAGTGCCTTTCAGTTAGCAGAGACAACCTCTCAAAAGATTTGAAAAAGGCTTTTACTTATAGTAAAATGTGAATAGTTCAACATTCAGAAAGGAAATCTATGAAAAAATTACTTATTTTAGGACTGGCTGCTGGTTTATTTTTGACAGGTTGTACCAATTTACAAAGAGCTATCAGAGGAAATGACTATGTAGACTCAAGTCTTGCTTCCGAATCCAGCTCAAAAGCAGCTGAAAAACAAAAAGAAGAGCAAAAAGCTGCTTTGACCGATAAAAATGCTCATTTCCCACAGTTGTCTGACAAGGTCGCTGACGATGAAGCGGAAGTGAAAATAACCACAACTGAAGGTATTATCTCCTTGAAGCTCTTTCCAAAATATGCTCCACTTGCAGTTGAAAATTTCTTAACGCACGCTAAAGAAGGTTATTATAACGGCGTAACTTTCCACCGTGTCATTAAGGATTTCATGATTCAAACAGGAGATCCTAAAGGAGACGGAACTGGTGGTGAGTCCATTTGGAAAGGCAAAAACTCTAAGATCGACTCTGGAAGTGGCTTTAAAACAGAGATTTCGTCTTATCTCTACAATATCCGTGGTGCATTAGCCATGGCTCGTTCTTCCAATCCAAATTCCAACGGTAGTCAATTTTTCATCAACCAAAACACCAAGGACAGTTCTAATCAACTCTCTAACACAACTTATCCTGAAAAAATTATTGAAGCCTATAAAAAAGGCGGAAATCCAAGTTTAGACGGGAATTATACTGTCTTTGGGCAAGTCGTTTCTGGCATGGATGTCGTGGATAAAATCGCTGCGATTGAGACAGGCGAAAACGACAAACCCAAAAAAGAAATCAAAATCGAGAAAATTGAAGTCATTAAGGACTATACATTTAAGAAATAATCACAAAACGGAGTCTGGAACAAAATATCCCAGACTCGTTTACTTTCTAGAATAAAACTCAATACGTAATAGTTGAGAGGTCTCCTATGTGCTGATACTATCAGCTTTTGCAGCCCTACTCAACCTTGCGGGGGTGGGACGACAAAATCGATTTCTTACGAAATCCTGATTTTTTGTCCTACACCTCGTTTTCTTTATTCTTACGTTAATTGATTAAAATCCCAAATATGATCTACCCATCCTTCATAGAAGTCGGGCTCATGGCAGACCATGAGAATACTGCCTTTGTACGCTTGGAGAGCGCGTTTGAGTTCATCTTTTGCATCCACATCAAGGTGATTCGTGGGCTCATCCAGCACTAAGACATTATTTTCTCGGTTCATAAGGAGACAAAGCCGAACCTTAGCCTGCTCGCCTCCTGAGAGAACCTGAATCTGGCTTTCAATATGCTTTGAGGTCAGACCGCAGCGAGCCAGAGCAGCACGAACTTCCGCTTGATTGAGTGACGGGAAAGCATCCCAAACAGCTTCCAGAGGAGTCTGACGATTACCACCAGCTGTCTCTTGCTCGAAATAACCCAATTCCAGATAGTCTCCACGCTCAACTTCCCCAGCGATTGGTGGTATAATCCCCAAGAGACTCTTCAAAAGAGTTGTTTTCCCAATCCCATTTGCCCCGATGATGGCCACTTTCTGATTGCGCTCAAAGGTCAGATTAAGAGGCTGGGTCAGTGGACAGTCATACCCAATCTGCAAGTCCTTGGCTTGGAAAATAAAGCGCCCTGGTGTACGAGCCATTTTGAAGTCAAAGGAGGGCTTAGGCTTCTCGCCTTGCAGTTCAATCAGTTCCATTTTGTCTAATTTTTTCTGGCGGGACATGGCCATATTACGGGTCGCCACACGGGCTTTATTGCGAGCTACAAAGTCCTTGAGGTCTGCAATTTCCTTCTGCTGACGCTCATAAGCTGCTTCCAACTGAGATTTTTTCATCTCGTAGACTTCTAAGAATTGATAATAATCACCAGAATAGCGGGTCAAGTTTTGATTTTCTACATGGTAGACGATATTGATTACATCGTTTAAGAAAGGAATATCATGGGAAATGAGCACGAAAGCATTTTCATAATTTTGCAGATAGCGCTTGAGCCAATCAATATGCTCTGCGTCCAAATAGTTGGTAGGCTCATCTAAGAGCAAGATGTCTGGTTTTTGAAGGAGAAGTTTTGCTAAGAGCACCTTGGTTCGTTGACCTCCAGAAAGAGCGGTGACATCCGTTTCCATACCGTAATCCATAACCCCTAAAGCACGAGCTACCTCATCAATCTTAGCATCTAAAGTATAAAAGTCTCGACTTTCCAATCGCTCCTGCAATTCACCCACTTCTTCCATAAGGACATCAACATCCGCTCCATCTTCTGCCATAGCCAGATATATCTCATTGATCCGAGCTTCAGTCTTGAAAAGTTCATCAAAAGCAGTCCGCAACACATCACGTACAGATTGACCTTCTTTCAACACAGCATGCTGATCTAAATAGCCAGCTGTCACATACTTAGACCACTCAACCTTGCCTTCATCTGGCAACAATTGACCAGTTACAATGCTCATAAAGGTGGACTTCCCTTCACCGTTGGCTCCAACTAAGCCGATATGCTCGCCCTTCAGCAGACGAAAGGATACATCCTCAAAAATAGCCCGGTCTCCAAAACCGTGGCTGAGATTTTTTACTTCTAAGATACTCATCTTTTCTCCTCTATCATTGATTGCAGTTTCTTGATTATACCATCAAAAGGGATTTTTTGGCAAGGTAGAACAAATGAAAAGCGAGACTGCTTCATTCTCGCTTGCTTTCATCTAATTCAAATGATGGGTGTGTTTGGTAATCCACTGGGTTAGCTTGATATTAAGCCAAAAACCATAAATGCCAAAAGTAATGATCGTCAAGAGCCACCACTTCACCCAATTTCCAAAAAGCTGCATCGCAGTACCATCAAAATAGAGACGGTGTCCGTCAATGACTGTGTGCTTAATCTTCCAATTATACAGGATACACATGCCCCAAGGAGCACAGATACCCAACGTCAAGACAGTAATCAAAATGGCTAAGATGACATGACCAATGTAAGAAAAGAGGCCGCCGTCGAAATAAGATTCTTTATACACTATATTCTCCTTGTCTAAACTAATTCTTTCAGAAATTGAATCAGAGTGTCTGCTGAGCGCTTGCCAGCTTCATGAATAAATTCGTCAAAGCTGATATTGGCGTCATAAGAAGCTGTATCACTCATGGCCCGAATAACCATAAAAGGCAGACCGATAGAATGGGTCGCTTGAGCAATGGCGGCTCCTTCCATTTCTACCGCTAAAACATCTGGAAAATGCTGCTTAATGGCATGAATCTTATCCTGCCCCGCAATAAAACTGTCTCCTGTTGCAATCAAGCCAACGCGACTTGTCTGATGTGTCTTTTCTAAAATCTTTTTCATCTCAAAAACCAAATAACGGCTCGCTTCAAAATAAAGTGGCTGGCGTGCCATTTGTCCGTATTCATAGCCAAAAGCTGTTACATCTACATCATGGTATACTAGCCGATTAGCAACCACAACATCACCGATTTGCAAGCCTTCAGCTACCGCACCAGCAGAACCTGTATTGATGACAGCCGTCACTTTAAACTCATTGACCAAAACAGCCACGCTCATAGCAGACATGACCTTTCCAATCCCACTTTCCACCAGCACAACTTCATGACGACCGATACTTCCCGTATGATAAACATGCCCCAAACGTAAGTGTTTTTCGGCATTTTCCAAGTTTTCCACTAAGATTTTTAGTTCCTCAGGCATGGCCGCAATAATTCCGATTTTCATTATTTCCTCTCATTCTATCACAAAAAAAGCGAAAGTCGAGCTTATCGCTTTTTATAGCCAAATAATAGCAGCAATCAAAGCAATCAAAAGCAGGACAATCCAAAATAGAATTTTGTTTAATTTTGCTTGAAATACTCCACGTTTTGCATTTTCAATGCGTCGGCTTTTGGTTACCGTTG
>ERZ773008.3097-NODE-3097-length-10412-cov-5.273728_pt1 | contig 10412 bp, 12 predicted proteins | sample MGYA00580664_ERZ773008 | MGnify/ENA primary metagenome ERZ773008 (study PRJEB29015, sample SAMEA2738016) | human oral metagenome | biome: human oral; feature: human-associated habitat; material: dental | place: China | collected 2048 ... | reverse complement strand
AATTGTGTTTTAGTTGCTACATTATATATACATGTGAAAAAAATAACTATTTATGAGTTCTTTACAATAGAAAATATATTAAGTGTTTTATTAGTTTCAGTACCTTGTGTATTTTTTATGGCACTTTTATCAATGATTTTTGATATAAATATAATAGCAAAGATAATTTTGTATCTTTCTAAAGATGAAAAATATAAATTAGCAAAGAAAATAATAAAAAATTATGAAAAGAAAGTGAAAGAAGAAGAAAAAAATAAAGAAACAAAAGAAAAGGAAGAAGAAAAAAATTTAGTTAATAAATTCAAAGAATATATAAAAGACTTAAAAGATTAGAATAATTAGTAAATAAAGGAGTATTTATATGGAAAAGAAAATTTTTTTGTTTTATTTAAGAAGAAATTTCGACTTTATTGGAAGAATATCAATTTTTTTTACTATATTTCTTATGTATCAATTAGAAAATTACAAAGAAATTAGAGGACTATATAAAACTATATTATTATTTGCTATCATACATGTTTTATTAATAGTTTTATATTGGGTTTATTTTAAAATAGCATATAAATTCAAAAAAGAAATATATGATATTGATTACAATATTCAAGATATAGAAGATAACTGGTGGGATGAAAAATACACCAAGAAAGAAATTAGAGGTTGTGAAAATTTCAATGATGTTCTTGATATAGATGAAGTAAAAACTAAAAGAATAAAAATAATATATTTGTTTAATAAAAAAGATGAAATAAAAGCTTTTAATTTTTATAAAGAAAATGGTTTTAAAGTAATTAAAAAAGAATATATGTACACTAATTTTTTTAAGAGAGTATTTTATATAAGAAAAGATGTTAGATATACAGCTGTTAATTTTGAATAAAAAGGAGAAAAAACATGAAAATAAAATTAGATTTAGATTTAGAAGGACTTTTATTAATAGATTTTATAATAACAATATTGGTTGATATTTTTATGTTTTTAGGATTAAATGGAGAACTTTTAGATAGATTATTTAAGATTGCAATTATATCAATACCAATATATATTTTTGTGTTTTTGGTTAGTGGCATTATTGTTATAATGGTTTCTGATGATTAAGGAAAAGGAGAAAAAATGAATAAAATTGAGAATTTAGCAATGTTGACTATAAGAGAAAAAGAAAATAAAGATGTAATATATGGAATTTATTTATTAGTAAATGCAATTTTATCTTTTTTAATAACTGGAATAATAATTTACTTTTTTCTAAGAAATGTTGAACTTTCTACTCAATTAATTTTATCAGTTGGTTTCTTTTTTATGATCTACATAGTTTTAATTTCAACAATGCTTTTTTTATTATCTTTAATTTCTTTTTTATATTTTAAAAATGATGAGGAGTATCAACATGCAAAAAAAATAATAAAAAATTATGAGAAAAATAAAAATAATGAAGTAAATTTAGAAAAAGAACGAAAAAATAAAAAATTAAAAGAATTGCTGATAATATAAAATAGAAAAGAGGTAAAATATGAATTTCAAAATATATGATAAAGAAGAAAAAAGATATTTAGAAAATAAAGATAATTGTGAATATGTTGTAGATATGAATGGAGTTTTGTATAATACCAATCCTTGTTGGAATTGTGAAACTGATTTAGATGATTACAGATTAGAAGAAATGGATAAAAGAAGATATGTTATTGAATGGGAGTTAGAAGATGAAGATAAAATTCGATTTTTTAAAAAGTGATGAAAAAGATAGATTAAAATTAAAAAAAATAGATAGTAAAGATATTTTATATATAGAAATTTTTGAAAATAGTTTATTATTTAAATTTGTAAAAGGTAAAGAATTTAAAATATATTTAAATATTAAAAATTATGATAGAAAATTAAAGAAAAATAATAGTTTTTTAGAAGGATATACTAAAAATGGTACTAAAAACAATGACGCTTCTTTGACAAAAGAGATAAGAAATAAACTAGAAAAAAAACAAAAAATATTAAATCGGCTGGAAGTAATTTATAATTTTAATGATGATGAGATTGAAAAGGATTTAAAAGAGATGGTAGAAGAATTATTGGAAATATAAAGAATTGATACGAAAGAAATAAAGAATGTCTTAAAAATTGAATAGTATTTGGAAAAAATATTTCAATGAGAGTGTCCTGTGTAAATATATATAAACTCAGTAATATAAGGTTTTTTAGTTTATTTACACAAAAAAGTTTACGCTCTCAATTCAATTGCTGGATAGGAATATTTATGTATTTGATTTTCTTAATCAATGACTGTTACAATACCTAGTTCCTTATGAAAATATTGTAATGTGCTTTTCTCACATAAATTTTTATTTCTTGGAATTTCAAGGTTTTTTATAGCTTTTTTGTATAATTTTATATATTTATGCAATTCTTTTTTAATATGACTTTGTTTCTTTAATAATACCATATATTCGTCGCTAGAAATATATGCTGTAATAGTGTTATTAATATATGTTTTATCTAAAATTACAATAGTTTTTGAAAGATCTAAACCTCTATTCTCAATAGTCGTAATCTTAAATGGATGTTTTATATTGTGCCTTATTGGAATAGCAAACGTAATATTTTGATATTTAATAATACATGTAATTGCGTAAGGTCGTTCTTTTTTCATTTCTATTTCATGACATTGTGAATACTTTTCAAAAAATTTATCTGTTAAAAATCTGAATTTCATTATTTCTCCTTTCGTAAAAATTTTTTAGTAATTGTATTATATCATATTTAAAAAAAAACTAAAAAAAGCAGTAAAAACTGCTTTTTTTGAGTTTAATTATCTTCTTAATGTACATTTTTTTATATTACCCTGTTTCGCTGTACTACGAACAGATTCTTCTTCTTGTGTATTTTTTTATATTACCCTGTTTGCTACACTACAAACAGAATCTTCCTACAATAATATTAACAAATATTGGAGAAAAAAGCAAGGTATTTTTAATTTCTAAATGGTAGTCCGTCAAATAATCAGAAATTATTTTTTCTATATAATACTTTAAAATTATTTTCATCTGAAGACGATTACGGATGTCTTACTAGTTTTTTAAAAAACTTAATGAAACTAATGAAAAATTTGGAGGGTGAATTATACTCGATTGGTTTAGATAAGATATTAATTGAAATAGATTTCCCTGACAACTGGTCATAAATAACAAAAATATATATTAGTCAAGTTTCTTATTATTTGAATCATATAAAAAAGTGTGAAAACGACCACAGTTTCATACCTTTTTCTTTATTTTCCTCGTTTTCTCACTTGTTTTTTTAAAAAAATGTTGTATAATTATATCAATAAAGAATGTTTTTGAAAAATTAATACATTAAAGAAGGGGAAAGTTATGAATGATATTATTATACCAGACCAAAATGATATTATTCTTCCGGATGAAGAAAAAGAAGAAAAAGTGAAATATCTGACAGAATCTGATGTAAAAAGAGTTATTGAAAATGCAAAGCCTTGCTATAAAGTGGTATTTTCATTGCTTTACGAACTGGGAGCTAGAATCAATGAAGTCCTAAACTTGAAATACAGCGATATTAAAAAAATTAATTATAAGGGGAGAAATTTAGTCATTGCAAGATTAAACAACTCCAAGCAGAAAATGAAAGATTATAAGGAAATTGTTATATCGCCACAGTTATATGCATTATTGCTGGAGCAGCAGGTTCAATTGGGACTGACGGAAAAAGATTACATTGCAAGAAATTCAAGAAAAGGAAGAGCGTCGGAAAATCATACAAACAGATATATGAAGCAGCTCTTTGAAGCACTTGGAATAGATAAGAAATATGCACATACTCATGTATTTAGGCATAGCCGTGCTGTGCATCTTCTGAATGCGGGATTATCGCTTGTGGAACTGAAAAAAGTTTTAGGACACAAGAATATCAATAATACGCTTATATACACAAATCTAAGTTTTAGCGACATCAATAGCAAAATCATAAGGCTTAATAGTATTTTAGAATAAGAGGTGAAAGAGCATGAAAAAAATAGCGATCGTGAATAAAAAAGGTGGAGTTGGAAAAACTACTACAGTTTTTAGTTTGAGCTGGTACTTTGCAAAAAAGGGATTAAAAGTTTTGGCAATTGATACAGATGCACAAATAAATTTAACATTAGGTTTTGGTGCGAACAATTACAAAGATTATCCAACCTTGGGAGATTATCTGCTTAAAAGAATTACAGATTTTAAACCAATCGAGATAGAGGAAAATCTGCATCTAATTACGGGTACTGATAATACGGAAGATGATATGCTGCAATTAAAAAATAAAGATTCTGCATATTACAAAGCATTAGACAGATTTTTATCCAAATTGGAAGATAAATATGATGCTGTCTTAATTGACACAGCACCCGGCTTCAATGCGTATACAACTAGTGCTATATTTACATCCAGCGTTTATGTTGTTCTTGTGCCAGGAGGATTTGAGCTTCTTGGATTAAGGTCAACAATAGATTTTATAAGGAATCTGACCGATAGAGATTTAAAAGGAATTATTTTAATAAAGAAGGAGCATGATGATCTGTCAAAGGACACAGAAAAGTTTTTAGAAACAGAATATGGTGAATATTTATTAAAAACAATTATACGAAAAAATGTTGATTTAAGCAAATGTGTGTTACAGAATAAATGTATTTTTGATTACAGGAAAAATTCACATGGTGCAAAGGATTATGCAAAAATAGCTGAAGAAATTTTGGAGAGGGAAGGGCTGATATGAAGAAAAAAGAAAAACTAGGTCTTAATCAATTTTTGAGCAATGCGGAAACTGCTAAAGGAAGCATGCAGAAATTTTCTGACCAGACATCAATTTTTGATATAGACTATTCAGAATTTGAAATAACAAATGAAGAAAAAGAGGAATTAATTGATTGTGAGCACAATATATCGCAACATTTACAAGATATAACTAAACACACAATTTATTATTATGATGCACTTTATAAAGCAAATAAAATATTCTCAAGTCATGATAAGACAAAGGGATATTGGAGAAAATGGTTAAGCAAGATAAATATTTTAAAAGATAAGGCAAATATGGTAGTCAGAAAATATACATTGTACTTAGAAAGCAAAAACAAGGGGATAGAGAACCCACAAATATTGGAGTTGCCTGAAGTAGCTGTAAAGAAATTAACTGGTAGTGAAAAAGATGTTTTTGCTGAATCAGAGATAATTGAAATTGTTTCAGCGAGTAACCCGGCAAAAGCATTTAAGAATATTGAAATTAAGAAAAATAACGAGAGAATGTCAAGCAGAGAAGAAAGAAAAAATTATTTGAAAAAAGAACTAACAAGAATAGAAACCAAAATAAAAAAATTACAAGAAAAAAAGAAAAAAATAAAGGAGGAATATAAAAATTTATGATGTTGTCGGGTGACACCCGACAACATTACCAAATCCTTTATTTATGCTATTAAATTAACTTTTCTAAAAATTTTTAGTGCATTTTGATACATTTCTAGTTTGAATTTAAAATAAGTTCATTTTTTTAGTTCTTAAATTTTAGAGAAACCTCAATTTTTTTTCTTGAAAAAATATAGAAAATTTTGTATAATTGAAAAAAGGTATAAAAATCTTCATTGATAATATAAAGCGTCAAGGGGAGGGGGGATTTAAAGGGGGTAGTCCCCCTTTACCCTGGGTTTTTATTTTTTTATTATTTAAGCATTTATTTGTTAAGAGAGGATGTTATTATGTCTAAAGATGATTTAGTTAGGATTAGTCCTTATGAATTAGGTTCAGTTGAAGACTGGATTCGTTTGTATGGTTATAAGAATAAGTTTTTGAAGGATAGGGGATTTAAGGAGGTTGATCCTTTTACTTTCTATAGGGATTTATTTCCTGAAGGTAGTTTGCAGAAAAAGGGAGAGCACCTAGATGAAAATCATAGCATTAAGGGCAATATAATTGGTATTCAAATTAGTAAGGCAAAGAAAAGAAGTAAAAGTTTTGTTATCGCTGATGATCTGGAAGGAATAAAATATGTTACAGATGTTTCTTTTGGTTTAATTGCTCCTGTTAATTATTTTGGAAAGAATAGGATTTCTAAAAATGCCAGATTTCTTTTTGCTTTCGTCATTGATTTGGATTATGTTAGGGAAAATAATATTAGAGATCTGCTGTTTCAAATTAAAAATAAGCTTCTGCCTAATCCTACATACATTGTAAATAGCGGCCGTGGACTTCATCTATATTATTTTCTTGATGAACCATTGCCGTTGTATCGGCATTATCAAAAAACTTTAACTCAATTTAAAGAGCTTCTGATTGATAGAATCTGGAATGATTATACAAGCTCTAAAAAAGAAAAGGATATGACTGGAGTTCTGCAAGGATTTAGGACTGTTGGATCTTGGAGCAAATTAGGAAAAGAATATCCTGTGAGAGCTTTTAAAGTAGGTAAAAGAACGAATTTGGAAGAATTAAAAGCGAGTATTCCGTTTTGTAAATTTGATGTCAGTTTAAAATTTCCACAGAAAGATAAGAAAAAATCTAAAAAATTAGAATATTACAAAAAAAATTTTCCAGACTGGTATGAGAGAAGGATTATAAATAAAGAACCGGCAAGGGAAAGAAAATGGATAGTTAAGAGAGCCTTGTATGACTGGTGGAAAATGAAAATTATAGAGAAAATAGGTGCGGGTCATAGATATTTTGGGATTATGACTCTGGCAATTTATGCTAAGAAGTGTGGGATAAGCTATGAAGAGTTAGAAAAGGATGCTTTTGGATTTCTGGAAATTTTAGACAACAGAACTGAGGAGGAAGATAATCATTTTGAAATTGATGATATTGTGGCTGCTTTAAATTGTTATCATGATAATTATTTTACATTTCCTAGAGATACGATAGCAAAACTGACTAATGTTGACATTCCTAAAAATAAAAGAAATGGAAGAAAACAAAAAGAACATATAAAAATAATGAATTTTGTAAGAGATAATATTACTCATCCGAATGGAACATGGAGAAATACAGATGGAAGACCTAAAGGAAGTGGTACAAAAGAAAATCAGGTAAAAGAATGGAGAAAAAATAATCCTGATGGAAAAAAGGCTCAGTGCATCAGAGACACTGGATTGTCAAAAATGACTGTGTATAAATGGTGGAATCAACAATAAATATGCCGAATATGTCTCAGACGCTCAAATTTTAGTTTTAAGAGCCTTTTCCCTTCTACTTGACCTTTTATATCAAAAACTTAATTCTTGTTGAATATGAGCCTTTATATTGCTTCATATGACCTCCTGGAATATTGCTCCACTAAAAAAATAAAATTTTTTAAAAATCTTTTGGCAAATATATTATAAATTTTATTATCTGCTGAAGCCTCTGTCCTGCTCTCTTCTTAATTTTTCAATTTTTTCCTCTTTTTCACAATTCTTGTAATCTTCTACTAAACCAAAAAATATTTCATCATTTTCAGGCATTTTCTCTTCAATCTGTTTGTTTGCAGAAAAATTTTTTACTTTTGTTTTAACAAAGTCCACAAGTTCATAGAATCCCTGATTGAATAGATCGCTTAAATTTAAAATAAAATTTTTTATTTTATTAGATATTTTATTTTGTTTTACAGAATTTATCTTGTTTCTTTCTTCAATTTGAGCGGTTATGTCATCATAACTTTCTATTTGTGCCTTAAGCTCAAAAATGTTAAAAAAGTAATTGCTTATTTCTTCATCCTGACTAAGAAATATTTTATTCTCCGTTCTTCCTACTTTTTGCTCCCTGATTGCTAGTTGCTTTTCTCTTTCAAGAGATTTTTCTGTAATAGCTTTCATTTGATCTATTTGTTTGTCAATTTCCTGCTCCTTTTTCTGCAATCTGTCATCTTTTCTGCTTAATTCTTGAGATAGCTTGTTTAATGCGTTTTCTCTTGGTTCAATGTTTATTTCTCTTTGGTGCAGTTTTTCTTCTCTTGTGTCTAGTCCGTTTTCTCTTTGAGTAATTTTCTCTTTTCTGGCATTTAAGTCAAGCGACTCTTTTTCAAGAGTTTTTTCTTTTTCGGAAATTTTTTCCTGAGATTTTTTCAAGCTGTCTTCTTTGATTTTAAATTCAGTTTCAATTTCGTTTCTGATATTTTTTTTAAAATTTGGCTCTAAATCCTTTAACTCCTGCTGTTTTGCCTTATAATTTAACTTGTAATCTTTTATGGCATCTATAGTTTCTTGATTCTGTTCCAGAAATTCTTTTGCATCTTGTCCATCAGCTATATACTTTCTAGCTTCCCTTACAACTTCTCTGTATTCAGTATCAATTTTTTTATCAAAATTTTGTCTTAGCTGAACTTTTTCTTTTTCCCATTCTTCCTTGCCTTTTTTTATGATTGGCTCAATAATTAAATTATTGTCTTTTATTTTTTCTTCTTGAGATTTTATAAACTTGTCATTTTTTTCAAGTTCTTTCTGCCTTTCATCTATTTCTTCATCTATTTTTCCAATCTTTTGAAGCTTTTGAGAAATAACGTTATCAAACCCTTCTTCCAATTTTTTTGACTTGCTGTCGATAAAATGGTACACTTCTCCCTTTTCTTTTATGTTTTCAAGCTTCTTTTTAGTCATTGTAAGCTCATAGTCGCTTCTTGCCTTTTCTCCGCTTTGATTGTATATAAAGCCGCTAATTATGATGTTTTTTGAACTGTTGTATTCTTTTGTTAAGTTATTTACATTTTCGTTATGTTTCAAAAAATATTCATCCAGATTTTTTAAATAGTTATCAAAATCTTGTTTTAGTACATATTCTTTTTTTGCTCCCCAAAAGGGTTTTTTTTGATGAATTTTAGGATATTCAAGTGAAACTTTTGCTTCAGGAATTTGTATGTCCTCAATTTTGAGTTCTTCGGTCATTTCATCGGCAACTTTTTGTGCTTCAGCTTTAAAGACCTCAATATTTTTAATATATCTTCTTCCTTCGTGTTTTCTTCGCAAAATTTCAATATTTTTGTCCTTGAACAATTCTTTTTGATATTCAAACCATTTATTTTGAAGTTCATAAAGCGAACTTTTTCCATCAAAATATTTTTTTGCCGAAAGCGTAGTTGCTGTATACTTATGCTCATTCTGAAATTTTTTTATAAACTCCTTATCACTTTTTTTATCACTTAAATTTAATTTTGTAAGCTCTTTTAAAACTTCTCTTTGAGTAAGTTTTTTTTCCTTAACTGCTAAAGGAATTGCACAGACATGCATATGCGGTTTTTTCTCATCGTAATGAATTACGGCAGAAATAAAATTCATTTTTGGGTATTCTTTTTCTAGCCAGCTTAAATTTTTTTTGAACACTTCTGTCATCTCTTCCTGACCCATATTTTCAAAAATTTTTTCATCAAGGTTGCAAAGAAAATTGACTAGAACAACGCTATCTTTTTTGGTTTTAATTTTATTTTTTTTAAAGTATTCTGATAATTCAAAATTACCATTTTTATATCCAAATTTGTCTAGAATTATTGTATTTAATTCAGTTTTTTCAGAATTAATATTTTGATTTTTATACTGCCTATGTTTTCTGAAAATGTGGTCAATAATTGAAGTATAATTTGACATTTTTGACTTTTTTATATTAATAAGGTTATGTGCTTTTTCCATAAAAAAATTTCTCCTTTGATACTTGATTTATTTATATTTTTATTATATTATATTTAATATAGATTAGTCAAATTTAGAATTATCTTTCTACAACTTACTTTGTAAGTTGTAGCTCGTTACACCAAAAATGACATTACCGAAAAATCGGCAATATCATTTGTTGATTCACTCGCTCTTGCAGAGAGCTAAAAAATATTATTTTTACAAAATTAAATAAGAAATTTTATAAATAAATATATAAAAAGGAGTAATAACTATGGAAGAAAAAAGTAATCTAAAATCTAAGAAATTTAATCAGAAATCTTATCTTTATGGAATGTATAAAAATAAGTTTTATCCAGTAATTAATTTTGAAGAATTGTTAAATTTTGAAGAAGAACTGACTTTAAAAAAACAATATTTTGAATTTGAGAAGCAATTTAAATTAGAAGAGAAAAATATAAAGAAATTAAGTTCAGGAAAAGAAAATCCTGTTACTAAAATTATGGAATCTGCAACTAGACTTTCCAGTATTCAGAAAGAAGTAAAAGACTATTTTTTAAGTAAAGAATTTAATGAAAAAGTTAAAGATTTAATTTCAAAATTTTTGGAAAGATAAATAAAAAAAAGGGAGTGTAAGCTTTTTTGTGTAAATAAACAAGAGAATCCTTATATTACTGGATTTGTATATACATTTACATAAAATTCTGGACACTCTCCTATAATTCAAATGCAATCGAGGGGAATACTTTAACTTTACGTGAAACAGACATGGTTCTTAGAGGGCTTACAATTGACAGAAAATCATTAAAGGAGC
>ERZ773008.3094-NODE-3094-length-10418-cov-9.952620_pt1 | contig 10418 bp, 9 predicted proteins | sample MGYA00580664_ERZ773008 | MGnify/ENA primary metagenome ERZ773008 (study PRJEB29015, sample SAMEA2738016) | human oral metagenome | biome: human oral; feature: human-associated habitat; material: dental | place: China | collected 2048 ... | reverse complement strand
ATACAAGCCGTCACCGGACTCATCTTCGCCTACACCCCATGAATAAGCCTCATTGGCCCAGCTGTAACAGCTCAGCTTGCACTCACGATTGCTTCATTCGCCCCTGACGAAACATGCAATACAGCTGTTCGGGAACATCTCAGCAGGATGCGGGATACCGCAGGATATATAGCCTTCGGTCTATGGGGACTTCAAGCGTCCTTGGCTTTGATATGCCTACTGGACGCCACATCAAACCCAGAAAGGCCTGCAGGCCCACCGCTGGTAATAATTTTCCTGCTCACCCTCACCTTGTTCCTGACCGTAGTAATCGCAGATACTCGCGGTCAAAAAGAATGGGAGATGGAATTCGAAAGACTGAGGCGTCAGTTTCGATATCGAGGAAGGGACCTTGCCCGCGCACACAAGTTACGCCCCAAAGGCGAGAGATGGGCAGCAGATTCTGCCTTGCGAGAGTTCTTGACCCTCTTCACTATTACCTGCCTAGTTCCATTCGGACTCACAACAGTTTGGTTAAAACTGACCTCTTCCCCTCCTCTATCCATGAGCGAGATTTTAATTACAGCCGGTCTGGCAATGTCCGGAACCTCCATACTACTGATATTCTGCACAGCCTTTTCACAACTCTCAATCATCTCAATACTCACTCTTCCCCGCCTAACAGTATTGCGCTGGGCTCCAGGAACATCAATCACTCTGCTTTGGGTATTCAGCAGTGGCGCCAACCTCCTCATCGACGATCGACTTATTGCCAAGATAGTATTCGGACAATGGACTGCTTCAAGCATAATACTTGGCCTACTGCTAACAATAGGCCTCAGCTGCCGCAAGGGGCCATTCAGATGGGCATGGCATCAAAAATATGCCTCGCTCTACAAAGAATGTAAATCATTAAAGGAAGAAATCATCAGGATGAAGGGAATGCTACACTCAGATCAATACAGAAAAACGCGTCCTCGAGAGGAAGCAACCGGAACCGAGATACCTGAAACATCCGATGAGAAGAGCCGGGATGCGAAACCAAACACCGAGTCAAAAATTGCCCTTTACACTGTCATATCATTCCTGATTCTCTTCACCCTCAAGAAATTAACCAAACTCGATGGCCATGGACTCAAAACAACAAATCTAAAGAAACATCTTCTCGGGATTCAGAGGGAAAATAAAAGTTCACAGCACCCCAAGAAGGCGGGGAAACACTTCTTGAAAGCAATTCACAAACTGCACACCGATCGATAAAACCTCACCCACAACGCCGAGACTCACACAGAAGTTCTTTAAACAAGCCTCCATATCACTTCGGCAGAAACTCACGAAAACAGCAGTTCAGTTGACCTCAGAATCATCTCCACCGCTGGAACCATACTCGATGAATTTTGGAACTATTCACAACACAGCAGGTGAACGGTTGTGCCCGTAGGCGGCGGGACCCTGATCGGCTGGTACGTGGTGACGCAACCGGTAGCAGGAACCTTCCACGCCTACTATGCGGCCTGCCCCCACGCCGGCTTGAAGGTAGACCGCATCGAGGGGCAGAAAATCGTCTGCAACAGCCACGGCGCCCGGTTCAGCACAGACAACGGGGCCGTGCTCAAAGGCTCCGCGAAGAAGTCCCTCACCCCTGCCCCATTCACCACCGACGGCGACGTCCTGATCATCACCATGCCCAAGGACACGGAGTGAACACACTCATCATCGCCGAGTCATACTTCGGCAGCACACTGCAAATCGCCCACGCCACCGCGGATGCCCTGCCCAACACCCAGACCCTGGGCTCCAACAAAATGCCCGTTACCGATCGTCGCCGGCCCCAGTTCCCATCCAGTTTTGAATGAGTGAGCACTCACTCATACACTGGTGCGCCGTGATGACCCGTGCCCGACCTCTTCCGCCTGCTGAGCGGAGGGCGTCGTTGATTGCCGCGACCCGCCAGTTGATCCTGGACCACGGCCCGGAGGTGACCACCCGGCAGGTGGCGGAGGCCGCCAAGGTGGCCGAGGGAACCCTGTTCAGGGTGTTCCCGACCCGACGCGACCTCATCGCCGCCACCATCGCCGACCACCTCTCCCCCGAGCGGCTCGCCGACATCTTCGCCGCGGCCCCCGCCACCACGACCATCGACGAGACCACCGAGGTGTGTCTGTCCACCGCCGCCGACTACGTCACCACCTTCGGGCGTTTCATCCCCCGACCACACCAGGGCGACCACCAGGACGAGATCCGGTTTCGGATCATGGAGCTGTGGGAGGCCCGGGTCCGTGACATCGCGGGCTGGATGCATGATCGCCTGGCCCCGCACGAGACCCAGTTGACGATCCCGGTCAAGGACTTCACCCACCTCGTCATCACCCTGGCGATGGGGTACGCGCACGGCAGATCTCCCGATACCAGCTTGAACCCCGCCACCCTGGCGCGCCTCGCCCTCGACGGGGCCCGCAGGAAGGATTCCCTGTGATCGCACGACTCAACCGGCTGATATTCACGCATCTGAAGCCGTACTGGAGGGAACTGCTGACCATCCTGGTTCTCCAGGTGCTGGCGACCGCCATGTCGCTGTACCTGCCGAACCTGAACGCGCAGATCATCGACGACGGCGTCGTAAAGGGCGACACCGACCTGATCTGGCGCAGCGGCGCCCTGATGCTGCTGTTCTCCCTGGTGCAGGCGGCGGGGCAGATCAGCGCCACCTGGTTCGGCGCCCTCACCGCCATGTCGCTGGGCCGCGACCTCAGGGCCGCCATCTTCGACCGCGCCCTGTCGTTCTCCACCCGCGAAATGCGCGACTTCGGGGCCTCGTCGCTGCTGACCCGCAACACCAACGACGTCCTGCAGGTGCAGACGATCGTCCAGACCACCCTGACCATCATCGTCAACGCCCCCATCATGATGGTCGGCGGTTTCGTCATGGCGGTGCGCGAGGACTTCGGGCTGTCGTGGATCATCGCGGTCAGCGTCGCCGTGCTGGGCGTGGCGGTCTCGCTGCTGGTGATCTTCGTTTCTCCCCTGTTCCAGCGGATGCAGACCAACCTCGACAACCTGAACCGGGTGCTGCGCGAACAGATCAGCGGTATCCGGGTGATCCGCGCCTTCATTCGCGAGGACCACGAGTCGAGGCGCTTCGAGGGCGCCAACGAGGACGTCTACTCCGTCACGCTGCGCGCCTCCCGCTGGATGGTGCTGCTGTTCCCGATCGCCATGTTCATGGTGAACATCTCATCGGTGGCGGTGATCTGGTTCGGTGCCTTCCGCATCGACTCCGGCAACATCCAGATCGGCCAGATGACCGCCTTCCTGAACTACCTGATCCAGATCCTCATCTCGGTGATGATGTCGACGATGCTGCTGTTCCTGGCGCCGCGCTCCGCGGTGTCGGCGGACCGCATCCTGGAGGTGCTCGACACCGAACCCACGGTGGCTCCCCCCGCCGACCCGGTCGCCCCGCAGGAGCTGACGGGCGTCGTCGAGTTCCGCGACGTCACCTTCACCTACCCGGGTGCGGAGGATCCGGTGCTGGCGAACCTGTCGTTCACGCTGACCCCGGGCCGCACCACCGCGATCATCGGGTCGACGGGATCGGGCAAGTCCACCCTGGTGAACCTGATCCCCCGCCTGTACGACGTCAGCGGCGGCGAGGTGCTGGTGGACGGCGTCGACGTGCGCCGCCTCGATCCCGACGCCCTGTGGTCGCGGATCGGGCTGGTGCCGCAGAAGCCCTACCTGTTCTCCGGGACGGTGGCCTCCAACCTGCTCTACGGGCGCCCCGACGCCACACCGGAGCAGATGTGGGAGGCGCTGCGGATCGCCCAGGCAGCCGATTTCGTCGAGAAACTCGACGGCGGTCTCGCCGCCCACATCGCGCAGGGCGGCACGAACGTCTCGGGCGGGCAGCGGCAGCGCCTGTCCATCGCGCGGGCGCTGGTGAAGGAACCCGCCGTCTACGTCTTCGACGATTCCTTCTCCGCCCTCGACGTCGCCACCGACGCCCGCCTGCGGGCCGCCCTGGCCCCGGCGACGGCGGACCGCGCCACCCTGATCGTCGCCCAGCGCGTCGCCACCATCCGGGGCGCCGACGAGATCCTCGTGCTGGAACACGGCCGCATCGTGGGTCGCGGCACCCACGAGGAGCTGCTGGCAGGCAACGCCACCTATCAGGAGATCGTCGACAGCCAGCTGAGCGCCGAGGAGGCCCGGGCATGAGCACCACCACCGGAAACACCGGGGCCGCCACCAAACCCGCGGCCAACAAACGTCCCGCACACGGCCCGGGGAAGATCAGCTTCGGGCCCGGTGGACCCAGCGGCTCCGGGGAGACCGCGGTCGCCTTCCTGCCGTCGCTGAAGCGCCTGCTCGGGATCATGAAACCGCATCGGATCGCGGTGGCGGTCGCGCTGGTGCTGTCCGTCGGCGCCGTCGTGATGTCCACCCTCGGCCCGAAAATCCTGGGGGCTGCCACCGACCTGCTGCTGGCCGGTATCGTCGGCAAGAACATGCCCGCGGGCGTCACCAAGGAGCAGGCCATCGAGGCCGCTCGCGGCGGCGGGAACGACACCCTCGTCGAGATGCTGCAGCGCGTCGACTTCACGCCCGGCCAGGGCATCAACTTCGGCGCCATCGGGTCGATCCTGGTGCTGGTGCTGGTGCTCTACGTCGTCTCCGCCGTCGCCACCTACATCTCGAACTGGCTGCTGATCGGCGCAGCACAGAAGTCGGTGCGGCGGATGCGCAGCGACGTGGAGGCCAAGCTGCAGCGCCTGCCCCTGTCGTACTTCGACGGGCAGCCGCGCGGCGAGCTGCTCTCCCGCGTCACCAACGACATCGACAACATCTCCCAGACCCTGATGCAGACCCTGCCGCAGTTCATCAACTCGCTGCTGACGGTGTTCGGGGTGGTGATCATCATGATGTGGATCTCGTGGCCGCTGGCGCTGGTCACGCTGGTTTCGATCCCGCTGTCGATGCTGATCGTGCCGTTGATCATGCGGCGCTCCCAGAGACGGTTCGCCGACATGTGGAAGTCCACGGGCGAGTTGAACTCGGAGATCGAGGAGGCCTACACGGGCCATTCCCTGGTGAAGGTGTTCGGACGCAAGTCGGAGGTGGAGGACACCTTCCGCACCCGCAACGAGGAACTGTTCAAGTCGTCGTTCGGGGCGCAGTTCCTCTCCGGGATCCTCATGCCCGTGATGTTCCTGGTCGGCAACCTCAACTACGTCATCGTCGCGGTCTTCGGTGGTCTCCAGGTGGCGACGGGGCAGATGAACATCGGCGACGTGCAGGCCTTCATCCAGTACTCGCGCCAGTTCACGCAGCCGCTGACGCAGCTCGCGTCCATGACGAACCTGCTGCAGTCGGGGGTGGCCTCCGCGGAGCGGGTCTTCGAGCTGCTCGACGCCGGCGAGATGTCGCCGGAACCGGGTCGCGGCCTGACCGCGGAGGGCGGGCACGTCGTCTTCGAGGACGTCACCTTCTCCTACAGCCCGGATCGCTCCCTCATCGAGCACCTCAACCTGGAGGCGAAACCCGGCCAGACGGTCGCGATCGTCGGCCCCACCGGCGCGGGCAAGACCACGCTGGTGAATCTGCTGATGCGTTTCTACGACCTGAACTCCGGTCGCATTCTCCTCGACGGGACGGACATCGCGACGGTGGACCGGGGGGCGTTGCGCGACAACATGGGCATGGTGTTGCAGGACACGTGGCTGTTCGGCGGCACCATCCGCGACAACATCGCCTACGGCAAGGAGGGCGCCACGCAGGAGGAGATCCTGGCGGCGGCGAAGGCGGCGTTCGTGGATCGTTTCGTCCATTCCCTGCCCGACGGCTACGACACCATCATCGACGAGGAGGGCAACAACGTCTCCGCGGGTGAGAAACAGCTCATCACCATCGCGCGGGCGTTCCTGTCGGAACCGGAACTGCTGATCCTCGACGAGGCCACCTCGTCGGTCGACACCCGCACCGAGCTGCTGCTGCAAAAGGCGATGGCGGCGCTGCGCAGTGGTCGCACGTCGTTCGTGATCGCCCACCGCCTGTCCACCATCCGCGACGCCGACCTGATCCTCGTCATGGACGACGGCGCCATCGTCGAGCAGGGCACCCACAGCGACCTGCTGGCGGCGAGGGGTCGCTACCACGACCTGTACCAGTCGCAGTTCAACGCGCCCGTCGAGGAGGCCCCCGCCCCCTGAGAGGTCGCGCCAGCTCAAAGCCGATTGAGCCATCTCGTGGCGGAGGCTTTTCGAAGCTGGTTGAGCCGGGCCGCGACGAAGGAGCAGCCCGAGTCGAAACCAAAACGACCAAGGTCGGGGACCTGTACCCCGGCCTGCCGTTCGACTGCCCGATGGTTTCGACACAGCCGCTCGCTTCGCTCACGAGCTGGCTCAACCAACTTCAGGGTCGGAGGCCCACACCCCGCTCAGCCACCTGATCGCGGGGAATCCGCGTCGCATCTGGCCCTGACGGCGCGGAACCCGGGATAATGTCCGCACGATCAGGAAGGACGCACCATGAGCCATCACGACATGGACATGGTGGTCCTGATCGCCTGCGGAGTGCTGCTGGCGGGCGTGGCGGCGGTGCGGATCTCGTCGCGCAGTTCCATGCCCGGGTTGCTGCTGTACCTGGGCATCGGCCTGGGGATCGGCGAGGCGGGCCTCGGGATCCGGTTCGACGACGCCCAGCTGGCCTACAACATCTCCGCGCTGCTGGTGGGGCTGCTGCTGTTCGACGGCGGGTTCACCACCCGCTGGGCGGAGTTCAGACCGGTGGCTTCCCGGGCCGGGCTGCTCGGGACCGTCGGGGTGCTGGTGTCGGTGGCGGTAGCCTCGTCCATCGCGATGCTGGTGCTGGGTGTTGACCTGCGCACCGGAATCCTGATGGCGGCGATGGTCTCGTCGACGGATGCCGCCGCCGTGTTCGCGATTCTGCGTCGCCTGCCCCTGAGATCGAAGGTGCGCACCACCCTGGAGGGCGAATCCGGTTTCAACGACCCGCCCGCGATCATCATCGTCACCGTCGTGGTCTCCGATGCCTGGAACCAGATGTCGGTGACGGGAATGATCGCGAACGGGCTTTTCCAGCTGACCGCGGGTGCCCTCATCGGGGCGGCGGTGGCGATGGTGGGGCAGGCCTTCCTGCACCGCATCTCCCTGCCGAGCGCAGGCCTGTACCCCCTGGCGACCCTCGCTATCGCCCTGATCGCCTACTCCGTCGCCGGGGTCGCGGGCGGTTCGGAGCTGCTGGCCGCCTACATCGCCGGGCTGTGGCTCGGCAACCAGGCCCTCCCCCACCACTCGACGACGGAGGGATTCACGGAGTCAGTGGGCTGGCTGGCGCAGATCGGTTTGTTCGTGATGCTGGGTCTGCTGGCCTCCCCCAGCCAGCTGCCGGATGCGATCATCCCGGCGCTGGTGATCGGGTCGGCGTTGACGTTCATCGCCCGCCCGATCTCCGTGTTCGCCTGCCTGACGCCGTTCCGGGAGAAACTCAAGACCCAGCTGTTCATCTCCTGGGCGGGGATGCGCGGCGCGCTGCCCATCATGCTGGCGACGATCCCGCTGACGCACCAGCTGCCGGGTGCCTCGCACATGTTCCACGTCATCTTCCTGCTGGTGGTGACGTTCACCCTCGTGCAGGGTCCGCTGCTGCCGAAACTGGCCCCGTGGGCCGGGGTGCTGGAACAGATCTCCCCGCGGGAGTTGCAGTTCGACTCCTCCCCGCTCGAGGGCATCAACGCCTCGCTGGTGCAGTTCCGGGTCCCGGACACGGGCCGCCTGGTGGGGATGTGGGTTAACGACCTGCGACTGCCCCGTGGAGCCGTGGTCTCCATGATCATCCGCGACAAGAAGATCCTCATCCCCGACCGAACGCTGCGTCTTCAGGGTCGCGACGAATTGCTGCTGGCAGTCGACTCCGGCCTGGTCGAACGCGTCCAGGGCCGATTGACGCTCATCAACGAGCACGGCCCGCTGGCGCGCTGGGTGGCGTCGGGCCGGAACCGTCGCCGGCTGCTCGACGGCGACTGAGAAACCCCCGATGCAGATGAGCCGGCACACGAGCGGCTGAGTCGAGACCCCCGAAAGCAGCGGCCCCCGCCTCTGCCGAGACGGGGGAACCGATCCGTGCGCGAGAGAGGAGTTGAACCTCCACGCCCTTGCGGGCACTGGCACCTGAAGCCAGCGCGTCTACCATTCCGCCACTCGCGCGTCCGGGGACGAACTTTAGCACGAGTGCACGGAGGATGTGCAACTCGCTTTGAGGGGACGTTCAGGGGCCCCGACCCGTGTGCGGAACATCCGCCCGCGGAACCTCCTACCATGTGAGGCGAGGAGGTAGGAATGAGCAACAACCAGTGGTTCGTACCCGGAGGACAACAGCAGCAGGGATATCCACAGCAGCCCCCCTCGCAGTCCGGGTATCCGCAGCGGCCTTCCTTCAAAGCACCCCAGCCCAGCCAGGGACAGCAGTCCGGCGCCCAGCAACCCGGGTATCCGCAGCGGCCCTCCTTCAAAGCACCCCAGCCCAGTCATCAACAACTTGGCTACGGACAGCAGGGTTTTCAGCCCGTCTACGGCCCCGCCGGTCAGGGCATGCCTCCACAGCCCCCACAGAATAGAGGCAACACGGGCCTGATCGTTGCGCTCGTCGTCGTCCTGGTCGCGATCATCGCGTTCGGGGCGTGGTGGATTTTCAGCAGAAACAACCAGCCGACCGCGAGCCCCACCTCCAGCACACAGACCGCAGCACCACAGGAGACCCAACGCTCCGAGAATCCCCCCTCCGCCTCGACGAGGAAGAGCACCGACCCCACGCACTCCTCGACCACCCAGAACAAAGGTTCCGGCACCACATCGGAGATGCCCACGTCATTCGGCGACTTCATGCTCGACACGAACCAGGACGGAGCATCCACCTACAAGAACTCGAACGGGGATTTCTTCGTCGCCGCCCACGGGCCGGGAGAAACCGTCGAAGCGAACGCCGTCCACCTCACGGACATCGAGAAGATCGGGAAATGGACCTGCGGCAAGGACTCCGATGACATGTCCATGTGCCTGACCGAGGCCCATTCCGGCACCGTGGCCACGCTCATGCCCGACAAGCCGTTCTCCACGCTTACGGAAATCTCCGACAGTTTCCTCGACGCCTGGCAGTAGCCACGTGCGCCCCGGGAGACGCTGACCGGCCACGCCCCGATCCACGGTCCGGCCACACCAAACGCCCACGGCACTCCCCTGCAACCACCCCCGAAGAGCAGCATCGTTGTGATCGTCGCATTCGCCGCGGCCCCGGCGGTCGCAAAGCCTGGTGGTTCCCGGGAAGCAATGACCAGCTAGGGTGATGACACCTCTTTGCCCGAACTCGCGAAACCGGCAGGGCGCTCCGCGAAACCCGGAATCATCCGCGTGGAAAACCACCAGGGACGTTCGGGGATCGGTACCGCTCCGGCTCGATTCAGCCAGTCCGAACAGGACACGATCCCGCGAAGCTCCCGGGCAGGACCGGCGACCCCGGAGCACGTCAACCCCCACACCCCTTACCATGAAATGCAGGAGGCACGAATGAGCAACAACCAGTGGCCCGGCTACGGACAGCAGCAACCCCAATCCGGCTACAACGGGCAGCAGCAGCCCCAACCCGGCTACACCGGGCAGCAGCAACCCCAACCCGGCTACACCGGACAGCAGCAACCCCAACCCGTCTACACCGGACAGCAGCCCTACACACAGCCGGGATATGGCGGGCAACCCCAGTACGGTTACGGCGGCCAACCGCCCTACGGCGGGCAGCCACCCTACGGCGCACCCCAACAACCACCGAAGAAAAACCACACCGGCCTGATAGTCGCACTCGTCGGGGTCCTGGTCATCGCCCTGGCCTTCGGAGCCTGGTGGTTCCTCGGCAGGAACAACCAGCAAACCGCCGATCCGTCCGCGACCGCCACCACGGCGCAGGCGTCTTCGCAGGCTCCCGGCAGCACCGACCCGACCCACGACAAGACGTCGAAATCAACCCCCCCGGCCTCGGAAACGGGGATCCCCAGCTCGACGAAAACCTCCGACGACGATTCAGGTAGCTCAGGCATGCCCCCCGAGATGCCCCAGTCGTTCAATGGTTTCAAGGCCCTGAGCCCGGGCAAGGTCATCACCATCTACCGCAAGGGGTCGGATATGTTCTCGGCCTTCTACCTCAGGGGCAGAACGATGGCCGAGAACATGGCCCACACCTTGGAGAACTCCGAGACCTTCGGCGACTGGACCTGCGGAACGGCCCCCCGGACCAGCAATTCGTCGGCTTCGGCGAGCGGCATATCGTGCGTCGCCGCCGCTCATGGAGGAGCCGTCATCACATCCATGGGGCCCAGCGGGAAAGCCTCGGAAATCGCCGAGAACGGCAAGGCTTTCCTCGAGGCCTGGAAG
>ERZ773008.3091-NODE-3091-length-10426-cov-51.026420_pt1 | contig 10426 bp, 8 predicted proteins | sample MGYA00580664_ERZ773008 | MGnify/ENA primary metagenome ERZ773008 (study PRJEB29015, sample SAMEA2738016) | human oral metagenome | biome: human oral; feature: human-associated habitat; material: dental | place: China | collected 2048 ... | reverse complement strand
ATACAATAGCGGCCATTGCGACACCGCCCGGCATCGGTGGGGTTGGTATTATTCGTGTTAGCGGCAAGGATAGTTTTCCTATTGTAAATAGCCTGTTCAAGAGCACTGGCACCGTTCCTTTGATGGATCGCCAAAATAGAACGATACAATATGGGACCATTGTGGATCCAGCGACGAACAAGACCATCGACGAGGTTCTTGTGTTATTAATGAAAGGCCCTCATTCTTACACGGCGGAAGATGTGGTAGAAATTCAGTGTCACGGCGGTATTGTGCCGGTTCGACAAATCTTGAAATTACTCGTAAATCACGATGTGCGCATGGCTGATGCCGGTGAATTTACGAAGCGTGCCTTTATGAACGGACGTATCGACCTCACACAAGCGGAGGCGATCATTGATATTATTGAAGCAAAAACAGAGGACTCCCTCTCCCTCGCTGTGGCTCAGCTAGATGGAACTGTTTCGTCCTTTGTAAAAGATGTGCGAGAGCAGCTCATCGCCATGATTGCTCATTTAGAGGTAACCATTGATTATCCTGAGGAGGATATCGAAGATGTAACGAGCCAAGAGGTGCGCGAACAGTTGCAGCCTATTTTGAAAGCTATGGATGAATTGTTGTCTACAGCAAACACAGGCCGTTTAATTCGTGACGGTATTACAACGGTTATTGTAGGCCGTCCAAATGCAGGTAAATCGAGCTTGATGAACGCTCTCTTGCGCGAAAACCGCGCTATCGTAACGGATATTCCGGGGACGACACGTGACAGTATTGAAGAATATATGACCGTAGAAGGTATTTCTTTACGCCTTATCGATACAGCAGGTATTCGCGACACACAAGATACGGTGGAAGCCCTTGGTGTTGAGCGCGCTCGAGATTATATCAACAAAGCAGACATCGTGCTTTGTGTTATAGACGGGTCTACTCCTTTAACCCCTGAAGAAATCGAAATTTTGACCTCTGTGAGCGGTTTGAATACTATCGTACTCCTCAATAAGTCCGATGTGGCACAAGTCGTTACAGACGAAAATATTAAAGAACACGGAAACTTTACGGCTATCGAACGAATCAGTGCTAAAGAAGGCGAAGGCTCTGCGGTTCTTGTTAAATGGGTGCAAGAACTCGTCTACGGCGGTCGCGTAAAACAAGACAATAGCGCTATGATCAGTAATGTGCGCCACATCAGCCTCATGGAACAAGCGAAGGCTCAAGTAGAACAAGCCCTCTCCTCTATCGACATGGGCATGCCTGTAGACTTTGTAGCCACCGACCTGCGTAGCGCTTGGGAACTACTAGGCGACATCACAGGCGATACCATCCGAGAATCCATGATCGACGAACTCTTCAGTAGATTTTGTTTAGGTAAGTAAAAGCAGGGCGGTAGTCAATGGAGGAGCTTGCGACGACAGGGACACTGCATCGCTTTGGTCGGAGCGTGCAATTTTTCGAAGAAAAATGCTCAGCGAGCGACCTGTACTCTGAGCTAAACCCAAGCTTCACTTTGTTCCGAACGTAAAATTTTCTAGGCTACAACGTAGCCTAAAGAAAATTCACAGTGAGGAACTGTACTCTGGTACTAAATAATTAAGGCTCTGTCACAACAAATGGTTGATTTTGACGAGAAATAGCGTATAATAATAGTAAGAAACAGTACCACCGAAGGAGGTAATTGGATATGCCTACTATCAAAGACGCATTAGATATTATCGGTAAGTTGACTGTCGCAGAGCAGGAAAGCCTTAAAACAATGCTTTTAAGTCCTGCCTTTGTAAAGTCTTTGAATATTGAAGATTTCGTAGCAAAGGAACGCTTTGCAAATGGTCGTGTATGCCCTCTTTGTGGCTGTATCCATGTGGTTCGCAATGGTCATCGTAAAGATGGCACACAGCGATATGTATGTAAGGATTGTGGCAAGTCCTTCGTGATTGCTACGAACTCCATTGTGTCTGGTACAAGAAAAGACTTGTCCGTGTGGGAGCAGTACATTGATTGTATGATGAATGGCTTATCCATTCGTAAGACTGCTGTTGCTTGTGGGATTCACAGAAACACCGCATTCCTTTGGAGACACAAGATTTTGGATGCACTTCAGAATATGGCAGACGATGTTACCCTTGACGGCATTATTGAGGCTGACGAAACTTTTTTCGCCATCTCGTACAAGGGCAATCATAGCAAGAGTAAGACATTTGCTATGCCACGCAAGGCTCATAAGCGTGGTCATTCTACACATATCAGAGGCTTGTCCCAAGAAAAGGTATGTGTTCCTTGTGCGGTTAATAGGAATGGCTTGTCTATCTCCAAGATTACGAATACTGGTAGAGTTTCTACAAGAGATTTACATCATATTTATGATGGTAGGATTAAGACCAATTCCACTCTTGTTACGGACAAGATGAACTCCTATGTGAGATTTACAAATGCCAATGGCATTGACCTTGTGCAGTTAAAGACTGGCAAAGCCAAGAAAGGCATTTATAATATCCAACATATCAATAGCTACCATAGCCAGCTAAAGAGGTTTATGCGTGGCTTTAACGGTGTTTCTACCAAGTATCTGAACAACTATCTTGTGTGGAATAACCTTGTAAATTACGCCAAAGAAAGCGACATGGAGAAAAGGAACATCTTCTTAACTTTCGTTTTGGCAACATTGAAAACTGCTAAATGCAGAGATTTATCAAACAGACCAGCAGTTCCTCTGGTCGCCTAATTAGAATTTGTGGAGATGATAAGATGGTCAATATAACAGATGTAAAACAGATTCTTCAATTTGCAATAGATGCGGAGATTAAAGTCTTTCTTGATGGTGGCTGGGGTGTAGATGCTCTTCTTGGATATCAGTCAAGAGCCCATAATGATATTGACATTTTTGTAGAAAAGAACGATTATCAGAACTTTATAGAAATAATGAAAGCTAATGGCTTTTATGAGATTAAGATGGAATATACAACATTGAACCATACTGTATGGGAAGATTTGAAAAACAGAATTATTGATTTGCATTGTTTTGAATATACGGACGAAGGTGAAATTCTTTATGATGGGGATTGTTTTCCGGTAGAAACTTTTTCGGGTAAAGGAAGAATTGAGGAAATAGAGGTTTCCTGTATTGAACCATATAGTCAAGTAATGTTCCATCTGGGATACGAGTTTGATGAAAATGATGCACATGATGTGAAGTTATTGTGTGAGACACTTCATATCGAAATTCCAAATGAGTATAGATAACTGCAAATAACAGTTTGTAGGGGAGTTCTGATACTCCCCTATAAAAATGGCTATTTATCAACTGTTTGTTGTGACATAGCCATAATTAATAATATGAAATGTTGATATCTACTATCTATATATTGATAAAAATATCAAAATTCTGTATATCTTATTGAATTAATATACATATTTTTATTAGGTAATGATGATTAAAAGTCATCGTTACCTAATTCCCATATAGTTATAAATTGTCCACTATAGGAGGACGTTATGAAAGAGCAACAGCAGGTACCCATTCATACGGAGTACATTCAAATTGATCAGTTGTTGAAGTTAGAAGGCATTATTGAAACAGGTGGTCAAATTAAATCCTTTATCGATGAAGGCATCCTTACTTTGAATGGCCAAGTTGTGACAGAAAAGCGCAAGAAGTGTCGCGTTGGGGACGTGATTTCTTGTGAAGGTCTCGATGTAGATCTCGTGATTACTAAAGAGGAGGCTTAATCGGTGAGAATTGACTCACTGCAATTATTCCAGTTTCGTAATTACAAGGATGTAACGATTCAGTTTAATCCGGAGATTATCGTTTTGCATGGCACTAATGGGGCTGGTAAGACGAATATCCTCGAGTCTATCTATGTGGGGACCATTGGTAAAAGCCATCGTACCAACGATACGTCAGATATGCTCATGTTTAATGCTGAGGAAGCTGGCATTGTAGTCAAATTCGAGAAAAAGGATACGCCACAAAAGGTAAATATCAAGTTATTCCGCCAAGGCCCTAAGGATATTCGATTAAACGATACTAAAATATCTCAAAAAGAATTGATTGGTACATTAAATACAGTTATATTCTGTCCTGAAGATTTACAACTCATCAAAGGAACTCCGTCGGGACGTAGACGTTTCCTCGATATGGAAATCTCTCAGACTAGTGCTACCTATTATCATCAGTTGATGCAGTATAATCGGCTATTACAGCAGCGCAATGCAATCCTTAAAGAATATAGAGGGAAGCAAAACATTCCTCTTGAAGAATGGGATTTGCAACTAGCAGACATGGCGAGCTTTATCGTAAAGAAACGGTTAGAAAGCTTGAAGAAAATTAACCTTCTCATCGACTTGATGAACCGTAAATTGACCGGTGGTCTAGAGAATTTAACTATCGGTTATGAACAGCCTTACATGGACAATGGTTCATTAGAATATACAAAAGAAGGCTTTTACGAGCGCATCAAAGCAGCGTTGCCGCAGGATCGTCATCGGATGACCACCAGCGTAGGTCCTCACCGCGATGATTTACGATTCTTCTCTGATGCGATGGATTTAAAGAAATTTGGATCCCAAGGGCAGCAACGAACTGCTGTATTGTCCTTAAAGTTGAGCGAGCTTGAGTTTATCAAGTCTGAGGTTGGGGAATATCCAGTTCTATTATTGGATGATGTATTGAGCGAACTTGATGAGTCGAGACGAGCGAATTTATTGCAGTTTATTCATAAACGAATTCAAACATTTATTACCACTACAGATATTCACGATTTTAAAGATTTGAAATCCGTTCAATTTATTTCTTGTGAAGGGGGACAGGTTCAGTATGGACAGCCTTGATCTTTGTTTACCAAAGGCCTTAGCAGAACTGAATTTACTGGAACAATATAAATTAAATACCCTTGTTCACAAGTGGCGTGATGTAGTGGGCGATGTCATTGCAGATCATACGAAAATTGTATCTATCAAGCCTCCAGATATGGTTATCAGTGCAGATAATTCCATGTGGATGCAAGAATTACAGATGCAAAAACGACGTATCATTGAGGCTGTTAACAAGTATTACCATCAAGAGGTAATCAAAGATATTCGCTTTATTATGAAACGTCAGAGCTATGTGAAAGCTAATACTGATACATCGATTTCATTGCCTGATGAACAGATTATTACAAAACGTATTAATTTCGCAGACATCGTGCTTTCAAAAGAAGACGTAGAAGCCATCGATAAATCATTAGAACAAACGGATAACGAAGAATTACGAGCTGCTTTCAGAAAAGTACAAATAACAGCTCGAAAGCGTGAAATCTATTTAGAGCAGCATGGCTATCATCGTTGTAAGCGATGCGGCATGCATATGGAATCTAAACGGGACATCTGTCCTACTTGCGAATATGAATTGCATCGAAAACATATTAAGGACATTAAGTCTGTCATTCGAAAATATCCGTATTTTAAATACAGCGACTGTCAGCAATTCATACAATGTACCTTCCCAGACTTTGCAGAAGCGATGCGGGAATCCATATACTTTTACCTAGATAAAATTTACAAAGGATCTATCAATCGCCGTCATATGTATATGGTGGCCATGCTCATTACGCACAAAAAGCCTGATGAGTTAACAGATCAACACGTTATCAATTTGTGTAATAAATATCGGTCTAAGTTCCTTGCTGAAGAAGAACAGCGCAAAATTGATGCCCTTAATGGGACATTAGAAAAGTAGAGGGGGCATTCCTATGTACGTTCATATTGGGGATACCGTTTCCGTGCCTATTGAATCCATCATTACCATGGTGCATGCCAAGGGCGGAAAGTCCCATAAGAGTCCTATTCATCACTATGAAACGCTAGAGTATATCGCCATGGTACCAGAGGAGCAAATCAAGACCTATGTGGTCACTGATGATTGCGTTTACGGATCTGGTATTAGTATTAAGACTTTAATGAGACGAATTGATGAGTTTTATAGTATAATAAAGAGATAAGATTTATTCTGTACATGTGTTGTACCAAATTTCAATCCAGTACAGTGTGATAGATTGTTAGGAGGAGTTTGTTTCATGCCTGAAGAAAATTATGGCGCTCAGAATATACAGGTTCTTGAGGGTCTTGACGCGGTACGTAAACGTCCTGGTATGTACATTGGTAGTACGTCCATTCGCGGTTTACATCACCTCGTTTATGAAGTAGTAGATAACTCTGTAGACGAAGCGCTCGCAGGTTACGCTACACATATCGAAGTATCCATTAATGAAGATAACAGCATCACTGTTGTCGATGATGGTCGTGGTATTCCTACAGGGATGCATGAATCCGGTATGTCTGCGGTAGAGTTAGTATTAACGAAATTGCATGCCGGTGGTAAATTCGGCGGTGGCGGCTACAAGGTTTCTGGTGGTCTTCACGGCGTAGGTATTTCCGTAGTAAATGCGTTGAGTGAATGGACTAAGGTTCAAGTAGCTCAAAATGGTATTATTCAAGAGATTACATTCGCTCGTGGTCATAAGACTTCCGAGTTACATGAAATCGGCAAAGCAGAAGGTACTGGTACTACAGTTATCTTCAAGCCAGATGCTGAAATCTTTGAAACTACAGTATTCAACTTTGATACATTGAAAATTCGTTTACAAGAATTGGCATTCCTTAATAAAGGTCTTCGCATTACATTGAGCGATTTGCGCCAAGAGGAACCTCGTGTTGAAAGCTTCCACTACGAAGGTGGTTTAAGTTCTTTCATTGCCTTCTTAAACGAAAATAAAGAAGTAGTAAATCCTACTGTTATCGATATCGAAAATACAAAAGACGACGTAGTAGTAGACGTAGCGTTGCAATATAACGATAGCTACAGTGAAAACTTATTGTCCTTCGTAAATAACATCAATACCATTGACGGTGGTACTCACCTTTCTGGTTTCCGTGCTGCCTTGACTCGTACCCTCAATGATTATGGCCGTAAAGCTGGCTTGATCAAGGAAAATGAGTCCAATCTTTCCGGTGAAGACGTACGTGAAGGTTTGACAGCTGTCGTATCTGTAAAAGTGTTGGAACCTCAATTTGAGGGTCAAACAAAAACTAAACTTGGCAATAGCGAAGTTAAAGGTATTACAGATGTTATCGTTACAGAAGGTCTTAAAACATTCTTTGAAGAACATCCTCAAGATGCGAAGAAAATCATCGAAAAAGCAACGATGGCAAGCCGTGCTCGTGAGGCCGCTCGTAAAGCCCGCGACTTAACACGCCGTAAAAATGCGTTGGAAGTATCTAGCCTTCCTGGTAAATTGGCGGACTGCTCCGAAAAAGATACATCTATGACTGAAATTTATTTAGTCGAAGGTGATTCTGCAGGCGGTTCTGCAAAACAAGGTCGCGATCGTCGTTACCAAGCAATTTTACCATTGCGTGGTAAAATCCTTAACGTAGAAAAAGCACGCCTCGATAAGATTTTGGCTAATAACGAAATTCGCTCCATGATTACCGCTTTTGGTACAGGTATTGGCGATGAATTCGATATTACAAAATCCCGTTATAACAAGATTATCATCATGACAGATGCGGACGTTGACGGCGCTCACATCCGTACATTGTTGTTAACATTCTTCTACCGCTATATGAAACCATTGGTAGAGGAAGGTCATATCTATATTGCTCAACCACCTTTGTATCAAATCAAGAAGGGTAAATCTCATTGGTATGTATACTCTGATGCAGAGTTGACTGCTAAACTTGATGAAGTAGGCCGCGATGGTACTACAATCCAACGTTACAAAGGTTTAGGTGAAATGAATCCTGAACAATTATGGGAAACTACGATGAACCCTGAAAATCGTACGATTTTACAAGTTAGCTTAGAAGATTCTATCGAAGCCGACAAAATCTTTACGGTCCTCATGGGTGATAAGGTAGAGCCTCGTCGTAAATTTATTGAAGATAACGCAAAATACGTGCGTAATCTAGATTTGTAAGAGGTGACCCATGTCTGATAATAATAATAATAACGTAGAGTTTACGTCTAACAAAGATCAACACCTAAAACGTTCCCTAAAGGCGCGTCATATGAATATGATCGCTTTGGGTGGTGCTATCGGTACAGGTTTATTCGTTGCTGGTGGTGAAGTCGTAAGTACAGCTGGCCCTGGTGGTGCTCTTGTAGCTTATGGACTCATTGGTATCATGGTTTATTTCCTTATGACATCTCTGGGGGAAATGGCCACATATTTACCAATTCCAGGTTCCTTCGGGACTTATGCAAAACGCTATGTAGATCCTGCCTTTGGTTTTGCTTTAGGTTGGAACTACTGGTTTAACTGGGCTATTACCTTGGCTGCTGAAGTATTAGCAGGGGCGCTCATCATGAAATATTGGTTCCCTGATGTGCCTGCCATTGTATGGTCTGCTCTGTTTTTGCTCATTTTATTCGGTTTGAACTATTTATCTACTCGTTCCTTTGGTGAAAGTGAATATGTGTTCTCTAGCATCAAGGTGATTACCGTATTCGTATTCCTATTCTGTGGCTTTATGCTTATCTTTGGCATAGGTGGCACATCTCCAGGATTTGCGAACTGGACCGTAGGAGAAGCTCCATTTGTAGGTGGTTGGGAATCTATTCTCGCTATCTTTATGGTGGCAGGATTCTCCTTCCAAGGTACTGAACTTATCGGCGTAGCCGCTGGTGAAGCGGAAGACCCTGAAAAGAACGTGCCAAAAGCGATTAATACAATCTTCTGGCGTATTCTATTATTCTATATCGGTGCTTTCACGGTTATCGGTTTCTTGATTCCGTACACAGATCCAAATTTGTTGAACTCTAGTGTAGAGAACGTATCTATTTCTCCATTTACACTCGTATTTGACCGCTTTGGTTTTGCCTTTGCTGCTAGCTTTATCAATGCTATCATCTTAACGGCTGTATTGAGTGCTGGTAACTCTGGTCTGTACTCTTCTACGCGTATGCTGTACGCACTCGCTAAGGAAGGTCAAGCACCTCAAATTTTTGCTAAGTTAAATAAACGCGGCGTTCCAGTGCCTGCGTTAATCTTAACGACAGCAATCGGTTTATTTGCATTCCTTACAAGCTTTATTGGCGAAGGTACAGCCTATACATGGATTGTTAATATCTCTGGTTTATGCGGTTTCATCGCATGGGTTGGTATCGCAGTATCTCATTATCGTTTCCGCCGCGCTTTCATTGCTCAAGGAAGAGATCTTAGTGAATTGCCATACAAAGCGTGGTTATTCCCAGTGGGCCCAATCTTGGCGTTTATTCTTTGCGTCATCATTATCTGTGGTCAAAACTACTCCGCTTTCACAGGTGATACCATCGACTGGTACGGCGTATCCGTTGCCTACATTGGCTTACCAATCTTCTTCGCAGTGTACCTTGGTTACAAATACATCAACAAAACTAAAGTTGTGCCGTTGAAAGAAGTTAACCTTGATCGTGACTTCGATAGATAACATAAAATTAGACTTGTTCATTATGAAAGTAGTGAACAGGTCTTTTTTAGTTATAATATGTATTTTTTTGATATATAATATGCAATTTTTTGATATGTATTATGTATTTTTTTGATGTACAATATGTAATTATTTTATGTGAAAGCTATAATTTATATTTGTTTTTATCTAAAAGTCTTGTTATAATAAATCAAAATATATTGTAGTCAATTAGAAAGGATACAACTATGATTATTACAACAACTATGCATGTAGAAAACAGACCTGTACAAGAGTACAAAGGTGTTGTATTTGGTGAAGTAGTAGAAGGTCGTAATTTTGTAAAAGACTTTATGTCTGGTATTCGCGACATTGTTGGTGGTCGTAGTGCTAGTTATGAAGATTCTTTGATGAAAGCTCGCCAAGCAGCTCTTGATGAAATGGCTAAACGGGCTAAAGATCTTGGTGCTAATGGTGTTATTGGCGTATCCTTTGAATATAATACATTAGGCCAAAATGGCGGTATGCTCATGATTACATGTACAGGCACTGCTGTAGTACTTTAATATCAAATAAAAAATACGACAAATCAAATAAGACAAACAAAATAAGATAAACAAAATAAGACAAACAAAATAAAATAAAAAAAATCCCCTAATCGATGGTAAAGTGTAAAACTTTTACAATGATTAAGGGATTTTTACTAAGGAAATGAAGTTACTAGTTAATGTTAGATTTTATGACGTTATGTACATATTAGTTATTTCGTTAGGAAAATATTAAATATTTCATTAGGTTAATATTAGTTATTTTACCTTATACCAGCTTGCGTACATAACTGGTAATACGATGAGTGTTAGAATAGTTGCCATTAGTAGGCCTCCGCTAAAGGCGATAGCCAATGGGCTCCAGAATACAGAGCCCATGAGCGGAATCATGCCTAAAATTGCTGCGATAGCGGTGAGCATGATAGGGCGGAAACGAAGTGTAGCGGAGTTGATAA
>ERZ773008.3090-NODE-3090-length-10431-cov-8.130590_pt1 | contig 10431 bp, 7 predicted proteins | sample MGYA00580664_ERZ773008 | MGnify/ENA primary metagenome ERZ773008 (study PRJEB29015, sample SAMEA2738016) | human oral metagenome | biome: human oral; feature: human-associated habitat; material: dental | place: China | collected 2048 ... | reverse complement strand
GTCTTCTCGTGGCCGCGCTGATCGTTCCGCGGGCCCTGAAGCTGCTGCGGGAGTCAGGGTCGATCCTGTTGGAGGCCACACCGACCGAACTGGACCTGACCAAGGTGAGGCAACACCTGTTGGAAAGGCCCCACGTCAAGGAGGTGCACGACCTCCACGCATCCGTGGTCTCCACCGAACTTCCGGTTCTGACTGCCCACGTGGTCCTCGCCGACGAATGTTTCACCGATGGACATTCACAAGAGATTCTGGCCGATATCCAGGAGTGCCTGATCAAGCATCACGAGATCCGCATCGAGCACTGCACCCTCCAACTGGAGTCGGAAAAGGTGGCAGAAAAGCACAAGGAGCACCTGCACGCGTAAGACGAACAGGGCCAGCAGGTCGCGATCCCATCGCGAGAGATTTCACGAAATTTGTTCATGCCCATCCTCAAGCCCGCCTAACCAAGGGCGTCAACCGTCGATGAGCAGCCTGTAGAAAAACATCAGGGGGATCACTTTCACCCACACCTGCGAACAAGATTTCATATTTCGCATAAGAATCGCCGGGGAAACCGCCGACGGAGCAAGACCGCCGTTCTGGTTTCCCCGGCGATTAGTGCACAAAGGGGTAGGCGACACCGCTCTCCCAAAGAATGCCCACCTTGACAGTAATCAAGAAGCCACGACAGCTTCGCTTCAGCTTATCGACGGAATCCACCTCAGAAAGCCGAAACAACCCGCGGCGCGGAAACAAGCACTGAACATGACCGGATGGTCTCAATGGAGTCCGATCCAGAAGGCCGGAACAATGCTGTGTCTGCTGAGCAGGCGCAAGCCAAAACCGTCCGTCTCAATGAAGTCCGACCTAGAAGGCCGGAACAATGATCGACGCGACCCGCGCACTGGACGGCATGCAGAGCGTCTCAATGAAGTCCGGCCTAGAAGGCCGGAACAATCCGTCGAAGGCAAAACCCTGGCGGACGCGACCCTGGTCTCAATGAAGTCCGGCCTAGAAGGCCGGAACAATAAACTCACCCGGCGACGGGCCGACAACATCACCCAGGTCTCAATGAAGTCCGGCCTAGAAGGCCGGAACAATGAGCTTGACGATCTGGCCTACGCGTTGAAGATCGTGATGTCTCAATGAAGTCCGGCCTAGAAGGCCGGAACAATAGGCCAAGGCTCGGGAATGGGAAGTCAAGGCCAAGCAGTCTCAATGAAGTCCGGCCTAGAAGGCCGGAACAATAGATAAGGCCTGGGAAAGAAGGGCCATTTTTTGTGAGTCTCAATGAAGTCCGGCCTAGAAGGCCGGAACAATGTCATGCTTTGGCTAAGCAGCTTCGTTCTGTGATTTGCTGTCTCAATGAAGTCCGGCCTAGAAGGCCGGAACAAGCTACTGTCGCGGCGAAGCCGTCTACACCGCTGCTCACGTCTCAATGAAGTCCGGCCTAGAAGGCCGGAACAATTGAGTTGTTGCTCACCACCAGACCCCAACCCCTCAGGTCTCAATGAAGTCCGGCCTAGAAGGCCGGAACAATGCCGTTACCACGCGGGAGTAGGGAGAACAGCTCGTTGTCTCAATGAAGTCCGGCCTAGAAGGCCGGAACAATGAGTCCACTCTACAAAATGAGTGTCCCTCAGGCAACTCGTCTCAATGAAGTCCGGCCTAGAAGGCCGGAACAATATTGCAATTCCCGACGGGGTTGCTGAGGATGTGGTCGTCTCAATGAAGTCCGGCCTAGAAGGCCGGAACAATTTCAGCACAGGTCAAACCGTATGCCAGCACCAGACGTCTCAATGAAGTCCGGCCTAGAAGGCCGGAACAATCTTCTTTTCCTGTTTTGGGGTGAGTCCCGGTCACGGGTCTCAATGAAGTCCGGCCTAGAAGGCCGGAACAATGATGAAAGTCTCCGCGACCTACTCGGGGAAGACGCCCGTGTCTCAATGAAGTCCGGCCTAGAAGGCCGGAACAATGATCCATGATCTTTGCAATGAGGATCTCGCTGTCACTGTCTCAATGAAGTCCGGCCTAGAAGGCCGGAACAATTGGCGGAATCGGGGTAATTGCGATTGGCGCATACCTGTCTCAATGAAGTCCGGCCTAGAAGGCCGGAACAATATGTCCCTACCAAAATGGACTTCATGCGCAGGTATTCGTCTCAATGAAGTCCGGCCTAGAAGGCCGGAACAATGCAGTGTTCGCCACAGCATCCAGGGAGGGGGTGGGGGGAGTCTCAATGAAGTCCGGCCTAGAAGGCCGGAACAATGGTAGGTCACCGGAATCCAAGCATCGGTGATGAGGTTGTCTCAATGAAGTCCGGCCTAGAAGGCCGGAACAATCCGGAGGGGTGTGCCTCGTGCCACGCCCCTACGAGTTGTCTCAATGAAGTCCGGCCTAGAAGGCCGGAACAATTGGCAGACGCGCCTGACTCAAAATCAGGTCCCGAGTCTCAATGAAGTCCGGCCTAGAAGGCCGGAACAATGAAGATGGGACTCTGTAAACTATACAGGGCTCAAGTAGTCTCAATGAAGTCCGGCCTAGAAGGCCGGAACAATGCTATTATCGACCGGTCCGAATGTCTCCGACTGAGTGGTCTCAATGAAGTCCGGCCTAGAAGGCCGGAACAATCCGGCAGCCGTCCAGCAGGCCGCAGACGACGCCTGGGCGTCTCAATGAAGTCCGGCCTAGAAGGCCGGAACAATTTGTTCTCAGCAGTACCAATTCCACCAGGTGTTGAGTCTCAATGAAGTCCGGCCTAGAAGGCCGGAACAATCTGGTCAGTTTCCATTACACCAAGAGGGTCAAAATTGTCTCAATGAAGTCCGGCCTAGAAGGCCGGAACAATTGGAAGTTCCTGAACCCGAGGAGATTCTTGGATGTCCGTCTCAATGAAGTCCGGCCTAGAAGGCCGGAACAATCAAAAATCCATGGTTATTCCATGGTACCAAATGGTGCGTCTCAATGAAGTCCGGCCTAGAAGGCCGGAACAATCAGACTGGCTCTGTGGCGGCCCCCGAATGGATGGGTGTGTCTCAATGAAGTCCGGCCTAGAAGGCCGGAACAATTCCACACCGGCGACAACACCCTCCAGCTGTCCCTCACGTCTCAATGAAGTCCGGCCTAGAAGGCCGGAACAATGACCGTGTCGACCGCCAGACGGGCGGGCATCACGGAGTCTCAATGAAGTCCGGCCTAGAAGGCCGGAACAATCTGCACTCGCGTGACGCCGTACCTGCCGCTTCAGGTGTCTCAATGAAGTCCGGCCTAGAAGGCCGGAACAATCCGCCCGGTCATCGGGCAACGGACACCGCCACGCGTCGTCTCAATGAAGTCCGGCCTAGAAGGCCGGAACAATGAATGGGCTGCCGGACAGCTCGGAAGAGCCGAGTTCGAGTCTCAATGAAGTCCGGCCTAGAAGGCCGGAACAATGTCCTTCTTTCTTGGCCCTCCCTTGTGGCCATGCATCGTCTCAATGAAGTCCGGCCTAGAAGGCCGGAACAATCCGTCGATTGAGTAATTTGATGTTGATTCAAATTGTAATGTCTCAATGAAGTCCGGCCTAGAAGGCCGGAACAATGAGACTGACAACTGCCGAGCAGAACGCCGCCAAAGCCGTCTCAATGAAGTCCGGCCTAGAAGGCCGGAACAATACGGTCTCTGCGCGAATCTCTGACGGAGGGTACAGATGTCTCAATGAAGTCCGGCCTAGAAGGCCGGAACAATGGCTCGCCTCGGAAGGCCGCCTTGACTAGGAACTTTACCAGCACCTGCGAGCTCTCCGCACCGCCGGATCCTATAAAACCACTCTGTTGAGTTGTCATGGGGTAAAACACCTAGTCAAACCCCTTCGAGCGCTCCCTAGGAGAGACGACATGACCGGAGGTCTCGCAGCGGCTCACACCACCACGGGTCCCTCGTCGGGCAACCTACGCGGTACCCCAAGCATACGGATGTCTGCGTCTTGCGGGGCGCCGAGGTCGATCACCACCACCGAGTCGTAGGCAAGTGCTATCACATCACGAATGTCCCGTTCCCACATTGCGAGCTCAGCCTTGCTCAGGTCACACACGAACACCGAGTACTGGAGCCACTTCCCGTAGCCCTTCATGAGGTTGAAGGTGGCTCGCAGCCGCTTGGGATCCGATATGTCATAGGAGATGAGATATCTTCGTCGGGCCATGGGTCACCTCGTCATCAATGGGGTGTAGGAATCCAGTTCTCCCGTGAAGGAAGCCGCCAGCACCCGTGCCTGAAGATCCAGCACCCTCCGGTACGACACCTGATAGCCGAACAGCGGGTGTTTCAGCTCCGTTTCGAGGCGGCGTTCGTGTGCCTGGATGACGGAGCGTCGCCCATCCGCGGTCAGTGCCACCCCGAGATGTCCCCGCATGAAACTCTTCTCGTTGATTTCGCCGTTGTTGAGGCACTGCAATGCGACGGATTCCGCCACGAGGGCGCGGAACTCCTCGGCCAGATCGAGGGCGAGGGCGGGTCTGCCGTAGCGGGGCTGGTGCAGCACCCCGAGGAAAGGATCCAGCCCCACCCCGGTCAGCACCGCGACGAGGTCCTTCGTCAACAGGCTGTAGCAGAACCCGAGCACCGCGTTGACGGGATCGGGTGGCGGACGTCGCGCCCTGCCATGCGCCTGGAACTCGGCCGCGACCTCGAGTCGGGGAGACAGCAGCTTGTGGAACTGCCCAAAATACAGTCGCGCTGCCGTGCCCTCGATCCCGAGCAGCGTCTCCAAGGACGCAGCGGATTCGGTCTTCGCCTCCAATTCCTTGAGCTGCTCCAGAACCGAATCGTCCAGCGACACCTTCGCGTTGCGGCGCAGCAGCACCCGCTGGTTGTGGATCTTTCCCCGGATCATCTGCTGCGCGAACCGCAGGCCGTGGAAGCTCGCCAGCACCTGACGTCGCCTGAGCGTCACGTGACCGTTCATCGGCCCCTGCGACCATCCGTCGAGCCAGCCCCCGTAGCTGAGCCAGATCACCACCACGCCCCTGCGCCACAATGCCCTGAGCGCCTGGGTGGTGATCTGCACGTTCCCCACCACACACACCTGGGAGACGTCGAGGAGTCGACGCTCGGCCACCGTCTCGCCCTTGACCGCCACCAGCAGTCGGCCACTGGATACCTTCACCGACGCCCCCTGCGTGTTCACGTACACGGGTCTGGCGTCGGGATTCTTGACGATGATCCGACGCGGCTGCTCGCCGGAACGTTCGAGCAGATAGTTCGTCTCATCGGGCATGCACAGCGGCGCCAGCGAGCAGCGGAGGCAGCGCGGGTCGTTCAGCAGCGGCGGGGGCGGAAGTTCCTGCGCAGCCACCTTCCGCGCCAACGCCACCAGCTCCCGCACCTCCGTCTCCGCGTCCTGCCCCACCTCGATAGAAGCCCTGTGATGCGATCCCAGATAGGAAATGTCGGCGCGGTTCACCGAATACCCGGCGCGTCGCAGCAGCACCGCCTGGGTCAGGACTTGCACCCGGTCGGCAGGCCACATTCCGCCGTCCCTGGGACCGGATCCCTTCTTCATGTCCACGGGACTCGACGATCCGTCCTCGTGGTCCACCCGGTCTATGACGGCCGTCACCCCGAGGTCCGGATCCGACAACGCCACCTGGATCGAGGTGAACGGTTTCTCCTCCTCGTCGGGCGCGGGCATCCGGCCGGAACGACGATCCGTCGCATCGTGGGCCACCGAACCCTGGACCGTGTCGTCGTTGTGCGCCCAGCGGCCGTCCACCCATTCAAGGTGGAACAGCCGCTGGCAGTACACCAACTCATTCAACATCCTCGCGGGCACCAGCTGCGGTTCCGCCGAGTACTCCCCCTGCTCCGACATGGCTACCGCCCCAACGGCCGGAACAATCCGAAACCGAAATGCGAGAGGGACCCGAGCACCAGGGGCTCCGGACGTTCCCCGAGGCCCTTCGGCAAGGGTTCGTCGAAATCCAGCTGCAGCAGCATTCCGCGGCGACGTTGCGCCATCGATTCGTTCCAGCGGTATCGACGGAACCTCACCACATCCCGGTTCTCCCAGTCGGCTAGCAGCTTCACCCTCACCGGCGGCGTGCCCCCGGGGTGGCGGAAACCGAGTTCGCGTTCCACGAGTTTCTGCGCGAACTCCTCCCGCGGCTTGTTCAGCTTGGGGAAACGGTCGGTCAGGAACGGGGTCACGGAAACCCACGTGGTGGCATCGGCACTGGTGTATTCGTGCATCACCGTATCGACGGGTCCCATCAGCTGCAGGTGCAGTTCAGCTCCGGAGCGATACCCCTTGGGTGCGTTGCTCCAGCGCGGCAGGTACCTCGCCCCGGCCAGCCGGGAAAGCGTGTCGGCGGGTATCCCGTCGGGTACCCACAACACCAGGTCCTCCACCTGCCCCGTCGGCTCACCACCGGCACCCAGCGTCGGCAACCAGAGCCAATGGGGATGTCGATGCTGGGGGCCGTCGCCAAGAGCGTCACGGTGTCCGGCCAGCACCTCGACCCCGCTGCCCTGCTCCCGCAGGTCCGTGTTCTCCTTCTTGGTGCCGAGGATGCGTCCCCGGAGTCCATGGGCGGCGAGAATGCCGTCCTCGACGCGGAAGGGGGCGGCGGGTTCCAGCCGCCACCGAACGGTCGTGGGTCTGAGCAGCTCATTCACCTCGCGACGGGCTGGAACACTGGGGGTTTCTCCGGGCAGCTCGTACCGGACCCACCGGGAACCGCTGGGGTATCGGAGACGGGCCTTGCGCATCTCCAAGGGAGAGGTCTCGAGTTGCTTCCTGGTCACGCCGGGCTCGGGCATCAGCACCTGGGTGTTTCCTGTCTCAGAAGGACGAACCCACCTTTTCTCCTGCTGGGAATGCTCCTCGGACAGCAGCCGCGCCTCACATCGCGACTCCGCCCGCCCCAGGTAGGGCAGTTTCCTCAACAGTCGGTCCAGGGCGTCACGCTGTCCGGCGGGCAGGGTGAGGTTCGGCCAGCGGATCAGCACCTCGGCCTCGTCGTCCAGGTTCAGCCGAGGGTCGAGCTGGAGCGACGTGGAATGCTTGACGCCCTCGAGGAAATCCGGATTGGGCATGTAGTGCCGGGTCTGCGACGGCCTGGCAGCCGGCAGCAGGTATTCCGGAGGTTCGGTGGCGAGCCTGGTCAGCAGGTCGTCGATCGTCTCCTCGGGTATGTCGTCGCAGCGGGTGTGCCAGACGCTGATCAGGGCGCGGAGCAGCCGCCAGGGTGACGGCGGCCATTCGCTGATCCCCTCGTTGAGGGCATGATCCCACCCGTTCGCGTGGTATTTCCCTGTGACAAAGCGCAGGGCCACCTGGGTAGGCACGGTCACTTCCCCCCGCCGGTCCATTTCAGTTCCGAGATCGACGCGAGATCACCGTGCTGGTCGATGGCCTGCCGCAGCTTCGCGGTGGCCTCGTCCAGGGTGGGGATCTTGGCGAGGTCCTCGCAGTCCTGGTCCACGACCAAGTGGCATGCGGTGCGCAGCCGCAACCCGTCCTGCCTGAACAGGCTGGCCAGTTCGAAATCGACGAGGGCGTTCAGCACCGCCTCGGATTTCTCGCCGAGACCGTAGGACTTGATCTGCCCATGATCGACGACGACGGACGCCGTGATGTCACGGGCCGTGTACTCGACCCGCTGGTGCGGCACCATGCCGTAGCCCTCCTTGGCTCCCCGCCCCTCGTCGTTGCTGGGGTTCACCGAATCCGTCTTCACCCCGCCGGAGACCGCGGGCCGAACGTCGAGGGCGTCGATGAAACAGGTGATGGCCCGGGCGACCTTCGGTTGGGAGGGCCACTGTTTCTGGGCGAAGAACACTCCATGGATCAGGGAGACCGGGTCCAGATCGAAAATGGCCTTGGCGAGGGCGCGGTGATCCACCAGCCTGCCCTTGACCAGCCCGAGCCTGTCCTCCAACCAGACCCGCCCGGTCTCACCGTCGATCTTGGCATCCATCAGGTAGGCGCTGGCCAGTCTGTGGGCCTCGAGACGGGAGCTGGTCAGGAACCCACCGCCAGCATCGACGACGCGCACATACGGCAGGCCACGCAGCGCCTCCGCCTGATCGCTGACCGCCGGATCCCAGGTGCACAGTTCCAGTCGGTTCGCCATTGACTGGGGCGATTCCAGGTGGAGGGCCTGCACCCATCCCTCGCCTGACACATGGGCCTGATAGGTGGCCGCCCCGAGATCGGGGAACCCGGTTGGCTGGAACCGGAACCCGACGACGGGTCGGAGGGTCAGGTTGAGGACGGTGCTGGTCATTGCAGTGCTCCTTCGTAGAGGTCGGTGGTTTCGTAAGGTTCTGTGTTCTCGACTTCCGGTGCGCTCCTTTTGAGCGCCCGCTGGCTCGAGGGCGCGGCCAGGGCCGCGAGGATTCGTGGTCCCAGACCTGGCCGGGAAATACGTGCAGAATGGGTGTGGACCTGGATGTCGGTTTCCCCGGTCCGGGGAAGGCTGATCGTTCCTCGGCTGATCACACCGCTCGCGGCGCGGTGTACGTCAGCGACACGGTCGGCACGCAACTGAAGGGGCCAGCTGGATTCGAGCCCCACCGCCACTCCCGTCGCATCCGACGCTGTTCCCCGCACGCGCACGGACCCAGACGCGAGGGCCTGGAGGATCGCCAAGGTCGGGTCCAAGAACAAGCACTCGCCATCCGATGTCACGTTGTCCATGTACGTTCCGCCGCTCCAGTCGACGGCCAGGAAAGCCAGCAGGTGATGGGTGACGAGGTCGTCATCGAGAAGTCCCCCCACCCAGGCGTGGATGTCGGTCCAGGGCACCAGGTACCGATGAGACAGGAAGGGCAGCCATCCCCCGGCCAGGCGGGTGCCCTCCCCCGGATGCTGCGCCAGCCACACCACCAGGTCCGCCAGCACATCGACGGTGGGTCTGGCTCCGAGACCCGGCACCATCACCTCGGGGTCAATCGGATCTTTGGGATTCTTGGGATCTGCGCCAACAAGCAGACGACGAATCGGCTGCCCACCGCTTCCCCCGCCCTGCTGAGAAGTGGTGGGCGGCAGGAAGGTTGCAGAGGCGATCCCGGCGGCAATCCGCGCCTCGGGGCTTTTGAGGAACAGCTCCCGACACACAGGGATGACGGCATTCGCCGGCACCAGCTTCGAGGGATGTCCCAGTTCCTCACGGTTTTTCCGGGAGCGCAAGGCCGTCAGCTCCAGCTCGGTCTGGGCCCGAAGCATGGCGATTCCATTCCACCACTCGGGGTCCCGCACGAAAGCCGTCACGCTCGCATCGAACCGGCGTGCCGCGGTTTTGGACGCCACTCCACTGGCCTTGTGGAACGTCCGGGCGCGACGCAGCGGTTTCCTGGCCATGACCACCTCCGGACGCGCCTTCACCTTGACGTGATCCAGCGGAACGGCGACAAAGGCCAAGCCGTTTCGTTTGAGGAAACCGAAACGCTGAAAAGCCGAAATGCCCCTGTTCACACCGAAGGAACGCACTGCCGCATACATGGACACAGCACTAGAGGCGGTTCCGCCATCCCAGGAAACCCGCGCCTCCTCGAAGACCTGACGCAGCTCCGTCAACGTGACACTCTCCAACAGAGGCGCCCACAATTCACCGCGGCCTTCCTCGTTCGCCGACCCCGGGATCGGTCCGTCCGGGCTGGACGAGACGGTGAAGGGAATAGCCACCCTGGAGTTCTGTTCACCCAGTCTTTTCGCAACCGATGCGGCAAACAGCATGGCCCCTTCCACCATGAGAATGAAACCCCAGGGGTTGACCATCGCGTCGGCGCTACCGAACGCGGAAGAACCGGGAGTCCCCGCCCCGACGGGATCGCCCTGACCCACGGAGGCAGCAAGTAGCTTCTCTGTCGACCTCCCCCACAGCAGATCCCGCATCCACGCCCGGCTGCGTTCGGGTTTCGCCCCGAGCTCCGGCAGAACGTCCTTCAGGCGTTGGTGAACGTTGGTACTGAAATCCAGCCGGCCGTCGTTTCCCCCGGTACCGAGAATGGGCGGGTACTCCGCCTTTCTCGCGGTGAGGACCACGCTGGCGTCCGTCCACGGCAAGGCATCGTCCGGAAGTCGGTTGCGAAGTTCCTGCACGAAACGTTCCTTCGTCCATCCTTTTTCCGATTTCGCGATCAACAGCGACCGAATCACCGCAAGAGCGTTTCGGTAGGGCGCGAGCCTGTGCGCAGTGGAGGATTCCAACATCCAGATGTATTCCAACGGCGTCTTGTCCTTCGCACCGAAACCACTGCCGGCATTCCACGGAGAGAAAACCGGGGTGGGAACGAAATCCCGGACGAAAAACTCGGCGACGTCCTCCACCTCGGTGTCCATGTGGAACACACCGTTGCGCCAGCCGAACCGCGCCGCAGGATCGGCCTGTTCGGAGATTCCCTTGGCCACCCCGAGCGCCGCCAGGTAGTTGATCAGGGGAACACACCCCAGGCCGGGAAACACGT
>ERZ773008.3089-NODE-3089-length-10435-cov-4.806262_pt1 | contig 10435 bp, 7 predicted proteins | sample MGYA00580664_ERZ773008 | MGnify/ENA primary metagenome ERZ773008 (study PRJEB29015, sample SAMEA2738016) | human oral metagenome | biome: human oral; feature: human-associated habitat; material: dental | place: China | collected 2048 ... | reverse complement strand
GCGCGTCGATAATCAAACCGCGCATTTCCAGCAAAGCATCATCAAAGCGGTTGTTGTAGAACACGCTACGGGCGTATTTCAACACGCGCAATTCGGGATAACGTTTGGATGCTTTGGCGGTAAAGTTGCGGCTGCCATGTTGCAGATAGTGTTCGGTGACGAAGGTTTGCTGCGCTTCGTCAAACGACAGGGCGTGCTGCTCGATGGCTTGCATTCGCTCGATTTTTGCCAACTGCTCCGCGTTGGCCGGCTGCACGGCTTCGATGTGGATTTCGTCGGGCACAGGGTTTTGATTGAGCTTCACATAGGCGGCCAGCACGTCGCGCTCTTTCACGCCGTGTTGGTTGGGGAAAAAGTTGTGCAGGCGGTAGGCTTCGGTGTGGAAGCCGTGTTTGGCGGCCCAATCGAGCAGGTGGCGGCAGCGGGAGGCTTTTTGGTTGGTGTTGGAATTGATGATGAGGATGGGGCGGGCAGGGTTTGCCCGGCCTGCAATTAAAGCATTGCGCATCATGGCATTGCCTTGTTTCTGCGCTTTATCCACGGCCTCACCCGACCAACGGTACACGCCGTTTTTATCAGTCATGAGTAAATCGTTTTCGATGCGGACGATTTCGGCATCAGGATATTGTTGGGCAAACTCGGCGGCTTTTTGTTCGGCGAAAGTTGATTTGCCCGAACCTTGATGGCCACGGATAAGGATGAATTTTTGCATGGTTGCGTGTCTTTCTTTTGTTGGTTTGTTTTAGCTTCGTTTTCAGGTAGCCTTTCAGGATAGGCTGCCTGAAGTAAGGCGGCGGTGCTGTTTTACTTCGGCATTGATTTCCTGTGCCAGCAGGTTAATGGGGTAGCTTGGCCAGTCGGGGTATTGGTGGCGGTGGTAGCACTGCCAATAGCTGCGGATGCGGTTTTGCTGTTTGTACCAGTAGGCAGGGTTTTCGGCTAAAAAGGCGGTCAGGATGGCGCGGTTGTGGCGGGAAAAGGTGCGCACTTGCTCTTGAATGGGCAAAACGTATTCGCCGAGCAGCTGGGCGGCAAAGGGGGCAACAAAGGCGGGCTGGTCGGGGTCGAGCAGGGCGGCGAAGTGTTGTTCGCGGACATGGCCGTCGTGGTGTCGGGTGTGCAGGCAGTGGAACATGGCACGTTGGATGGGGTTGAGTGATTCGGGGCGGCGGGCGATGGCGAGGCCATATTGCCGACGAATCAGGCGGATGGTTTGGCCGCCTAGCAGCAGTTTATCCGGCTCGAGGGTGGGACTCGGGGAGCGAGAGTGCCGCATATAGGCCAAGAGCTGTCCGGCTTCAGCTTGGTAGGCAGCGGGAAAGGCTTGGAGCAAGAGTGGGGTGAGGGCAGTCATGGTTTGTTTGGTTTACGGTTTCAGGTAGCTTTTTAACAATATGATTTGTTTAGCATGGATTGTGCCAAGCAGTGAGTTGATTGTCTAATGGATTGATATTACGGGGGACTATTTTTTTATCGGTAGGCAGATGATTGGTGTACGCGGGGGAATATAGTTTTATAGCTAGCATTTGTAGAAATATAGCTATGGATTGGGAGGCTACCTGAAAACGGAATACGCTTGCTTTGCGCTGATTGTGTAAAAAGCATTACAATCGCGCCCAAATTTGAGCCGGGGCTGCTGTTTTGCGGCGGCTTTGGGAATTACTAATCCTTTTATTATCAGGGAAATAAATCATGGCTGATGCCGATATGAAAGCCGCCGCCGAGGCGGATTTGGTGTATAAGCTGGAAGACAAGCCGCCGTTTGCCAATGCGCTGTTGAGCGCGGTAACGCATTTGCTGGCGATTTTTGTGCCGATGGTTACGCCGGCGCTGATTGTGGGCGGCGCGCTGAAACTGCCTGCGGAAACCACGGCTTATTTGGTTTCGATGGCGATGGTGGCTTCCGGTATCGGCACGTTTTTGCAGGTGAGCCGCTTCGGGCCGGTGGGCTCGGGGCTGCTTTCGATTCAGTCGGTAAACTTTTCCTTTGTGGGCGTAATGATTTCGCTGGGCTTGGGCATGCGCGAAGGCGGCCTGAGCGAGGCGGCGATGCTCTCCACGCTGTTGGGCGTATCGTTTGCCGGGGCGTTTCTGATTTGCGCTTCGGCTTGGGCGCTGCCTTATCTGAAACGGGTGATTACGCCCACGGTAAGCGGCGTGGTGGTGCTGCTGATCGGCTTGAGCCTGATTGATATCGGCATCACTGATTTTGGCGGCGGTTTCGGCGCGAAGGGCACGGATGCTTTCGGCTCGGTGCAGAATATCGGCTTGGCTGGGTTTGTGTTGGTCATCGTGTTGCTGTTCAACTGTATGCGCAATCCGTTTTTGCGCATGAGCGGCATCGCGGTGGGGCTGGTGGCGGGTTATATTGCCGCGCTGGCGATGGGCATGGTGGATTTTTCGCCGTTGCAAAACACGCCGCTGTTCACGCTGCCCGTGCCGTTTAAGTATGGCTTTGCCTTTGATTGGAGCGCGTTTTTGGTGGCGGGTACGATTTATCTGTTGAGCGTGTTCGAGGCGGTGGGCGACCTGACGGCCACGGCGATGGTGTCCGGCCAGCCGTATGAGGGCGACGGGTTTCAAAAACGCCTGCGCGGCGGGGTGTTTGCCGACGGGCTGGTGTCGGTGATTGCCACCGCGCTCGGCTCGCTGCCGCTCACCACGTTTGCGCAAAACAACGGCGTAATCCAAATGACGGGCGTGGCCTCGCGCCATGTGGGGCGTTATATTGCCGCGATTTTGGTGCTGGCCGGGCTGTTTCCTGTGGTGGGGCGCGTGTTCACCACCATTCCTTCGCCGGTGCTCGGCGGGGCGATGGTGCTGATGTTCGGATTGATTGCGATTGCCGGCGTGCGCATCATCATGACCCACGGCATCAACCGCCGCGAGGCCGTAATTGCGGCTACTTCGGTGGGCATCGGCTTGGGCGTGGCTTTTGAGCCGGAAGTATTTAAGGCGCTGCCGGAAGTGTTCCGCAACGCGATTGCTGCCGGCGGCATTATGGCGGTGGCGCTGAATCTGATTCTGCCGAGAGATGAGAAAGATCAGGTGGTAAGGCTGGAAGAGTAATCGCCAGCAGCCCTTAATTTTGTTGAAGTTGATGCTTTCAGGTAGCCTTTTGGATAAGGCTACCTGAAAATTTTGTGCAAACGGTTTTCAGGTAGCCTTCAAATAGCCGGCGGGGGAATACCCGCCTGGTTCATTTTTCATTGCAAAACGCGCCTACGCTATATAGCGGTACATTCGTCATCCACTCCTGCTCCCGATAATCAGCCATGGAAAAACGTATCGCCTGTTCGGGCTTGAACTGCTCGGTGTACACCTTCAAACTTTTCGCTTTTAAATTTTCTTCCGCCTTCACTTCAATCGGCATCACGCCTTGCCCGCGCTGCAACACGAAATCCACTTCCGCCGTACCTTTTTCGCTGGCCCAGTAGAAAACGGGATTATCTTGCGAAGCAATGAGTTGCTGCAAAACGTATTGTTCGGTGAGCGCGCCTTTGAATTCGGTGAAAATGCGGTTGCCTTCCAGCAGGGTGCCCGCATCCAGCCCGCTTTGCGCGGCGAGCAGCCCCACGTCTAAGCCGTAGAGTTTGAAGGCGTTGTCTTGGTAGGCGGTGAGGGGGAGGTGCGGCTTTTTGATGCGCGGCACGATGTGTACCAGCCCGCTGTCTTTGAGCCATTGCAGGGCGGTTTCGTAGTCTTTACTGCGGGTGCCTTTTTGCAGGTGGGCATAGATGAACTTTTTGTTTTCTTTTGCTAGCTGCTCGGGGATGGCATGCCATAAGGCACGCACGCGCTGCACGGTGTGGCCGTCGGCAATGTGTTTGGAGAAATCCTGCCCGTAGGCCGTGAGCAGGTTTCGCTGGATTTGGCGCACTTCGCTGAAATTTTGCGTGTTAATAAAGGTTTGTACCGCTTCCGGCATGCCGCCGACAAAATAATATTGGCGCAGCAGCTCGATATAGCGGCTTTTCATGGCGGCAATCAGCGGCCAATCGCACATTTCCAAGAGCTGCACCAAATCCTGCTGCCCAAGCGCGGTGAGGAATTCATGAAAATCCATCGGATAGAGCGGTAGGAAGTCCACCTTGCCAACGGGAAAGGAAACCTGATGATGCAGGGAGATGCCCAAGAGCGAGCCTGCCGCTGCGATATGGAGCTGCGGCGCGTTCTCGTAGAAATATTTGAGCGATGCCAAGGCCTGCGGCACTTCTTGAATTTCGTCAAAAATCAGCAGGGTATCTTCGGCTTGAATATCCACGCCGCTTTCGATTTTCAGGCCGAGCAGCAGGCGGCTGATGTCGTAATCGCCTGAAAACAGGGTTTGCATGCGCGGGTTGTGGTCGAAATTGATGTAGGCGGTTTGGGCGAAACAGGTTTCGCCGAAATGCTTCATCGCCCATGTTTTGCCCACCTGCCTTGCCCCTTGGATAATCAGGGGTTTGCGGTTGGGCTTGTGTTTCCACTTTTTTAAGGCTTGGATGATTCTGCGCTGCATAGGGAGTCCTCATGGCCGGTTTTTTGGGCATTATACAGACGGGAATACATTTTTCCTAATGAAAAAATAGAGTATGACTACATTTTTTCAAATGAAAAAATGATGAAGAAATACATTTTTCTAATGGAAAATTTGGCTGCATTGGGCTGCACGGATAAAGGAGGGCAGGTTTTCAACCTGCCCCCTGCGGAATTTCAGGTAGCCTTTATCCTACGGCGGAAGAGGCTACCTGAAAATTTATAACGGTATCGAATAAAGGATGGAAATGCTTGTGCTGCGGGTGTTGCCCATAGGTTTTCAGGTAGCCTCCACCCTGCGGCAAAGGCTACCTGAAAAATACTAGCACACCGCCGCCAGCTCGGTTTTCTCAATCTCTTCCACCCAGAAATCCGCGCCCATACCTTGCTCGGCGAACGAGCCGATGAGCGTGAACACTTGGTCGGAGAAGCCCCCGATGTTCAAGATGTCGCGGCGGTTTTGCGCCTGTGCGGTGGTGTAGGGTTGGATGTCCAAGCAGACGAGTTTGGCTTCGGGGCAGCGTTGTTTCAGGATGTCCCATTCTTTCATCAGGCCGGTTTTGCCGCTCCAATGTGGTCCGCAATCTGCCCAGCTTTCGTTGTCGGACACGATGACGACCAAGTCCACATCGGCTTTTTCGCGGTTCAGCAGGGCGAGCGGTGCGCTGCATGCCGTTCCGCCGCCGCCGATATTGGCGAGTTTTTGGGCGTTGGTCATGATGCTGTCGCGCGGGTTGAGCTGCACGTTTACCGTGATTTGTTCAAACGGTATCACGCGGGCTTGCGGATTGGTACGCAACATGGCGGCGGACACGAGCGCGGCGATGTCGATGCAGCGGGTTTTGCTGGTTGCGCTGCCGCGATAGCCAGTAGCCGGGCTGTGCATGGAGCCGGAGACGTCCGGGCAAACCACGACTTTGCCTCGGATGGCCGGTACGTTTTGTACGGCGGTTTCCATTGCGTCTTGCAGCGCTTCACGGATTTCAGACGGCATCTGTTCGGATGCGGCTTGATACGCGGTCAGCAATTGGTAAGGCAGGACGCGGGCGCGGCGGATGGCGGTTTGGTCGCGCAGTTTTTCTGCCACCATTTTGATGTTTTTGCTTTTCGCAAACACATCGTGGCGCAGGAAAGTGTTCAGGTTTTGGCGAACCTGCTGCCATGAGCCGTTGCGGGCGATTTGCGCCCAGTCGCCGCTGTTCAATTCCAAGGCAGTGAGCATTTGGAACGGAACGTCGGGCAATGCGCCTTGGCGGCTTTGTTTGTAGTCTTCAAAGGCGCGGGTGATGGGCGGCAATGCTTCGCGGTCATAAGGTTTGCCGATAAGCCATGCAAACCATGCGGCGCGCCATGCTTCACGCGGTTTGGGATGCACCATTTTGACCACGTCCGCCAGCGACGGCGCGTTACCGATGGCGGCGTTCAACAGTTGTTTTTCGGTGGCGGTCAAAAGCCAGGTCTGCATCAGCTTTTTCGGACGGTTGCCGAAGGATTTTCTGCCGACCGCGCCGCTGCGGATGATTTGTGCGAAGTTGCGCAACATTTTACCGTTGTCCGCCACTTGGTCGAATACGCGGGCAAGCATGTTCACATCTTTCTGTGCCAATACGGCAAGCAACAGCGCGGGCATGTCTTTCATGAAGCCTTTTTGACGGGCGTACACGGCGGTTTTGGCGATAAACTCGGCATCCAGATTTTCTGCCAATGCCAATACTTGCTCAAGCTGGTCTTGCGCATCGGTGTAGTAAGTGCTGTTCAGGCAGCCGGTGGCGGCAAGTTGGGCGAGCTGTTGTTTGGGCGTCAGCGTGTAGGCGATGCCGCCTGCTTCATTGCGGGTGTCGGCGGCAGTTGAACGGGTTTTAATGGATTGGAACAAGGTGGTGTTAGCCATTTTTCATTTCCTTTTTTGTTGTTGGTTTCAGGTAGCCTGAGTTGTTTTAGCTCCGCAGAAGCTTTATTGAAGCTGCGCTTTCAGACGACCTCGAATGGGTGGCAGTGCGGCGGCTAGTATTTGAAGGGATACGGTTTTTAACTTTACAGGTTAATGTAATCCCTTCAGGCATCCGCCTACCGCCGTAAAGTGGTGGTACGGCGGGCAGCTAGGGGTTGGAGAAATTCTCTTCCGATGCTCTACCTCTGAGCTATCCTGCCATAGAAGTTTGTTGGCGGCAGGGCGGGACTCGAACCCGCGACCTTCGGACGTGGAATGTAATTCCTCCGGCATCTGTCTGCCGTACCGGAAAAAGGTGGGCGGCTAGATTGGCAGGATTTACGCCGTTTCCGGCGGCGGGGCTCGAACCCGCTATAACCAATCCAATGTAATCCTGCCGGCATCCGCCCGTAAAACTTGCATATATTGGTTTTGGCTTCGCATAGGCTTCGCTTCTTTTGGAAGCTCCGTTTTAGCTCCGCAGAAACTCAGCTTCCTTCAGGAACTTCGTTGAAGCCGCGCTTTCAGACGGCCTTTCGCTTTCAATCATGCAGCGGACGCATGACTGTCGCACATAGGCCTTGCGGCCGTCTGAAAGCCTCAAAACAAGCATGTTCCCATAGCCGAACAGAAACTCCGCTTCTTTGCCCTGCGCCGTGCCGAGTATTTCGGCTTGGCCGAAGGCACGGCCGTCTGAAAGCATGATGTCGTAACGGCTGCCTTCCTTTATCAAACGGCATTCCGCTTCGGGAAAAGTCCGCTCCCGCCAAGCCTGCTCGCGTTTACGGCTGCGGCTGTTTTGGAAGGACAGATAAATCATGGTCGAAAAAACGATGATGCCGATGATTTGCCAAGTGTTCATAACAAACATCCTGTTTCAGGCTACCTGAAAATATTTCAAGGGGCGGCATGGCAAACAACGAGTTTTTTTGGAAACGCCTCACCGCTCTACCCAACTGAGCTACCCGTTTGGAGCGGGGCAGGACTCGAACCTGCGACCAATGTAGTTTCGAAGGCATTTGTTTTTCCATGCTGCGAAAAAAGGTGGGCGGCTAGATTGGCAGGATTTCGCCGTTTCCGGCGGCGGGAATCGAACCCGCTGTTTCCAGACAATGTAATCCTGCCGGCATCCGCCCGTAGGGGGCACTTCGGCAACTAGAGGTGGAGAAATTGTTACGCGCTCTATCCTCTGAGCTACTCTGCCATCGTTGGCGGCAGAGGCGGGATTCGAACCCGCGACCTCGAGCTTCGTAGGCTGTAATTCCTCCGGCATTTGCCGGTGCCTGAAAACCATATTGCAATAGCTGTGCCAAGCATGGGAAAAATAGAGGAAATTGTTTATAATCTACTGAAAACAAAAAGAAAATATTTTCAGGTGGCCTTTTGCTGCGAAAGGCGTAGAATACCGGAAAATAGATTTTAAGATACCAATATAGAAGATAAGATATACGGAGGAAACGCGATGCGATTCGACGATTTGGACAAACGCCTGCGGCAATACGAAACCGCTTATGATTTCTGCGTGCCGCAGGAAAATTTCATCGTAGTGCGCTTGGACGGACGCGGGTTTACGCGGTTAACCAAGGAAATTTGGCAGTTTGAAGCCCCGTTCGACATCCGTTTCCGCGACCTGATGGCGCATACCGTACACCATCTGATGCAGTGCGGCTTCAATGTGGCGTACGGCTATTCGGAAAGCGATGAAATCTCGCTGTTGCTGCGCCGCGACGACAATACGTTCAAACGCAAAACGCGCAAAATCATTTCGGTATTGGCGGGCGAAGCCAGCGCTGCCTTTTCGGTGGCACACGGGCAGCCCGCCGCTTTTGATGCACGGGTTTGCGTTTTGCCGAACGAAAGGCTGGTGGTCGATTATTTCCGCTGGCGGCATGAAGACGCATACCGCAACGCGCTCAGCGCCCACTGCTATTGGATGCTGCGCAAAAAAGGCAAAAGCGTATCCTACGCCACCAGCCTGGCCAGCGGGCTGGCGCGCTGTCAAAAACACGATTTGCTGTTTGAAAACGGCATCAATTTCGACGAACTGCCCGCATGGCAGAAACGCGGCTTCGGCGTGTATTTTCAGACGGCCCTGAAGGAAGGCTTCAACCCGCAAACCGACGAAACCGTACAGGTGGAACGCCAAATCCTGCATACGGATTTCGAGCTGCCTTTGGGCGACGATTACAGCGCGTTTGTATCGGAAAGAATCGTTTAGAGGCTGTCTGAAAAATGGATAGCACACCCAAAAAACAAGTCGCCATCAGCTTTCTCGGTACGGTATTGGATAGCGGTTTCGGGCAAGGGCGTTGGCAGAAGTGGCGGCCGAACGTCGCCATGAATCAGCGTCAGGATTTCCATCTTGACCGTATGGAGCTGTTTTATTCGGAGAAATACCGCGAACTGGCGGATCATGTAAAAGCCGATATTCAAGACGTATCGCCGCACACCGCTGTCAATCTCGTGCCTATGGAGCTGGAAAACCCGTGGGATTTTTCCGAGGTTTATACCAAGCTGCACGATTGGGCGGCGGGCTATGCGTTTGATACGGAAGAGGAAACCTATCTCACACACATCACCACGGGTACGCACGTTGCGCAAATCTGCCTGTTTTTATTGGTGGAATCGCGTCAAATCCCCGGTGTGCTGTTGCAGACTGCGCCGCCGAAAAATCAAAGGCGAAACATGGGAAAAGGCGATGTCGGCCGCTATGAAATCATCGATTTGGACTTGGCGCGTTACGACGTGCTGGCCGAACGCCTCGCCGCCGTGCGCGATGATGCGGTGCGCTACCTGAAAAGCGGCATCTCCACACAAAACGCCGCCTTCAACCGCATGATTGCCGAAATCGAACAAGTCGCGCTGCATTCTCCGTCACCGATTCTGCTCTCCGGCCCTACCGGCGCGGGCAAATCGATGCTGGCGCGCAGGATTTTCGAATTGAAAAAAGCGCGCCATCTGATTAAAGGTGAGTTTGTCGATGTGAACTGCGCCACCTTGCGCGGCGACGGCGCGGCTTCCGCCTTGTTCGGTCACAAAAAAGGCGCGTTTACCGGCGCGGCGGAAAAGCGCGAAGGCTATTTGAAAACCGCTGATGGCGGCGTGTTGTTTTTGGACGAAATCGGCGAATTGGGCTTGGACGAACAGGCCATGTTACTCAAAGCCATTGAAGAAAAACATTTTTATCCCGTCGGCAGCGACAAGGAAGTGCAAAGCAGTTTCCAGCTTATCGCCGGTACCAACCGCGACCTGCGGCGGGAAATCCGCGCCGGACGCTTCCGCGAAGACTTGTTCGCCCGTATCAATATCTGGAATTATCCGCTGCCCGCGCTTGCCGACCGCCGCGAAGACATCGAGCCGAACATCGAACACCAGCTGGCACTCGCTTCGCAGGAACTCGGCCGTGCCACCCGTTTCAATAAAGAAGCCCTGTCCGCCTACCTTGCCTTCGCCCATTCAAGCGAAGCCCGATGGCACGGCAATTTCCGCGACCTTGCCGCCAGCATCATGCGCCTGGCCACGCTTGCCCCGCAGGGCAGGATACAGACCGAATCGGTTGAAGCCGAAATAGGCCGTCTGAAATGGCTGTGGGCGGACGAAACGGATGCGGACGATGCGGAAAACCCTTTTTCAGACGGCCTGCCCGCCAAAATCGATGCCGAAACCCTCGACCTGTTCGACCGCATCCAACTGCAACATGTCATAGCCGAATGCCGCCGCCACCCCAACATGGCTGCCGCCGGCCGCGCCCTGTTTAACGTATCACGGCTGGAACGCGCCACCGCCAACGACAGCGACCGCCTGCGCAAATACCTGCAACGCTTCGGGCTGACTTGGGCGGATATTATGGAGGCTACCTGAAAAACGGCCGGGCCGGTTTGGCCGGACTGTTTGCCGAATAAGAAAGGCTACCTGAAAATTTACAGGTAGCCTTTTCGCAGTCAGCCAGGCTTACTGCCACTTAAAGTTTTGATCGCAGAAGGGCAG
>ERZ773008.3086-NODE-3086-length-10439-cov-3.515794_pt1 | contig 10439 bp, 9 predicted proteins | sample MGYA00580664_ERZ773008 | MGnify/ENA primary metagenome ERZ773008 (study PRJEB29015, sample SAMEA2738016) | human oral metagenome | biome: human oral; feature: human-associated habitat; material: dental | place: China | collected 2048 ... | reverse complement strand
AATATTTAGATTTAACTTATTATAGAATACTTTTTTTGCAACTTTTTCTTGTACATTTCGATTTTTTTTATTTATTAATTTAGACAAAAAAAACTACACCCTCTATCTTTTATTCAAGATTTTGGGTGTAGTGCAAATCAGCTCTTTTTATTTATTATTTTTTTATATTATTTTTCAATTATCTTTTTTTACAAAATAATATACTATCATTCCCGACCCTGTCAAAAGCAGTCCTATTAACGCCAATACAGTTTGTGTTACCAAGGCACTTATCAGGACAACAATTCCTCCTATGATAGCAACAGCAGGTACAAGCGGATATAAAGGAACTTTATAAGGTCTTTCGGCGTCAGGACTGTCTTTTCTGAATTTAATCACAGCTATAAATGAAAGAACATTGAAAATCCACAGACTGAACATCGCCATATCCGCCAACGTATTAAATGACCCCAATAATGCCATAGTAGTCGCTATTATAAACATTAAAACAAAACTTGCAAAAGAAGTCTTATATTTCGGGTGCAGTTTTGTAAATTTATGACTGTAAGGCAAATTTTTATCTAAAGCCATTGTGTAAGGTATTCTCGTAGAAATCAGTATACTTCCGTTCAATGTACCGAAAACCGAAATAATTATCCCTATCGTTACGAGTTTAGCTCCAAATCCGCTTCCCAAAAGTACCGAAGCCACATCTGCGGCAGGAGTGGAAGTAGCTGCAAGTACATCAGCAGGTAAAACGTACAAATAAGTTATATTAATAATCAAATAGACAATACATACTCCCACAATTCCTATCGTAATTGCAACAGGCATATCTTTTTTCGGATTTTTCATTTCTCCCGCTATGGTTCCCGCATGTTGCCAGCCGTCATAAGCAAACATACATGACAAAATCGCCGCTCCGAGTATAGTAACGTTGCTTACGGGGCTTTCTCCTACAGGCAGAACGGGTGTCAGATTACTTACGGAGCCGTCTTTAAAAAAGAAAGCTGAAATAACAATGACGACTATCGGTATCAGTTTCGCCACTGTAAAAATGTTTATAATTGTTCCTCCCGTTTCTGCACCTAAAAAGTTCATTACAAATAAAAATATTATAAATGAAACCGCGACAATATTTTGATATGATAAATCAATACTGAACAGTTTACTCACCTGTAAAGAAATCGCATTTGCCTGAGCGGAAATATAAGCGGGCCAAAATACAAAAGCAAAAGTCCAACCTGCCAGATATCCGATTTTTTCTCCAAATATTTTTCTTAACCATGTTACCATTCCTCCTGTTTCGGGTATAGCCCCTGACAATTCTGCCACAGTAAGTCCTCCGCATAAATTAATTACTCCGGCAAAAATCCAAGCCAGCAAAGCAAATCCGGGAGTCGCTTTTGTTATTTGCAGTACCCCCTGTGCTTTAAAAAATATTCCCGAGCCTATTATCATATTGATCACAAGAAATATAGCAGTCGGAAGCCCCAACACTTTTTTTAATGTATTATCACCTGTTGTTTTATTCATACAATTTTCACCATTTTAAAAATTCATCATTTATTTCATCATTTATAATAATTATTGATTTTTTAAATCCTTTCTTTATTAATTTTTTTAGATAAATACAGCTTTTCTGATTTAACTTTTCTGATTTTAAGTATAGTATTAAAAATCCAAATTAATGATTATCCCAATGTATTTTAAGTTTAAGAACAGTATATTTATACTGTTTATTATACTGTCGAAAATTAGAATACAGATTGTAATGGAAATTCCTGTCGTTCAGGAATAATATTATTTACAATAATTAAAAATTATCAAGATAAGAAAATTTCTCCCCCGACATTTTCCAACCCAGTATTTTCTCCAGATTTACATTTTGTGCAGACTGGACAATACGTTTTTTTATATCGGGATTATTTTTTACCAGTTCAGCAATCAGTTCTTTCGTTTCCCGTCTTTTGCTGGAAGTTTTCCCGGCGGCTACCGTACAGCCGCAGTTCATTGCAAGAATACCGTTATTTCTAACCCATTTTATAATGGATTTCTCCTCCACATAAAACAACGGTCTTATCAGTTCAATATCAAAATTGTCGGATTTCAGCTTGGGAAGCATTGTTTCAAATTTTCCCATATAAAAAATACTCATAAGAGTTGTTTCAATAACGTCATCCATATGATGTCCCAAAGCCAGTTTGTTACACCCGTAAGAAGTTGCCTTTGAATAAAGACTTCCACGTCTCATTTTTGCACACATATAGCATGGATAGTCTTTAGCAATTTTTTCAGCTATCTCAAAAATATTATCATTGTAGATTTCACAAGGGATTTCAAGATGTTCAAGATTTTTTTTCAAATTGATTAAATTAATTTCGTTAAATCCGGGATTCATAGATATGAATACAAGCTCAAAATCTGTCTTACTGGCTCTTTTCAATTCCTGAAAAAGTTTAGCGAGCAAAAGACTGTCCTTTCCTCCTGAAATGGCTACTGCAATTTTGTCGCCGTCTTTTACCATTTCAAATTCTTTCAGTCCTTTAATAAAAGGCGACCAGAGTTCGGAACGGTATCTTTTCTGAATGCTTTTTTCTATCTCATCCAAAGGTCTTAGAGGAACTGAGGGAAGTATGGCTTCACAGGAAGTATTTCCTATACTCGACACTTTTACGTTATCTATATTATTATTTGTTAAATTTTCCATTGATTTTAAATCTCTCCTTTTTCTTTATCACAGTATTATATAATGGTTTGAGATATATTTCAAGAGCAGAGTATTAAAAAATAAGTCGATAAATTTAAAGAAATAAGATATAATAAAAAGTAATATAAAACAAAATAGTATACAATAAAAATATACGGGAGGCAAAAACAGAAGAGTATTATGGGCGTAGAAAAAAAAGAGGGCGAAGAAACATCCGTAATAATTAAAGGAATGGAAATTATTCAAAGAAATGATTTTCAGAATTTTACTTTGGATTCGGTTTTACTGGCAGATTTTGTAAAAATAAACAGAAAAACTAAAAAAATATTGGATATAGGCACAGGCTGCGGTATTATACCTATGCTTTTAGGAAAAAAATCCCAAGCTGAAATTATCGGAATAGAACTGCAAAAAGAAATGTCCGATATTGCTGAAAAAAATATAAAAAACAATAATTATAAAAATCAAATAAAAATTATAAACAATGATATCAAGAATTATGAAAAAATCTTCAAAACAGATGAATTTGACAGCATTGTTACTAATCCCCCTTATTTTGAATTTAAAGGAGATATAAATCAAATAAATAATTCACCGAAAATGAGTATTGCAAGACATAATATAAATTTAACTTTAGAAGAAATAATACAAATTTCATCCCGATTGCTAAAAAATTCCGGATATTTTTCCATGGTTTTCCGAAGTGAGAGGCTGATAGAAATATTGGAATTACTTACAAAATATAATTTAGAGCCGAAAAGATTGAAAAACTGTTATACAAAAAGAAACGAAAATGCTAAAATATGTCTGATTGAAGCAATCAAAAATAGTAATAAAGGACTGAATATAGAGCCTCCTATCTTTGTATATGAAGAAAACGGAGAAAAAAGCGAATATATAAAAAAATTATATGAAAAAAAATAATTTTTTTAAATTCTATTGAAAAAAAATAATAAATTTAGTATAATATATAAGTTAGTGCGAGCGTGGTGGAACGGTAGACACGCTATCTTGAGGGGGTAGTGGCAAACGCTGTACGGGTTCAAATCCCGTCGCTCGCACCATTAATAAAATCTAATCAAAAAAATTAATCAACATAAAAAAATTTAAAAGTTTTAAAAATCAAAAAATAATCAGAAAATATAAAAATACATATCTGAAACTATCTCACTAAAGTAAAAAATAATAATTATAAATCCACACCAATGATAATTTATAATGAGGCTGTCTCATAAGATAAATAAAATTACTAAATCATAAAATTTATATATTTTACTGTTTTTATAAAATCAATAATAATAACGCATTTTGATGTTTAAAAATATACAATATTTATATTAGTAAAATTATTTTTGTCTTATGAAACACCCTCGTTTTTTATTTTCTTAAAATATATGATATTTATTAGGAAGTTGTTTTTTAACTTATAAGACAGCTTCAATTTTTTTTACAGATTTTTTACTTTAAAAAATTTTAATCTTAAAGCATTCAACAATACTGATACCGAGCTTAGCGACATTGCAAATGCTGCTATCATCGGGTCAAGTTTAGGTCCGTTGAAAAATGCGAAAAATATTCCCGCTGCAAAAGGTATACCTATTACATTGTAGAAAAATGCCCAGAACAGGTTTTCCTTAATATTTGTAATTGTTGCTTTACTCAATGCTATTGCACCTGCCACATCATTCAAATCATTTCTGATTAACACTATATCAGCCGACTCTATTGCCACATCTGTTCCACTTCCTATTGCAATCCCTACATTTGCCTGTGCCAGTGCCGGCGAATCGTTTATCCCGTCGCCGACCATTGCTACAAATTCCCCCTGCTCCTGAAGTTTTTTGATTTCTTCGGACTTCTGAAATGGAAGTATTTCAGCAATCACTTTATCTATTCCTACTTCTTTTGCTATATATTTTGCCGTCTTTTCATTATCTCCGGTCAGCATTATTACTTTTAATCCCAATCTATGTATTTTTTCTATGGCTTCCCTGCTTGTTTCTTTTACTACATCCGCCACAGCTATCAATCCCACAAGTTCATTATTCACTGATATATACATAGGAGTTTTCCCTTCGTTTGAAAATATTTCGTAATCTTTTTCAGCTATATCCGTACTTATATTTTTTGAAGCCATTAATTTATAATTTCCTATCTGTACTTCTTTTCCGTCGATATCCGCCCTTATTCCGTATCCGGGCATCGCTCTGAATTTATCATATTTCTTAAATTCAATATTTTTTTCTTTGGCACCATTTACTATAGCTTCGGCTAACGGATGTTCCGAATTATTTTCCGCACTCGCAGCCAGCTGTAAAATCTCATTTTTATCGTGATTTCCGTATATTTTTAAATCTGTAAGTACAGGTTTTCCTTTTGTTATAGTTCCTGTCTTGTCGAGTACAACTGTCTTGATTTTGTGAGCTGTCTCCAGAGCCTCACCGCTTTTTATAAGAATACCGTTTTCAGCTCCTTTTCCTGTTCCTACCATTATTGATGTAGGTGTTGCAAGACCCAAGGCACACGGACATGCAATCACGAGAACTGATATAAAAAATGTCAGTGCGGCTGTGAGTCCCGAACCGCTTATAAACCATATTATCCCTGTAATAACTGCGATAATAATTACAACAGGTACAAAATATCCCGCTACAATATCAGCCATTCTTGAAATCGGAGCTTTTGACCCTTGTGCTTCCTCAACTAATTTTATTATCTGTGAAAGTACAGTATCTTTTCCTATTTCCGTAGCTTGAAATTGTATACTTCCATTTTTATTTATACTTCCTCCGATAACTTTATCTCCGATATTTTTACTTACAGGAATACTTTCACCTGTAATCATTGCTTCATCTACTGAAGTAGTCCCATTTGTTATCTTACCGTCTACCGCTATTTTTTCACCGGGTTTTACAACTATTATATCCCCAACTTTTATATTTTCTATTAATATTTCTTTTTCTACACCGTTTTCAATAATTTTTGCTTTTTTCGGCTGCAATCCTATCAGTTTTTTTATCGCTGAGGAAGTCTGACCCTTTGTCCTTGCTTCGAGAAGCTTTCCGAGTAAAATCAATGTTATAATCGTTCCCGCCGATTCATAATATAAATTCATATGATATTCAGGGTCTACAGTCATAGTCATATATGTGGCATACAGGCTATAAAGTATTGCCGCAGAAGCTCCCATTGCTATTAACGAATCCATAGTCGGTGATTTTCTTGCAAGATTTTTAAAACCGTGAATAAAAAAGTCTCTTCCGGCATATATTATCGGCAATGTAAGCAATAACTGGACTATAGAATAAATCACAGCGTTTTTCTTAGGATTTAAAATATCGGGAAGATGTATTCCCATCATATGTCCCATAGAAATATACAATAATGGGATAGCAAATATAACCGATAAAATAAGTTTATTTTTCAAACTTTTTATTTTATCCTCATACATCTGTATTTTCTGCTCTTCGCTTAATGTTTCCATAAGTCCGTATCCGGCACTTTCGACTATTTTTTTTATTTTATCAAAATTATATTTTTTTTCGTCATACTCCACATTGACTTTTTCAGTAGCAAAATTTACGCTCGCTTTTACATTCTCATTTTTATTAAGGGCATTTTCGACTGCTCTTGCACATGAAGCACAACTCATTCCTGTAACATTATAAATACTGTTTTTCATATTTTATTTACACTCCTTTTTCAAGTTTTTTTATAATATTTAATACTGTCTTGTTAATATTGTCCTGACTTTAATTTCAATAATTATATGTTATTTCATTTACAATTCGTGTCAAACTTTTTGTTTACAAGGGTAACACTTTAAATAATTGTATGTCATTTCATTTATTTTTTATTTAGACTATAGTAAAGTACTTTTTACTTATAGTGATACTTTAATTAACTGTATGTCATTTCATTTACCTTTTTCGTTATAAACGCTATTATTCTATACAGCAATTTTCATTATTTCTTTTATGACTGTGTTCCGAACAGTTACATTGTCCCTCTAAACAGGTACACTTTATTTTCTGGGGTGCATTTTCTTTCTTTTTTCTGACAATATTTTCAATATTTTCAAGGTCATTTAGGCTTAATTCGCTGTTTTCCACCAATTCCTTTATCATCTCTCCCACTTTTGTCCTGCAAATCCTGTTAAATGTTTCCATTACATACTGTCCCGCTATTTCCTGCTCTTTATATTCCGTATAGTAAATATATTTGTTTCCTTTCTCCTTTTTTTTGAGAACTTTCTTTTCCAAAAGACGATTTAACAAGGTTTTTACTGTAGTATGTTTCCATTTCATCTTCTCACCCAAGATTTGTGAGACAAATTTACTTGTTACTTCTTTGTTGGCCCACACTACTCTCATTATCTCCCATTCAGCTCCCGTTATATGACAGTTATTAGCTTCTTCCATTTTTTCCTCCATTATTTTTTATATTATGTCATTTTTTTGAAATTTACTCCCTTTAACCGCTCCTTTTTTGTGCTTAAATACTGATAAATCCGATGTAAGTATACTTTTTATTCTTTTATACAAAAAAAATCGACTACGTTTGTAATTTATATAAATAGTTTACAACATTAATCGATTTTTGTCAAGTTATTTTGTTATATAGATAATATTTTTTTACCATTTTGCTTAGATGTACCATTTTTTTTAATTAAAAGATAAAATTCCGAAAGAATAATACCCTGATCAAAATTCTTTTTTTCATTGCCTTTCCTGATTTTACTGATATTTTTTCATTTTTTATGCTTTATTCTATCATACTCACATTAAAGTAAAATGAGAGTTTTTATTTTTTATTTCTCAAAAATATTCTAATTCAGATTTTTCTTATTTGTTTCATATTGTTTCAAGTCTGATGATTTCAGTTTTTCATTGTCATTTTTAAGATTATTTTTTACTATAAACGAATCTGAACAGTTTTTTTCTATTATATTTTTCTTCTGAACGTATAAATCTACCGCTTTCTGTATTTCTCCTGAAATTCTATATTTATCAGCCTTAAACATATACAATCTGCATAAATAACTGTCCTGTTCAGAAATTTTATATTTCTGGCTGTCAGGATTTTCAAAAGCTTCTATTCCTCTGTCAGTATACTCTGCCCATTTATCAGGATTTTTATTGTATGTCGACATTGCCATATAATAGTAACTCATCGGATAATCAGGAAATCCTTCCATTAGATAATTTATTATTCTATCATACATTTCCCTATTGGTATCCGTAGCAGGCATATCTTTAGCATAAAAATCCAAGAGTGCTATATAGTTATCAATATTTTTCCCGTCTTTTTCCAATTTTTCTTTTAATTCTTTTATTTGAGATTTTATTTTGGATTTTTGTTCCTCGGAATAATCTCCTACACCGGAGGATTTTCCAAATATATTTTCATCACTTGTTTTCCCTGAACTTATTTCTTCCAATTTTTTCTTTATTTCTTCTTTTATTTTTTCCGAACCGACATTTTTTTCATTTGCTCCTTCTTTTATTTCAGTTTTCCGATCGGCTTCTTCCTTTGTCTTTTCAGTATTTTTTCCTCCGCAACTCATTACTGCCAATAAAATCACTATGATTAATATCCACTTTTTCATAATTTTTTTCTCCTTCATAAATAAGATTAATAAACCCTTGAAACAGTTTCTTTTATAATCATTTTACTTTAGGTTTTCCTTATTTATATTATATTGTTTTGGATTTTTTGATTTCAGTTCCTCATTTTCTTCTCTTAATCTTTTTAAAATATCTTCTCCGCTTTTATGTTTTTTTATAATATCTTTTTTCTGTAAATACAGGTTTATAGCTTCCTGTTCCATTGAAGACTCACTGTACATAAGTATCTCTATTATATACAAGTTTGCTATACCGTTTTCTTTTATTGCCGGCGTTATTTCAGGATATTTTTTTATGTCAGCCCTTTCATAAGCCTTTATTGCTGCTTCTGCATACGCAAATGCTTCATTATACTTTATTTCTCCCATTAATTTCATTGCCATATAGGAATATCCGTCAGGATAATCAGGAACATTTCTTATTAAATCTTCCAATGCCGCTTTATACATTCCTGCATTTCGGATTTTATTATAAAAATATATAAGTTTCATATGATTTTTTGGATTCTTTTTATCTTTAGCCAGTATTTCCTTAATTTTATTCAATTCCGCTCTTTCTTCTCTGCTCAGATTTTTCAGTTGCTCTTCATAATATTTTCTTTCAGAATTATTCATATCCTGTATCATCTTTGCCATATCTTCTTTCTGTTTCTGTACTGTTTTCTGACTACCTTTTTTATTAGTTTGGCTGTAACCGTTATTTCCGAAATTTAGCATCAGTAACAGTACCCCTATTGTAATAAAAATTTTTCCCCTCATTTCTACTCATTCCTTTCATTTTATTATCTATTTTCATTTAAAAATTTCTAATTTTATCTTCAGCCTTCTAAATAATATAAAGCAAAGAAAGGTAAGAACCACACTATCTTGCCCCATATTCCCGTTATCAATAGACAGAGAATTTTTAATTTTTTATCATATTTACCTAAAAATACAAATGTTCTTACTGCATATGAAATTACATTTGAAAACATAATCAATGAGAATATTGGAGATTCTTTCGCACCTGATAATACAGCTATTGAAAGTAAGGACATGGCTACGGAACAAAATGATAAAAAAATATCCGTATACACCATTATTTTCTCAAAATTTTTTTTTATTAAAAATATACTTACAATTATTTCAGGAATCATAAGCATACCTGCCACAGTAAAACCTGCTAAAAATATCCACCCTGTTCCTGTCTGCATTTTTCTCAACTCCTTTAACATAATTATTAATTTACATTTATTCAGAATTTTTCAGAGTTTTCAAATTTTCATCTGTTTTTTCCGAATTATTTTTTATTTTAATAATAAAAGCTCCTTTTTTTTGAAGAATAGCATAAGCTATTGCCAATACTCCAAATTCATAAATATAAAATAATACTTTTGTAGATTCCCAAAATATTTTATATAAAAAATATAAACACATATAATATCCGAAAGCTACAATTATTCCTGCTATGATTGATGTTTTTATTACTTCTTTACTATTAAAAATTATATCTATTTCGGCTCCTTCTTCACCTATGTTTATCTTTTTTACAGGTCCTTTTGAAAGTATACTTGCATATGTCCTCAAAGTGTGTTCTCCCGGATTTGTATCCAGCGTCAGAGAACAGCTAGGTGGAATTTCAATTTTTTTGCCATCCAGTTCCACTTTTATTGTTTTCGTTTTTGCTATTGCTATCTTTCCATATCTTTTAACCGTATCATTTAAAATTAATTTCGCCATTTTTTTACTTCCTTTTTAATATATCCCTTCTATTCCATATTTTAGGAATATGATTATAAACATAATATCCGTCATTATTATCGAAAATATTTTAATCGGTAATACTGCCAATGGAGTCTTTATCCATTTTTTTATATAGAAAATAATTACCAATATTATTTTTAAAGCTATCATTATATAAACCGCTATTAAATTATTATTTGATAATGTAAAATACACATCTATCAGCCAACTCCAAATTAATAGAAATGTTATTCCCATTACAATCATCATAGACTTTATTACTTTAACCGCATTTTTATTTTCTTTGAAAATTATTCCTAAAACTGCAAGTAGTGCCAATCCGATAAGTGTAACAAAAACTAAAGCAGCCATTTCTCTACCTCCTATAATAAATAATTTTAT
>ERZ773008.3084-NODE-3084-length-10444-cov-3.688132_pt1 | contig 10444 bp, 19 predicted proteins | sample MGYA00580664_ERZ773008 | MGnify/ENA primary metagenome ERZ773008 (study PRJEB29015, sample SAMEA2738016) | human oral metagenome | biome: human oral; feature: human-associated habitat; material: dental | place: China | collected 2048 ... | reverse complement strand
TAGTCCTTATATACCTGCCCCCACAAGGCCCCAAGGAGGACAAGCTCTTAAACCAAGTGCACCAAGCCAGCCGACACCTACAGTGCCGAACCAAGGAAAAAGCCAGCCGACACCCACAGTGCCGAACCAAGCAAAAAGCCAGCCGACACCTACAGTGCCAAACCAAGGAAAAAGTCAATTGGCTCCGACAGCACCTACACAGCCTGCTGTACAAAATAAGAAGTCTAAAAAGAAAAGCCTTTGGTGGATTTGGCTCTTAGTGGCAGGGGCAGGCCTGTATGTAATTAACGAAAACGATAAGAAAAATGGCAAACATTAATATAGAATTTCAAGGAGATTTTCAGTACCTCAAGTACGAATTTACTCCACGGCTAAAAGAGTTAATCAAGAATGTACATACCGCGATGAACTCTTATAACAATGCCTTTTTCTTGCAGTGTCAGAAGTTTGGCGACTTGCAGGCTATTGCACGAGAAGCTCAGCAAACAGGCAAGCTCCCCCCTGCGGTGGAACAAGCTATGATCAAGGCCGATGCTTTTAAGCCTATAGCAGAAACCATATTGCTCAAAAAGGTAGCCAACCAAATAAGTTCTTTTGCTTTTTTCAACGGTTATTACTGGGGAATCCTCTTTGATAGACAAGGGGCAAACTCCTACACAAGGGGCTTTGTAGATGCCAAAAACACACGTAGTTACTTAGGACATGCTTTGCTCTATGCGCTACTGTACCCCTTCCTACATAGGATCCAGAAAGGTAGACTTTACGCCTATGGTAGCCGTCCTGAGTTCGTTGATTTCTATGGGGCTAAACCCTTTACAGGGAATAACAGTCTTATGATTGCTCCTATGAAGTTTGCCAAGAAAATTAAGCTAGATAACAGCAGCCCTATTCGTTTTCCACGAATAGAGACATGTGTGTATTATAGGGGAAAAACAAAAGACGAAGCATTGGTACAACAGGGAGTGGGAAAGGACAATCCTTACCAAACTCGCCAAGAGAGATTAGGAGAAATATTTTCACACTATTTCGTTCTAAATGGGCAACAGATAGCGGCCAATCAGCCTCTAAAACGAACAGGAGCAGCCCAAAATTACTTTTTCTTTTCCAAAAAGGATTTTTATACGCTCTCCGAAGAATGTGTTATAGCAAGGCTTTGGAATTTCTTTGCTAAGCCTTTGGTGATGAATGGTTGGACTGTGAATGTCCCCGCCAGTGTGGATAAGAGTGTAAAGCAATCGCCCGTATGTGATTATTTTGGACGAAACAAGCTGCTTACCACTCAGGGAAGCTTTCAAGAACGATTAGGCCGTTTTGCCTATCCAAAGACAGCTCTGTTACAACTGCCTGTGATTACCGATGAGGAAATACGCGAAGGTCTTAAGCTCTTGGAGCCACTTCATAAGGCTGTCAATAATGTGTTTCAAGTTACACAAAGCGATTTGGGAATCCTATCAGGCGATAGCCGAGTGTTTAATGCCTTAGTACAGAAGACACGTTATTACGAGCAGCAGGCCCCTACCAATCATTTGGATATTGCCCCTTGGATAGATAAGTTCCCAGAAGTGAAGATCAAAAAATTACCTGTTTTATAATTAAAAAAATAGAAACTATGCACCCATGTATGCCTCGTCCCACACCGCAAAAACGAGTAGAACAAGTAGAGTTACCCGCGGTAAAAGACACCCCCCAAGTGATATACATAAGGGAAGTGCCTATAAGTGATAACAACAACTTAACCGAAAAACAAACAACAGACAACAAATTAAAATGGTGGCATGTAGGCCTTGCTTTTGTAGCAGGTTATTGTCTTGCCTCCTCTAATACTAAAAAGGTTTGATATGAATTTTAAGAAACCCAAAACAGAGAATCTGACAGGAGCCCTTGTCATGGGAGGTTCCGCAGTGGCTGGAGCAGCGGCCTCTAACCTGCTCGTGGCAGAGCTTACGAAGAAACCTTCTGCCGATAGCAAAAAGGACGAAACCAAGCGTAAATTGGTCAAAGGAGTTGCTGTAGCAGTGGCTCTGGTAGGACTTGCTTGTGTAGACGGAAATGATACGGCTGCTACAGCTGTACGTGGTGCCTTAATTGGTATGGCAGGAGCGCAGGGAATAGCCTTAGCGCGTGAGTTTACCGATACCAGCAAGGCTGGAGACACCGTAAAACATGCCCTTGGCCTTGGTTGCCCTTGCCAAGAAACGGAAGGACTTGGCGAACCTGAATGGTTTGACTATACCCCAGTCTATGAGGATAGCTACTACACTCCTTATGAAGAAATCGTAGAGGAGAAACAAGCCCGCAACCCGCTTACAGGTTTCACACCAAGAGAAACCTATGTATAAGCCCTAATGAAGTATTAATTTTAAATTTAAAATTTTAAACAATGGACAACAGACAAGTTCAGTTAGAACGTTCCAATCACGTTCTTACCGCAATGGGGGTAGATACCCGCAATGCAAAAGTAATGGATAGAACTCAGTACCTCACCTTTGACGGAAAAGGGAAAAGTTCTGTGGTATTGCTCATTGATAGCAATACCAAAAAGCTCGTGGGAGAAACCTCCTTTGACGCTAACAAACTCAATAAGGGACGCTATTTCGTTATTGATGGCATTCGTGTACTAACTGAGGATACAGCAACCTCTTTGCATGAAGCCAAGTGGAAAAGCGAAGCCCATGCGGCTATCTTGAATTCTGAACTCAAGATTGCGCAGGACGAAGATTTGCTAATCCTTCCTGTTTCTGATTTGGTGTATGCACAAAACGGTTCAGGCGAAGACAATGGCTTCCGTAGCATTGCTTCCGCTCCTGTAATTGTTCCTGAAAAAGAAATCAACATCTCTTGGCAATTCCCTCAAGGGGCTAGTGTGCCTACTACACAAACCCAATTCGTACGTATAGAATTGCGTGGGTTTGAGTTCTTTACGAACTAATTTTTTTTCTCTTAATAATTATCAATGTCAAAGCCTTGCCCTTGTAAGGCAGGGCTTTTTTGATAATTTGTTTTTAACTTGACAAAAGAAAGATCATGCACACCAAAGAAGAAGTATATAACATAAAAATCCCTGTAGGCCAAACGGGCAACAATGTTTTTTTCACTCCTGTAGCAGGGCGTGTGATTGGCTTGCTCCTATATCACAACAAGGGAGAAGACTTTGTGGCCAATGTAGGAGTAAAAGCCGATGACGGAACTTACATTTCCAAAATGCAACACATCAAGAACTATCGTTCCCGTGAAAGTTGTTACTTTACAGGTTGTAAGCCAGTGGATTTCGAAACACAAGGCAAAACTTACACCTTAGAGATTATCGCAGATGAGCCTGTTGCTGGCAAAGATTTCAAAGGGCAGCTCATACTGATCTACGAAGACACACGCTTTAATACTTGTGAAAATGCGTAAAACCAATTGGATTACCCAAAAAATTTTCTCCGATACGGCCTTTCTGCTGAAAGGAGTTACCTCACTTACACTGTACAATGCAGCCAATAGTAAGGTGTCTTTCAGAGAAAGGACATTGGAGAAAGGAGATTACTACCAGTTTGACGGAGACGGCACGGCTACCGATATAGACTTTGAGATTGCCTTTGAGGGCGGACATGGAGAAGCTATTTTGGACTATCGTGCCCTGCAAAAATGTAACATAGAATGAAACAAGAACTCATTGATATTATTAACAGATTCAAAAGCTCCCCCAGTGTCCTACTCACGGTGATCAACCAGGAAACAGGGCAGCCCTTGGTACGTTCCATATCAGCGGCACGTATGGAAGAGCAATATGGTAGTGTAGAGGCGTTCTTCAATGGCTTACTTGGCCAGGGGATTCGTCAGATCATTGTGGAGGAAAGGCGCAAGCTAGGCAATACAACTCGTAGTTTTTCTACGCCTAAGAGTTTCACTCTTAGCCCCAAGGAGGAAGTGCAAGCACAAGAAGAGGTTGCCGCTCCTACGCCTATAGTTGCCCCTGCTCCTATGGTTGCCACCACTCCTATACAACAAGGCCTTATGGGTATGCCTGGGTTAGGATTCCCTCAGATCATGGACTTACATGTACGAGCACATGACCAAGCCCGATTGGAAACGGAGAATAAGTTTCTGAAAGAGAAAAACGAAAGATTAGAACAAGAAATGGCCTCGCTCAAGGAAGAACGCTTAGCGGACAAGTTTAGCGAAGCCAAAGCTAAGGGTAATAATGAAATGCTCTTGGGAATTGTGCAAAACCTACCTGCCCTTTGGGGCTTGTTCAAGGGTGCTCCCTCGGCGGGCCTACAAGGGGCAGAAGGAGAAATCCCCCAACTACCCGAAGGAAAGACAGCGCTTTTTCAAGCCTTCGCCCAAACCTCCGCAGAGGTAGACGCCTTTATGCTCAAGGTATTACACCTGATTTTTGAAAAGCAAGAGTTCTATAAAGAACTCAGCGAATTAGTCAGTAAGCAATCCTAAAAACTGAATAAAAATGGACATTACAATAAAAATTAACAGTACCAATCCGATAGACGCACAAGCGCGCCAAACCAAGCTACAAGCCATAGCACTTTTGGACGATAAGACATTAGCACTTTTCCATGAGATCGCTACCAACGAAAAATTTCGCAAAAAGTTCGTAGCCAATGAGAAACTCCTAAGAAAATTCGTATAACATGCCACCAAAGAAACAAACACCTCTTAGTGGGGTAGCAGCTACCGTAGCGGCTACTTCTGTAGGAAAATACTTAGACAAGCACCCCGAAGCAATAGAATACGCAGGGCGCAAGGCAAGAACAGCCGTCAATGTAGGACTTATCATCTTTGGGGTGAGTGTTTTAGCCATTGGGGGGACTTTGTTCTATAACCTTTATTGGAAACATCGTTTTAGGAAAATGTCCTATGATCCTAATCAAAAGCCTGCTTCTATCAGTGCGGGGCTTGCCAAAAGTAAAGCAGAAACACTCTATCGCGCCATGCATGGTATGGGAGCCAACTATACCCATGTATATAATGCCCTTAGAGGTATGGGACACAACAACTATGTGGCTATATATAACGCTTTTGGCAAGCGTACCCCCGCCACCAGTTTTTCCATGGGGAATAAAAATGATATGGATTTAAGCCAATGGTTACAAGATCAGTTCAGTGGGGAGAAATTGGCTTCCCTGAGAGCACAAGTAGGTAACGCCTTTTTCTAAAAACAAACAACTATGAAAAAAGAATACATACTATGGGGAATATGTGGTGCTGGAGTACTTAGCGTTATTGTGGCGTTATTACTCAAGAAAAATAAAGAATCAGAGGTACCCAATGGCAAATATGGGAAGTACTATAACGGAATATCCGAGCAGGAGTACAAAGCTCTTATCGCTGATTTTGCTAATAACAGAGAGCTGGTTTCGCAGTACGCTCAAGACTTGCATAATGCTATGAAGGACGCAGGAACTGATTTTAATAAGATTCTTGAGGTAATGAGCAATTTAGATGAGGTACAAATGGAGATTGTGTATGACCGCTTTGGTAGGCGTGCTTATTACAATCGCCTTTTTGGAAAAATTGCTACAGAAAAAGGCAAAATGCTTAACCTAAAAGAATGGTTCAAAGAAGAGTTGAGCGAAGACCAATACAAACAGATAAGAGACCGATACCCTAAACTCTTTTAAGCTATGGAAACAGAAAAACGATATATTATAGGTCGGGTTACCGATGAGCACAACGAACCTATTTTGGGTGTCAATATCCTCATTAAAGGCACTACAAAAGGTACTACAACAGATGTCAATGGTAATTACAAAATCAATGCACCTATAGGTAGTCAATTAGTTTTCTCTTTTATAGGTAGGGAGACCAAAATATCACCTCCTATACAAAAAGATACAACTGCTTTCAATGTCGTGCTGAAGGAAATTTCTCAAGAACTTGGTGAAGTCGTAGTAACACCTCAAAAAAATAAAGAAGCTCCAAAAAAGGAAGAAAAGAAAAATAAAGAAAATCCAATAAGGAGATTTTATAATCCACAAACAATAGTGACAAAGAAAAAAAGCTATAATGATACGCTCAAAAATTCAAAATTACTGCTTGTAGGTGGTGCTTCATTGCTCTTTGGGTTACTCCTTTTTTCCTTAGATAACTCACAATATAAAAAGAGTGTAAAAAAGGTAGCTATATAAAATAACCAAATAAATAGAAAAAAGATGATAGGTATTCCTTTCAAAATGATTTGTAACTGTAATAATAGTAGTGGAAGTAGTAATCCAAATCCTGCTCCAAAACAAAAGTTTTCTGCTAATTTTGGGTTTGTTGCTCGGCTTGAACCTAAATCACCAACTGGAGTTGTTGCATATACACAAGTATTAATCAAAAATATATCTCTTGACGGAGAAGAAAAAGAAGTAGAAATAGAATTGCCTTATGGTTATGCAGGATTGTCTAAGATTAAAGGACTCTATATCATGTGTGATAAATTGGGAGTTACAACAACAGAAGATGCACAGCAGTTCCCAACAGTACATACCAATCAAACAGACATGACAAAACAAACTACCTTAGATAATTTGATGTATGCTACTCAAGCACCACTCAAGTATAATTCGATAGGGATTATATCTCAAGGAGAATGGATATTTGAGTATGACGGAACCAGCAGTGGAGATTTTGAAAGTAAACCTACCTCTATTAAATATAAATTTACAGGAGATACCTCTCTATTATATTACTAAAAACTAAACAATTCTATGATGTTAGAAAGTATTTTAACCCTGTTCTCTACCTTGGTAGGTGGGGGTGTCTTGGGAATGCTCTTTGAGCGAAAAAAACGTAAAGTAGAAACAGACGCTATTGAAGCCGAGGTTGTAGATAGAATACAAATTATCTACAAGAAATTCCTTGAAGATTACAACCAAAAAATTACAGATCTTCTCAATGAAAACGAGAAATTGAAAGAGAAAATCAGAAAATTAGAAGAACGCATTAATGAGCTATCCAAATGAAGAATTTTATATTATCCTTTTTATTGGTTTTCCTTGTATTGGGCTGCAAATCGGTTACACAGACGGACAAAAATTATGAAAAAACGCAACTAATATCTACTGATAGTGTATTTGTAGAACATTATTATGATTTTCACGATACAATCTTTGTACAAGTTCCCTCTATCTCTACTATGAATAAAGAATGTGATAGTCTTTGTCAAAAGGAAGTAAGCAAACTCTTACAAATTATAAAAACTCATAAGGCACAAGGCTCACAATCACAAGGAATTTACTATGATAACTATAAAAATAGTTTAGTAATATACCAAAATGTATCTCCTTTGCAAAATATTTATAGAAATAGAAAGGAAGATTTATCCAATGTAAAGGAAATTGAGCGTATAAAGATAGTAAAGGAAACCTATATTCCTAAGTTTGTGAAATTTTTATCATGTATAGGAGCATTTTCTATTCTATTAGGGGTAGTCCTAGGGATTAGAAAACTAAAAAATAAATGGTTATAACATTAGTATATGAAAACAAAAGCAATTATCGTTATAATGGGAATCTGTGCGATAGGTGTTGCTATCTATGGAATAGCAAAAGCGAAGACAGAACAAGCCAAACGATTGTTTGAAAAGGTAATGTTTTCCTTTCATCAGTACAAAGACGCAGGGGCTAAGCTCCTGCAGAACAAAATATGGCTACTCTTAGACTTTGCCCTGACCAACCCTACAGCAGAAGACTTCTATATCAATACCAATGGGTCTATACAACTCAAGGTTATGCGAGTATATCTCAAGGGCGTTCCTATTGGCTATGCTTCTCTGCCTAATTTTTATCAATTGGATTTACGAGCAGGCGCTACAGCCACTATAGAGAATGTTTATATAGAAATCAGTGCCTTTTCTGTAGCCAGTGAAATATGGGACATGGTAAAGGAGAACAAAAAAGACTGGGCTAAATATATGAGCCTTATTAACAAACTCTCTTTTGAGATAGATATTGACGCCTTTGGACAAATATACACCCTAAAACAATCTTTTTCATAACATAAAACCAGTATCAATGAAAACTTTCAGAACTGAAGAATACAAAAACAGCCCCCTCTACCAAAACAATCCTGGTAACCTACCCAACAAAGGGGAAGACTGGGGAGGAAAAGTGCTAAAAGCCCAACGAAAGGGTAATGCTAAGTACGAAGAGTTTATGACAGTAGAGTATGGGTTACGTGCCTTGATGATCAATATACGTACGATCATGGAAAAGGGCGGAAAAAACACCATAGCCGATTTTGCGCGTCGCTTTTATCCAGCTGCAAGCACTAATAAATATCTATTGTATGAAAAAACCCTAACCAAGGCGTTTGGAATAGATAACCACAAAAGAATTACCGCTTTCACGAAGGAGTTCTATATAAAAATGGCAAAGGCTGTAGCTACTATAGAAATGGGTGCTGCGGAAAGCCGAATTCCTGCGGACGCTTATGATACAGCTTATGCTTATATGGGAATAAACATGACCAGCGGAGGTAATCCAGTATTGCCTGCTCCTGCTAAGCCAATTATACCTCTGCCAGCCAAGCCTAGTACGCCCGCTCCTACTAATCCTAGTACGCCTGCGCCTACAAAACCCAGTACGCCTGCGCCTACAAAACCCAGTACGCCTGCGCCTACAAAACCTAGTACGCCCGCACCTACTAAGCCTTCCAACCCCGCCCCTAATAATGGAGGCAATACCAACACAGGAGGTGGCACCTCTAACTTGAACCAAGGCGGCTATACACCCGCTCCTGCTCCTTCTGGAAATGGAAACGCTACTAATTGGCTCCTATGGGGTGGCTTAGCTGTTGCCTTGGGTACAGGAGGATACTTGATCTATAGCTACTATGCCAAACCCAAAGGAAAGAAAAAATAACTTTTAAAACTGATGTTATGACTGATTTAAGGAGACTTACCACTATACGTGGTTTGCGTAATAATAACCCTGGGAATATTCGTATTAGCGATACTCCATGGCAAGGGAAGATTCCTAAAGCTATGAATACAGATAAAGCCTTTGAACAATTTGAGAGCTTGGAATATGGCATACGAGCACTTATGAAAAATGCTTATACATGGATACAAAGAGGAAAAAACACTCTTGAAAAACTCATTACTGTTTGGGCTCCTCCTCATGAAAATCATACAAGTAATTACATAGACTATGTAGCAAGGCAAATGCAAATACCCAAAAATCAAGAATTTAAAACACTTGATAAAAAGTTCTTTGTTTCTTTGGCTAAAGCAATAACTGAAATGGAAAATGGGCTTTCAGCCGTACAAAAGCTAGTCCCCTACAGCGCTTACGAGGAAGCCTATAGGCTTATGGGAAGCACTTCTTACAGCCCTCCAATCGAAAAAAAAAACGTATAGGCTTCTTGAGTTTTGCCATTTTAGCAGGCGCAAGCTTTTGCCTTTTACAGTACTATAAACCCAAACTATGGCTCAAAAGAAAACAACTCAAAAAGGTACAGATCTAAACGAAAATTTTCACCTCAAGGACAAAATCGCCCTTGCCCTCTCAGCTATGGCAGTCCTCTTGGCAGGTTTCCAAGTCTATTTAGCAGTAAAACACGAAAAACAAAATATAAAATAGTAAGAATATGAACAGATCAGAATGGGAACGAAAAGTAATAGACGAATCATACAAACTTGATCAGTATCTCAAAAAATCTCCTCCTGTTCTTTCAGAGGAGCTGAAACAGACATATACTAAACTTCTTGATGAGTGTGAAAAAGCACTTAGAAGATTTGAAATTGAGATAAGAGTGCATCCATTTGGTGGTGATAGTTTTTTAAAAAGTTTGTGTAAAGATATTGAAAAGTTAATTCTCAAAATAAAGGATTATCTCTATTTATATAAGACTTGGAAGCCTAAGCCTCCAGCAGCACCCGCTCCTGCAAAATCTCCAGTAGCACCACCTGCAACCAAGCCTATAGTGCCTGCACCAGTAGCGCCACCTGCAACCAAGCCTATAGTGCCTGCACCAGTAGCACCCCCTGCAACCAAGCCTATAGTGCCTGCACCAGTAGCGCCACCTGCAACCAAACCTATAGTACCTGCGCCAGTAACACCAGCTACAAAAAAGAATGAAGAGGAACCAAAGACAGGTTTCTTTACCCCAACTAATATCCTTCTCGTTCTATTAGTAGTAGGGGGAGGTTTCTTTTTCCTAACAAGAAAAGAAAAATAATTCCATAAGAACAAGAAAGCATGAATCTTTCTCAATCTAAGAAAACAAAATAACTATGACAGCCCTCGAAGCCTTTAACGCCCTCAATAACCGCGAAGTCTCTCGCCAGGAAGTAGAACAAGTCTTGACCAAAGCCAAAGCAGAAAACAATACAGCTATTATCTATCGCCTTAGTCAAGCCCTTAACAACAGCCCCGAAGCTACTCATTTTGAGATTACCATTACTCAATATGATAGCGCTGCGGGGCTTTCAGGTGTGCAGCATACAGGCGACTAC
>ERZ773008.3083-NODE-3083-length-10448-cov-13.727413_pt1 | contig 10448 bp, 7 predicted proteins | sample MGYA00580664_ERZ773008 | MGnify/ENA primary metagenome ERZ773008 (study PRJEB29015, sample SAMEA2738016) | human oral metagenome | biome: human oral; feature: human-associated habitat; material: dental | place: China | collected 2048 ... | reverse complement strand
CGTCGGGCTCGAAGTCCGTGCCGGTCCCGGCCAGGTGGGCGAAGGCGCTGTGCGGGCGGAACCGGTAGTCGCAGTCGTTGTTGCGCACCTTGAGCGTCCCCGCCGGCAGCACCAGCCGCTCGCCGGGGAAGAGCGATCCCAGGGCCTCGCGCCGCGCCGCCGCCCACGGGGCCGCCTCGCTGCGGGAGGGCAGTCCCTCAGGACGAGGGCTCCAGCCCGAGCCGATGAAGTCCCTGAAGGCCTGGTTATCGGGCTGGCGGGACCGGTTGGACCCACGCGCCGCCAGGGACTGGGTGGCCTCCTGGGAGGAGCTGGGCGTGGAGGCGTCGTCGGAGGTGCGGTCGTCCGCAGGAGAAGTCGATGTCATAGGGGCATCATCGCACCGTTGAGCCGTCGCCGGGGCGGGGAGCGGTACAAGCGGCTGAGGGGACGGTTGAGGCGGTGCTCGAGGAGAACCAGGCCTACGAGTCGGCCGGGAAGCGCACCCCCACCTGTCGGCGAGCCTCCTCCAGCGCGACTATCGCCGCCACCGAGCTGCTGAGCGGGTGCAGCTCGGACTCGTGCGCTCCGGTGCGCACTAGGCGGCAGACCTCGGCCACCTCGTAGGCGAGCTGATGCCCGGGCTCCGGCTCCTTGCGCTCGACCGACAGGTCCTCGCGCCCCTGCGCCCCCTGAGCCGCGTCACCGTTCGCCGTCGGCCCGCGCAGCTCGATCCGCTCGGGCCACTGGCAGTCATCAATGGCCACGACGTCACGGTCCGAGGCGAAGGTCGACTCCGTCCCCGGTGAGGTCTTGGAGTGCAGGCAGACGACCTCCATCCCCGCGTGCTCGCCGGAGTCATAGGACAGGATGACGGTGCCCCGCACGTCGACGCCGGAGCTCAGCAGCTCTCCCGTGGCCGTCACTCGGTCCGGTTCCCCGAAGAGGTGGATGGCCAGGCTGACCGGGTAGATGCCCAGGTCCATGAGGGATCCGCCGCCCAGGGCCGGATCGAAGGCCGGCGGCAGATGTCCGGCCCGGTAGGCCTCCATCCGCGAGGAGAACTGCTCCTTGGACAGCACCACTCGATGCAGCCGGCCCAGCCGAGGAAGGACCTCGCGCAGCCGAGCCACGCCCGGCTCGAAGGCGGAGAGCCATCCCTCCATGAGGAAGCGGCCGGCCCGCCTGGCCGCCTCCACCATCGCGTGGGCCTGGGCGGCCGTCAGCGCGAAGGGCTTCTCCACTAGGACGTGGAAACCGGCCTCCAGCGCCGCGATCGTGTGCTCCGCGTGCAGAGAGTTGGGCGAGCCCACGTAGACGACGTCGATCGGGGCCTCGGAGTCCTGGCCATGGGCGGCGAGCATCTCCTCAAGCGATGCGTGGGCGTGAGAAATCCCGTGCTCCTGGGCGAAAGCGGCGGCGCGCTCGCGGTGGGCGGAGGTGACGGCCACGATCTGGGCGGCCGGCTCCTGCGAGACGGCCTCGGCGAACCAGCGGGCGATGAAGCCGGCCCCGATCACCCCGAAGCGAACCGGGGTGTCGTTGGTGTGCTGTGCAGTGGGTGCGGTGTTCGTCGTGCGGCTCAGATCACTCATGACGTCCAGTCTCCCACGCCTCCCTACACTGTCCTGGTGCGCATCGACCCCCACACTCACTCGGCCTGCTCCGACGGCACTGACTCACCCGCCGAGCTCATGGTCCAGGCGGCCGGGGCGGGTCTCGACGTCGTCGGACTGACGGACCATGACACGATGGCCGGCTGGGACGAGGCGGTCTGCGCCGTGCCGGCCACCGGCGTCGCCCTCCTGCGCGGCACCGAGATCTCCTGCGCCTCACAGGGCGTCACTCTCCACCTGCTGTCCTACCTGCACCGGGCCGACGACCCCGGTCTCGGTGAGGCCTTCGCCCGCGCGCGCACCTCACGGGGCACCCGTGCCCAGCGGATGGTTGAGCGCCTCGGTGAGGACTACCCGATCACCTGGGAGGACGTCGTGACCCAGTCAGCCGGCACCCACACGATCGGCCGGCCCCACATCGCCGACGCCCTCGTGGCCGCCGGGTCCTTCCCCGATCGCAACGCCGCCTTCGCCGGGCCGCTCGCCACCTCCTCCCCCTACTACGTCCATCACTGGGCACTGGACCCGGTCGAGGCCTGTCGCCTGGTGCGCGCCGCCGGCGGGGTCCCGGTGGCCGCCCACCCGCGCGCCTCCTCGCGCCAGCGCCGCCTCGTGCCCGATGAGGTCTTCGCCGAGATGGCCGATGCCGGACTGGCCGCCCTGGAGATGCATCATAGGGACCAGACTCCCGAGCAGCGCGAGCAGGTCCGTGTCCTGGCCCAGCGCCTGGGCCTGGGGCTGTCGGGGGCCTCGGACTACCACGGCACCGGTAAGCCCAACCGCCTGGGGGAGAACCTCATGCCGCCCGAGCTCCTGGAACAGATCGTCGACGAGGGCGTCCTCGACCTCGTCAAGCCCTGAGTCGTGCCCTGACTCCTGCCGGTCGCCGGTGATAGAAAGCCGCTATGCAGTCCGTCTTCGAGCCCACGGTCTTCGCCACGACCTTCATGACGCTCCTGGTCATCCAGGACCCCCTGGGAGCCATCCCGATCTTCCTGTCCCTGACCTCGCGGCAGACCCCCACTGAGCGGGCCGCCTCCGCGCGCCAGGCCACGGTCGTCTCCTTCGGCGTCATCCTGCTCTTCGCGGTCTTCGGCCGCTACATCCTGAAGTTTCTGGGCATCTCGGTGCCCTCCCTCCAGGTGGCCGGCGGGTTGCTCCTCCTCCTGGTGGCCCTCGAGCTGCTGACCGACAAGGCCGATGAGAGCCCCGACCCCGAGGCCGTCACCTCCAACGCCGCCCTCGTCCCCCTGGGCACGCCCCTGCTGGCCGGCCCGGGAGCGATCGTCGCCGCCATGGTCGCGGTGGACGCCACCGGCGGCGGCGCGGCCGGATGGGTCTCGGTGACGGCCGCGATCATCGGCACGCATATCGTCGTCTGGATCTCGCTGCGCTTCTCCCTGGGACTCAACCGGGTACTGGGTACCTCCGGTATCCGAATCCTCACCCGGGTCATGGGACTGCTTCTGGCGGCCATCGCCGTCCAGATCATGGCCGACGGCGTCTTCGCCTTCTTGGAGACCCGCCTCTGATCCGGGTTCGACGTCGGGGCCGCCGTCGCCGGCGGCCCCGGGCTGCTCAGGCCTACTCAGGCCTGCTCGCCGGCCGACCCGTCGACAGGGCGACCACCGCGAGTGCGCTTGCGGGTGCGCTTGCGCCGGGGCTTCGCCTCGTCATCGGCCGAGCGTCGGGAGCGTGAGCGCTCACCGCGCTTGGTGTCCCTGCTGCCGCGGCTCCGCTGGCTGTTGCCGTCGCGCCCACCGCGCCCCCCCTGCCGACCGGACTGCTTGCGTCCGCGCCTGCCGGTCTCGCCCAGGTCCTCGATCTCCTCGGCGTCCAGGCCCTCCAGGGTGCGCTTGTGACGGGGGAGGCGACCGGTGACCTTCTCGGGGATCGACAGGTCGGAGAAGAGGTGCTCGCTGGTGTGGTACGTCTCCACGGGCTCCTCGATGGGCAGGCCGAGAGCCTTGGCGATGATCCGCCAACGCGGCACGTCGTCCCAGTCGACGAAGGTGACCGCCGTGCCGGAGTTGCCGGCTCGGCCGGTGCGCCCGATGCGGTGGACGTAGATCTTCTCGTCCTCCGGGCACTGGTAGTTGATGACGTGGGTGACGTCGTCGACGTCGATGCCGCGCGCCGCGACGTCGGTGGCGACGAGCACATCGACCTTGCCGTTGCGGAAGGCCCGCAGCGCCTGCTCGCGGGCCCCCTGGCCCAGGTCCCCGTGCAGGGCCGCCGTGGCGAAGCCGCGGGCGGACAGGTCCTCGGCGACGCGCGCGCAGGTGCGCTTGGTGCGCGCGAAGATGATGGTGCGCCCGCGTCCGTCCGCCTGGAGGATCCGCGCGACGACCTCCACCTTGTTCAGGGCGTGGGTGCGGTACACGACCTGTCGGACGGTCGTGACCGTCATGCCCTCGTCACCGGGGTCCTGGGCGCGGATGTGCGTCGGCTTGGTCATGTAGCGCCGTGCCAGGGCGACCACGGCGCCGGGCATGGTGGCGCTGAACAGCATGGTCTGCCGGTCGCTGCGCGTGCGGGCCAGGATCTTCTCGACGTCGGGCAGGAAGCCCAGGTCGAGCATCTCGTCGGCCTCGTCCAGCACGACGGTGGTCACGTGAGTCAGGTCCAGCACGTCGCGGTCCATGAGGTCGATGAGCCGGCCGGGCGTGCCCACGACGATCTCGGCGCCCCGCTCCAGGGCCTCGATCTGCGGCTCGTAGGCGCGCCCCCCGTAGACCTGCACGATGCGCACCGTGCGCCTGGCCGCCGCCATGGCCAGCTCCTCGGCGACCTGCTTGGCCAGCTCGCGGGTGGGCAGGACGATGAGCGCCTGCGGGGATCCCGACGCCGGATCCTCCTCCCAGCCGTCCTCGCCCGGGCCCAGGGTGTCCATGAGCAGGGGCAGGGCGAAGCCGAGCGTCTTCCCGGTGCCGGTCTTGGCCTGGCCGATGATGTCCTGGCCCTCCAGGGCCACGGGGAGCGCGAGCGCCTGGATGGGGAAGGGATGGGTGACGCCGTGCTCCGCCAGGGCGCTGCAGAGCTCCGGCTCCACCCCGAGGTCGGCGAAGGTCCTCCCGGTCAGATCGGCGTCGCCGTCCTCGTCGGTGATATCGGGAGTGGCCTCGTCCAGGACCGGGGCGTGGGCGCCGGAGGTGCGCAGGACGCCCGAGGCATCGGGGGCGTCATCGGGGACCGGTCCCTTCCGGGGGGCCCGCGCGGTCTGCGCGATGGGGGCCCCGAGCGCGCTCGGGGCGGCGGTGCTGTCGTCGGTCACGACGTTCCTTCCGGTCGGACCGCGCGTGCTCCCCGCGCGCACCGGCGCGGTCGGGCCTCGGCCCGCCGGGGGCGCGCGACATGGGGGCGCCGGGCGCTGCTGGGCACGGGCCCGGCGCGCCGAACTCCTTGCGGTCGCGGTGCGGCAGCCGATCGTGAATCGTGTCCCGCACCGAGCCGTAGGGCCTGCGGGACCAGGCTGCGGGACGACCGGTCAACCATGGACTCCGCCAGGCTAGCCCCTTGTCGCGTGATGCGCCGCCGGGACCGGGACTCGAGCGTCGTGGTGGTGGTCGAACTCACGCACTCGGGCGCGTCTCGTGCTCTCCCACTCACCGATGATCGTCGCCCGTCCGCCCCGCCGCGCTCCCGCGGGCCCGCCGCGCGCGACCCTACGCGCCCCGCGCCGGCGGCCTACGCTTGTTCTCATGACCAGCCCGATGCCCCCCTATCCGTCGTCGTCCCCCGCCTCCCACGTGCAGTCCGTCCTGGGCATGGCCGCATTCATGTGCTCCATCGCCTGCACGCGCTACGCCAAGGACGCCGACAAGGCCCCCTCGATGGGGCCGCGGGTGGAGCTGCTGCGGATGAGCGCCGAGCGCGTGGCCGCCTTCGACGCCGTCAACGCCCTCGCCCGGGAGGCCGGGGTGGACGCCAGCGCCGGTGCCGAGCCCTTCATCGGCTCCCTCGGGGACTTCGACGAGCGACTGCGGCCGTTGGACTGGGAGGAGCGGCTGATCAAGACCTACCTCGCCTTCGGCCTGCTCCTGGACTTCTCCGAGGCGCTGGTGGACGCCCTGGACGAGCCGCTGCGCACAGCGGTGCTCGACGTGCTCGGGGCGGACCGCTTCGGCGCCATGGCCGCCACGGAGCTTCTCGACGACGTGGCCGGCGATCCCCAGCTCGCCGCCCGGCTCGGCCTGTGGGGACGACGGGTCGTGGGGGAGGAGATCGGCACCCTCCGGCGGATGCTGTCGGCGCATCCCGAGCTCCTGGGCGGCGGCGCCGATGCGGAGGCGCTGTACGAGGTCCTCTCGCAGGGGGCGACCAGCCGCATGCGCGGCCTGGGCCTGCGGGCCTGACCCCGGGCGGCACGATCGGGAGTCCCGGGGGGCCGGGGCTCCGCCGATCGCCGTCATCCGCGCGCTCTGACCGGCCCCTCGGTCCCTCGGCCCCGGCCGGCGGGGAGGAGAACCGGTGGCCGAGGAGCCCGGCCGGCCCCGGCCGGCTGCGGGGGAAGAAGAAGAGAGAAGAGAAGAAAGAGGAGCAAGGAGGTGCGCGCATGCGCACGATGTTCATCCTGCGCGGGGCGCCCGGCGCGGGCAAGTCGACTCTGATCCGCCGGCATCGGCTCGGCGATCTCGCCATCGGCCTGGACGACTTCCGACGCCTGTACTCCACTCCCTTCACGGACCTGGACGGCGTTCCCACCCTGTCCATGACCTTCGGCGCGGAGAAGCAGGTCGTGACGGCCTTCAGGGCCGCCGTCGCCAACCGGATCCGGCAGGGCGGCACCCTTCTGCTGGACTGCACCAATCCGACGCGCAAGAGCTACCGGGAGTTCGCCTCCCTGGCGCGGCGCTGCGGCTACGAGGTCCGCGTCATCGACGTCCAGGGCGAGCTCGACGACGCCGAGCTGGTCGAGCGCAACGAGTCCCGCCGCGGCGAGATCGGATACGTCGAGCCGCGCGTCGTGACGGACATCGCCGCCCGCGTGCGGGCCGGGGCGGACTCGGTCGTCGAGCCCGTCGTGGGCATGGACGACGTGCGCCGCCTCAGCACCGTCGAGGAGATCGACGCCACCGGCTACGAGCGCCTCGTCGTCATCGGCGACGTGCAGAGCTGCTCCGGGGCACTGGCCCGGGTCAAGGAGCACTTCGGCGGCTGGGACCCCGCCACCCTGTTCGTCTTCGTCGGCGACCTGTTCGACCGGGGTCCCGACGCCGCGGGCGTCTTCGACCTCATCGCCGGTGAGACCGGCGAGGTGCCGGACAACGTCGTCCTCGTCGAGGGCAACCACGACGAGCACCTGCGCATGCTCTGCTCCGACGTGCGCGGCGGCAGCTGGCCGGACACGCGCGAGTCCCGTCGCCGGATCCTGGACTCGGGGCGGAGCAACGGGGACATCGAGGCGCTCCTGGCGCGCATGGTCCCGCTGGCCGGTCTGCGCTTCGCAGGAGAGCACGTCCTGGTCACCCATGCGGGCCTCGACCCGGCCACCATCGACCGGATCGTCACCGAGCGCGAGGATGGCCTCCTGGCCTGGGACCTCACGGAGGTCCCCATGCTCCAGCTCCTGCTCGGCTCCTCCTGGCGGTCCGCCACCTTCCAGGGGCGGTCCAGCTACGAGAGCGCCGTCGAGACCCGCCTGTCCCACCCGCGGATCCTCCAGGTCCACGGGCACCGCAACGGCACCCGCTCCGAGGAGCCGGGGCCCGCGCGGGCCGCGCCCAACGTCTACACCCTCGAGCACGGGGTCGAGCACGGCGGCCATCTCGCCGTCCTGCAGATCGACGCCGACGGCACGCGCACCCTTCACGCCTTCGAGGAGGATCACCCGGTGGTCGCCGGCGCGGCCGCCGACTCCACCAGCCTGGTGGCGCGCATGAGCGCCCACCCCGAGGTCCGCGTGCGCGAGGTGACGGGCCTGCCCGGCGTGCTCGCCTGCAACTTCTCCAGGCGGGCCTTCACCAAGCGCCTGTGGGACGAGACCAGCTGCAGGGCCCGCGGCCTGTTCCTGCGCGCCGCGGACGCCGCGGTCGTCGCCCGCGGCTACGACAAGTTCTTCAACATCGGCCAGGCCCCGGGCCCGGCCAGCGCGGAGGAGATCGTGCGCGTCGGCGTTGGACGGCCCCTGACCGCGCGCCGCAAGTGGAACGGCTACCTCGCCATCGTCAGCGTCATCGATGGTCGGCTGCGCGTCTTCTCCAAGTCCGGCGTCACACCCTTCTCCGAGCACGCGGAGGCCCTCCTGGTCGCTCACGTGGGGGATCGGGCCGACGAGCTCGCGGGGATCATCGCCGGGGCCGGAGTCTCGCTCACCTTCGAGGTCATCAGCCGCCGCGATCCCCACATCATCGACGAGGGCGATGACAAGGTCGTGCTGCTCGACGCCATCCGCAACCAGGAGGACATGGAACTGGTCGATGACCTGCGCCTGCGCCTGGCCGACGACTTCGGCTTCGTCTCCCCGGAGGTGGAGGTCCTGTCCGAGGCCGCGGACGACGGTGCGACGGCGGCGCTGGCAGCCCGGTCCCGCGTCGCCGAGGAGCGAGGGGAGGAGGGATTCGTCATCACCTACGCCGACGGCGCGATGGCCAAGTACAAGTCCCGGGTCTACAGCGAGATCAAGGCCTTCCGCTCCCAGCTGTCCCGTTACCTGGAGGGGGGCCGGGTGCGCGCGACGGGGCCGGGCGCCGGGCTCATGCGCACCTACCTCGACAGGGCCGCCGGCGAGGGCTCCGGCGGGGGGCTCGTCGGGGACTTCATGGTCGATGGCCTGATCGGGCCGGTGATCGACATCCCGGCACTGGTCGCCGCCATGTGAGAGCCCCGTGAGAGGACGACGGCGCCGCGCCCCGCTTCTCGCGGGGCGCGGCTGTGCTCATGCGCTCATATGCTCGTACGGCTCACACGCCGAAGCCGACGCGGCGCGGGGAGGCCTCCCCGACCTCGACGTAGGCGAGCGAGCCGGCCGGGATGAAGACCTTACGACCCTTGTCGTCGCTCAGTGTGACGTCCGCCTCGGCGGCGCCGGCCACCGCGGCGAGCACCTCCTCCTGCGAGACGGTGGTGTCGAGGCTCAGCTCGCGGGCGACGTGCTTGATGCCGATCGTGACCTGCATGATGACTCCTTCGTTCCTGCCGGCGGCGCGCCGCCGGTCGGTCGTTCCTGTCGTTCCTGGCCGTATTCCAGGGCGATCCTAGGGCGGGCCCGTCGCCCGCATCGCGGTCGGTGCGGGTTCGGCGCGGTGTTTCGCGTCGCGCGGACGGTGAGGAAGGCGACCGCGCGATCCGGTCGCTGATCGGCCGCTGATCGGTCGCCGGGGCCGGGACGTGGCCGTACGTGTCGCACCCCCGTGGTGTCATGGGACCATGCACGACGACGGCGCCCCGACTCGGGTCCGGCTCCTCCCCGCTCGGGAGGCGCCGCCCCTGCCCGCCCCGGACGCCTCCGGGCGCGCGGTCCTGGAACGCGCCGCGGCGGGCGCCGACCTCGTGGTCCTCGGCGCGGCCGGCACGGGCAAGACCTCCCTGGCGCTGCGCCTGCTCTCAGACGCCGTCGCCGCCGGCCGCGACGCCCTCCTGCTCGCCCCCACCCGGGCCCGCGCCGACGCCCTGCGGCAGCGCTCCGCCCACCTGATGCGCGAGCGCGGCGTCGGGGACGGCGCGGTGAGGGTGCGCACGCCCGCCGGATACGCCTTCATGGTGCTCACCACCTTCCTCACGCGCCGCCGTGATCCGCTGCCCGCCCCGGTCCTGCTCGCCGGGGCCGAGGAGGACGCGGCGCTCGCCGATCTCATCGATCCCCGGCAGTGGCCGGGCCTGCCGCCCGAGGCCGTCGCCTCCCGGGCCTTCCGCACCGAGGTGCGCAACCTCCTGGCGCGCGCCGGGGAGCTGAAGGTGGACGCCGATCGCCTCGCCGCCCTGGGACGCGAGCTCGGGATCCCGGTCTGGGGCCCGGCCTCGGCCCTCCTGCGCACGTGGGACGCGCAGGGCAGGCCCACCGCCCGGCGGCGCTCGGAGACGCGCGGGCTGGACACCGCTCGCATCCAGGACCGCGCCGTCGAGGCCCTGGAGGACTGGGACGCCCCGGGCGTCCTCGATCGGCCCCCCGTGCCCGATCTGGTCGTGGTCGACGACTACCAGGACTGCACCGCCGCCACGGCGCGACTCCTGTCCGCCCTGGCCCGTCCCGACGCCGCCGGGCGCCGCGCCCGGGTCGTCGTGCTGGGGGACCCCGACGTCGCCGTCGAGACCTTCCGCGGCGGGGCCCCGAGCCTGCTCGTGGAGGCCGAGGACGACTCGGGCCTGGTCGCCGAGCGCCTGACCCTGGACGCCGTCCACCGGGGCACTCCCGCGCTGCACGCCGTGTGGAGGGATCAGGCCGGAAGGGTCCCGGTGATCGGCACCGCCTCCCACCGCGGGGCGCTGATGGCCGCGGCGCCGGGCGAGCCGGAGGCGCCGGTCGCCGGGGCGGATGAGGCGGACTCCGGGGGCCCGGGAGGAGCCGAGGTCGTCGTCGCCTCCTCGCCCGCCCAGGAGGCCGCGCATGTCGCCCGCATGCTGCGCGGCGAGCGCATCCACCGCTCCACGCCCTGGGACTCCATGGCCGTCATCGTGCGCTCGGCGGGGCGTGCCCAGGTCGTGGCCCGCGAGCTGCGCCGCCGCGGCGTGCCCCTGGCGACCACCGCACCGGCGGTGCTGCTGCGCGCCGAACCGGCCACCGGGGCGATTCTGGCGACCGCCCGGGCCGCGCTCGCCGGGCGCCTCGGCGGTGCGGACGCGCCGCCCGAGCGGCCCAGCGCCCTCGACCTGCTCACCAGCCCCCTGGTCGGCCTGAGCTCGCTGGATCTGCGA
>ERZ773008.3081-NODE-3081-length-10451-cov-2.581955_pt1 | contig 10451 bp, 6 predicted proteins | sample MGYA00580664_ERZ773008 | MGnify/ENA primary metagenome ERZ773008 (study PRJEB29015, sample SAMEA2738016) | human oral metagenome | biome: human oral; feature: human-associated habitat; material: dental | place: China | collected 2048 ... | reverse complement strand
GTATCCGAACGCATGGCCAGATCAATCGTGCGCACGACAGGCGTCTTCGGATAGACGGTCAGCGCGACATGCGCACGGCTTGCCGTCTCGATGTCGAAGTCAGCACGAAACTCGGGCAGATGCTCCGCCATGTAGGCGTTCAGACTCTCCTTCAAGACGCCGTTCGTCCAGTCGGCGGCAGCCGCCGGAAGCCCTTCGAGGCTTTGGCAAAAGACGGCGTCGACGCCCGCGATGTCTTCCTTCGCCATCTTCTCAACGGCAGGCGAGACGCCCTCGACCGAGACCGCGACCTCGACTTTCTCGACGCGATCCGCCCACGGCACGAGCGCCACACGGACGCACGCCTCCTCGCCCGGCTCGATGGCGACGGAGGCGACGGAGTAGCCGACGAGCACCTTGTCGAAGACCTCGCGGATCGTCGCCTCGTCCGTCGCCCTGCGCCCCCCGTATGAGAAGAGCGGCTTGCCCTCGATGAGCTGGGCGGCGATGGCGGCGACGCTCCTTTCCATGCGCGCCTTGACCGTAGGCGGCACGGCGCCGTCCACGGTCACAACCTCAGCGCGAACCGCTGCGATCGTGCCCGAAGCGAAGGCGTGACCTTCTCCCATCCAAAGGAACGCGAGGGCGAAGAGCGCAAAGAGCGCCTCTGCCCCTGCCCTTCGCCCAAGCATCAGAAAGAGCCGCCGACGCTGAAGTGCACGCGCCCGCCATCCGAGCCGCGGCCGTAGTCGAGGCGGATCGGGCCGATCGGCGTCTCAAGCTGCAGCCCCACGCCGACACTTCCCTTGATCGTATTCGGCCAGCGCCTGTCGCTCCAAGCATTGCCCCAGTCAGTGAAGACGGCGCCCTGCACCTTCTTCACGATGGGGAAGCGGTACTCGACCGTCGCGAGCAGAAGATGCGTGCCGCGGAACTGATCGTCGCGGTAGCCGCGCAGGGAGTCCTGTCCGCCGATCTTGTAGAGGTTCGACTCGGAAATCGAGCCGCGCGCATAGCCGAGCTGCCCACGCACGGCGACGGTCTGCGCCCGGCCGACCTTGAAGAAGCGCTTGTCCTCCGCCGTGAATTTCTGGTAATTGAAATCGCCGCCAAAGCCGGCGAACTCCGCCTCAAGGCTCATGCGTCCGCCCGATGTCGGGTTGTAGATGTTGTCGCGCGTATCGGTCACGCGCTGCAGCGTGATGCTGCGCGTCGTGCCGAAGTTCGCATCGCGCCACGACTTCCACGCCGGCGTGCTGCGATCGCCCTGATTTCCGCTGCTCTTATGATTTTCATAGCTGTCCTTGCGATTGCGCAGCGTGATGGAGTTCGTCGCATACTCGTTGACGGGACGGCTCAGCGTGATCTCGCCGCCCGCATACTTGCGCATGTACTCTTCTTCCAGATTGCCTTCCGTATCGTAATCGTCATACTCGTAGGTGCGGTTGTAGATGCGCAGGGAGGCGGCCGTCTCCTTGCTGTCGAGCCACGGGCGGCGGTACGAGAAGACGAAGCCGTGCGCGTCCGTATCGTCGCCGCATCTCATAGAGCAGGCTCACGGCGTCGCCCGTGCCGCGGAAGTTCGTATCGCCGACGTTGACCATGCCGACGAGGCCGTCCGACGAGCTGTAGCCCGCGCCGATGCCAAAGTTGCCCGTGCGCTTTTCGACGACGTCCGCCTCGAGGATGACGGAACCCGACGCCTCTCCGGGGTTGAGCTTCATGTTCACGTCCTCGAAGAAGCCGAGGTTGTAGATGCGCTGCATGCTGCGCCGCGCCTTCTTCACGTCGAACGGCTCGCCGATCTTCAGGCGCATCTCGCGCAGGATGACGCGATCCTTTGTCTTCGTATTGCCCTTGACGGCGAATCCCTCAAGCTTTCCTTCGTTGATCTTGAGCGTGAGATCGCCCGCCGGATCGATGTTCATGTCCTCGATCTTGGCGAGGATGAAACCGTCCGCCCTGTACTTTTCCTGCACGGCAGAGACGTTCTTCTGCAGTTCGCGGCTGTTCATCACCTTGCCCGGCTCAAGCGTGACGAGCTTTTCAAGGTCTTCCGTCTTCTCGACCGTATTTCCCTCGATCTTCACGGCATGAAGAACAGGATTCTCCAGGACGTGATAGGTGAGGACGACGCCCTCGGGCACGTACTCCCACGACGGATAGAGGTCATAGAAGTATCCCGTATCGAAGATGGCGGAGCGGTCATTCTGCGCCTTCTTCGCATCATACACGTCGCCTACGCGCTGCACGAGAGCGGCGCGAGCCGTCGACATCGTCTCCTTGCCTGCGCCCTCGATGACGATATCGACGATGGTCTTGCCATCGGCGATCTTCGCCTCCTCTTCCAGCTTGCGCTCCTCAGGGCGCCTGGCTTCCCACGCCTCGACGCGCGCATCCTTCACCTGCGTCTTGGCGACAGCGGCGTTTTCAGCAGCGGTCTGCGCATCCACGCGCCGGATTTCTTCGGCGTCCGCGGCGGCGTTCTTCATCTCTTGGTCGCCCTCAATCGTGCCCACGACGGCAACGGCCGCAGATGCGTCCGCAGAAAAGCCGGCAAAACCCGCAGCAAGTGCGACGGCGCCGGCGAGGATTCGCGTTCTCTTCATATCCAAGTTTCCAACCTCCTATGCTCTTCGTGTCCTTTCTATTCTAACCATGAATGTCAGCGAGGTCAAGAGGGACACGAATGCTCAACGGCAGATTCATCAAATTATAGGAATCATTCGCGCAGCACGCGCCCTGCAGAGAGCATGAGCTTCTGCATGTCCTCCGTCGGCAGCGAGGCGGCAGAGGTCTTCTCCGTCTTCTCCGCTTCTCGCTCCAAGGCAGGCTGATGCGCCGGCGGTTCAGCGAGCGCCGCGTTCCATCTCGCCTCTGCGTCCGTGCTTTCTTCCAGCTGCGAAGGTGCGGGCGGCGTCTTCGCCTCGCGAACTTCGGGCGGGTTCTGTACGGACTCCGAGCGCCCGGCGGGCGCCGCCCCTTCCCGTTCTTCACGAACAGTCATTCCCTGCCTGACGATGGACGCGGGACTCTTCTCGACAGACGCCGGCGTCGGTTCCGCGCTTCTTTGCAATGTCACGCCGCCTGCGACGAGGAGCACGGCGAGAGCCGGAGCCAAAAAACGTGCGGCGCTCTTCCCTGTGCGTGTCTCCCGCGCACGCTGCAGCTCCGCCTCCGCCAGCATGAGATTGAGTCCGCCCTTGACGTCTTCCTCTTTTTCCAACGAGGATTCCGCACGCCCCAGCCAGTCCTTCGCCGCCTTGACGTGCGCACAGAGCCTCTCCCTTTCCTCAGCCATCCGCTCCCTCCTTTCCTAAAAGCGCATGAAGCGCGAGAGCATGCCGCGCACGCGGCGTACGCCGCTCTTCTGCAAACGGTAGATGTGCGAGGCGCTGACGTCGAGCACATCGGCGATCTTCGCCACCGCCTCGCTCTTCAGGTAGACGCTTTCCAAGACGAGCCGCTCTTTCTGCGGCAGCCGCGCGAGCGCTCGATGGAGTTCGCGCGTCATAAGCCCCAGTTCCGCCTGCTCGGCAACGGAAAGCGCCGTATCGGGCAGAAGCTCCCAAGGCGCTTTGCCGTCAGTGCGCGGCGCATCCATGCACGTGACGTCGCGGCGCCCCTCTTTCTGCAGGAAATTGAGCATCCTGCCGCGTATGCGATGGACGGCGAAGAGACTGAAGGCGACGCCGCGCTTCCAGTCGAAGCTCTCTGTCGCCTCGATGAGTCCGACCGTGCCCTCCTGAATGACGTCCATGATGCTCTCGCTCGTGCGCCACGGCAACGCCGTCTTGAAGACGAGCGGCTGGTACGACTCGATGAGGCGCTGCCTCGCCGCCCTGTCGCCGCACTCCTTGAACGCCTGCCACAAGGACTTTTCCTCCTCGGGCGCAAGGAGTTCAACTTTTTCGAGTTCTCGCAGATACTCCTCAAGTCTCATGACTTCCTCCTCAGAACTTGATGCGCGCTTCGATGCCAACGACGGATTTCGCGTCCTCGTCACGGTTCCAATAGATGCTCATGCGGTCGTTGAAATCGTAGCGCACGCCGAATGCGCGCACCTTGTTGCCGATGCCTTGCTTGTAGCGCAGCATGACCCTGTCGTTGATATACTTTCCCACTTCCAGCGTATATTCAAGCCCATGCGCTATTTCCCCGGGCTTCATGGCGTCCTTGTCCGTCATCGTCACATCCTCGCCCGCGATGCGGAATTCATCGAGGCCGAGCGCGTTCTTTACGTTCGCTTCGAAATCGCCGAGAACCGTCATGGAAAGGCCGAAAGTCAAAAGGGACGTGAGCGCCTGCGAGCTTTTCAAATCAGGCGTCTGGAAGGTCAGGAGGCTCACGATCTCCGTCTCGCTCATCTCGGGCATCGAACTGAGGTGCGTCTCCATCGCCCCGATCGGGCCTTTCGAATGCAGGAAAATGCGCACCTTGCCGACGCGCGCCTCCGCTTCGAGCGTGAGACTCGGCAAGAACGAATCAATCTGATTGAAGTACGCCTCGCCGTCGCGGATCGTAAAGCGCGTCTTGTTGTAGGTGATCGTGCCGCGCTCGACGAGGATCGTGCCCGAGGGAGCGACGTGACGCGTCGTGCCGCCGTAGCGGAAAGCTCCCGAGAGGCGCATGTCGTAGAGCGCCGGGTCGTAGAAGCGCACGCGCTCGCCGAGCGTCACGCCGACGTCCAGAATCATCTCGGGCAGTGCGCTCTCGGCATCGGGAATGGAGGGGACGGAAAGCGTCGCATGATGGATGTGCACGTCTCCCGTGAGTTTCGGCATCTTCTGTCCGAACATCTCGCCCTCTTCGATATGGAAGTCCGCCGTCAGAGGACCGTCGTAGAAACTGCTGACGACAGAAAGCTCCTCCGCCCGAAAATCGAGCGCGTAATCGCGCCATCTGCCATCGCCGAACGACGCTCTGCCCTCGATGCGGTAAGACCCCGCACCCATCCTGCCCGTGCATTCCTCCAGCGTGATGCCGCTGCCGAAGAAGCGCAGCCGCGCCTTCATCTCCGTGACGGGCGTCGCGACATCCTTGAACTTCAATGCGCCTTCCGTGAGGCTGACCTCGCCGGCAAGCTGCGGCTTTCTGAGGGTTCCCGTCACGCGCACCTTGCCCTTCGTCGGCCCGAGCGCCCATTCGACGGCGGGCGAGAGGATCGGCAAAAGCGAGAGATCGGCATCGTCGAGCGCGAGCGTCAGGTCGATCTGCTCGGACGCGGAGAGCCGCTCATCGGCAGCCGCCGTCAGACTCCTCACGGGAACCTTGCCCTTGGCGCTCGCGCTGTAGTCGCGCTCGCCGAGCTTCTTCCTCACGAGAAGCTGCTCGATGTCGATGACGCCGTCCTTGAGGCTCGCCAAGCCCGTCAGATCGTCGAAGGTCGACGCGCCCACACCGCCGTTTTTCACCTCGACGGAGGCGTTCGCCTGCGGATTCTCCAGCGTGCCGCCGAACTGCACGGCGAGGTTGATCGTGCCGCGCACATCGGCATCCGTCCCCACCGCCTTCGCGACCATGCCGGCGGCGATGCCGTTCGCGGCAAACTGCGCGTCCATCGCCGCACCGTCCAATGGGATGCGGCCCTTGGCTGCAAAGAAGCCGTCGCCCTGCCTGCCGCGCAGTTCATCGATCGTCACGACGTGGTCGGCAAGCTTGACGTCCAGCGCCATATCACGAATCTCGTAGCCTGCCGCCTTGCCCTCGGCGACGACGGCGTCAAGCGCCGCCATGGGATTGTCCAATGTGCCCGCAAGGCGGATCGTGCCGTTCAGTCTTCCGTCAAGGATGTCATTCTTGAGATCTGCAATGGCAAAGAGGGCGCGCACATCCCCGTTCTCGACGTTCAATACGCCGTCAAGCGCCTGCGTTTCGAGGTTCGCCGTGCATCTCATCGCATAGGCGCCGCCGTTCTGCCGGAAGCGGACGTTCTCGGCACGCAGCACGTCCGCGCCATAGACGATCTCGCCGTGCACGGACTCGATCGCCTGTCCGTTGAGCTGAAGCGCCTTTGCGTCGAGCACGCCGATGAATTCAGGCGACTGCAGCGTGCCCGCGATATGCCCGGCAAACGTGCCGTGGCCGCTGACCGGATACGGCAGTTTGCTGCCGAAGCGGTCGAGACTCACATCGTGCACATCGGCATAGAGGTCGAGCGTGCCGTCGCGCGTGACCGTGCCGTTGAGATCGACGTCGACGAGCGGCGAGAAAATATGAAAGTCCTGCAGGCGCACGACGCCGTTCTCCAGATAATAGTCGCCGTCCATGCCCGAAAGGATGTAGCCGTTGTAGCTGCCGCGATAGAAATGAATGTAGCCGACTGCCGACGGGTTGTCGAGCGTGCCCGTGAAATGAATCGTGTTGTCGACGTTTCCTGTGATCGGCTGGTCGGGCGCAACAAAAGCCGCGATGTCCTCCATGCGCGCACCGATGGAATCGACGCGCAGGTCGATGCGCCGCTCGCCCGTAAGGCCGACGCTTCCCTCGGCGATCCACGTCTCCTTGCCCGCACGCTCCACGGAGAAGCGGTCGATGGCGATGCCGTCGGCGATGCCGTGCACAGCACCGTGGAATGCGTCAAAAGGCTGATGGAAGAGACTTCCTGCCGTCCCCTCGAAATCGGCCTCGATCCGAGGATTCGACGCGTCGCCGCGCACTGCGCCCGCGATGTCGAGCGTACCCGCTCCCTCGGCCTCCGGCACGAAGGCGTCGACGAGCGCCAGCGGCAGCGCTGTGCCGTAAAAGCGCAGATCGAGCGCCTCGCCGCCTCGTACGTCACCCTCGACAACGAGCGTGCCGCCCGCCGCAAACGACGCGTTGAGGTTATCAAAATGAAGAAGCTCCCCTTGCTTGAAGAACGATGCGGAAACCTTCTCAGCCGCAACACCGCCGAAGGATGCGCCCTCGCCTGAAAAAGTGCCGTAGGCGAGAAGATCTGCCAAATCAGTCCCCTTGCCGCTCAATGCGACGTCCGCAGCGCACTTCCCCGACAGGGAAAGTCCCTCCGTCGGAAATAGTTCGGCGATTTCCTCGCCCGAAAGCCCCTTCGCTTCGACGTGTGCGCTGTAGGAGCCGTCCGCCGTGCGGAGCATCCCCCCGCCCTCGAACGTGCCTCCCAAGGCTCCCGCCTCGCCTCTCGCTGTCAGAAGGCCGTCCTCGTAGTGCCCCTTTGCCTTCACCGCTGAAAGCGATGTGCCATAGAGCGTCGCGGCCGGGGCTTCGCACTCTCCGTCAATCTTCCAGTCCTGCGGCGTACCGTAAACGGAAGCGAGGACGCGCACCGAACCTTGGAAAGGGCTCTGCGCCAAGATCTTCGACGGATCGAAGGCAGCGGACTCGACGACGAAGTTGAAGCTCGGCGCGTCTTCCTGCCAAGCGACCTTCCCATGAACGGACGCTTGCTGCCCTTTAGCGAAAGCGCGTAAAAAGACGCGCGCTTCCTTGTCCGAAAAGGTGACGAGTCCACGCGACGCCTCTACCTCCATGCCATGGACGAGCGCCTTCGCGCCTGAAAGGCGCACGTCGCCCGCAAGCGAAACGTCCTCCGCTTCGCGCACGAGCTTCAGCGCCGCCTCGTCAACGTGCAATGCCTGCGGCTCGATCTCGTCGGGAAGCACGCCTTCGGGCAGGAATGCGATATAATCCATCGCATTGATATTTTCTCCCTTGAGCTTCAGTTCCTGCCGCTCTTTCGAGACTTCTCCCTCGACAGCAAGCGGTGCGCCCTTGCAGTCGGCCTCGGCTTCGACGACGACGGAAGACTGGTGCGCGAAGTCAAGCTCCGCCCGCACATCCTCCAAGGCGATATCCTCGCCCGAAACGGCAGCGTTCGCTTTGCCGCCTCGCACGCTGACCTTTCCGTGAAAATCGCTCTCTCCCGCTTCTTCCTGCACGAGATCGGCGATGTTCCAGCTTCCGTCCTCGCGCTGCCGCACAAAAAGCTCCGGCTCTACGACCGTCACGTGGGAGATCGCGGCGACAGGCGATGCGGAAAAGGCCGCGAAGAGGCTCATCTCCACCTCGGCGCTCGCGGCGCGAAGAATCTCCTCTCCCGCCTTGTCCTGCACCGTGACGCCGTCAAGGACAATCGTATGCCAAGACTCGACGCGCACGGCGCCGACGGCGACGGGAACGCCGAGCGCTTCGGACGCCTTTGTAGAAAGCGTCCTGCCCGCCTCCTCGACGTAAGCGCCCGTGCGGGCGATATAAGCCGCTGTGCCGCCAAGGAGCGCAAAAAAGAAGAGCGCGATGGCGGCTGCAGCGAAAGCGATGCGCCCTTTTTTCATCGGCTCTTCCTCCTCGTTGTTTCTTTTCAAATTCATCCGCGCGAAAGGATTGTCTGCGGCGCGATGCGCCTTACATATCCCCCGCCGCAGCCGCCTCTCCCGCCGCATCCTTCTCTGCGGTCTTGACAGGCGCGGTCTGGACGGGTGCGCCGTGCGTCACGGGAATCATCGCATCGTCCTTCGCCGTGCGGCTCTTCCTGCTCTTCTCATCGAGCAGCTTCTGCTCGGCGGCCATCTTTTCCGCCGCTTCATCCGTATGGTAGAGCGCTGTCTCGGCCTGCTCCTTCGCCGCCTTGTAGTACTTGGCGTCAACCTTCTCGCGGTAGGAAACGGTATCGAGGTCGACAGGCAAGCCCATGGCCCGGTCGAGCGCCGCCTTGCTGAGATTGTAGTTGTAGAGCGCGTCGTAGTAATTCGTCTGCGCCGCGACGAGCTTTTCGTCGGCGTCCGTCACGTCGAGGTTCGTGCCGACGCCCGCCGTGTAGCGCACCTGCGCGATCTTGAAGTCCTCGACGGCACGCTCGACAGCAACGCTCGTCGTCTTGATGTTCTTCTCCGCCGCCAAGAGGCTCAGGTACGCCGTCTGCACGTCGAGCGCAATCTGCTCGCGCGTGTCCTCCGCCGCCTGCTGCAGCTTGTGCACCGCCGCACGCTTCCGGTTCACCTGCGCCTGCGTCACGTTGTTGTCAAAGGCCGCCCAGCTCGCCTGTATGCCGATCGACCAGGTGTCCGCCGAATCCGTGTTGTTGGAAAAGAGGCTGTCGCCGCCGACCGTGCGGGATGCCGCCGCGCTGACCTGCGGCAGCGAGGCGCCGCGCACAGCCTCCATGGCGGCGTTCGCCTGGCGCACGGCGTAATCTGCCGCGATGCCGTCCGCACGATGCGAAAGCGCATACCCCGTGCAGTCCTCAAGGCTCAGATCGTACTTTCTGTAGGCGAGTTCGTCCGCCAGCGAGAGCTTCGTTCCTGCCGGCAAACCGATGATCTTGTTGAGCTCGGCGATGGCGACATCGTAGTTGTTCGTCACGTTCACGAGGTTCTGCTCGGCGTTCGCGAGTGCGACCTGGGACGCGAGCACGTCGGATCGTGCGACCGTCCCCACTTTGTACTGCGCGTTGACATTTGCCAGATGACTCTTCAAATTGGCGACGGACATCTCGCCGACCTTGATGAGATTGCGGTATTCGAGCGCCTTGAAATACTGCCCCGTCGTCCGGTAACGCACCGCCTGCTTCGTGCCTTCGAGCGCGAGGTCAGCATTGTTCACGCCGTAGCGCGCCGCCTCAATGCCGTGCTCGATGCGGCCGCCCGTGTAGAGCGGAAAGGAGAGCGCCGCGCTGCTCCGAAAAGCGTAGTCGTGATCGTACCGCTCGTACGCCCTGCCGCCGACGCGGTTGCCCTGCGTCGAGAGCGTGAGCTTCGGCCCTGCGTTTCGCCGCGCCTCATGATATGCCCAGTCCGCCGCATCCACGTCGGTCACGGACGACTTGATCGAGCGATTGTTCTCAAGCGCCAGCTCCACGCTCTCGGAGAGCGCGAGCGAGCGCGTCTCCGCTGCGGACGCAGATGCGAAGCTCAAGGAGAAGAGTCCGCCCATGACGAGCGCCGCAAGCTTCTTGGAAAAATGTTTTGACTGCTTCACAATGATTCCTCCTAAAATGACTGGTGCAGACCGAAGTAGGCGGCGCGCCGTTCGCTGCGGTTGAGATCCCTTAGCTGTCCCATCAGATATGTATTTTCGCGCAGGCGGTACTTGGCGGAAAGGCGCAGACGGAAGTCGTCGGGATCATAGGCGTCAGCGGAGAAGCGCCAGCGATTTCCCACATTCGCATCAAGCCCGATGCCCGGCTCGCCTGCGATGAGTCCCGCGCGTGCGCCGAGCCTGCCCTTCGTGCGGCCGACCTCAAGATTCAGATCGTTCCCCTCGCCGATATCCTCGACGCCGACGCGCAGGAAGCGGTCAGGCTTGCTTTCCTTGGAGACGTCGACATTGAAGTTCGTGATCCAGTCGCGCTCCTTGCCGCTGTAGAGAATGTCAACCGAAGGCTGCGTTTCTATGCTGCTTAAGTTATCGAGCGTGTCGTTCGCCTTCTCTGTGACGGCGCGCGCCTCATGGATCGTCGCCTTGAGATCCTCGCGCACCGCAGAATCGCCCGTGACGTCGTGCAGTTCCTCCGCCACCTG
>ERZ773008.3078-NODE-3078-length-10454-cov-36.123762_pt1 | contig 10454 bp, 4 predicted proteins | sample MGYA00580664_ERZ773008 | MGnify/ENA primary metagenome ERZ773008 (study PRJEB29015, sample SAMEA2738016) | human oral metagenome | biome: human oral; feature: human-associated habitat; material: dental | place: China | collected 2048 ... | reverse complement strand
GAATGTCAATTTTTAAACGTTAAGAAATTTAGCTAGTAATGAACTATTTTTTATTCATTCATAAGTTTGCAACAGCCCCCAGCCTGTTTTTTCTTAACCTATTATTTTATCAATTCTCTTAAATTTTTTATGACCTTAGTAGGATAAACTTTTAATCTATCTATATCTTTTTCTGTATGAACACCAGAACAAACCATTATAGTTTCAATTTTAGCATCATAGCCAAGTTTAATATCAGTTTCAAGGTTATCTCCAATAAAAATTAAATCTTCTTTTTTTAGATTTTTTTCTTCTAATAAAATATCTAATATTATTTGATAAGGCTTTCCTATCTTTATAGCTTCAACACCAGAAGCATATTCAAGCATATCTATTACAGCACCATTCCCTATATCAAAAGTTCCATTATTTGCAAGTAATCTATCTGGATTTGTAGCAATAAATTTTGCCCCTTTTAAAATATGATGTAATGCTTCGCTGTAACTCTTATAAGTGGCATTTCTATCCAAACCAACTACAACAAAATCAGGATTTTCTTGAACAAACTCAAAGTTCCATTCTTTTAATGCTTCTTCTAAGCCACTTTCTCCTAGCATAAAACATTTTTTTTCTGAGTAGTTTTTAGCAATAAATTTTGCAGCAGCCATAGCAGATGTAAAGAAATCTTCTTCCTTTATGTCTTTAAATCCTAAATTTAACATATGTTCCTTAGCTTGTTTTTTTGTTCTTGTTGCATTATTTGTTAAAAATATATAGGGAAGATTTTTTAAGTGGAGATAATCAATAAATTCCCTAGCACCATCTATATTTGTATTTCCTCTATACATAGTTCCATCTAAATCTATAATATATGTTTTCATAATTTTCCCCTTTCACTTTTTATTTTTAAATTGTGCTATATTTTTAAAAATAAATCAAGTAAAATTTTAGTCTTAAATTTGACAAGAGGAAATAAATATACTATACTCTATAATTATAAATTTTATCTTAGAATGGAAATGAGGACAAAAGTAGAGATAATTCTTAGGAACAAAATTTAGAACTAAGTTACAAAGAGGGTTTAATAGTTGAGGGGACATAAAATAATACAACAAACTATTAAAAAACTTATTAATACTAAACTAAAAAGTATTAACAAAATTATTAAAAGTATTAATTAGACTTAGGAGGCAAAAATGAAAAAGAAATTATTGGGTACTTTATTATTTTCAGTAGCTTTATCATCATTAGCATATGCAGAAGCTGATGCTGATAAAATGAGAGAAAGAATGGAAGAAAGAGAAAAACAACAACAGGAACAAGTAATGGTAGAAAATTCTGGTCAAATTGAAACTTCTGTTACTCCTGCTCAAACTTCTTCATCTTCAAGAATGACATCAGAAGAAGAAAAAGAAGCATATGCAGCATTGGACAGAGCAAGAGCTAGGATAGAAAAAGAAGAACAAGAAAAATTAAAAGCACAACAAGAAATTGAAGAGACTCAAAAACAATCAGAAGGTCAATCTGAAATAGCAACAGAGCAAACAACAGATGGAACTTCTAATCAAAATCAAGTTTTTGTTGAAGAAGCAGCTCCAAGAATGACACCAGAAGAAGAAAAAGAAGCTTATGAGGCATTGGACAGAGTAAGAGCAAGAATATTAAAAGAAGATGAAGAAAGAGCTGAATTATTAAAGGCTACAGCTGAACAACAAGTACAGAAAGAAAATGAAGTTAAAATAGCAGAATAATCATAAATTAAGAAGGGGCTGTTGCAAATTAATCTATAGTTTGCAACAGCCTTTTTTAAATTTACTTTTTTAATCTTTTATTTAATTCCTTAGAAAGTTCTTCATAGCCTTTTTTACCTAAAAGAGCAAACATATTTTTCTTATATGACTCTACGCCAGGTTGATTAAAAGGATTAACTTCTAATAAATAACCACTTATAGCACAAGCCTTTTCAAAGAAATAAATTAAATATCCTATATTAAAAGCAGTAACTTCTGGAATATTTATAACTAAATTAGGGACACCACCATCTATATGAGCAAGTAAAGTTCCTTCAAAAGCCTTATTATTTACAAAAGAAAGACCTTTTCCTTCTAAGTAATTAAGTCCATCTAAATCTTCTGTTTCTTTTTTAATAACTATATCTTTGTCAGAGTTTTCAACATTTAATATAGTTTCAAATAAGTTTCTTCTACCATCTTGTATATATTGCCCCATAGAGTGTAAATCAGTTGTTAAATCAACAGAAGCAGGGAAAATACCTTTTTTATCTTTGCCCTCAGATTCTCCATATAATTGTTTCCACCATTCAGAAATATAGTGAAATCTTGGCTCATAGTTAGTTAAAATTTCAATATTATAGTTTTTCTTATATAGTATATTTCTTATTGCTGCATACTTATAGCAATCATTATCTGAAAAATCTTTTGAATAATCTTCTCTCGCTGTTTTTGCACCATTCATTAAATCATCTATATTTATCCCAGCAACTGCTATTGGAAGTAAACCAACTGCTGTTAGAACAGAAAATCTTCCACCTACATCATCTGGAATGACAAATTCTTCATAGCCTTTTTCATCTGCAAGTTTTTTTAAAGCACCTTTGCTTTTATCGGTTGTAACATAGATTCTATCCTTTGCTTTTTCTCCATATTTATTTTCTAAAAGTTCTTTAAATACTCTAAAAGCTATTGCTGGTTCAGTTGTTGTACCAGATTTAGAAATTACATTTACTGAAAAATCTCTATCTCCAATAATTTCTATTAAATCTTTTAAATATCTTCCTGATAAGTTTTGTCCTGCAAAGTATATTTCAGGTGCATTTCTCTTTTCTTTATTTAAAGAATTAAAGAAACTATGGCCAAGACATTCTATAACTGCTCTTGCTCCTAAATATGAACCTCCAATGCCGATAACAACTAAAACCTCTGAATCAGATTTTATTTTATCACTGGCTTTTTTTATTCTTGAAAATTCCTCTTTATCATAATTAATAGGTAAATCAAGCCAACCTAAAAAATCATTTCCTGCACCACTTTTATTATGTAATTTATGTGCAGCTTCATCAACTAAAATTTTCATTTGATTTAATTCATCATTGCTAATAAAATTAAAAACTTTTGAATAATCTAAACCTATTTTTTTCATTTTTCCTCCCTAAATTCATTTTCTTTAATTATAACACTTTTGGGTAACATTGCATAGGGAAGAAAAAAATAATAGATTATAATAATATGCTTGACTTAATAAGAAAATTGTGATAAATTTATCATTAATAAAATAAAATAAAAGAAATTATTTATATATAGTATAGACTGTTCTATATAAATATAAATAATTTAAAAACTTTAAGGAGGGAGCGTTATGAGTAAAAAATTAGGTTTAGTGCCAAGGTTAATTATTGCAATAATTGTTGGTATATTAATTGGACAATTTTTACCACTTTGGTTTGTAAGAATTTTTAAAACTTTCAGCACATTTTTTGGCTTATTCCTATCATTCTTTATACCACTAATGATAGTTGGATTTGTTGTATCAGGAATAGCAAAACTTACAGAGGGTGCAGGAAAACTTTTAGGATTTACAGCTGTTGTTTCCTATGTTTCAACAATAGTTGCAGGAACATTTTCATACACAGTTGCTGCTAATCTATATCCTAAATTAATTTCAGGAATTTCATCAGGAATAAATTTTGAAGGAAAAGATGTTGCTCCATATTTCACAATTCCTTTAAAACCACCAATAGATGTTACAGCTGCAATAGTTTTTGCATTTATGATGGGTATTACTATTAGTGTTATGAGAAGTCAAAAGAAAGGTGAAATAACATTTAAGTTATTTAGTGAATATGAAGAAATTATTTCAAAAGTATTATCAGGATTTGTAATTCCATTACTACCTTTCCATATTTTAGGAATATTTAGTGAAATGGCATATTCTGGAATAGTATTTAAAGTTCTTGGTGTATTTTTAGCTATTTATCTATGTATATTTGCTATGCACTATATCTATATGCTTGTTATGTTTTCTATTGCTGGTGGAATATCAAAGAAAAATCCATTTACTCTTATAAAAAATCAAATACCAGCATATTTTACAGCAGTTGGAACTCAATCATCAGCTGCAACTATACCTGTAAATATTCAATGTGGATTGAAAAATGGAACAAGCCCTGAAATAGTTGATTTTGTTGTTCCTCTATGTGCAACTATTCACTTATCAGGAAGTATGATAACTTTGACAAGTTGTATTATGGGAGTTTTATTATTAAATGGTATGCCTCATTCTCTTGGAATGATGTTCCCATTCCTATGTATGCTTGGAATTGCAATGGTCGCAGCACCAGGTGCACCAGGAGGAGCAGTTATGAGTGCTTTACCTTTCTTATTCTTAATAGGAATAGATGCACAAGGTCCATTAGGTTCATTATTGATAGCTTTATATATAACACAAGATAGTTTTGGTACTGCTATAAATGTTTCAGGAGATAATGCAATAGCCATCTATGTTGATGAATTTTATAAGAAGTATATTAAAAAAGCAGCTTAATGTAAATTATTAATAAATGTTAAAAGGATTAATTTCTAAAAAGGAGTTAATCCTTTTTATATATCATTTTTTTGATTATATATAGAAAAAAATTGACAACTTTAAAATAAAGTTATATTATGGAAAGTATAAAAAATATTGATATTTAAAGAATATTATAAAATTATAAAAAATTTTTTGAGACAAACTATTCTATTTTATCAAGATTTCAATTTTATCATTAATTAAATTTTGTTATAATTAAATAAGGGGGAAGTGAATATGACTAACAATCTATACAAAGTAGAAAAAGACTTACGTTCAATAGCAAAGAGGTATAAGTCAATTAAGTATTCAGTTGGCTTAGCAATTTTATTTTTAATGTTAGGTACAAGTGCATTTTCAGAAGAAGTAAATGAACAAGTTGCAGGAATACCAACAATGAAAGAAATATCTTCATCAAAAGAAAATTTAAGGAATTCAGTAGGCAATCTTCAATCAAAAATTAATGAAGCAAGAGCAGAAAATCAAAAAACATTAAAAGGCTTAAGATTAGAGTTAATTCAATTAATGGAACAAGGTAATCAAGTGGTAAAATCTCCTTGGAGCTCATGGCAATTTGGAGCTAATTATATGTATAACAAATGGAATGGTGAATATAAAGGTAGAGGAGATAAAGCTGAAAAATATATTTTTAATGGAATATATACAAGAGGAAATTGGAAAGTTAGAAATGCAATGAATATTGCAGCAAGTAATGGACCAAAAGGAGCTCCAATTACTCCAGGAAATGAAAATACATCTTCATGGAAAAATTTGAATAGTGGTTCTTCAGGAGGAGTAACAATAGAAAAAGATTCCTCTATTAATTCAGGAACTAATGGTAATAGAAGCTGGGGATTAGTAGATTTTAGAAATCTTCAAGAACCTACTAATGAAGTAGAAATACTTGCTCATATTTTTCCAAAAGAAGTAACAAAAAATAAAGTAGACTTAAATGTGGTAGTAAATACACCAACAACTATATCAGCACCAGTTGTAAATCCACAGGTAAATACACCAGTGGCACCACCAACTGTTGAATTGCCTGAAAAACCTAACTTAACTATTCCTGGTGAGCCGACATTAACAGTTAATCCGACTATTAATCTATTGACAGTTAAAAAGGTTGGAAATATAACTGTAAGTCCAGCAGCAGTTAATCCAGTTGATTTTATGTTATCACCAAAAGGTTTAAGTGGTGATAGTACGAGAAATTTCCAACCAGGTTCAAATAATACATATAACCTTAATGGTCACAATATAAATGTTAACACACCTAATAACTATATTTCAACTTGGAGTAGGGTAAAGGGATTGGATGGAGTAAATACAAATGTAGAAGTAACAGCTGAAGATACTAGAGCTTTTATGATAGATGAAGGGATTGATTCTAATGATAGTGAAATTAAACCTTTTAGATATACAGGGACTATAACTTTAAAAAAATCAAAAAATGTGGGAATGGATGTACAAGGTTCACATACAGATTATACTAATGGTACGAATCTAGGTATGAATGATATAAGAAAAGTTGCAAATATAAAAGTAACTAATGAAGGAAATATAATAGGAGTTGGAGCTCCAAATGTAAAAAATCAAGTTGCTTTTGGTTTTAATAACTTTGATGACTCTTCTAATAATACAAGAACTGAAATGATAAATGGAGGAAATGGGAAAATTACATTAGGAGCACCTGAAAGTGCTGGTATGCAGCTTCGTCCTGAAGATCCATGGGCAAAATATAATAGTCCAAAAAAAGGATTAAATATGATGACAGGAGAAAATGGAGGTACAGTCACATTAAATGGGTATGGAAGCTTTGGAATACTAACAGTTAAAAATAGAAATTTAGCTAAATTTGAACTTGATCATAATTCTAATGAATTAGCTAAAGATAGAGATTATAGTGATTATAAAGTACTAGTAGCAAAAGGTGGACAAATAGCAAGTAGAGCTCAAGAAGAATATATGAGTAAAATAGAAAATACTGCTTCTGGAAAAATTAATGTTCAAAGTGATGATTCAGTTGGAGTTGCTATTTTAAATACAATACAATCTGTTAAAATAAATGGAGAAGTAAATATAGGTACAGAAGATCCAAGTTCTTTAACTTATTCAAATAAATCAGGAGGAACTTCTGACAAAGTGGAAGGATCTACTGGTGTATATACACAAGTGGCTACTAGACCAGTGAGAGGTAGGGAATATGCTCGTGGTTCACATGGAGAACAATTATTTAATGGAGGAAATCCAGTAGTAAATCAAAGTTACTATGATGATCATGGCTTAGAAAATGTAACATCAACTAGTACTTCATATACATATACTGATTCAGATGGAAAGAGTAAAACTGTCACTAATTATACAGGAGTAACAATAGGGACAGAAACAGTTGAAGTTGGAGGAACAATTACATTAGGAGATCATGCAGAAAGTAGCTATGGTCTTAGAAATAATACAAGTCAAGTAGAATTTACAGATACTTCTAAAAATTACAAAACAAGTGGAAGTATCACTTTAACAGGAAATGGAAAGGTCTATGTAAAAGGTAAAAAGAATTTTGGCGCTGTTGCTGAAGGAGACAACTATTATAGAGAAATAAAAAAAGCAGCAGACCAATATCCAGAAAGAGTACAAGATGTAGGAAGAATTGATATTTCTGGACTAATTGATGTTACAGGGCAACAATCAATAGGTTATGTTCTAAAATCAGGACAAGGAAGTAACTCAGGTACAATTAAAGTCACAGGACATACAGATAATAAAGCTGGTGCTTCTTATGAAGGTAGCTTAGGTTTCTATGGAATAAAAGGAACATTTACAAATACAGGAACTATTGAAGCAAGTGGAAAGATAGCTCATGCTGTTGTAGCAAAAAATGCAGGTATGACTTTTAATCATTATGGAACAATTAAAGTCTCTTCTCCTAGTACTGATAAAGGAAATATTGCAGTATATTCAGATGGATTTTCAAAAGTAAATTTCTATAATAATTCTAAGGTTTATGTTGGAGATTACTCAGTGGGTATACACTCTGCTGATAAAGATAAATTTAATGACACTTTTAACAATCAAGGAACATTAAATATAAAGATAGGTAAAGAATCAACATTTGCATATTTAGATGGAAAAGCAACAACAACTCTAAAGGAATTTTTTGGAAATTCAAAAGTAAATTTAGAAGAAGAAATGGGTCAAAGCTCAAGTGTAGTATATGCTAGCAATGAAGCAAATGCAAAATTAGATACAGATTATACTATTACTAAGGGAAGTAATGCTTCTACTATTGCATTACTAGCTTCAAATAAAGCAACAGTAAGTGTTGAAAGTGGAAAGAAATTAACAACTAATACTAATGTTGCCTTAGCAGCAGTAGATGGAACATCAACAGCAGGTAGTGGTTCAACAGCTCAAAATAATGGAACTATTTTATCTACAAGAACTAATGGTGGTGGAATAGGAATTTATTCCAAAGATAATGGAAGTAAAGGAATAAATGCTGGAACAATAACTATGCAAGGTAAAAATGCAGTAGGAATGTATGGTAAAAATGTAACTACTCTTGAAAACCAAGCAGGTAAATTAATTGAAACACAAAAAGAAGAATCAGTAGGTATGTATGGTGAAGTTGATGGAGCAGGCACAAATAAATTTATTGTTAAAAATAGTGGGAAAATAAATATTGATGAAAAAAAATCAGCTGGAATATATGTAAAAAATGCTTCAACAGGTTCAAATCTTGAAGATAATTTAAAAATAGAAAACAATGGTGAAATTAATTTAAATAGTGGAGAAGAATTAATAGGAATTTATGCCCCTAAATCCACTGTTTCAAAAGTAGGAAAAATATCATTGGCTGATAGTGTAACAAAATCAGTAGCTACATATATTTCTGGTGGAGCTAAAATAGCAGATACTTCAACTGCTGAAATTAATTTAGGAACATCTGGAAAAAATATTGCTTATTATGTAAAAAATAAAGATACTTCCTTAGGAGCAGCTGCTCATTTAGGTAAAATTACTGGATATGGAGTTGGAGTATATTTAGAAGGAACAGGAGGAACAGATATAGCTAAATTAACTTCTACTTCTCCAGCACTTAATTTTAAACAAGGTGGAACAACAGGAAATGGAATTATTGGCTTATATTTAAAAGGAAGTACTGATATATCAGGATATAATAAGGGCATAACTGTTGGAGATACAGTTTCTGATAAATATGCAATGGGAATTTATGCAGAAGGACAAGGAACTTCTGCTAATAAATATAAAATTAGTACAAATATTACAGCAGGCAAAAAGAGTGTAGGAATTTTTGCAGATAAAGATAGTTCTAATAATAAAAGCTATATAGAATATAAAGGAACTATGAATCTTGGAGAAGGAGCAACAGGTTTCTATGTAAATGGAGAAATGCAATTAGATAAGAATACAGAAGGAGCAGCAACTATCAATTTGGCAGGTGGAGTTGTAGCTTATGTTACTGAAAATTCTAAATTCTATGGAGGAAAAGCTGTTATCAATCTAACAAAATCAGGAATAGGAGCTTATGGTAAAAAAGGTTCTACTGTGGATGTAGGTAACTGGAAATTTAACAATAATGGTAATGAAGCAGAAGAAGTTAGGTTAGAAGAAGGACAAGCTCCAATAAACCCAACAAGTGGAAATAAAGATTTGAAACCTAAAATGGTATTATCCCATGTAATTAATGGAGAGACATACTTAGAATCTGGAAAAACAGTAACTTCTGTTGATGATGGTGCTATTAAAGCAGAACAAAATATAGGACTTATGGCACAAGGTTTAAAAAATCCGACACATCCAACAGGAATTACAGGATGGAAAGAAACTAACTATGAAATAGAAAACTATGGAACTATTGATTTTTCAGCTGCTAAAAAATCAACCGCCATTTATTCTGAATCAGCAAGAGCCAAAAATGATGGAATTATCAAGGTTGGAGAAAATTCAACAGGTATCTATGGAATATATAAAGACAGTACAAGAAAATTTGAAGGTTCTGGACCAGGAGCTAAAAATAGATTAGAAATAACTACTACAACAAATTCTAAAATAAATTTAGGTAATAATTCAACAGGTATGTATTTAGTGAATGCTCAAAAACTAGATAATCTTGGAGGAGAAATAAAATCTACTACTGGAGCAACTAAGAATGTTGGTATTTATGCATTAAATGGAGCAACTAGTGATGCTACTTATAATAAAAATGAAAATTATAATATTTTAACAATGAATAATAAGGCAAATATCACATTAGGTGATGGTTCAGTAGGTATTTTTAGTAGAGGAAAAGGAACTGCACCAGCTGAAAGAAATACTGTAACAAATACAGGAAATGTTATAGTAGGAAAGAGTCTAACAGGTGCACCATCAGTTGGTATCTATTCTGAAAATACAAAATTAGAAACAAATTCTAATGTTACTGTTGGCGAAAATGGTATAGCTTTCTATGGAAAACATAGTGAAATTACAGCCAAAGGTACGGCTAACTTCCAAAATAAAGGGGTATTGGCATATTTAGAAAATTCTAAATTTACTTCTTATTTAGGAAATCTAAATGCTACTCAAAATACTATGATTTATTTAAAAGATAGTATAGCAAACTTAGCTGGAAATGGAACAAAAGTTGATATGACAGTTGCTGATAATTATACAGGGGCATATATAGAAGGAAATTCAACATTAACAGGTGTTAAAACAGTAGAACTAGGTAAAAATTCTAATGGGCTTTTCTTAAAAAATGCTACTTTTACTTCTAATATAGAAAAAATTATAAGTACAAAAGAAGGTGCTAAAGGACTTCTTGCAATAAACTCTGATTTAACTAATAATAGTAAAATTAATTTAAGTGGAGATAAATCAATAGGAATTTA
>ERZ773008.3075-NODE-3075-length-10457-cov-3.040377_pt1 | contig 10457 bp, 10 predicted proteins | sample MGYA00580664_ERZ773008 | MGnify/ENA primary metagenome ERZ773008 (study PRJEB29015, sample SAMEA2738016) | human oral metagenome | biome: human oral; feature: human-associated habitat; material: dental | place: China | collected 2048 ... | reverse complement strand
AAACTTGTTGGCAACAATGCAGGAGGCAACATCAGCTTCGACGTTGTTCCTGGCGCAAAGGTATATAAACTCAGTTTCAATCTGCTCGACCAGACATGGACTTGCACTCCGTTGAGTTTTGATGACTATCTTTATATGGCTGGAGATGCCAACGGCTGGAAGCATATTGACTATCTCTATGGCAAGGAACACGACGGTAAGTACACAGGCTACATGTATCTGAACAAGAATGGTTTCAAGTTCTGTACACAGCCTAACTGGAGTGGTGACAACTATGGCGAAGGAATTTCTACTTCTGGTGGCAACATCATGATGACCGAAGCTGCTGGCTATTACAAGGTAGATGTAGACCTTGCCAACTCTACGATGAGCCTCACTGCTATCACTCGTATCGGCGTTATCGGTGATGCTACTGTAGGAGGTTGGGGAAGTGACCAGGCAATGACCTATAATGAAGCTGACCGTGCATGGGAAATCAGTAATATTACACTGACTAATGGAGCGATAAAGTTCCGTGCCAACAACGATTGGAAGATTAGTTGGGGTGGCACTGTTAACAGCTTGACAACCGACAATGGTGATAATATTGCTGTCACAGCAGGCACTTACAACATCAAACTCTATGCTTGGGCAGATGGTAAGGGCAAGTGTGAGTTGACACCGGTTGCACCAGCTAAGCAAAACAAATAAAATGAAACGAAAGTCTGTTTTGCAGTACTTTCATTCATGATAAATAGGGAGCAGCCATCGGATTTGACATTCGATGGCTGCTTTTTTATAGCAGCATCCTTTAAAGTGTGTAATTTTTCTTTCGTTTATCTGTTTGGAAAAGCCATTCAAGTATCGTCCTGAGTTCACTTTCAGAAAGTCGTCCTCTTACAATTTCTGAAATGTTTTCTATTACTGTTATGGGAAGTAAACATAGATTTTCTACTCTGTTCAACATTCAAATTCTTATCAAACTTATCAATAATACAGAAAGTTTCTATAGGTTTGTCTTGGGTTATCATCGCTTAATTATTTTTAAGTTATTGATTTTCAACTATGGAATCACAAAAGAACAACGAGATCAGTAACTTTTACAAGGACTTTCTTAACTCGAATTCGTGTAAAGATAAGAAAAATGACTTACACTTTCTTATAGGACATGCCGAATTGCTGCGATTGGTTGGGGTATTCCCGGTGGTAGAAGCCGTTTTCTTCTTCCTGCTTGGATTCGGCCAGCACAATGCCGCCAGCAGAGATTTGGCCGCGCGGTTGCAATTTTGCCTTAATAAACATGCGCCGGTTCAGGGGATTATTGGCATATTCGTCTTCTTTAAACACATGAACAATGCTTAAATTTGCCATCAAAATAATCACCATGATGAGCGCAAAAAACATGATGTTTCGGATGGGTTTATTCATGGTCATCGTTTCACCACCTGTTGCCCCATAGAGCCGGTTCGGGAGGCATCGGAAATCCGCAGCATGATTGCCAGCAAAATATAGTTAGCCATCAATGATGATCCGCCTTGTGACATAAAGGGCGTGGTCAGACCGGTCATGGGCATGAGTGCCGAAATGCCGGCGGTCACCACGAAGATTTGCACCGCCAGGGTCAGGGACAGGCCGGAAGCTAGCAGCTTGCCGTACACGTCCTTGGCCTTAAGCGCAATATTCATGCCCCGGCTAATGAAGATCGTGAACAGGATCAATACCGCAGCCAGGCCCACCAATCCCATTTCTTCCCCAATGGCGGCCAGAATAAAGTCCGACTCGGCCACCGGCACATTCTGGGGGAACCCGGAGCCGAACCCGGAACCGGTTACCCCGCCGGTGGACATGCCGAACAGGGCTTGGGAAAGCTGGTAGCCGGTGGTGTCGTAGTTCCCGATCGGGTCGAGGAAGTTAGAGAATCGATCCTGAATCTTGCTCGAAACCTGGTAGACGGCGGTGCCACCTACCACAACCAAAACGGTGCCGATGAGCAGCCACGACACTCGGTTCGTCGATAGGTACAGCATGCCCAGCACCGTGCTAAACAGCAGGAGGGCCGGGCCGAAGTCGTTTTCGCCGGCCATGATTAAAATGGCAAAGCCCCACACACCCAGGATGGGGGCGAGGTCACGCAGGCGGGGAAATTCCAAACCTAAAAAGCGTTTACCTGCAAGATTAAAAAGCGTTCGTTTTGTTACCAATAATTGGGCAAAAAACAGCAATAATAAAATCTTGGAAAATTCGCCCGGCTGGAGGGAAATGGGGCCAAACGACACCCAAATTTTCGCATCCGAATGTGCGCCTTTGAACGGCCACCACAGGGGCATGGCCAAGAGGAACAGCCCAATGGCACCCAGCACATAGGAGTAGCGCTGCAAACTACGGTGGTCCCGCAGGAACACCAGCACCGTAATGAGCAGGCCAATGCCCACCACCATCCACATGACCTGGCGGGACACCAGGTGGGTATCTTCCGCCAAATCAATCCGGTGAATCATGGCCAACCCTAACCCATTGACCAGCGCAGCCACCGGCAGCATGAATTGGTCGGCCTGGGGGGCGAGGAAACAGAGGGTCAAATGGGCGATGGTGAACACCCCAATGAAGCCGCCAATGACCCACCCAATATCGCTATTGAGCTTGATTCCCTGTGCCGTATACAGGTTGAGCATGACGACAGTAATGATAATTGTGGCCGCGAGAAGCAGCGCAAATTCCGTGCCGCGGCCAATGATTCGGCGGAAAATATTCATAACTAATTCACCTCCCGGCAGGTTACTCCTGGAGTGTTGAGATTGCCGTCGTCTACTACTTGCTGTGAAGTTGTGGGGGTAGGAACTGGTTCAGTTGACGTTGGTGGTTCCTCTCCTGGGGTGTTGTTGGAGCGTGGTGCCTCACTTGATGTTGGTGGCGTTGGTGGGGCTGGTGTTGGTGTTTCACTCTTGCGTATCACACATGCTGGGAGTGCTTCGGCTGCAAGTCGGTGGAGTTGTTGCAGTACTTCACTGTAATCACCACCGGGAAGTGAAGAAATGGAACCTCGGGCGGTTTCCTTTAAATCATTTAAGCCAAATCGGTGACAGGATTCAATGGCTCCCACCTGAATGGTGGTGAGATTATCGTTAGCATTCAGACATGCTTCTTGGTAGGGGGTATTCCATAGACCACCCAATATATCCGAGCTCATTCCCTGGTTAATGACGATTTTGTCGTTCGCATTGACCGTGATGAAATACCGGTCTTTCATGTACTTGTCAACAAAAAAGAAACAGGTGACTAATACAGCAACAATGATAATGAAGACGAGTCCCACGATCCAGCCGCGGCGACTTTTCCGGGTCTTCTTTTTTGGGGTTTTCTTCTTCTTTTTGGCCTTCTTTGTTGTTGGTTCGTCCGCCGTGTCATATTCGTCGTCGATGTCTTCGTTATCACCGTCACCATCGCCAGGAGCGCTGGCGGCACCGGCAGCGGCACCTTTGCCTTTGGCGCCCTTGCCCCCATTGGTGTTGTCGCCCAGGTCGCCTAGATCATCTAGGTCGTCCATGTCGTCGGGATCCGGCACCTCCGGGATTTTGGGATCCGTGGGGGTGTCGTCGTCAAGTGATGCTGCTGCCTGACGCGCCTGCTGTGCCTGTTTGGCTGCTCGACTGCCGGCGATCACGGCGGCGGCGCGGGTCGATGAGGTGTCGGGGCGCGGATCTAATTCCTGGCCCGTGTTGGGGGCGCCGGCGATCAGGGGCTCGGTGGGCAGGGGGGTGTCGGCATAATCGTCGGCAACCACATCGGCCACAATCACCGTCACATTGTCGGGGCCACCGGATCGCAGCGCCAACCCTATAAGCTGTTTCACCGCACCCTCGGGTGTGCCTTCGCTGCTTAATGTGGTCTCAATGGTGGAGTCCGTTACCGGATCGCTCAGGCCGTCGGAGCAGAGCATAATCCGGTCACCCGGCCGCGCGTCGAGGGTTTTTAGGGTAGGCTCAACCACCCGCCCGTTGTAGGCCTTGAGGATCATAGACCGTTGCGGGTGGGTGGAAACATCCTCCGGGTCTAATTCGCCCCGGTCAACCAGCGACTGCACATAGGTATCATCGGTGGTAATGCGCTCTAGGTTACCGTCGCGCATTCGATAACCCCGTGAATCACCCACGTGGCACAGCCCAAACTCGGTCCCGTTAAACAACAGGGTGGTGAGTGTGGTGCCCATGCCGTCGGTTTCGGGAGATTTTTTTATCCGGCGGGCAATGGACCGGTTGGCTTCGTCGGCGGCGGTGGCCAGCATGGACCGCATGTCGTCATTGCCGGGGTCGATGTCGAGTTGGGAGACGTGTTCCACCATGAGTTGGGAGGCAACTTCTCCCGCTGCGTGCCCGCCCATGCCGTCGGCAAGTATGAGGAGATGTGGGCCAGCATAGGCCGAATCCTCATTATTCCCCCGCACAAGGCCTTGGTCGGAGCCAATAGCATAATTTAGTTTCATCTAGGCAACCAACCTCACAGTGGTGCGGCCGATTTTAATATCGGAGCCGCTGGTAACCCGCACGGGTCCTTCGATTTTTTCCCCATGCACAAAGGTGCCATTGCGGGAATCTAGGTCTTCCACAAACCACACGGAGTCGCGTTTAATCAGTCGGGCGTGGCGGCCGGAAGCGAAATCATCCGATACCAAAAAATCGCAGTCGGGGGCGCGGCCGATGGTTATTTCGGTGAGATCGCCTAAATCCATTCGGGATCCGGTCATGGGGCCATCGACGATCGTCATCTGTTGGGGCATGCCACCGTGATGAGCGGCCGGCGGCACCGATGATGCGCTACCCCCACTACCAGCCCTCCGATTAGGGGAGGACGCGGCGATCTTTACATCTTTACGCATGGAATTAAGCGCAAAGAGAATGAACAGCCATAGAACTACGAGCAGTCCTATGCGCAGCCCAAACAGAATCACTGAATCCATGAAAGTTCCTTATTAGTTAAATTAGTTCACGATGCGAACTTCGATATGGGAGTGGCCCACGGTGATGACGTCGCCGTCAGCTAGCAGCCAGTTTTCAATCGGAGTGTCGTTCACGGTTGTGCCATTGGTTGATTGTAAATCCACTAGGATGGCATCTTGACCATTCCAAATGATCTCAGCGTGTTTCCGAGACACCCCTGTGTCTGGGAGCCGAAAATCTACGTCATTGCCCCGGCCGATAATGTTGGAGCCTTCATTAACGTAATAGGTGCGGGAAGAACCATCTTGTAAGAGCAAGCTGACAGCCGAGGTAGGCCGCGGTTGGGGGCCGGGTGCTTGGGCACTCATTTGCTCAGTGATGGGGTTATTGCTCACTTCTGGCTCGCTTTCATTGGAAGTATATGATTCGCTGTATTGCTGATCGTATTGTTGATCTTGATAATCCGACTCCGCCCATGCCGCGTTTGATGTGTTGTTCGGTGTGTTCGAATAATTATTCTGGAAACTGTCTAAACCTAAAAACCCACTACCATATTCTGGTGTATGGCTGACTGAACTATCTGCGCGTCTTTGCCCGGTGCGAAGCGAATCGTCGCTTTGGATGGTGACGGTGACTGGACCTGGTGTTATCCACCCATTATTACGGAAATATCGGGTAAGTTGATCCGCGAAATCAGTGCCGAGGTTGGGGTGTTCGTTGGACAGGTTAGCGAAATCTTTCGGGCTAATCCGAACCGCAAACACGTTTGGTGCTTCAGTTGTGCCTTCGTACGTTCGTACGAGGTTGTCTTCGGCCTCTTGTTTGAGTAATTCCTCAATCTCTGCGGGGACTACTCGACCGCCAAAGACATAGGCAAAGCTATTGTCCAGCCCACGTTGCATGGCACTGTCGAGCTTTGCGATTTTGCCCATAAAAGACATTATTGCTTTGCCTCCTTCTACACCACTTTTACCGGAATATCTGACACGTGATTCTATTAGTATAGATTTATTGGACCCAGTGGCCTACTTCAAGTGAGGGTAGGTATATAAAGATTTTTCAGATAAGCTGCCGATTTGACTTCCTGCCCCACCCTCATGATATGTTATTCGAGTCGCAAAACGTGGTATTTGCGCCGCCGGCCCAGGTGGCGGAATTGGCAGACGCGCTGGCTTCAGGTGCCAGTGTCCGCAAGGACGTGGGGGTTCAAGTCCCCCCCTGGGCACACGTAATGGAAACCTCACACTTTAAGGTGTGGGGTTTTCGCGTTTCTCGCTTATCGACGCCCACCTGTCGGCACTTATGTAGCATTGGTTCTAAGCCGGTAAATCTTCATGAAAACCTTGGGTGTCGCTTTTATTGCATTTGTAATCGTGTGGCCCCACCGGCCCCTGAGAACCGCGGGGCCAGGGGCTTCAGTTGCCACCGATTCCCGTAAAACCTCACCCTCACGGGGGTAATTTATAGAAATACTATAGTTTCTCTTATTGAATATTTAAGTTAGTGCGATATGTTGAGGTTCGTCAAACATCTGATGAAGGGTTATTGTAGTGACATACCTCTCAAGAATCGCCATAACTATCGCTCTGGGTGCCACAATGGCGCTCACCGCCTGTGCGCTCCCCCTGGGTGGCAACATGAATGCGCAGATTGCTACCCCCACCCTGCCCACCGATTATCCGACCGAACTGCCTACGAATTACCCCACGGAGTTGCCTACTGAGCTTTCCACTTCCATCGCTGCCACCCCAACAACTACCAGCGCCGAGCCTAAGCCGGTCGAAATTCCCCTCACCAATATTATCTTCGACGACCCGGAAACCCAGGACCATATCGAGGTACTGTCGATCATCCGTCATTTCCCTTCCGAAGCCCATGGTACCAGCAGGGAAACGGTATTATTGCAGGTCAAGGTGATTCCCGGGGAGGTGTACACCAATACTATTTCCCGCGGCGACTTTAGGCTGAGCTCCAAGGAAGATAAGCGGGGTTCCTCGCCAACTAGCTATCCCGAAGAGGCCATGAAGAAGGCTGGGCACACTCCCATCGGTAACGTGAAGAGTGGTGATGGAGAACGGGTCGGCTGGTATGGGGTCATTGCTGGCAAGAACGTCGACTCCTACACCTTGACCTATACCCGGCAGGCTGCCGAGATCTTGATGCCGTCAGCTTCAGACAAGAAAGAAATCCCCAAATTTGAAAAGTCATTTGAACTGCCCGCCGCGCCGAGCAGCAAATAAGCAGTGAGTAGTGACACAATAATAATGGGTCGGTTGCATTGTAGAATACATTTGATCTGAAAACACATGATTACTAATCAAGGAGCGTCCTGTGAACCTACTGGCAACCAACTATTTCATCGCTACCGAAGCTGAGCTCCCGGAAATATATGCCGTTTACCTGGAAAAATTAGCCGAGATCAACGCTAATCCGGGAGTCACCATTGTCTTGCTGTCGGACACAGAGGAGCCTGCTGAGCATCAGTCCGTGTATGAAGAACTTCTACAAAAATACGCTGAAATACACAGCATTGGCGGGAAGAAGCTGGAGCTTTACCAACTGGATACCGTCGTCAAGCTTGATGGGGTAACTGACGCGGCGCAGGCACACAAACTGCTCACGGAATTCGCCCCCACCGATGACCGTTATCCCAGCGTGCTCAGCAGCAAAGTTCTTGTCGAACTGCCGTGACCAATATTGTCGGCGTTGCCGTAGACGCGTACGGTCGCTGCGCGCACTACCACAGCGACCGCGACATTATTGCGAACAAATGTGCGACCTGTCGCCGCTATTGGGCCTGCTACCAATGCCATGACGCACTTGCCGACCACCCATTCGGGCGCATGCCGCTGACCGAACCTGCGGTGTTATGTGGGGCGTGCGGCACGGTGATGACCTACTGTCAATACCAGGCGGTGGATAACTGCCCAGGCTGCGGCCACGAATTCAATCCTGGATGCTCGGCGCATCGACACAAATATTTCCTTACCCCTAATTGAGTAGGTTTCACCCGCGCCTGCATGATGTGGCGTATTCCTTGTAGGTAGAAATGCCTTATCACCAGGAGGAATGCAGCAATGGTGGAGCTGAAACTAGTGTGGTGGCCGCAGTTTCCAACCGAGGAATTCGAATACCACTACTTGCCCCTGACCGCGACGGTGGGCACCCCGCGGTTCGAATACGAGGAGGCGCCGTATTTTCAGCGGCTGCTCCTGCACGCTAATGCGGCGCAGGTGACGCGCAAGAAAGCGGTGATTAGCTGCCTAGCTGCGGCAATGGTGCATGGGATTCCGGTGCTGAACCTGGAACGATCCACCCGCGTCGAGCTGAATCTGCCGGGCAAGGCGCGGCCGCCCTCCGGATACCCGGAGATTTTTCACTACCGCAACGCCTACCTGCCGGAGTCCGACATCACGGTGGTGCGGGGGTATCGGGTGACAACGGTGGAGCGTACTTTTGTGGACATCTGCGCGGTCAACGGCGAGCTTGAGGGTCTGGTGTTCCTGGAGTCGGCCCTGCGGCGTGGGTATACCAAGGGTAGATTTCAACAGTATCTGGATAGTAATTGTGGCAGGTGGGGTATATCGAAAGCTCAAAAGATTTTGGCCAAGGCGTTATATGGTATTGACTCCGTGTACGAGACCTTTGCGCGCTGCCTCATCGAGGAATACTTCCCACACCTCACGGTCGAACCCCAGGCGGTGTTTTCCACGCCAAACTCGTATTATCGTGTAGACCTATTGATCGCGGGTTTTTTAATCTTGGAGATTGACGGCTGGGAAAAGTATCGGGGTTCAGATAAGCGGGTGCGAGCGATTTATGAGCGGCAGATTGCCCGCGAGCAATTCCTGTCGGATGCGGGCTATCATGTGCTGCGGGTTCACCCGGACGAGATCGCGTCGAAGCTGCTGCGGAAGATCGCGTTTCTCACCGGCCATCCCACGCTTAATAGGCACCGCGTATTAGATTTACATAATCAGCCGCCGTGGTGGAATAAATAGCGGACGTACTGGGGGTTGGGGTGGGTTTGGCGTGCCCGGATGCCGGGGGATACCGTTTTTCGTAGGTTTGCAGCCCTTCCGCGCGCCATTGTCGCACATTTGATAGCTGCGGAACCCCTGTGCCGTTCTGTTTTTATGCCCCGCCAAACCCGGTTTCGCAGCTATCAGAAGTGCTGCCGTGGTGCTGGCGGGCGTCGTAAAGCGTTATTGCTTGCTTGTCGACGCCGGTCCGCGCCGTTGCCGCACATCCTTAGCCCAGCACGGCCCCAGGTAGCAAGTTTGGTAGCTGCAAAACAGGGTTCAGCAGGGCCGAAAAGCGGGACAACACAGGGGTTTCGCAGCTATCAATGGTGCGGCAGGTTGGTGCTTGTGTACATTATTGTGCGGTGTACGCGATACATAAGGTATCTACAACCTTTAGGGAGTTATGTATGACCAACAGACGAGGTGAAACGCGTGTGGCAGCAGCCACTATCATCGGCACAGCCATCGAATGGTACGACTTTTTCCTCTACGCTGCGGCGGCGGGGCTGGTGTTCAACAAAGTGTTCTTCGCATCCAGCGAACCAGCCATAGCAACGCTCCTATCCTTTCTCACGGTGGGCCTGTCGTTCCTGTTTCGGCCGCTCGGCGCCTTTCTGGCCGGGCATTTCGGTGACCGGATAGGTCGGCGCAAGGTCCTCATGATTACCCTGTTTGGCATGGGGATCGCCACCACCTTGATCGGTGTGCTGCCCACCTACGCCGCCGCGGGTATTATAGCGCCGTTGCTGCTTATCTTTTTGCGGATTATCCAGGGGATTTCCGCCGGCGGCGAGTGGGGTGGGGCTGTGCTCATGGCGGTTGAGCATGCGCCGGAGAATCGGCGGGGTCTTTCCACAATGCCGGGCGGTAGTTGCCGTCGAAGATGATGGGGACGCGGCTGGTGTTGAGGATGTCGATAAGGTGTTCGCGGTCGGCAGGCGGCAGGATGGCGAGGCTGATGCCGCTCAGGTAGAGGTGATCGTAGTTGGCGAGCGCGGCGGCGGTCTGCGGCCAGGCAGGCTGTTGCAGGAGGTGGCGCGCGGCGCTGTTGTTGCGCCAGTAGAGGAAGGTGCGTTCGCCGTCGGCATCAAGCTGGATCAGGTAGAGGCCGGGCGAGTGTGCGGGGTCGGTGTGGACGTGGCGGGTGTCGATGCCGTCCGCTTCCCAGCGCACGCGCATTTCGCGGCTGAGCGGGTCGGTGCCGAGTGCGCTGATGTAGTCCACGCGCAGGGTGTCGCGGGCGGTGTTGCGGGCGAGGTAGGTGGCGGTGTTCAGGGTGTCGCCGCCGTAGGTTTGTTGCATGGTGCCGAAGGGGGTGCCGTTCAGTTCGATCATGCATTCGCCGATGATTGCGATGGTTTTCATGGGGGATGGTTATCTCGCTTGGTGGCGGGACGGGCCGGAACCCGCCCCGCGAAGGTCATGCCGGCAGGGGTTTCGGTGTCTTCGAGCCAATCCATGAACTCGCCCGACTTGTCGCACCAGGTGCGCCAGAGCGCCATGTTCACGTCGCCGGTCT
>ERZ773008.3066-NODE-3066-length-10481-cov-4.020526_pt1 | contig 10481 bp, 9 predicted proteins | sample MGYA00580664_ERZ773008 | MGnify/ENA primary metagenome ERZ773008 (study PRJEB29015, sample SAMEA2738016) | human oral metagenome | biome: human oral; feature: human-associated habitat; material: dental | place: China | collected 2048 ... | reverse complement strand
AGATAAAAAAGGAGTGTTCATAATTTATGATTAAAGTAGACTGTCTCGGATATAACTGTCCGATTCCCGTGATAATGTTAAAGGAAAAGCATTCATACATTATGGAAGGAAAAAAAATTCTTCTCGTAACTGATCACAGTTTAGCATTACAAAATATCGAATATTACTGTAATATAAATAACTTCAAATATAAAACCGAAGAAGTCCTGAAAGGAATATGGGAAATTTCAATCAGCAAATAATTCAATAAATAAAAGCAATTAATAAATAAATTTTGATATATGTTTTTCTATATATGAAATTATTCTGTTCAATCCGTCAACCTGAGAAGCCCTTTTCACCAGACTAATATTCTGAACAATAGATAGATTATCAATATTTACAATTTTGATTTCCTTATTATAAAGTTCTTTTTTTATTGTACAGTAAGGTAAAAATGCAAGTCCGTACCCATTGACTACACATGATTTTATTGCATCAATACTTTCAAGATTATATGTAAATTTATAATTTTCATAGCCGCTTATATATTTTGCAACTGTTCTTGTAATTTCATTTTCTGTAGATACATTTATCAAATCATATCTGTTTAAATCTTTCACAGTTATAAAATCAGGATATTTTTTAGCTATATTGGACGCTACCAATAAAATTTCCTCTTCAAATATTTTTTTACTTACAAGCCCGCTATCTTCTTTTACAGCTTCTGAAAGAAATCCTATATCACATCTTTCTTTTCTAAGTTCCTCCTCTATTGTAAAACTGTCGCTTCTGCTATATAATTCAACGGATATATTGGGATAATGCTGTTTTAGATGATGTATCACACAAGGTAGTGAATAATTGCACATAGTTGGTACCGCAGAAATTTTAATTTTTTTTACATTATTCTTTTTATCTTCTATTTCTTTTTCCATTTCCTGTAAAAGTTTTTCAGTCATCGAAAAATATTTATAAACTATTTTTCCTTCTTCGGTGAGGTCTATTCCCTTATTACTCCTGATAAACAAATCCACTTCCAACTCTTTTTCCATTTTTTTCAACTGCTGAGATAAAGCAGGCTGAGAAATATAAAGTTTATCAGCTGCTTTTGAGATACTTCCTGTTTCCGACACTGTCAAAAATATTTCGTAAATTTCATTTAACATTTATTTCCTCCCGCTTTATCTTTTTTAGACTTTCTTAATTTTATATTTTTTTATTTTTCTTTTTTCAGTTACATCTATTTAGCCTCTCATCTTTCATATTTTATCTTATTATTAATTCTTATAATAATTCTTCTTTGACTTTATTTACAAGTTCTTTCACATATTTATCGACTATTTCCTGACTTTCAGCCTCTACCATTACCCTTATAAGAGGTTCTGTTCCTGACGCTCTCACGAGTATTCTCCCTTTTCCGTTAATTTCCTGTTCTTTTTCCTTTATAAAATCTGTCAATGCTTTATTATTTTCCCAGCCTGCTTTTTTTTCTTTGGATACCGTTACATTCTGCATATCCTGAGGCCACAGTTTTATATTTTTTGCCAGCTCATTTAAAGTTTTTCCACTTTCAAGCATAGCTGAAACAAGTTGAATCGAAGACAGAACTCCGTCCCCTGTAGTATTATAGTCAAGCATTATAATATGCCCTGACTGCTCTCCTCCTAAATTCAATCCAAATTCTCTCATTTTTTCGAGAACATATCTATCTCCTACATTCGCTCTTATAAGTCCTATTCCTTTTTCTTCGAGATGTTTTTCAAATCCCATATTACTTAAAACCGTAGTAACTAATTTATTGTCGTTGAGTAATCCCTTATTTTTAAAGTTTCGGGCAATTATTCCTATTATGAGATCTCCGTCTATTATCTGTCCCGTGTGGTCTACAGCTATCAGTCTGTCAGCATCTCCGTCATAAGCCAATCCTAAATCGGCATTGTATACTTTCACAACTTCCTGAAGTAATTCAGGGTGTGTAGAACCGCAGTTCACATTTGTATTTTTACCATTAGGTATATTATTTATAACTATTATGTCTGCACCCAATCTCTGGAAAATCTTTGACGCAACCCTGTAAGCTGCACCATTCGCAGTATCAATTACTATTTTAGTGCCTTTAAAACTTCTTTTAACAGTAGATTCCAGAAAATCAAGATATATCCTCATATCATCTTCGACAAATTTGAATCTTCCTAAATCATCTCCTGAAACTTGATGTTTTAGAAGCTCTTCACGATTTTCCATTAAGTTTTCCAATTCTTCTTCAATATTATCAGGCAGTTTGTATCCACTCTGACTGAAAATTTTAATTCCGTTATCTTTCACCGGATTATGAGAAGCTGAAATCATTATTCCCGCATCAGCATTGAGTTTTCTTGTCAGATATGATACACCGGGAGTAGGCAGCACTCCTACAAAGTCTATATGCACACCCATTGAAGTCAGTCCTGCAGATAATGCTGACCTTATCATATATCCCGATATTCTCGTATCCGTTCCTAAAATAATTTTAGGCTTGGTTGTTCCTTTTTTATTTTTTTTTAGATAATAACCCAAAGCCAGTCCCAAATCAGTTACAAGATCAATAGTCAAATCCTTGTTTGCTTCTCCGCGCATACCGTCCGTTCCGAAATATTTTCTCGCCATTTTTCCTCCTAATAATTTCTTACTATTTTTTATTATTTCCTCTTTTTAGTATTGACTTACCATTTTTTGATTTTTCCATTATTTTTTCTTCTTCCGCTAATGGCAGGATAATAGTAATTTCAGTTCCTTTTCCTAATTCGGATTTCACTTCTATTTTACCGTTATGTATTTCCACTATCCTTTTAACGATAGCAAGACCCAGTCCCGTACCTCCTGTAGCCTTAGTTCTTGAAACATCAACTCTATAAAACCTCTCAAATATTCTCTTAGAATCTTCAGGAGTCATTCCTATTCCTTCATCTTTTATAGTTATTCTTCCGAAACCGTCTTTTTTTTCTGAAATTATATATATATCAGTATTTGGCTCCGAATATTTTGTTGCATTTTCTATTAAAGCTCTCACTGCCTGTTGTAATAAAGTAGCGTCAGCCTTAATCTTATAATCATCGGATTTTTCCAAATTGAATATATGGTTTTTCACTGAAACCACTGTGTCGGAATATATCTGTTGTATCAGTTCATCTGCATCGATTTCCTGAAAATTGGTATTTATTTTTGTAACTTCCCCTTTAGCAAGGAAAAGTAATTTTTGAACAAGACTTTTCATATTTTCAGCTTCATTTATTATAGAGTCTATAGATTCCTCAAAAATAGCTTCATCCGTGAGCTTTCTTTTCTTTATTATTTCCGCATAACCTTTTATTATTGCCAGAGGAGTTCGCAGTTCATGAGATGCGTCGGATACAAATTTCGACTGATTGTCAAAAGAAAATTCAAGTCTGTCCAGCATTTCATTTATAATTAATGTCAAATTCTGAAGCTCATCTTCAGTCTTAGGAACATCTATTCTTTTACTTAAATCATCGGTATTAATAGTTTTAGCTGTTCTTATTATACTGTTTACAGGTCTTAAAATTCTTTTACTCAATAATCTTGAAATAAGCATTGTGATAACAACTCCTATTAATGAAAATAGCACTATAAGCCACTGAAGACGATTATATATTTTTGTTTCCTGAGTTATATTTTTCAGAACATAAATATCTACCGTATAATCCCTTGTCCTTGCTTTTATCTTTCTGCTGACTTTGAATACGTGGTAAATATCGGTGCTTTTCTGATTTTCGGAAATATTTCTGTCTTCCAGCTTGATGTCTTTTCCTTTTATGTCATTTTCTTTAATGTTATTTTTTTCAACAATGTCTATAATTTCTTTTCCTTTGGTTATCATATTTTCCCTGTCAATTCCGGTATCAATGATATCCACAGGAGTAATACTGTTTAAAAGTATCTGTTTTGAGCCTTCCGAATTTATCTGCATAAGATACATATATTCATTATCTCCGGGATTAAAAGGCCGTCTTATATACACTATCCTTTCGCCCTGTAACTGACCTGAAGGTGCCTCCCACTGAAACTGTTCGGATCTTGAATAAATAGCCCATTTATCAAGATATTCATTTAATTCTTCCTCTTTTGCAATGGCAGACGTCTCAAGAGACTTGGCATTCTGACTTTTTAAAATATAGATCAGTATAAAATTGGAAAACAGTAATAATGCTAAAAATAGAAGAACGTAACTTATTGATATACGGTCTTCTAATTTTACTCTTTTCATAATTCAGCTCCTTATTTAAAAATAAATCCAATTCCTCTCACTGTCTGGATAAATTTTCTTTCATAAGGTTTATCGACTTTATCCCTTAAATATTTGATATAAAGGTCTAAAATATTGTCATTTCCTATGTAGTCAAATCCCCAGACTTCTTCCAGTATTTTATCTCTTGATAAAACAATTCCTTTATTCAGCACAAGAAAGTCCAATAATTCAAATTCTCTTTTGGAGAGAGATATCAAAGTTTCTCCTCTGAATACTTCATAAGTAGAATAATTGATTTTTAAATCTTCAAATTCAAAAACACCTTTATGGTCTACCGTTTTCTTAGTTCTTCTTAAAAGAGCTTTTATTCTTGCAAGAAGTTCCTCATTTGAAAACGGCTTAGTCATATAATCATCTGCACCGTAGTCAAATCCTACTATTTTATCACTTATCTCATCTTTAGCCGTGAGCATGATAATAGGTACCTGTGAACCTTCTCTTATTCTTTTGCAGACTTCCATTCCACTCATTTTAGGAAGCATAACGTCAAGCAGTATCAAATCATATGAACCGTATTTTGCCATATTAAGACCTTCTTTTCCATCATATGCAAAAAATACGTCAAATCCTTCAAATTTTAATTCTATTTCCAGTAGTCTGGAAATCTTCGGATCATCTTCAATTACTAATATTTTTTCTCTCATTAATATCACCACTTCATTTTTTTATTTTGTTATATTATACACTAATTTATGAAAAAATAGTAGAGTATAATACTCTACCATTTAAAATCGTGTATTTACCTCTTCATTAAAGAGTATATGTTATCTTGCTTTGATTTATTTTTAGATTAACTTTGAAAAAACTTAAGCGTTTTATTAAAATAAAGTTTAAAGGGTATTTTCCCCTGTCTCCATATCAGTATCAGACTGACCTTCAGGTAATCTCACTCTTATAAGGTCCATTGGCTCCATTTCGACATCAGTTTCGATTATCGCAACCGTATTTGGGTGAGCAACTTCTATGATTTCGTTATTTTTAGTATTTAAAAAGTTTTTAATTTTAAATTTCACAGGATCCTGATGAGGTCTTACAAGCTCGAGTTCACTGCTTGCATAAACACGGTTTCTTATTTCCCAGACATATTTATTATTATCAAGTTTTTCTGCTACTTTAGCCACTAATTGATAAGTTTGGCTGTAAGATGACCCCGTATGATAATTCTGGTCTTCTTCAGTAGTAACTCCGAGATAAAAACCTTTGGAATAAAGTCTATGACTTATTGTCTGTAACTCCTCAAGCCATTTAGGATCATATTTATAGTTTCCCGAATAATAGGAATCCAGAGCCTGTCTATACTGCTTTACTACTGTTGAATTATAATAGATACTTTTCATTCTTCCTTCGATTTTTAAAGAGTCTACTCCTGTTTCAAGAACTTTATCTATAAATTCTATCGTGCATAGATCTTTCGCATTAAATATAAAAGTGCTTCCATGCTCTTCTACAATATCATGAGCTCCTTTTTCCTCATGCCCTTCCGCAATTACTTTATAACTCCATCTGCAATCCTGAGCACATATTCCCCTGTTTGCATCACGGGAAGTAAAATAGTTACTTAAAAGACATCTCCCCGAAATAGCCATACACATCGCTCCGTGTATAAATACTTCGACTTCCACATCAGGAACTTTTTCCTTGATTGTCCTTATTTCGTTTAAAGACATTTCTCTCGCAAGGATTACTCTTTTTGCTCCCATATCTCTCCATGTCTTTACACTCATCCAGTTCGTATTATTAGCCTGCGTACTTACATGTATAGGCAAATTGGGTGCATGCTCCCTTACGAGCTGAAACACTCCCAAATCTGCGACTATAACCGCATCCGCCCCATATTCGTCAAGTAACCTTATAAATCTTGGCATATATTCTATTTCCGAATTATGTGCAAATATATTCAGTGTTACGAATATTCTTTTTCCTAAACTGTGAACATAATCTATCGCTTTCTTTAATTCACTGTTTTTAAAGTTTGAGGACATTCCCCTCAAATTGAAAGCACTGCCTCCTACAAAACAGGCATCTGCTCCGAAATGAAAAGCTGTTTTAAGTTTTTCCATGTTTCCTGCCGGTGCAAGTAACTCAACTTTTCTTTTTTGCTGCATTTTCCCTCCTTGAATTTTATATTAATTTAATTATTTATACAATTTTTTGTATACAGATTTAAAATATATTTTTACTCAGGATACAGATTTACCTGAGCATCGCTTATTATGTTGACAAACTGCTGATAACTCGGTCTGAAACCTAATTTTATCGTTCCCGTAGGCCCACTTCTATGTTTTCCTATAATTACTTCGACTTCCTCAATTTCAGGCATTGACGATATAGGATTGGCTGACGGCTGATCAGTATAATTTTGCGGCATATTCGGATCATTAAAATTTGAGCCTCCCTGTGCTATTTTTGAAGCATAGTAGGCTTCCCTGTATAAAAACATTACCATATCGGCATCCTGTTCTATCGCTCCCGACTCTCTCAAATCCGATAATATCGGTCTTTTGTCAGTTCTGGATTCGACACTTCTCGATAACTGGGATAATGTAACAACAGGTATATTCAGCTCTTTGGCAATTATTTTAAGCGACCTTGAAATTTCCGAAATTTCCTGTTCCCTGCTTTTTTTTGATCCCTCCGAAGGAGTTATGAGCTGGAGATAGTCAATAAGCAAAAAATCAAGTTTTCCTTCCGCTTTCAATCTCCTTGCCACCGCTTTTATTTCCAGTATATTTACACTCGAAGAATCCGAAATATACAGAGGCAACTCCGATAATCTTCCCATACTGTTTCCCAAAAGAGTGTAATCAGCATCTGCAAGAGTTCCGTCTTTTATGGATTTTAGCTTTATCTTGGAATCTATGGAGAGAAGTCTTTCAAAAAGCTGCTCATTTCCCATTTCCAAACTGAATATAAGTACGTGTTTTCCTTTTCTCGCCACATTCAACGCAAGATTTAATGCAAATGCCGTTTTTCCCATGGCAGGTCTGGCTGCGAGTATTATCAAATCTGACCCGTGAAATCCACTTGTCAATGTATCATAATCGGTAAAACCTGAGCTTAATCCTCTCAAACCGCCTTTATATTTAGACATTTCATCAAGACTTGATATTTTAAGTCCTGCCAGTTCTTTTAACGAAACTACGTCTTTTCTTTGTTTGGATTCGGCTATTTTAAATATCATACTTTCAGCTTTATCAAGCATTTTTTCAACTTCATCATAACCGCGATAAGCCATTCTCGTAATTTTTTCCCCTGTTTCTATAAGCTGTCTCTGAACAGAACGCTCTTTAATAATCTGGGCATAATTGACAGCATTGGCAGCAGTCGGCACAACATCCGTCAAATCGTAAAGTATGTCTTCTCCGCCTATTTCATCAAGTAAATTCTGATATTCAAGAGAATTTTTAATTACAAGTACATCTACAATCTTTCCTGTATTGTAGATATTCAACATTTCACTGAATATTATTCTGTAATTATTTTTATAAAAATCCGACGAAGTTATTATTTCTACAATATCTCCTATGACATCCGGTTTTATAAAAATTGAACCTAACAAAGCTTCTTCGGCTTCAATACTGTAAGGTATTTTCAAATCATTTTCATTTTTATTTTCATCGAATAATGCCATGATTATTATTCCTGTCCTTCCAATTTCACTTTAATTACGGCTTTCACTTCAGGATGTAATTTTATTTCTATATTGTGTTCTCCCAATTCTTTCATTCTGGCATCTGTGGAAACTTTCTTTTTATCCACTTCAAGGTTTAACTGTTCTTTTATAGCGTCAGCTATTTCTTTTCCTCCTACTGAACCGAATACTTTTCCGTTATTTCCTGCTTTTACTTTTAATACTATTTCTTTTGAAACCAGTAGTTCTTTTAGTTCATTTGCTTTTTTGACGTCATTATCGTGGTCTTTTTTTATTTTTTCATTTTTACTTTTCAGTTTATTTATATTTTCAGGAGTTGCAGGTATCCCTTTTTTCTGAGCAAACAAAAAATTATTTGCATATCCGTCCTTTACTTCTACAATTTCATCTTTTTTCCCCACACCTTTTATATTTTCTGTTAAGATTACTTTTACTTTCATTTTTCCTCCTGTTTTTATTATATTTACTATCTACTATTATTTATATATCATTCTTATTTATAATATCTACATATCTGTAAAATAAATTCCAGTATATATTTCACAGCAAAATTCATTCTTAGTTTATAATATCTACATATCTGTAAAATCTATGTACTTATTAAAATCTATAATCTATATATCTATAAAATTTATTATGAACACACATATTATAAACACGCATAATTTTTATTTGTTTTTTATTTACCCTTTATTTACTGTCGATTATTGTTCCTCCAAAAAAGTCAATCACCTTATTTACAAACTCATCGTTGGAACCGCTCTTTTCTTCTCCCAGCACAGTGCTGATAGAAACAGCCGAATTACATAACTTATTTATAATTCTCTCTATTTTCAGCTTATTTTCATTTTCCATTATTCTATCACTGTGAAACTTATGCCCTTCGGGAAATCTTATAATCAGAATTCCATTTTCCAATTTTTCAGGATAAGTATCCGCCATTAAAGCTTCTATCATAACACTTTCTTTTTTTATAGCCTTTTTTATTTCATCCCACTTACTTTCAAATAACGGAATATCATAATTTTCCTGACTTTTACTATTTTCACTTGCATTGCTTATATCATCATTTATATCACTGTTATTTTCCATTACTTTTTCGCTTGTATTTTTATTGCTTTCAATGTGCTGCTCTTCAAAATTCGCTTCTTTTGCAGTTTCCGACTTTCTATCTGTTTCTGATTTTTCATTCATCTCTAAAATAATATTATTTTCCGAAACGTTTTTTTCTTTTATCTTAGTTGAAATATTTTCTTCTGAAGCAGTTTTCTTTTTTGTCTGACTTGAAACACTTTTTTCTGTAATATTTTTCTCTTTTGTTCGTGGAGCCGTTTCCATTTTCCATTCAGACACGGTATCCTGTTTTATTTTATCCCTATAAAGCTCATGAACAAGGACATATCCAAGTAGTCTTTTATCCTCTTCATATTTAAACTCATTCAATATAAAGAAAATGGAGCTTATAGTATTAAGGATAAAATTAACGGATATTTCCTTATTTTTTTTAAACTGCTCTTTCAGATAGTAAGCAAAATCCTTTAAAAAGGTTTCAATTACAAGACCCTCTTCCCATATTTTATCTATAAATTCCAGCAACTGCTCTTTATTTCCTCCCAGAATTAATTCAAAAAATTCGTTCAGTACAATATCGGGTACTACTCCCAATGCTTTCTGGGTTTTGGAAATATCAATGTCTTCCCCGTTGAAATTTGAGACGACTTGTTCAAATATCGAAAAACTGTCCCTTGCACTCCCTTCAGATTTTCTGTATATCAAATTTAGACTTTCCTTATCTATTGTTATATTTTCTTTTTCGGCGACTTCTTTTAAAAGAGCAGTTATATCTTTCGCTTCAATAGGCTGAAAATCATATCTCTGGCAACGGGAAATCACTGTATCGGGTATTTTGTCTATTTCAGTAGTCGCCAGTATAAATATTACATGGGACGGAGGCTCTTCCAGCGTCTTTAGCAAAGCATTAAATGCCTCTTTGGTAAGCATATGCACTTCATCTATTATATATACTTTTTTTCTTCCTTTTACAGGCTGATAATTTATTTTTTCCTTCAGTTCCCTAATTTCATCAATCCCACGATTAGAAGCCGCATCAATTTCAATCATATCCATAGAAATCCCTTGAGAAATTTCACGGCAGTTTTCACATTTTCCGCAGGGATTATCTGTCACATCCTTACTGCTCAGACAGTTTACGCCTTTTGCAATAAGTCTTGCAATAGTTGTTTTACCAACTCCACGTGGCCCTGTGAACAAGTACGCATGCGACAGCTTATTTTCCCTCAAGGAGTTTTTTATCGCCCGCAGCACAAATTCCTGTCCAGCAATTTCATCAAAATTCTGAGGCCGATATTTTCTATATAAAGTAATATTCAATGTTCTCACCCTTTTTCATTACTGTTTGATATTATAACATTTTTACTATGATTTGTGAACTACTGAAAATGCAACAGCAAAATAAAAATAAAATATTTGACTAATAAAAAAATATATGATTAAATCTTGTATAGTAAAATCGCTTTAACA
>ERZ773008.3065-NODE-3065-length-10481-cov-8.726261_pt1 | contig 10481 bp, 8 predicted proteins | sample MGYA00580664_ERZ773008 | MGnify/ENA primary metagenome ERZ773008 (study PRJEB29015, sample SAMEA2738016) | human oral metagenome | biome: human oral; feature: human-associated habitat; material: dental | place: China | collected 2048 ... | reverse complement strand
TTCGCGCGCGGCCCCGCGGGCCAGCAGCTCGGCCGGGCTGCGGGAGCCGTAACGGGCCGGGTCCGCCAGTACGACGCCGGTGAGCAGCTCGGGGCGGCGCGCCGCGACCACCATGGCGGTGGCCGCACCCATGGAGTGGCCGATGACGACGGGCGGGTCGGTTGCGGGCAGCCCCAGGGCGCGCCGACCGCGGTCCTGGACGAGGAGATCCTCCAGGACCGCGACGGCGTCGTCGACGAGGACCTCACCGGCGCGCTCCAGCTCCTGCGGCGCCCAGCGCGGTGACAGACCGTGGCCACGGGCGTCGACGGCGACCACCCGGTAGCCCAGGGCGGTCCAGTGGTCGATGGCGTCTGTCTGGGAGAGCGCCGACGCCGTGATCCCGTGGAGGAGCACCAGGGTGGGGGCGTCGACGGGCCCGGCGGTGATGCGGGCGAGAGGATGACTCATGCCCTCATCCTGCCCCTCCGTCCGGTCCTACGTCCTGTGGTCGCGCGTGCCCGCGGCCGTCGCAACCGGCGGGAGCCGCGACGCCATCGGATCACATCGGATCAGGAATGGCCTCCGCGCCCGCACAGCTCGATGAGAAGAACGCCCGAGACGACCAGACCTATGCCGGTGATCACGGCGAACGACATTCTCTCCGAGAACACCAACCAGCCGACGACCGCCGTGGCGGCCACCCCCAGACCCGCCCACACGGCGTATGACTCCGCCAGCGGCGCACCGTGACGCAACGCGGCGAAGAAGAGGGCGAACGACGCCCCGTACCCGCAGACGGCGATCACCCACCAGATCCACGCCGCCGCGGCGGCCGTCGCAGCGCGCAGTGAGCTCGTCGCCAGCACCTCGGCGCCGATGGCGGTCAGCAAGAACCAGATGTGCATGCAGATGACTATACCGGACGTCCGGTATCACAATGTCGTCCATCCCGTCGAACGCTCCGCGTTCGTCGCGCAGGCCCTTGCCCGGCCCCGCAGTACCTGTAGGCTGAGATTGGAAAGCACGTCGCAAGGGGAAGCAGGAGGAGGGCGATTCGGTGCCGGAGTCTCAGCAGACCCTCACTCGTGACAGGATCCTCGACGCGGCGCAGAGAGTCCTGGTCCGCGATGGAGGGGATCGCCTGACGATCGCGTCCGTGGCCGAGGAGGCGCGTATCAGTAAGGGCGGCCTCTTCTACCACTTCGCGTCGAAGCAGGAACTCGTCGAGGGGCTGATCGAGAGGTACACCCAGGAGTTCGATCGTCTCCTCGAGGCGGCGGACGGCTCTCCGGGCTCGGCCGTCGAGGCCTACATCCAGTCGGCGAGCAGGTCCGACGGCCCGGCGTCCCGAGGGGTGATAGCGATGCTCGCCGCCGTCATCGTCAACTCGGAGGCGCTGGGGCTCCTGCGCCGGAAGTACGACGGCTGGAACGAGCGCCTGCACTCCGACGGAATTCCGCCTCACGTCGTCTCCACTGTGCGCTACGCCGTGGACGGGCTCTGGTTGGCCGACACGTTGCAACTCGCCGCCCCCAGCCAGAACTCCCGTGCCAAGACCATCGAGCTCCTCAAGGAGATGGTCAGGCCCTACCGGAAGGGCTGAACGGACCGACTGGTCCGGCGGGGCCGGTCGGGTCGAGCGGCGTCGGAGCAGACCGGAGCAGACCGGAGCAGACCGGATCCATGTCCGGTCGACTACCGGTGAGGATCCTCGCGGAGGAGTGTCCCGCACACAACGCACGGAACGATCATCAGCATGATATTCGGCGCCCACCACCCGAGGTTGATGTCCCCGTAGAGCGCCCAGAAGGACACGGCCATGAGTCCCGCGCAGAAAGTGAGGGTCAGCCCGATTATCAGGATCTCCCTCCCGAACGGCCGCCCCCTGCCGACGAGGTGCGTCCCCCAGCAACCGAGCGTCGCGGCTAGGGAGTCCAGGGGGAGGAAGGACCAGTTCCAGGCCTGGATGGTGGCGTCCTCGTAGTCCTTGAAAGCTTTGTCGAGCGGAATGAGATGCATCGCGGTCGCCGCCCAGTAGGCCATCAAGCAGACATCCACGACCACGAGCACGACCCTGGCGTGACGCATCATCCCTCCCGATTCGTGCGATGATCCTCGCGCAGGACCTCATTCCCGAAAGGCCCGGCGGGCCTTCCCTGGTGCGGCGACCGAAGCCGACGAGGACCTCCCGAGGCGCGTTCGACGACAACTATACCGGTCGTCCGGTTTACTTGTGAATGTGGGTCGGCCCACAGGTCTATGCTGACGACATGAGCGAGCGGAGCACGCACCGGATGAACGTGGAATCCTTCAACCTCGACCACACGCGGGTCGTCGCGCCCTTCGTGCGCATCGCCGACCGCAAACGCCTGCCGGGCGGCGACGAGCTGGTCAAGTACGACGTGCGCTTCTGCCAGCCCAACCGTGATCACCTGGAGATGAAAGCGGTCCACTCCATCGAGCACCTGACGGCCGAGCTCATGAGGAATCACACGGACCGGCTCATCGACTGGGGTCCGATGGGCTGCCAGACCGGCTTCTACGCCCTGACCCTGGGTCTGGAGCCGGCCGAGTTCCTGCCGTTGCTGGAGGCGACCTTCCGCGACATCCTGACGGCCACCGAGGTGCCCGCCGCCAACGAGGTGCAGTGCGGCTGGGGCGCCAACCACTCTTTGGAGGCCGCACAGGCGGCCGTGCGGGACTTCCTCGCGGCGCGCGATGAGTGGTCCGTCGTCGAGATCGACATGCCGAGCCGAGATTGACGGCGGCGACGTCGATCTCGTGCCGAAATGTTGATCTCGACGACGGGGCGCCGGGGCGGGAGCGATGCGCGCCTGCTCAGGCGCCCTGCGGCTCGGCGAGCTCGCGCCGCAGCGCTTCGACCGATGTGCTCCGTCGACGTCGTACCGCCAGGGTCATGGCCAGGGCCGAGGCCGCGGCCCACGCCAGGAGGACCGCCGTGGCGGCACTCACGCCCTCGCCGACCGTACCCAGCATGAGGCCCGACAGCGCCGAATGGAGCACGCCGACAGGTGCCACCAGAAGCGCACCGCTCGCCCGCGCCGCACTTCCGCCCAGAATCAGCACGCCCTGAGCGACGAGGGCCAGGAGGGAGACCGCCGCCCCTCCGCGCGGCCCGAAGACCGCCATGAGGGCCGCGTGCAGCACTGTCATCGCGACCGCGCCGACGGCGGTCAGCAGCACGGCTGGTCCGACGGACCCCGTACGGGCCCCGGCCAGAACGACGACGCCGATCAGCACGGGCGCCTGAACCAGGGCCAGACCGACGGCCGGCTTCAGCGAAGCGCCGGCAAGACGAGCCGGACTCATCGGGGCCTCGACCCGGCGCCGGGTCATCAGCCCCAGCCCGGAGACGACGACGAGCGCTCCGATCCACGAAGCGATGGCGATGGCGGCGGGGGCCGCCGAGGTCTCCGGTCGGGCGGAACCCGCCGCGCTCGTATCGACGCTGACCGGCTGAGCCAGCGCGGCGGCCAGGTCGGCGGCCTGCTGATCGGTGTAGGAGGGGACGGAATCCTCAGCGGTGCTCAGTCCGGTGGACAGGTCGTCGGCTCCGGTGGACAGGGTGCTCGCCCCGTCAGACAGCTGGGTGGCGCCGGAGGACAGGCTGCTCACGCCGTCGGACAAAGTGGTGGCTCCATCGGCCGCCGAGGTGGTGCCGGCGGCGAGCGAGGACGCGCCCGTCTCGAGTCGGGACAGGCCCTGGGAGAGGGTGTCGGCGCCGCCGGACAGTCGGGTGGCCCCGGTGGACAGACTGCTCGCGCCCGACGACAACTGCGACGTGCCGTCCGCGAGCGTGCTGGCGCCGTTGGACAGACTGTTCGCTCCGGTGGACAGCCGCGAGGTCCCGCCCGACAGGCTGCTCGCGCCCGACGACAGGGTGGAGGCGCTCGACGACAGGGTGCTGGCCCCGCCCGACAGGGTGCTGGCCCCGCTGGACAGATTCGAGGCGCCGGCCGTCAGGTTGGAGCCCTGGCTGACGAGGGTGTTGAGGACTCCGGCCAGGGTTGCGCTGGAGGGGTCGGTCGGGTCGTAGACGTCGGTGGAGCCGCCCAGACCGGTGCTGACGGCGGAGGCGGCGTCGGACAGGGTCTCCGACTGGTCGGACAGCGCTCCCAGGGCGCCGACCACGGTCGTCGGGTCGGTGGACGAGGGGTCGGTGCCGATCGCCTTCGATAGCCCGGACGCGCCAGTGGCGACCTCGGAAGCGCCCGAGGTGAGCCCGGCGCGCGGGGAACCTGGGGCTGTCGAACTCAGGGTGTTGAGAACACCGAGCATGGTGGCCCGCGACCCGTCGGTGTTGGCACCCGTGGCGGGGTCGTAGACGTCGGTGCTCCGGCCCATGCCGGCCGTGCTCGCCGCCAGGTACTGGCAGGTGGCGTCCTGCTCGCCGTGGTCGGAGACGCACTGCCGGTAGGCGGTCTCCAGCCCCGTGCCGGCCTGATTCGCCTGAGAGGCCAGGGTGTCGACGCCGGAGGTGTAGGAGTCGATGCCGCCCTCCAGCCGGTTCGCCCCGTCGGCGAGCGAGGACGCGCCCGTCACCAGGTTCGTGCCCGTGGCCGGATCCGTCGCGGTCAGCCTCTGGTGCAGCTGGTCGACGCCGGAGGTGTAGGAGTCCACGCCGCCCGCCAGCTGGGCCGCGCCGTCGACCAGGGAGGCGGCGGCGCCGTTCTGGGGGACGGTCAGGGCATCGCGGGCCCCGGTGACGCCGGTGACGTAGGAGTCCACGCCGGTGGAGAGGTTCGAAGTGCCGGTGGCCAGGGTGCTCGCACCGGAGTCCACCGTGGCCGCGCCGTCGGCCAGCGTCGAAGCTCCGGACGACAGACTCGACGCACCCGAATCCACCGAATCCGCACCATCGGCCAACGTCGAAGCCCCCGACGACAAACTCGACGCACCGTCGGACAGGTCCGCGGCCCCCGAGGAGGCCGAGGAGGTCCCGTCGGTCAGCTCGTCGGCGCCCGACTCCAGCCGGTTCAGCCCGTCCGCCAGCGTCGTGGCGCCCTGGGAGGCCTGGTCGGCGCCGGTGCTCAGGTCGTCGGCGCCCGACTCCAGGGAGTCCGCACCGGTGGACAGTCGATCGGCACCGCCGGCCGCCCGGCCGAGCTGATCCTTCATGTCGCTCAGCGACGTCAGCGACGCGTTGAGGTAGGCGACGGAGACGGTCGTGCCCAGGGAGGCGGCGGCCGCGGAGACGATCTCCTGGCTGGCGGCACCGACCTCGGGGGAGGCGGTGCCGTTGGTCTGGACGTCGACGGTGGCGTCGCTCGGGGTGCCGCCGAGGGTGTCGACGACGGCCTGGCTGAAGCCCTCAGGGATGGTGATGACAACGTCGTACGTACCATCGGACAGACCCTGAGCGGCGGCGTCGGCCGTCACGACCGAGTAGTCCAGGGTGTCGGTGGTGGCGCCGGTGGAGGAGGAGGCGGTCAGAGCCGCGTCGGGGTCGGTCAAGCGGCCGAGCAGCAGTCGGCCGGCGGGCATGGTGGTGCCGTCGGAGGTGGTGGCGGGCGAGTCGAGATTGACGACGGCCGCGGGGATGGAGGCCGCCTTCGCCTTGGGCGCGGTCGCGGCGGAGACGACCATGAAGCCGGCGAGCGCCGGGACGAGAATGACGAGGATGGCCAGAATAATGGAGCGTCGTGTCATGAGGAGACCTCGGTTCCTTCGATTCCTTCCGGGGTGGGCCGGGTCCGGCGCGCGCGCCGGACCGTGTTCGGGGCGTTCGGGGCATCCGGGCCGCCCGGAGTGTCGGGGCTGTACGGGCCGTCGAGGCCAGCGATGCCCGGGTCGCCGGGGCTCTCGCCCTCGGACGGCGATCGGTCGACCCGCGCCGGGGCCACGGCGCGGCGCTCGGGGGCCCGGCGGGTGTGCGCCGATCCGTCGGAGGCGATGTCGACGATCGAAGCGGGATCGACGTCGACGGGTGCGACCGAGGGCATGTCGGCGCCGCCGGTGACGACGACGGCGACGCCGTCGGCAGCGAGCTCGGCCACGCGCTGCCAGCGCCTGCCGCCGGGATCGTCGACGACGACGATGCGCACGTGCGGGGCGACATCGTCGTCGTAGGCGTGCACGGAGGTGGTGACGGTCTGGATGAAAGCGGTGCCGTCGGGCAGCACGTGGCCGTCGACGACAAGGACGCCGCTCGTCGGCTGGAGGCGCCCGCCGATGGCGGCGGCCAGCGCCCGGCGGGCCAGCGGGGTGGCGGCGCGCACGAGGCCGACCTCACCGGGAGCTACCGTCAGGTCCAGGTCGCGTACGGCTGCGCCGACGGCGTCGGCGAGGGTGACCGCCCGGGCGCGCAGGACGACATCACCGTGGGCGGCCGTCCACCTCTCATGCTCGAGGGTGCGCTCGAGCCCCTCGCCCTCGACGTCGATGACCGGAAGCTGGCGCTCCAGCCACCGGGGCAGCCACCAGGCCCTGGGCCCCAGGGCGGCCATGACCGCGGGGATGAGAGTCATGCGCACGATGAAGGCATCCGCGGCGATGCCCGCGGTCAGGGCGACAGCGATGGGTTTGACGTAGACGTTGTGACTGGGGACGAAAGCGGCGAAAACGCCGGTCATGATGAGAGCGGCGGCGCCGACGACGACCGCGGAGCCGGTGAAGCCCGACTCGACGGCGCGTCGGGCGTCATCAGGACGGCCCTGGCCGCGGATCCACTCCTCACGCATGCGCGAGACGAGGAACACCTCGTAGTCCATGGCCAGGCCGAAGAGCACGCCCATGACGATGACGGGCATGAAGGAGATGACCGCGCCGGTCCTGGACACGCCGAGGGCGTCGGCCATCCAGCCCCACCCCCATACCGCTCCGGCGGCGCCCATGCCCGCGGACAGGGAGAGCACGTAGCCGAGCGTAGCCGTCAGCGGCACCGCCACCGAGCGGAAGACGATCATGAGCAGGACGACGGACAACCCGACCACGACGATCCCGAACGGCAGCAGCGCCGCGTTCAGAGAGGTCGACACGTCGATGGCGACGGCGGTCTGCCCGGTGACCATGACATCGGTGATGCCGTACCGATCCTCGTAATCGGTGGCGCGGGAGCGGATGGCGCGCACCAGGTCCATGGTCTGCTCGTCGGCCTGCCCGGCGTCGGGGCGGATCTGGACGAGTCCCAGCGAGCCGTCCTCATTGGGGGTGGCCAGGGCGATGGAGGCGACACCGGGCAGAGAGCTGAGGTCGTCGGCAAGGTCGTCGACGACGCCGACGGGATCGGTGGTGGTGACGATGTCGGCGATGACAATGATGGGCGAGTTGTAGCCGGGGCCGTAGACCCGGGCGATGGCGTCGTAGGTCTCGCGCTGCTCGGTGCCCTTGTTGGCGAAGCCGTCGTCGGTCAGAGCCAGGTGCAGACTCCTGGCGGGGACGGCCGCCGTCCCCAGGATCACGACGACGACGGCGATGGTGGCCCACGGACGGCGGGTCACCAGGCCCACCCAGCGCCGGGAGGCGGGGGAGCGGGCGGCGGTCCGGCCGCGCCCGGCACGGCGGCCACCGCGCCGGGCCCCGATGTCGCGACGGTCGGCGCTGCGGCCGCCGGTCCCGACGCGTCGACGACTCGGACGCATCCGAGTGCCGGCCACGCCGATGAGGGCGGGCACGACGCTCAGGGCGACCGCGACGGCAACCGCCACCACGGCGGCGCTGGCCACGCCCATGACGGTCAGGAAGGGGATGCGGGCCACGGACAAGCCGCACAGGGCGAGGATGACGGTGGTGCCCGCGAAGACGACAGCGGACCCGGAGGTGGCTACAGCCCGTCCGGCGGCCTCATCGGGGGCCACGCCGTCGGCGAGGTACTCGCGGGCGCGGGAGATGATGAACAGGGCGTAGTCGATGCCGACGGCCAGGCCGATCATGACGGCCAGCACCGGGGTGGTGGAGTTGATGGAGGTCGCGCTGGCGGCCAGCAGGATGCCGAGCATGCCGACTCCGACGCCGATGAAGGCCGCCACCAGCGGGGCGCCGGCGGCCACGACCGAACCGAAGGTGGCCAGCAGGACGACGGCCGCGATCCCGACGCCGATGAGCTCGGTGGGGCCCAGCCCGATATCGGCGCTCTCGCCGATGGTACCGCCGAGCTGGATGGACAGATCGGGGTCGCCCGCCTCAGTGGCGGCGACGAGCTCGTCGAGAGCCTCGGACAGAGTAGCGGCCTTGTCCGTCTGCCCGGAGGTCATGCTGCCCACGGAGATGTCGGCCTGGATCTGGATTAGAACGTGGGCGCCGTCGTCCGAGACGGTGGAAGCGGTGGCCGGGGTGCTGCCGGAGGCGTCCGAGCCGAAGGGCTGGGAGACCAGGGCGACGCCGTCGAGGTCGGAGGCGGCCTGGACGAAGCCGTCGACGGCGTCGCGGTGGTTCTCGATGTCACCGTCGTCGGCGGTGATGAGGACCTGTTCGGAGGTGCCGGCCGCTTGGGGGAGGCGCTGGGCGAGGATGTCCAGACCCGTCATGGACTCGGTGCCGGAGATGGTGAAGGTGTTGTTGAGCTTGCCGCCGGTCAGCACGACGGCACCACCGAGCATGAGGATGATGAGGAGCCAGGCAGCCAGCACCCGGACGGCGTGTTCGGCGCACCAGCGGCCGAACCTGTACAGGAGTGCGGACACCCGGGATCCTTTCACATGTCGCGACGACGAGGCGGAAACAAGTTCAGTACAGGAACGTACTCGATACACTTCTGTATGAAAAATTCAGATGGTGTGAGCCCACTTACCACCGCTGCCCGGTACCATCGGTTCTAGCACTCGCCGTGCCGCCCTGACCGTCCTGATCGTCGACCCGAGACACCTGGAGCCCGCCATGCCGCCTACCGCGCGCCGCGCCACTCGCGAGTCCCGCAGCGGGCGCGGTCTGCGCAAGAGGGAGAACACCCGGGCTCGCCTGCGGGAGGCCGCGGCCGAGGTGATCATGGCCAAGGGAATGGAGGGCGCCCGCATCGACGACGTCGTCAGGCGAGCCGGTTTTACCCGGGGCGCCTTCTACTCCAACTACTCCTCGCTGGACGAGGTCCTCAACGAGGCGATCGTCGAGCGCCTGGCGGCGATGGTTGAACGGATCGAAGCCGCCGCCGACGCCATTGAAGGGGAGCCCACGATCGACTCGCTCATGGAGATGCTGGACTCGCTGCGCTCTGAGGCCCGCGTCATGTACATCATCTGCACTGAGCACATGCTCCATCGGATGCGCCATCCCGATTCGCCGCAGGTTCCCGCGGCCGGCCGTCGGGTCCTGGACACGGCCATCGCAGGCTGCGTCGAGTCCCTGCTGGCGCGGATGGGCAGGCGGCCGGTGGTAGCCGCGCAGGGCATCGGCGACGCCGTGTGCTTGTTCTTCCTCGACTCTCTGGCCGAGGAGGCGACGGGGATGACGATCGCGGGCCACGACGCCGACGACCCACGGGCCTACCTGCGGCACATCATCGGGGCGATCATCATGGCGCTGTCCGCTCCCGTGACCGAGGGCGGCGCCGAGGCGAGCTGATGGCGCGGGAATGGCGCGGGTCGGCGGGGTGCGGGCGGGGACCGGCGGGGCGCACCCGACCGCTGCGGGCGGCACCCGCATAGGCTCAGGGCCATGAGCACGACTCCCGCATCTTCCCATCCCCGCCCGGTCGCCGCCGTCGTCGCCGTCGCCATGCCCGAGGAGGCCCGGCCGTTTTTGAAGGCTCTGCCCCGCTCCGACGCCGCCGAGCCCGTGGCACTGCACGGTGATGCCGAGGCGATCGCGCTCGTTGCGCCCAGTCCAGCCGGCAGCACAGTGCAGGGCGTCGGTCCGCGCGAGCTGCTCCTCGTGCGCAGCGGCATCGGACTGGTGGCGGCCGCCAGCGCCCTGGCCACCGCACTCACCCGGGTAACGCCCGACGTCGTCGTCTCGGCGGGCACGACGGGCGGGCTCGGGCTCGACGTCGAGGTCGGGGACGTGTGCGCCTCGACGGCCCTGGCCTTCACCGATGCCGACGCTACCGCCTTCGGCTACGCCTACGGGCAGACGCCGGGCCAGCCGGCCGTCTTCGAGGCGGACGCGGCACTGCTGACGCGGGTGGAGGAGGTCGGGCCCGCCGCGCTGGCGGGGGCGACGCCGTCGTCGGGTTCGGCGCGCATTCGCGTTGGCCGGATGCTGGCGGGGAATTCGTTCGTCACGGCGGCGACGGCGGGCCGAGTGCGCAAGCTGTTCCCGCGGGCGGTGAGCACGGACATGGAGTCGACGGCGTTGGCGCAGGTGGCCGCGGGGGCCGGGGTCCCGTTCGTCTCGATCCGCGGCGTCTCCGACCTGTGCGGACCGCGGGCCGGGCAGGACTTCCACATCGGCGTCGACGAAGCCGCCGCTCGCAGCGCCGCCGTCGTCCTGGCGGTCCTGGGCGGAACGCGCTGACGCGGCGACCCCTCACTTATCCTCTTCGTCGTGTTTTAGGTGGTCAGGGCCCAGGGGATGGCTTCGTCGAGGTACCAGGTCCAGAAGGCGCG
>ERZ773008.3060-NODE-3060-length-10494-cov-3.603410_pt1 | contig 10494 bp, 9 predicted proteins | sample MGYA00580664_ERZ773008 | MGnify/ENA primary metagenome ERZ773008 (study PRJEB29015, sample SAMEA2738016) | human oral metagenome | biome: human oral; feature: human-associated habitat; material: dental | place: China | collected 2048 ... | reverse complement strand
AAATAATACACTGTGTACCGATTTCAACGCCATCGCCGATATAGGCGTGGGGATAAATTTGGCTTCCGTCACCCACAACGGCCCCATCGCCAATGAAGGCAAATGCTCCGATATAGACATCTTTTCCAACTTTGGCCTTAGGAGAAATAAATGCAAGGGAATCAATACCGATTCTTTTTGTTTTGGAAGCTTCATACATCTGTAAAAGGCGAGCCACGCAATCGCGGGCATCTTTCACACGGATAAGCGTGGTCTTTACAGGCTTGTCAATTTCCACATCTTCGCTGACGAGGACGATAGATGCAGCTGTTTCATAAATAAAATGGGTATATTTGGGGGTGGCGAGAAACGAAATGGCACCGGGAGCTCCTTCCTCGATTTTAGCGAAAGTACTCACGGTGGCGTTTTCGTCGCCTTCAATTCGGCCTTCTACAAAGGCAGCGATTTGCTTAGCGGTAAATTCCATTTTTATCAATCAGCTTGAATTATTTTTGCAAATATAACAAAAAATATTCAGAAACGCTGATGACAGAGATAATATTTGCGAATTTTTTTAGAAGGAATGGCTATATTAAGGAGGTCAGATGCGTCAGCTATATCTTTCATCGAACCATCTTTGTAAACTATTGTGATGCGGTCTTCATCAGCCTCATACATGTCTTTGGCGATGGTATTGTAACTCATGAGGTATTCCACTTCGTCTTCTGAAACATGTAAATTGTCTATCAGCCCTTGACGGATATGGTCGAGGTATTCTGCCTCAAATGGTGTCTCTTGCACTTCTATTTTGAAAAGTCCTTCTACAAAAAGAGTACCTCCATTCCAACCTCTAGCTTGTGTAGGAAAAATAACAGTAGCTTTGCCATTGTTAGGAATTCCATCTGCCAACACATATTTATAACTCTTTCCATAATCGTCTGAAAAGAGAATGCGTACCTTACTATCTTCACCAAAGATATTTTTATCAACTTGCCAATTGATAGTTACTTCTTTACCTCGTTTAAAATATCTACTACTTTTGCTTATGGTGGTTATCCTAAAAGGCGTACCTCCTACTATATTTACTTTGGTTTCATAGACATCATAGAGCGCTACGTGCGGTTTTCCGTCTTTGTAAGCTCCTATTTTACCGTCGGATACGCCTAACCAAAAAGTAAAAACGCCAGTTTCGTTTTCTCTTGTGAACTTATAAGGTACTTTTTCCCATTCGTTAGTGTTATTATTTTTTCTATAGGGTTGATAGAACTCTATATGATTGCTCTCGGTAGGGCGATTAGAAGGGAAACGCGCTTTGCCAAACTGATTAAAATCGGCTTGATGTGCCATATAGAGAAGTGGGTCGCCATCGGGGTCGGTTGCTTCTATATTGAATTGAAAGTAAGTATTTTTGGGGAGTTTGTATTCCTTTTTCAAAGTAGAACGCTGGATTACAGGGGCACGATTAGTAGAAACTTCACCGTAGGGGATATTGTCCTGTGGCAAGCCTACCAACTGTGTACGGGCTTTATCGCTATAATAGGCATCGTGCAAATTGGTACGGTTGCGGATGGTGTATATAGAGGGCAGTGAGAAATATGTGCCATAAGGGTCGTTGATATAGCTCATAATAGAGTTCCCTCTATCGGGTTCGGTATGAGAAGAAGCGGTTGCTCCTCCTATGGTAAAGGTGTGTGCGGAGCCTAATAAGTGTCCTAATTCGTGAAGGATGATATAAAACTCGTGATTGGCGATACAGCCTCCTTTTAGTTTCCCTGTAATTTCACCCAAATGTGCTAATCCGCGGTTGTCACGGTATATAGAAAAGACAATACCTGCATCGTAATTCTTTTCGCCTATAAGGTTATTGAAATCTGAAGTCGCTCTATTCAATGCCTCTCTCACCACAGGGTAATCGTATATTTCTTTGTCTTTAGTAGTGATGATAAGACGAGGGTCGTTCACCAAAGTAAATTGACAACCAATCTCTCTACCGCATACTTCATTGAGCCCTGCCTCTACTTTTGTCATAAATTCTTTTACCTTATTCATATCACTATAACAACGTTCTTTGTAGAAACTGTAATCAATGAGCATAGCCAAACGATAGGTTCTGAGTACATTGGTATTGTAAAGCACTTTTTTGTCGTCTGACGGAAGTGGCTCTTCGTGCAGTATAGCGCCACGTGTAGTCATTGCATTAGTAACTCCGAGTTGCATAGGTAGTCTTTGGGAAGTGGGCGTTGTAGCTTGAGAGCATTGTCCATCGGCGCAAGTACCACAAGTGAAGTGTTCTTTATCGGTAGTAACTTTGAGTATTCCGTTTTCAGTGTTGATGAAATAAGAATGACCATCGTGCCATACTTCACCTGATAGGGTAGTTTTATTCATTGAGAGCGTTCCTGCAAAATTGCCATTGTGATAGGCAACGAAAGTGCGGAAGCCTTCTTGGGCAAGGCTGTTGGGACGTGCTTGCCAGTTGAGCGATATAGATTTTCCTTTGATAGGAACATTCCATTGTATTGAGGCATTTGTACCGAAAAGGCGTATGACCTCTGTAGCTTTTTGTTGTGCGTTGGTTACTGCTGTTAGTAAGAAGCAGAGTAGTAAGAGTTTTGATATTTTCATTTGTTGTTAGTGTTTAGTGTTTAGGGGTTATAGCCCCCATTCCCCCGAAAGGGGACAAGCCGCAAAAGTGATTGTTTTAAGAGGCTTGGAGTATCTCGGAGGGGCTTAGAAAATCTCAGAGGGACTTAGCTAATTATCTTACATATAAGAAACCTTTTTGGGTTTGTTGTTGTCCATCTTTATAATAGGTAACAATATAAAAATAAGTACCCGCAAGATCTTTGCTCCTATTCATATTCTGTACATTAGGATAGCCTCTAAAGACTTCTCCGTTTTTGCCGTAATTACTATTCTCGTATACTTTGAGTCCCATTTCATCAAAGATGAACACTGAGATAGGATGGTTGTCATCTGCATTTTCTATCTTGAAATAGTTCTCGGGGTTAGAGATTGAGACGGCATTATAGATAATAATGGAAGCTGTGGGAGCGGAGGGAGCAGTGGGAGCAGTGGGAGCGGTGGGAGCTGTAGGAGCGGTGGGAGTAGTGGGAGTGATGGGAGTAGTGGGAGGTATAACAAAAAACTTTGGCAAAGTGTAGGGATGCAAAAGTGATTTTGAGACTTTTTGGACAGCGCCTATAGGGATGCAAATGGTGTTGAATAGAAAAAGTCCTTTTCTTTATGAGAAAGGGACTTTTCTTTTTATGAACATATAATTTTTTTGATTATTCGGATTTTTTCTTCAAACTCTCGGTTATTTGAGCTGAAGCGGTGAAAGAAGTAATCATATTGTTGAGCATTTCGGTACCTGCTTCGGGTGAGTTAGGCAACAAAATGAGGTTGCTCTTGGTTTGCTGACCGACAGCTTGGAGGGTGTCATAATGCTGTGTAACTACAATAAGAGCAGAGGCTTCTTGTGAGCTAACGCCTACTTTTTGGAGTACATCAACGCTTTCTACCAATCCGCGTGCTATTTCACGACGCTGGTCGGCGATACCTTGACCTTGGAGGCGTTTGCTTTCGGCTTCAGCTTTAGCTTTTTCAACAATGAGGATACGTTGCGCATCACCTTCGTATTGAGCAGCTACTTTTTCGCGTTCGGCGGCGTTGATGCGGTTCATCGCTGCTTTTACTTGGGCATCGGGGTCGATATCGGTAACCAAAGTTTTGATGATGTCGTAACCATAAGTTTCCATAGATTCTTGTACTTCGCGTTTAACGGCGATAGCGATATCATCTTTTTTCACGAACACATCGTCCAATTTCATTTTAGGTACTTCGGCGCGAACCACGTCGAACACATAGCTGGTAATCTGATCGTGAGGGTATTCGAGCTTATAGATGGCATCGTATACCTTTTCTTTGATAACGACGAATTGCACCGACACTTTGATTTTTACGAATACATCGTCTAAAGTTTTGGTTTCTACAATCACATCCAGCTGCTGGATTTTAAGGCTGATGCGTGCCGCTACTTTATCGATAATAGGTATTTTCATTTGTAAACCCGAATGGCGGATGCTTTCAAATTTACCGAAACGCTCTATTGATACGGCGGTTTGTTGGCGCACTGTAAAGAAAGTAGAGAGCAAAAATACTAATGCAAAAAAGATTAGGATGTAAAATAAGTAAGACATAATAAAAAAAATATTTTAGGTTGTTATACGGCACAAAGATATAAATTAATTAGCAAATTAGCAAATTTGTTATTTTTTAATTAGGGTGTACCATTCTTCACCTGTAAGGTCGTAGATTTTTTGGATTTTGTGAAGGAATCCTTCGAAATCAAGATTTAAGTCTATGAGATTACCCGATTTTATATCGAATACCCAACCGTGAACAGCAGGGAATTTGTTTTTTATATAACTTTCTTGCACGACAGCCATTTTGGTTACATTAAGGCATTGTTCTTCGACGTTGAGTTCTACCAAACGGCGGTGACGCTGGTCGATATCGGTAATGGCATCGAGTTCGGCATGATGTAAGCGATATACATCGCGGATGGTTCGCAACCAAGGGTTTAGCAAGCCGTAGTCCTTAGCTTGCATAGCGGCTTTCACGCCTCCGCAATCGTAGTGACCGCATACGATGATGTGTTTTACCTGCAAGTGTGATACGGCGTATTGAATAACAGCGGTAGAACTCATATCGAGGGTGTTTACCACATTGGCGATATTGCGGTGTACGAATACTTTGCCGGGACCGACGCCCATTAATTCTTCGGCGGCTACACGGCTATCGGAGCAGCCGATGTAGAGATAATCGGGGGTTTGGTCTTCAGCGAGTTTTTCAAAGAAATGAGGGTCGCCTTCTTTGCGGCGTTTTACCCATTCGCGGTTGTTTTCGAATATTTTTTTGTATGTAGGCATAAATTAGGTGACAGGTTGTGGAGGCAAAGGTAAGAATAATTTGTTAATTAGTTAGCTTAGCAATCAGAAATTTAGCATAAATCACGTGCGATGAGGCGTGACATTCCTTGTTTTTTAGCAGCTTCATCACCTCTTAGTCCGTGGAGGTATACTCCTAAACAGGCGGCTTCTATGGCGCTATAGCCCTGAGCGAGCAAGCTGGTGATCATACCGGTGAGCACATCGCCACTGCCTGCTGTTGCCATTCCGGCATTGCCGGTGCTATTCACCCAATAATGCTCGCCATTGGTAATCATTGTGTGAGCTCCTTTGATAAGGAGGAGTACTTTGTGCTCTTTGGCAAAATCTTTAGCTTTGGCAAGTTTGTGCAGGTCGTCGTCCCATTTGCCTATGAGTCGTTCTAACTCTTTAGGATGAGGAGTGAGGATTGCATTTTTGGGTAACAAAGTTACTTTTTCGGGGTGTTGAGCGAGAATGTTTAGGGCATCGGCATCGAGGACAAAAGGCGTATCGGGGTATTGTTGCAACAGACTGAACAGTGCGTTAGCCGTATCGGGGTGAGTGCCCCAACCTACGCCTACACCTATAGCCGAGGGTGCAAAAGGAATTTCTATAGCTTTGTAGTGTTTTGCCTCGTCGCAGGTGAGCACCATTGCCTCGGGCAGGGCAGTTTGTAATATTGTATAGCCACATTCGGGGATAGCCACAGTGAGCAGCCCCACTCCTGTGCGCAAGGCAGCTGTACCACTAAGCACTACAGCCCCCATCTTACCATAACTACCACCTATAAGCAAAGCGTGACCATAAGTACCTTTGTGTGAGAATTTTGTACGTTGGTGTTGCAATTGCAGTATATCGGGTTCGAGGTAGTAGTAATCGGGTTGCAGGGTGTTTAGGAAGTGGGTATCTAAAACTATATCAAGCACTTCCCAATGAGGGATATACTTTCCTGTGGAAGGTAGTAAAAAGGGGAGTTTAGGGGTTTGGAAGGTGAGCAGCTGGTGAGGGTGTACCCAAATTTCCTCGGGTGAAGGAATGCGATCGGTAGGGAGACCTGAGGGCATATCTACACTTATAATATAGCTATTGGAATCGTTGAGTTGTTGAAAAATTTGTTGTAGCCAAATAGGGACTGGGCGGGAGAGCCCAATGCCAAAAACAGCATCGATTACCACTTTGCCTAAAGAGATTTGAGAGGCTTGTTCGGCTTGTATTTCGGTTATGGCAATACCTTGTTCTTCTAAGAGCGTTTTGTTATGCTGGCAATCGGGGGAAAGGTGGTCGCTAAAGCGCAATAAATAAGTAGTTACGTGCCAACCATCGGCAGAGAGCATACGCGCTAAGGCAAGTCCGTCGCCACCGTTGTTACCTGTGCCGGCTAATACGGTAAAAGTTTCTTTTTTAGAGCAGTGTTGTTTTATCCAATCAAAAAGTTTTGTAGCAGCGCGTTCCATCAGTTGCCAAGAGGAGATATTTTGGGCAGTGAGGGTTTGGGCATCGGCATCACGTAGTTGTTGAGAGCTAAGGATTTTCATTTTTTAGGTAAGAGGTGTTTTTATTGTCGGTTTTTTTGTTGAGAGGAAAGACTCTGAAGTATCAGAATTTCTACGATAATTAATATGAGTTGGTTGTAAATAATTATTTTAACAATCAATTAGTTAACTTTGTCAAAGTACTAGGACTTTGACAAAGTTTGCGATGCAAAGGTGATTTTGAGACTTTTTTTGTAATCTCTTGTGGAGAATACTCTTAGATTTTACCTGATTAAAAGTCCAAAACCTGCTTCTATGAAATATAGTGGTTCTTCTTGCCATAATGTATGTCCGCTACTGATGTCTAACTGTAGGGTAGGGGTGAGGAGATAGGCAAAACCTGCATTGATATTATGCTCAGGAGCACGTGTGCCGTTATAAGAGGCGTAATATTCTACAAAAGTCCAAAACTTATTGTTAGTAGGGACATAATTGATTTGGGCGGTAACATCCAAATTTTCAAATTGTCCAGAACTACTAGCGCCATAAGCTAATGAAAGCACATCGGTGAGGGAACTCTCGAACGCTAAACAAGCATCGAAAGTATAGGCTTTAGCCTCTGTTTTGCTGTATTGCCCATAGCCAATGAGCCCTACTGAGGGGATAAAACGCTGTTCGGATTCGTATAAACGTTGTTTTACGCTGAAGGTAGTACTGCTAAAATCGGGGGTACGGAGGTCGAAATCGCCTTCTAAACGGATTTCGGTGTTAGGGATAAGTCCGTAGCGCAACATTAGATTCGCACTGCTATCTTCTTTGCTGAAAACATATCCATTTTCTATTTGAAACTGACCTTTGGGTAGCGTGTACACCCCTTCACTTTGGTCGGGGCGATCGGTGTTGATGGTTTCATCGCTTTGGGCAATAGCCAAAGATGAGCAGCACAAGCACAAAAGGAGTAAAAAAAGGTTATTCTTCGAATTTTTCATATAGGAAATTATTAAAAGGGAAGCGGGTGATGTGTATCTCCTTCACTTTTTCGTATACTACCTCACGGAATTCTTCGAGATTGTTTTTGTTGAGAGCCGAAATAAACAAGACATCACGCCCCATTCGCTGCATCCAAGTTTGTTTCCATTCTTCAAGGGTGAAGTGTTTTTTGGTGCGCTGGGTAGCCAAATCGTCTTCGGCAATTTCTTCGTTTGTATAAGCGTCGATTTTATTGAATACCATAATGGTAGGTTTATCGGCGCTGTGAATTTCGGCTAATATTTGGTTTACCGATTGGATATGTTCCTCAAAATTAGGGTGCGAGATATCTACTACGTGCAAGAGTAAATCGGCTTCGCGCACCTCGTCGAGGGTACTTTTGAACGACTCGATAAGCTGGGTAGGCAGTTTGCGAATGAACCCTACGGTATCGCTGAGCAAGAACGGTAGGTTTTCAATCACAACCTTGCGCACGGTGGTATCGAGGGTGGCAAAGAGCTTGTTTTCGGCAAAAACTTCGCTTTTGCTTATTACGTTCATTAGAGTTGATTTGCCTACATTGGTATAGCCGATGAGCGCCACACGCACTAATGCTCCGCGATTACTGCGTTGAGTTGCCATTTGCTTATCGATAGCGGTGAGTTTCTTTTTGAGCAGGGCAATACGGTCGCGCACGATACGGCGGTCGGTTTCGATTTCGGTTTCACCAGGTCCGCGCATCCCGATACCCCCACGCTGGCGTTCGAGGTGCGTCCATAGCCCTGTAAGGCGTGGCAATAGGTATTCATACTGAGCGAGTTCCACTTGAGTGCGTGAGTAGCTGGTTTGGGCGCGTTGGGCAAAGATATCGAGAATAAGCCCTGTACGGTCTAATATTTTAGCTTTGAGAATGCGCTCGATGTTTTTCTGTTGAGCAGGCGTAAGTTCATCGTCGAAGATAACCGTTCCTACCTCATTTTCCTCAACAAATTGCTGTACTTCTTCCATTTTACCGGTGCCGATGAAGGTTTTAGGGTTAGGCACATCAAGCTTTTGGGTGAAGCGTTTGAGCACTTCACCGCCGGCGGTATAGGTAAGAAATTCGAGTTCGTCGAGGTATTCTTTAGATTTTTCTTCTGTTTGTAATTGATTGATAATCCCTACGAGTACAACTTTCTCGTAAGTAAGATTGATTTGTTCTAACATTTGTTAATCCCATTTATTGCGAGTAGAAAGAGCGTATTTGCCCCCTCCGGTAAAGAATAAAGCCAAGGCGCCTAAGAAGAACAAGGCGGGCAATTCGGGCGCCCAACCTCCGTATTGGTTAAGGGCAGAGAGTTTATCGGAATAGGCTAAGTAGAGCGTTGCCAGTCCGTTGAGGAACATCACCAGAGCAGCCAAGCGCGAGCGGAATCCTAAAACGATGAGTAGGGGCGCTACAATTTCGCCAATGAACACGCCATAGGCTATGAAAGTAGGGAGGTTTTTAGCATCTAAAGTACTTTCGATATAGCCAAAAGCATCGGGGTGCAATAGTTTGTTGATGCCGTGAGGAATCATTAATAAGCCTACAGTAAGGCGCAAAATGAGTAGTCCTAAATCTCTATTTTTCATAAAATGGAGGTATTTTTAAGTTTATGGGGGCAAAGGTAATAAAAAAATACGAATTACGAATTACGAGTGACGAAAGACGGAGTTGTAGCACGATGGGCGATAAAGTATAGCGACGAATTACGAATTACGAAAGACGAAGTTGTAGCACGACGGGCAATTAAAAGAGGGTGTTTGTGAGGGCGTTTGCAAAACGCCCCTACAATGTGACTAAAAGTGATTGATTATCAAAATAATTAACTTTCATCAACTTTGGCAAAGTTTTTTGCCTGTGCGGCTCGCACCTTTGGCAAAGTGTAGGGATAAAAAAACTGCCCGCTGAGATGGGGCAGTTTTGTATGGAGTGGGAAAGGGGATTAATATTCGTATTCTTTAGTGCCTTGAAACTCTCTTGCACCGTTTCCTTTTTCCTTATATTGTTTTACTACGATTGGGTAACCATCAGCATTATAAGTGTACTCATAGGCGCGAAGCGTTTCCCTTTTTGTACCAGCTGTTTTAGGCTCATAAGTATTCTTATAGGTTAAGATATTGTACTTCCCATTACCAGCGACAAGAAAATTTGTAGGACTAGGCTCTACAAAGTCAGTCATATAGTGAAATGGATTACGCTTAGTATCATAAGTATATTCTTTTACAGTGGTAGAGTATTCACTTTCTTCTACCACTTTCACTATATTCCCGTCAGAAATAGTATAAGTTGTAGTATCAGTGCCATAAAAAGTGCTTGTTACCACTGCACCATTAAGGTCTTTTTGATATTGGGTTGTTACTTCAATTACCGTATTGCCACTATAGGTAAATTGTTTTTCTCTGTAATAAGTAGCACTTTGGGTATCTCCATTTACATAAATAGTGGTAGGATGACTTCGCAAAACACTTTTAAGTTGATTACCTGTATAAGAATACTGATATGTGTAATTACGGTGGTCACTTTCATACTTTTCTGTTTTAGTAACAAGCTTCCCATTTTCATACGTAAAGTTCTGCACATAGTTATCTATTCCTGCATTTTCTCGTTTAGCCTGCTTGATAAATTTCCCATCAAAGTGGAAGGTAGTAACTCGGGTAGTACCTGTCTGCACACCATTGTCATATTTAGTATAAGAGTGTGATATAGGACGTCCTCCCTCATAACTAAGTGTTATTACCTCTTCGAGGTTTCCATCCTTGTTCTTGGTAGTAATTTTCTTAACCAGATGGTTTGCTGAATCACTGCCATTGTCGTCGTTTTTGCTACAAGCTGCTAAAGCTGCAATTGCCAAAAGGCTGAATAAAAAATGCTTCATAATGCTATAAGTATTTAAAATTTGCGGCAAAAATAATAAAAAAATACAAATTACGAATGACGAATGACGAATTACGAAAAGAGGGGATTCCAAAAATTCTATATTAAGGGGGCGTTTGCAAAACGCCCCTACACAACGTACTCTAAAAATGATTGATTATCACGTTTATAGAATATTTCAAAGTTTCTTACCTGTGCGGCTCGCACCCCATAACCGCCCGTGCGGCTCGCACCTCGCACC
>ERZ773008.3059-NODE-3059-length-10496-cov-3.329662_pt1 | contig 10496 bp, 8 predicted proteins | sample MGYA00580664_ERZ773008 | MGnify/ENA primary metagenome ERZ773008 (study PRJEB29015, sample SAMEA2738016) | human oral metagenome | biome: human oral; feature: human-associated habitat; material: dental | place: China | collected 2048 ... | reverse complement strand
GTCCACAGACTCATAACTCATGGGATAATAAACAGGTAGAAGGTATTGATATTATGCTGGCTATGGATGTTTCAACTTCAATGTTGGCCGAGGATTTGAAACCTAATCGGTTAGAAGCAGCTAAGAATGTAGCTTCAGAATTTATTGCAGACAGACCTAATGATAATATTGGCTTGACGATCTTTGCGGGGGAAGCTTTTACGCAATGTCCGATGACCACAGACCATGTATCGCTCATCAATCTGTTACAGAGTGTCAGAACGGATATCGCTGCTCGTGGTTTGATTTCTGATGGAACAGCTGTTGGTATGGGCTTGGCCAATGCGGTAAGCCGATTGAAAGATTCTAAGGCCAAGAGTAAGGTTGTTATTCTTTTGACCGATGGTAGTAATAATATGGGAGATATTTCACCAATGACCAGTGCGCAGATTGCCCGGAGTTTCGGAATACGTGTCTATACAATCGGCATTGGTACGAATAAGGTAGCACCTTATCCTATGCCTGTAGCAGGGGGAATACAATATGTGAATATTCCTGTAGAGATAGACAGTAAGACGCTGAAAGATATCGCTGCAACAACAGAAGGTAATTTTTATCGAGCAACAAATAATCAGCAGTTAAAACAAATCTATAAGGATATTGATCTGCTTGAAAAGAGCAAGATGGATGTAAAGAAATTCTCGAAACTTTATGAAGTTTATCAGCCGTTTGCCATTGGTGCATTATTGATTTTATTATTGGAGGTAATCCTTCGAACAACAGTGTTGAGAAGAATTCCATAAAAAAGAGACAACATGTTGAGATTTGAAGACCCTACATATTTATGGTTATTGCTTGTCATTCCAATTCTGGCTATGGTGAGATTTGGTGTCTGGCGACAGCGGAAAAAGAAATTACAGCGTTTTGGTAATCCGGTGTTATTGAAAGAAATGATGCCCGATGTATCCAAGTATCGGCCTACTATAAAGTTTTGGCTGTTGCTTTCAGCTATGACTATTTTAATACTAATGATAGCTCGCCCGCAGGCAGGAACAAAGATTTCTCATGACAAACGAAATGGCATAGAGGTTATTATCGCTCTGGATATCAGTAATTCGATGCTGGCTGAAGATGTTACACCTTCGCGATTAGAGAAAAGCAAACTGTTAATAGAAAATCTTGTTGATCATTTTACAAATGACAAAGTTGGATTAGTGGTGTTTGCAGGTGATGCATTTGTTCAGCTTCCAATAACGAGTGATTATGTTTCTGCTAAAATGTTCTTGCAGAATATCGAACCTTCTTTGATTGCTACTCAAGGAACAGACTTGGCACGTGCTATTGAGTTGAGTCAGAATAGTTTTATGCAGAGGGATAATATTGGTAAGGCTATTATCGTCATCACAGATGGTGAAGACCATGAAGGAGGAGCACTTGAAGCGGCAAAAGCTGCGCATAAGAAAGGCTCAAATGTCTTTATCCTTGGAATAGGTGATCCTAAAGGAACTCCAATTCCTGATGGAGAAGGCGGATATATGAAAGACAACAGGGGACAGACAGTGATGTCAGCACTCAATGAGCAGATGTGTCAACAGATCGCTCAGGCTGGCAGTGGTACTTATATTCATGTAGACAATACTAATGATGCGCAGGAAAAACTGAATGCAGAATTGTCGAAGTTGCAGTCGGGAATGACCGATGGTGTTATTTATAGTGAATATAGCGAACAGTTCCAAGCCTTTGGAATAATCTTGTTAGTGCTATTAATAGTTGAAGTTATCTTGCAGGAATCGAAGAATCCAAAGTTCAAGAATATTAAATTATTTAGAAGAAGAGAGGCATGAAATATTATCAATATATGGTTCTGCTGATTGCCTGTATGCTGACAGGGATTACCTATGCACAGACTGACCGGCAGTTTATCCGAAATGGTAATAAACTGTTTCACAGTCAGAATTTTGTCAAGGCTGAAGTTGAATATCGTAAAGCAGTTTCTAAAAATCCTAATAATTTCCAAGCACTTTATAATCTTGGTACAGCTTTGTTGATGCAGCAAAAAGACTCTGCTGCAACTGATATATTACAAAGAGCAGGAAAACAAGAAACGAGTAAAATACGTAAAGCACAGAGCTATCACAATATTGGTTATATTTGTCAGCATCACCAAATGTATGCAGAAGCGATTCAGGCTTATAAGGAAGCTTTGCGTAATAATCCGGCAGATAGTGAAACGCGTTATAATCTTGCCCTGTGTAAGAAGTTATTGAAGAATAAACCTCAAGATAAAAAGCAACAGAATAAAAAAGATAAAAATAAAAAGGAAGATAATAAGGACAAACAGCAAAAACAAAAGAAGCAAAAGAAGCAAAATAAGGAGGAACAGCAAGATACTAAAGACCGCATGAGCAAAGAAAATGCAGAGCAGTTGCTCAAAGCTGCCATACAAGATGAGAAAGTAACACAGCAACGTATATCAAAAGCAATACAACAGTCTGGCAATCGTAAGTTGCAGAAAAATTGGTAATTATATAGTGTGATAGAGAATTCCTATGAATAGATATTTCAAATTCTTTGTATTCTTTTTATTGCTTGTTGTATGTAGCAATAAAGCGGTTGCCCAACGTGTGACAGTGGAAGTTCCAACGAAAGTTTCTGTTGGAGAAAATTTTAGGTTGTCGTATATTGTCAATACACAAGATGTAGAAGATTTCAGGGCAGGTAATATTCCTTCGGGAATTGAAGTTATTGCAGGTCCTTATACGTCTCGGCAATCAAGTTATCAGATGGTAAATGGACATACCAGTTCATCTTCATCTATAACTTTTACTTATACTTTGTATGCGACTAAACAAGGAACTTATACAATTCCTGCAGCCAATGCTATAATTAACGGTAGAAAAATTGCTTCACGTTCGGTATTGGTAACTGTTGTTAGTAATGCTCATGGAGCTAATAGAGTTGCTGGACAGAGTGGAGATGATGCAGGTCTTCGTTCTACAGGTTCACATATATCGGGCAATGATTTGTTTATCCGTGTCAGTGCAAACAAGCAGAGAGTACATGAGCAGGAACCGATAATGTTGACCTATAAAGTTTATACTTTGGTTGAATTGACACAGTTGAAGGGAGATATGCCAGAGTTGACAGGTTTCCATACACAGGAAGTAAAGCTGCCTCAGCAAAAAAGTTTCCATGTCGAGCGCGTTAATGGACGAGCTTATCGTTGTGTTACATGGAGTCAGTATGTTATGTATCCTCAGATGACGGGCAAGTTAACTATTCCAAGTATTACTTTCAAGGGTATAGTAGTGCAACAAAATCGAAATGTTGATCCTTTCGAAGCATTCTTTAATGGAGGTTCAGGTTATGTGGAGGTGAAAAAGGAGATTAAGGCACCAAGTCTGACAATACAAGTAGATCCTTTGCCTAATCGTCCTTTGAATTTTTCTGGTGGTGTGGGTATATTCAATATTTCAGCACAACTTAATAAGAAAGAAGTAAAGAGTGGTGAGCCATTGAACCTACGTATTGTTGTTGGTGGCATTGGTAACCTCAAATTGATAAAACAGCCAGAAGTTGTTTTCCCGAAAGATTTTGAGAAGTATGATGTGAAGATTACGGATAAAACGCATCTTACAGCCAATGGAGTTGAAGGTAATATCATCTATGACTTTCTTGTAGTTCCACAGAATCAAGGAGAATATAAAATACCAGAGGTGGCATTTACTTATTATGATACGTCTATTCATAGTTATAAGACAATTAAGACACAATCATTTCATATAGCAGTTGCTAAGGGTAATGGAAATCATAACAGTGAGGCTGATTATTCACAGAAGGACAATGATATCCATAATCTGATGGAGGGGGATATAGGACAGAGGAGTCTTAACGATTTCTTCTTTGGTTCGGTTGCCTACTATATGTTGCTGCTTTTACCGATGGTCACTTTTGTTATTCTGCTTATAGTATTTCGTAAACGTGCATTGGAAATGACAGATATGGTCAAACAGCGCGGTAGGCGTGCAAATAAAGTTGCCGTTAAACGATTGCGTTATGCAAATAAGCTTATGCAGGAGGGAAAATCAAATGATTTCTATGATGAAGTCTTACGGGCTTTGTGGGGATATGTAGGTGACAAACTTAATATGCCTGTAGAGAAGATTTCGCGTGATAACATTTCTGATAATTTGTCAGCACATTCTGTTGATATACATACGATCCATACATTTATAGAAGCGCTTGATGAATGTGAATTTGAGCGTTATGCTCCAGGAGATGTTGCTGGCAATATGAATAAGACCTTTGAGTCTGCCATTATTGCCATTACAGAGATAGAACGTATTTTCAATAAGAGGAAATATTGATTGGAAAATAAAATGAAACATTATATAATACAAATCTTTTTGCTATTTACCTGTTGGTTTTTTGCCATCCCTGTTGAAGCTGTAACCAAGGCTGAAGCTGATAAAGCCTATCAGGAGAAGAAATATCAACAGGCGATCAAAGACTATGAAAGTCTGCTACATTCAGGTGTAAGTGCCTCACTTTATTATAATTTGGGTAATGCTTATTATCGAACAGATAATATTACGAAAGCTATTCTGAATTATGAACGAGCAGCTCTGCTTGAACCTGGAAACAGTGATATTAGGTTCAACCTGCAATTTGCTCGTAGTAAAACGATTGATAAGTTCTCTGAACCTGATGAGATGTTTTTTATTACCTGGTATAAGGCTATAGTGAATTTCACGAGTGTTGATGGTTGGGCAACTTTCAGTATTATGACAATTACTTTAGCTCTCATAGGCTTCTTGGTTTATTTGTTTGTCAATCGTATTGCATTGAGGAAAGTTGGATTTATTGTGTCTTTGGTATGTTTATTACTTTTTGTTTTAAGCATTCTCTTTGCCATTCAACAAAAGGTGGCTTTTGAAAATCGTAACGGTGCTATTATTATTGTTCCAACAGTTAGCCTCAAGAAAACTCCAGTCAAAAACAGTGTAGATGTAGTTGTTGTTCATGAAGGAACGAAAGTCAATATAATAGATAGAGGTATAAGGGGCTGGTATAATGTCCGTTTATCTGATGGTCATGAAGGTTGGCTGTCTGTTTCAAGTGTGGAAAGAATTTAATCGTATTAGTTTTTAGTTTGGATATAGCAAGTCTTTTAGAGTTAGATAGACACATTCTGTTTGCAATCAATGGATGTGACAATCTGATGTTGAATGGTGTCATGGTCACGCTTACAAATGCTTGGCTTTGGCTCCCATTATATCTGGCATTATTTTATATCGTTATTAAGAATAATGAAACGATGGGGCAGATTGTGCTTGTTGTGTCAGCTTGCCTTGTTGCTGTAGCTTTGGCAAGTGGTGTTGACAATCTTTTGGTAAAGCCATGGATTGCTCGTTTAAGACCTTGTAATGCTCCAGGGATAAAGTATTTCATCAATACAGTTATTTGGATGGGTAAGGAACAATACAGTTTTTTCTCTGCTCACGCTGCCAATACCTTTGCTATAGCAACATTCTTTGCTTTCTTAGTGAGAAGTCGTCTATTAAATATCGGTCTGTTTTTATGGGCTTTATTAAATGGTTACACTCGGATTTATCTTGGGGTTCATTATCCATCAGATGTGTTAGTTGGTGCACTTTGGGGCATCTTGTGTGGCTCTATAGCTTATTGGTTCTACAACTATGCCTATTTTAGAAGTAATCCTCATGTGAATTATGTCTCCAGCCAGTATACATCAACAGGGTATAATCGTTCGGATATTGATGCTGTTTTAGTATATCTTACTCTGTTGTTAATTGTTAGCTGTATAGTAGGGACCTTTGTGTATTTATAATTTTGGATAAATAAGAAAATGGAAACAAAACATATAAAGATTAGTGAATATGACTATGTACTGCCTGATGAGCGGATAGCAAAATTTCCTTTGCCACAGCGCGATCATAGTAAGCTGTTGATTTATGAACGCGGAAAAGTGAGTGATGATGTTTTTTTCAATCTACCGAAATATCTGCCACAACATGCTTTGATGGTTTATAACAATACGCGGGTTATTCAGGCACGTATGCATTTTCGCAAGGAGACAGGAGCACTCATTGAGGTGTTTTTAATGGAACCTGCAGCTCCGACAGATTATGAATTAATGTTTCAAACGAAGGGGCAATGTTCTTGGCTATGTATGATAGGAAATCTCAAGAAGTGGAAGGAAGGTTCTTTGAAGCGGGACTTTGATATAAAAGGGGAGCATCTTACACTTTCTGTACTGTTGAACTATGAGAAGAGTGCACATAGTGCTACAGGAACTAACTATTGGGTAGACTTTTCTTGGGATAATGCAAATATCAACTTTGCTGAAATTCTTGAAGTTGTAGGTGAATTACCAATTCCTCCTTATTTGAATCGTGAAACCGAAGAATGCGATAAGTTAACCTATCAAACGGTTTATAGCAAGATAAAGGGCAGTGTAGCTGCACCTACGGCTGGACTTCATTTCACGGATGATGTTTTACGGGCAATAGAGGCTCGTGGGATTGAGCGTGAGGAAGTTACCTTACATGTAGGAGCAGGAACATTCAAACCTGTTAAGAGTAAGGAAATTTATGGGCATGAAATGCATACCGAATATATTGTAGTTCACCGTCATACGTTGGTAAATCTTATTAAGTATGAGTGTAAAGCTATTGCTGTAGGAACAACGAGTGTGAGGACTTTGGAAAGTCTTTATTACATGGGAGTCAAGTTAGAGAATAATCCTGATGCTACAGAAGAAGAATTACATGTAAGCCAGTGGGAACCTTATGAGAAAGAGCGTGAAGGTGGGCTGATAAATGGTATTACACCAGTCCATGCCATTCAAAATCTTATAGATTGGCTTGACAAAGCAGGTGTAGAAGTTTTACATAGTAGCACGCAGATACTCATAGCTCCAGGCTATGAATATAAGATTGTAAAGATGCTTGTTACTAATTTTCATCAACCTCAGAGCACATTGCTGCTTCTTGTAAGTGCTTTTGTTAAGGGAGATTGGAGAAAAATCTATGACCACGCCTTGGCTAATAACTTCCGATTCCTTAGTTATGGTGATAGCTCGTTGCTTATCCCCTAACTGGAATTATATGAAAAACGTTTGAAAAAGAAATAATAATGAAAAAGGGAGATACTGTAAGATTTCTAAGCGAGACTGGTGGAGGTAAGATCGTCGGTTTCCAAAGTAATAATATTGTACTTGTTGAAGATGAAGATGGTTTTCAGATTCCATTTCCTATCAATGATGTCGTTGTTGTAAGTAGTGATGACTACACCTCTTCTAAACTTGTACAGGCTAAGTTCGACTCTGTAGGACAGAAACAAAACAAAGTCGTTAGCCAGCAGAATAATCGTAGCATAAAGTCGATGATGCATGAAGGACAAGATGAGATTATAGACGTCTTTGATGACAAGGTTGACAATGATGTTGTTGATGACAATAAAGAAATCTCTTTCAAAAAGCCCGTTGAGGAACGTAAAGGAGGAAATTCTTTGACGGCTTATCTTGCATTTGTACCTCTTGATATAAAGGATGTTGCATCTACTCGTTTCGAAACTTATTTTGTCAATGATAGTAACTACTATATGCAGTTCTGCTATATGGTGGCAGAAGGGAATAGCTGGAATTTGAAATTTCAGGGCGTGGTAGAGCCCAATACTAAGCTATATATAGAAGAATTTAGCCGTGAGGAACTTAATGATATGGCTCATATTGCTGTGCAGCTGATAGCTTATAAGCGTGAAAAACACTTTGTTCTTAAGCCCGGTATTGATGTGCAGTTCCGTCTTGATCCTGTAAAGTTTTACAAATTACACACCTTCCAAGATAATGACTTTTTTGAGACGCCGGCGTTGTTGTATGGTATCGTTGTCAATGATATTCCTGTGAAACCACTTGTTGTTGATGCTAAGGCATTGAAACGCGAGATGTATGCTGATAATGCTACTTTTCAGCAAGAAACGGAGCAAGATAGTGTAAAAAGTTATGTTCGTCGCTATGAGAATGGTCAGAAGAAAGGCAATCCTTTTCTGATTAAACATCGCGATAATGGTGATATTGTTGTCATTGATCTGCACGCGGATGCATTACTTGATACTACGGCCGGTATGAGCTCAACCGATATTCTAAATTATCAATTAAAGAAATTTCGTGAAGTACTCGCTGAATATGATGGCAAGAAAGGTCAGAAACTTGTTTTCATCCATGGCAAAGGAGAAGGAGTTCTCCGCAGTGCTATTGTAAATGATTTGAAGTATAAATACAAAAAATACACCTATCAAGATGCCTCTTTCCAAGAATATGGTTATGGGGCGACTCAGGTTACAATCAGATAGATTATGAATTACGGATTTATCAAAGTTGCCAGTGCCATACCTTCTGTGAAGGTGGGCGATGTGAAATACAATACTTTGCAGATTGAAAATCTCATAGTACAGGCTGAAAGTCGTGGAGTTGAGATTGTTGTTTTTCCAGAACTCTCTATAACAGGTTATACCTGTCAGGATCTCTTTCGTCAGACTCTTCTGCTTGATGCCACGGATACAGCAGTGATGATGCTTCTTGATTTCTCGCGTAAGCTGAATGTCATTTCCATTGTTGGTGCTCCAATCCTTGTTGGCAATCTGCTTTTAAATTGTGCCTTAGTTATTCAGCAAGGCGAAATCCTCGGCATTATTCCAAAGACTTATCTTCCAAACTATAATGAGTTCTATGAGAAACGATGGTTTGCCTCATCACAGGATTTGCGTCCTACGGAAATTCGGTATGCAGGTCATAAATTACTTGTCTCTGCAGATCCAAAACTCTTTGTTACCTCTCAGGGGGTAAAATTTGGTGTTGAAATTTGTGAAGATGTGTGGGCTCCTATTCCCCCAAGCAATCGCTTGGCGCTTTCGGGGGCAGATATTGTCTTTAACCTTTCGGCAACTGATGAACTGATTGGTAAGCACAAATATCTCAAGAGTCTGTTGGCCCAGCAGAGTGCACGGATGATGAGTGGCTATGTTTATAGCAGTTGCGGATTTGGCGAGAGTACTCAAGATGTGGTATATGGAGGTAATGCACTCATTTATGAAAATGGTGTGTTGTTAGCTGAAGGAGAGCGCTTTTCCCTTACTCCTCAGTTAGTAGTGTCGCAGATTGATGTGGAGCGTCTTCGTGTCGAACGTTCTAATAACACAACATTTGTCAATGCTCAGCGCCAGGGTATAATGAATAGCAGTGAAGTCTGGTGCCACGGCATTGATGTCAAGACCGATTTTTGTTTAGAACGCACCATTGATCCTTGTCCATTTATCCCCCAAGATGACGGATTGACGACTTCCTGTGAAGAGATATTCAATATCCAAGTGCTTGGCTTAGCTAAACGATTAGTGCACACCGGTTGCAAACATGTTGTATTGGGGATTAGCGGCGGACTTGATTCAACACTGGCCTTGTTGGTATGCATCCGTACATTTGATAAGTTGCAGATGGATCGCAAGGGAATCATTGGGGTCACGATGCCTGGCTTTGGAACAACAGATCGCACCTATCAGAATGCAATTCAATTAATGGAAAGCCTGAATATTACAATTCGCGAAATTCCGATAGCCAAGAGTGTCACGCAGCATTTTGAGGATATCGGCCATGATATGACTATTCATGATGTAACTTATGAGAACGGGCAAGCTCGCGAACGAACACAAATACTGATGGATTTAAGTAATCAGGTCGGTGGTATGGTGATTGGCACAGGTGATCTTTCGGAGTTAGCTTTAGGCTGGGCCACTTATAACGGTGACCATATGAGCATGTATGGAGTTAATGCAAGTGTGCCAAAAACATTGATACAGTATCTCATGCGTTATGTGGCGACAACAATGTCAAGTAGGGTTTCTGATATCCTTATGGATATAATCGACACCCCAATCAGCCCGGAACTGATACCTGCTGATGCGGGCAATACTATTTGTCAAAAGACAGAAGACCTTGTAGGCCCCTATGAACTGCATGACTTCTTTCTCTATTATTTCTTGCGTTTCGGTTTTCGTCCACGCAAAATATTCATGTTGGCACAGAAAGCCTTTGCAGGTCATTATGATGACGAGGTGATTAAGAAATGGCTGACAACATTCTGTCGTCGTTTTTTCAGTCAGCAGTTCAAGCGTAGTTGTCTGCCTGATGGCCCGAAAGTCGGCAGTGTCAGCCTTAGTCCGCGTGGTGATTGGCGCATGCCGAGCGATGCAACGAGTGCGTTGTGGTTAAAGGAGTGTGAGGAGTTTTGATGTATGTCAGGTTCTGCATACCATCATATTGATGTGTAGCTTGGGCTAAAGAAACAGAATAAAAAAAGAGTGTGTCAAAATGTGAATTGAATCCCGAAAGTGCTATTTATCGGCGACAAAGGTAATGCTTTTTGCGAGATAGAAAACAATTTGTTACAAAAACTCTACAGAATGCCTATAGTTGTGGCCTTTCGTCCTTAGAATGCTTT
>ERZ773008.3058-NODE-3058-length-10497-cov-3.950297_pt1 | contig 10497 bp, 8 predicted proteins | sample MGYA00580664_ERZ773008 | MGnify/ENA primary metagenome ERZ773008 (study PRJEB29015, sample SAMEA2738016) | human oral metagenome | biome: human oral; feature: human-associated habitat; material: dental | place: China | collected 2048 ... | reverse complement strand
CGTGCTGCGCGCCCTGTTTGGCATGCGCGCCCGGCCGCTGGATGAGGTGTTCGAGCGCCTGGCCGCCGTGGCCGCTGACAGTTTTGCGCCCGGCTTTTTGCAAGAACTGATTCAGGAGCCATAAGCCACGCCTGCGGCACAGGCGCGGCGGCAAGGGCGCATCAAGAGCTATTCAAAACAGGAGCAAATTGAAAGGGTTTGAAAAGCCGTTCTGCGCAGTTTCCACTAGGACATCATGCTATGGATACAGGAGCGAAATCTCTTTCTGCTCCGCCCGGCCCAGGCCGCTTTTCGCACCTGCACGGGGCTGTTTTCAGCCGCCCGCCAGCAGGGCGCGCATGGCGGCTTCGTCGATGACGGTGACGCCCAGCGCCTGCGCTTTTTCCAGCTTGCTGCCCGCTTCTTCGCCTGCGACGACGTAGCTGGTTTTTTTGCTCACGCTGCCGCTGACTTTGGCGCCGGCGGCTTCGAGCAGGGCTTTGGCTTCGTCGCGGCTCAAGGTGGGCAGCGTGCCGGTGAGCACGAAGGTTTGGCCTGCCAGTGTTTGCGCTTGCCCGCTTTGCGCGGTTTGCGCGGCGGCCGGGCCTTCGGGCCAGGTGATGCCGGCTTCGCGCAGCTGCTGCACGACTTCGCGGTTGTGCGGCTGGGCGAAGAAGGTGCGGATGCTGTGGGCGACGATGGGGCCGATGTCGGGCACTTGCAGCAATTCGTCTTCGCTGGCATTCATCACGCTTTGCAGCGCGCCGAAGTGGCGGGCCAGGTCGCGCGCGGTGCTTTCGCCCACGTGGCGTATGCCCAGGGCGTAGAGAAAGCGCTCCAGCGTGCTTTGGCGCGAGCGCTCCAGCGCAGCCAGCAGGTTGCGGGCCGAGCGCTGGCCCATGCGCTCCAGCGCGGCGAGGTTTTGTTCGGTCAGTTTGTAGAGGTCGGGCAGGGTTTGGACGATGCCGCTGTCCACGAGCTGCTCGACCAGTTTGTCGCCCAGCCCTTCCACGTTCATGGCGCGGCGGCTGGCAAAGTGCCACAGGGCTTGCTTGCGCTGGGCGGGGCAGGAGATGCCGCCGGTGCAGCGGTGATCGGCTTCGCCTTCTTCGCGCACGGCCTGGCTGTGGCACACGGGGCACTGGGCGGGCATGGTGAATTCGGGCGCGCCAGCGGGGCGTCGCTCGGGCACGACGCTCACCACTTCGGGGATGACGTCGCCTGCGCGGCGGACGATGACGGTGTCGCCCACGCGCACGTCTTTGCGGCGCGCTTCCAGTTCGTTGTGCAAGGTGGCGTTGGTGACGGTGACGCCGCCGACGAAGACGGGGGCCAGTTTGGCCACGGGGGTGAGCTTGCCGGTGCGGCCCACTTGCACGTCGATGGCCAGCACGGTGGTCATTTGCTCTTGCGCGGGGTATTTGTGCGCCACGGCCCAGCGCGGCTCGCGCGTGACAAAGCCCAGTTGGCGCTGCTGCGCGAGCGAGTCCACTTTGTAGACCACGCCGTCAATGTCAAACGGCAGGCTGTCGCGCTGCGCGGCCACTTCGGCATGAAAGGCAGCCAGCTCGGCCGCGCCGCGCGCCTGCCGCGCCAGCTCTGACACCGGCAAGCCCCAGGCTTTGAGTTGATCAAGCACTTGCCAGTGGGTTTCAAAGGCGGGGCCGCCGGCTTCGGGCGGCGTGATGTCGCCCAGGCCGTAGGCGTAAAAGCTCAAGGGGCGCTGCGCGGCAATGCGCGGGTCCAGCTGGCGCACCGCGCCGGCGGCGGCGTTGCGCGGGTTGGCGAAAGGCTTGGCTGTTTTTTCGCCAGCGGCCATGCGCGCGCGCTGGCGTTCGTTGAGCGCCTCGAAGTCATCGCGCCGCATGTACACCTCGCCGCGCACTTCCAGCACGGGCGGGGCGCTGCCCAGCAGGCGCAGCGGGATTTGGCTGATGGTGCGGATGTTTTGCGTGACGTCTTCGCCCGTGGCGCCGTCGCCGCGCGTGGCCGCTTGCACCAGCACGCCGTTTTCGTAGCGCAGGCTGATGGCCAGGCCGTCGAACTTCGGCTCGGCCACGTAGGCCACGGGCGGCAGGTTGTCGGCCAGCTTCAGCTCGCGGCGCACGCGGGCGTCAAACGCGGCCGCGCCGGCGGGGCTGGTGTCGGTTTCGGTACGGATGCTGAGCATGGGCACGCGGTGCTGCACAGGCGCAAAGCCTTCCAGCACTGCGCCGCCCACGCGCTGGGTAGGCGAATCGGGCGTGCGCAATTCGGGGTGGGCCGCCTCCAGCGCCTGGAGCGCGCGAAACAGGCGGTCGTATTCGGCGTCGGGAATTTGCGGCGCATCCAGCGTGTAGTACTGCCAGGCGGCGCGGTTGAGCTGCTCGCGCAGGGCGGCGGCCTGGGCAGCGGGAGAGGAAGGCTGGGGCATGGAACGGGGAGATGAACTGGAAGCGCTGGATTGTGCGGGCGCGCATCAGAAGCAACACAACTCCATAGTTCATGGAAAGTCTGCGCGAGCAATTCAGCCAGACAAAAGCCCTCCCCCCTCAATCCAGCGCTTGGGACATACCTTGAAGACGCACTGCCCAAAGCGCATGAACAGCCTGATATCAGAGCGGCGCGCGCCCTGGGCGCGGTCAAAGGATGAAGCGCGAGAGGTCTTCGTCTTTGCTCAGGGCGGCCAGGCGCTCGTTCACGTAGGCGGCGTCGATGGTGATGGTTTGGCCTTGCAGACTGGTGGCGGCGAAGCTGACTTCGTCGAGCAGGCGCTCCATCACGGTGGCCAGGCGGCGTGCGCCGATGTTTTCGGTGGATTCATTGACGTCGTAGGCGATTTGTGCGAGGCGGGCGATGCCTTCGGGCCGGAAGTCGAGCGTGACGCCTTCGGTTTCCAGCAGGGCCTGGTATTGGCGCACGAGGCTGGCGTGGGTTTGGGTGAGGATGGCTTCAAAGTCCTGCACGGTGAGCGAACCAAGCTCCACGCGGATGGGAAAGCGCCCTTGCAGCTCGGGGATCAGGTCGCTGGGCTTGGCCAGGTGAAAGGCGCCGGAGGCGATGAAGAGGATGTGGTCGGTTTTGACCATGCCGTATTTGGTGCTGACGGTGGCGCCTTCCACCAGCGGCAGCAGATCACGCTGCACGCCCTGGCGCGAGACGTCGGCCGTGCCGCCGCCTTCGCCGCGCGAGGCGACTTTGTCGATTTCGTCGATGAAGACGATGCCGTTTTGCTCCAGGTTGCGCACGGCTTCGGCGCGGATGTCTTCTTCGTTCAGCAGTTTTTGCGCTTCTTCTTCGGTGAGCAGGCGCATGGCTTCGGCAATGCGCACGCGGCGCTTTTTCAGGCGCGGCGCGCCCATCTGGCTCATGACGGAGCGGATTTGCTCGGCCATTTCTTCCATGCCGGGCGGGCCGACGACTTCGAGCATTTGGCCGGGCTGGGCCAGTTCCAGCTCGATTTCCTTGTCGTCAAGCTGGCCTTCGCGCAGTTTTTTGCGAAAGATTTGGCGCGTGGCGCTGTCGGGGCGGCTGCCGGCGTGGCTTTCGCTGGCGGCGTCGCCGTCAGCCGGGCGGGCGGCGGGCAGCAGGGCATCGAGCACGCGCTCTTCAGCCAGGTCTTGCGCGCGGGCCTGGTGCTGGCGCATGGCCTGCTCGCGGGTTTGCTTGACGGCCATTTCGGCCAGGTCGCGGATGATGGAGTCCACGTCTTTGCCCACGTAGCCCACTTCAGTGAATTTGGTGGCTTCCACCTTGATGAAGGGCGCGTTGGCCAGGCGCGCCAGGCGGCGGGCGATTTCGGTTTTGCCCACGCCGGTGGGGCCAATCATGAGAATGTTCTTGGGCGTGATTTCGGCGCGCAGCTTTTCAGGCACTTGCTGCCTGCGCCAGCGGTTGCGCAAGGCAATGGCGACGGCGCGTTTGGCATCTTGCTGGCCGACGATGTGGCGGTCCAGCTCGGAGACGATTTCCTGCGGGGTCATGGAAGACATGGCAAAGCTTGTGGACAAGAGGTGAAGCGCAGCGGCTTCGGTTCAGAAAGAGGAGCAGATTCAGAGACTAGAAAAAGCCTCTGGCGCGCGTGTTTATTGGACGTAACGCTATGGAATCAAGAGCGAATTCAAAGCGTTTCGATGGTGTGCTGCATGTTGGTGTAGATGCAAAGCTCGCCCGCAATGGCCAGCGATTTGCGCACGATGTCTTCCGCGCCCAGATCGGTGTTGTTCAGCAGCGCCTTGGCGGCGGAGTGGGCATAGGGGCCGCCGGAGCCGATGGCGACGATGCCTTGCTCGGGTTCGAGCACGTCGCCATTGCCGGTGATGATGAGCGAGGCTTCGCGGTTGGCCACGGCCAGCATGGCCTCCAGGCGGCGCAGCACGCGGTCGGTGCGCCAGTCTTTGGTGAGTTCGATGGCGGCGCGGGTGAGGTGCCCCTGGTGCTTTTCCAGCTTGGCCTCAAAGCGCTCGAACAGCGTGAAGGCGTCTGCCGTGGCGCCGGCAAAGCCGGCCAGCACTTTGCCGTGATGGAGCTTGCGCACTTTGCGGGCGGAGCCTTTGATGACGATGTTGCCGAGCGTGACCTGGCCGTCGCCGCCGAGGGCGACCTGCCAGCCTTCAGGAGTCTGGCGGCGCACGCTGAGAATGGTGGTGCCGTGAAACTGTTGCATGCCGCGCGAAATGGGGGCAGGCAGGCATTTCACAAGGGAAGGCGCGAAGGCGGCGATTCAAGCGTGAAACCCGTTTTCAGAACCTGTTCGGAGTCCGGCCGTCAGGGGCAAAAGTGTGGTTCGAGATGGGCTGCAAGGTGCAGATGAGCCTTGTGGCCCAGCGAGGATTTGCAACGCGGCAAGCCACCCGGAGCCGCATTTTTCGCGCCTACAGACAGACTTTGAACAGGTTCTCACTGCCCAAGCGCAGGCCCGGCTGGAGCAGCTGGCCGCGCAGGCTGAAAAGCATTAAAAAAAGAGAGCGAATTCAAAGGGGCCAAAATGCCGTTTGGCGCAGTGTCCTCTAGGACATAACGCTATTGATATAGGAGCTGAATTAGGCGGCGCTCTCCGCTTTTCATGAGGCGGCGTCAGGCGTTTTGGCTCAGCCAGCGGCGCAGGCCGGAGACGGAATGGGCGATATGCAGCGGCTCCAACGCGGCCAGAGCCGGGCTGTCGTGCGCGCCATAGCTCACCGCCACGGCGCAGCAGCCGGCGTTGCGGGCCATTTGCAGATCGTGCGTGGTGTCGCCAATCATCAGCGTGCGTTCGGGGTCGCAGCCGAATTCGCGCATCAGCTCGTGCAGCATGAGCGGGCTGGGCTTGCCTGCGGTTTCGTCAGCGGTGCGGGAGCCGTCGAAGGCCGCTTGCAGCCCGGCCAGGCACAGCGCGCCATCCAGCCCCCGGCGGCTTTTGCCGGTGGCCACGGCCAGCCAGTGGTGGCGCGCCTTCAGTTCGGCCAGAAGAGGGCGCACGCCGTCAAAGAGGCTGATGTCGTTTTGGCACGCCAGGTAGTGCTGGCGGTAGCGCTCGGCCAGCAGCGGGTGTTTTTCGGGCGGCACATCAGGCGCGGCATGGGCCAGCGCGGGCGCCAGCGCCATGCCGATGACGTAGGCGGCGGTTTCGCGGCTGGGCTGCTGTCCGCCCACATCCGCCACGGCCTGCTGAATGGCACGGACGATGAGGGCGGTGGAGTCGAACAGGGTGCCGTCCCAGTCGAAGCAGATGAGGTCAAAGCGGCGGGGCATGGACAGCTTGAAGGAGCGCGGGCACAAAAAAAGCGCCTGGCTGCAAAGCCAGGCGCCTGGTTGATGTGGTGGGTGATACATGGATCGAACATGTGACCCCTGCCGTGTGAAGGCAGTGCTCTACCGCTGAGCTAATCACCCGTCTGCCTTGCAGCGCAGGCAGTAAAGCGCGAGATTGTAGCGGATTTCTTCAGGCTTCACGCTCTGGCATGGCGGGCTGCCGCATCAAACAAGAAGAAGGCGCGCATTCAGGCCCCTTGAAAACGACCCGGAGAAAAAAGCGTGACCACAAACGTTCGTGGACATTGCGAATCTCTCAATGGGCCACGAAGCTCTTCTGCCGTTTGCGCCTTGCGGCCCATTCCGATTCAGCACTTTTGCCTCTCACGGCCAGATCATGAACAGATCCTGAAAAAAGCAGGCAGTTCGGCCCCGCGCTTTTGCCAGCCGGGCGGGCTGGCATACTGCCGCGCTTTCGCTCATTCTCAAGGCTTTCAATGAAAACGGATACCGAAATCCTCTCGCGTTCACCGGAGTGGGAGAGGCGGGCGCTGGAGAAGCTGCTGCTGGCTGACGCGCGGGAGCGCCGGGCCGCGCGGCGCTGGCGCATGATCAAAACGCTGCTATGGATGCTGCTTTTCGCGGGATTGGCGGCCGTGATGATCAACCAGTCGCAAAACGCTGCGCCTGCGGGGCCGCACACGGCGGTCATTTCCATCCGGGGCGAAATTTCCAGCGACAGCGAAAACAATGCCGAACAGCTGCTGCCCGCACTGCGCAGCGCGATGGAAGATGAAAGCGCGCAGGCGCTGGTTCTGCAAATTGATTCGCCCGGCGGCAGCCCGGTGCAGGCCGGGCTGGTGTACGACGAAATCCGCCGCCTGCGCGAATTGCATGACAAGCCGGTTTACGCGGTGGTGGAAGACACCTGCGCCTCCGCCGCCTACTACATCGCCTCGGCCGCCGACAAGATTTACGTGAACAAGGCCAGCGTGGTGGGCAGCATTGGCGTACTGATGGACGGCTTTGGCTTCACTGGCAGCCTTGAAAAGCTGGGCATTGAGCGGCGGCTTTTGACGGCGGGCGGCAACAAGGGCTTTCTCGACCCCTTCAGCCCCATGAGCGACGCCCAGCGCCAGCACGCACAAACCTTGCTGGACCAGATACACCGGCAGTTCATCGCCGCCGTCAAGCAGGGCCGGGGCGAGCGCCTGAAGGAAACGGCCGACACCTTCAGCGGCCTGTTCTGGACAGGCGAGCAGGCCGTGGACATGGGCCTGGCCGACAGCCTGGGCAGCGTGGACGGCGTGGCGCGCGAAGTGGTCAAGGCCGAGGAGCTGGTGGACTACACGCCGGAAGAAAAGGTGTTCGAGCGCCTGACGCGCCGCCTGGGCGCGGCCATCGGGCAAGGCGCCGTCTCGGCCCTGCGCAGTGTGGCTTTGCGCTGAAGGCGCTGTCAGCGCGCGCCCTGGACGTGAATGGGTTCAGCGGAGGTCTTTTTGCTCTTTGTTCCATAGCATGATGTCCTAGTGGAACGGGCGCTGAGGCCATTTTCAAGGGCTTGAATTTGCTCCTGTTTTTAGAATCCTGATCAGAGCTTGCCCGCCAGCAAAGGGGTGCGGAAAAAGCGGGGGAGGCAAAAGTGAACCAGAACGAGGGTGCCGCCCTGCCCTGCTGCCAGACGCTCCGCTTGCGCCAACAAAAACGCCCGGCATGAAGCCGGGCGTTTTTTCATCGGGAGCGAGATGGAAAGCTCAGCCTGCGATCAGGAGAACTTGAGCTTGCCCTTCATCACGCTGCTGTGGCCGGGGAAGGAGCAGAAGAAGGAGTAGTCGCCATCGGTCTTGACCTTGAACATGTCCACGGTGATGGTGTCTTCTTCGCCGCCGCCCAGCATCTTGGTGTGAGCCACGATGCGTTCGTCGTTGGGCTTGACGTATTCAGGAGCGCCAGTCTTGATGCCGTCGCCGATCACGCCCTTCATGTCTTCGGTCTTGGTGATGACCAGGTTGTGGCCCATGGAGCCTTTGTTCATCTTGCCCACGTGCTTGAGGTGCACCTTGAATTCCTTGCAGCTTTTATCGACTGCAATTTCCTTCGTGTTGTATTTCATGTTGTCGCCAGCTTCAACGGTGACGTCGCAGGCAGCATGGGCGAAGCCGGCGGTTGCCATCAAAGCAGCGGCAGCGAGGGCGCGCAGAGCGGTTTTGGTCATGATGAATGTCCTTTCTGTGGAAAAACGGAACCAGGCGAACAAACCCGGAACCAGTGCGCATTCTATGGCGCATGCGCCGCGTTTGCTCAAGAACGGCTGCGACCTCTTCGCAACGCCGCACGTCGCTTAGAGAGCGGCGCGCCCAAACCTGTCATCCCATCATGGGGATGCCGGAGCTGAATCCGCAGGCGCGGAGGCCGCTTCTTGCGGCGCGTCCAGCACACCATCGCAGCCGCCCCGCCCGTCGGCGCGCGGCCGCCAGAAAACGGGCAGCATGCGCCAGCTCATCAGCGCAAAGGCGGCGCACCACAGCAGGGCAGCCGCGCCCATCAGCAGCGCCGTGGCATCCAGCGCGTAGGCGCAGGCGCGCAGCACGGCGCTGGCCGCCACCAGGGCCGCGCCCGCCAGCACCCAGGGGCGGCCGCTTTTTTCCAGCCCGCTGTGCGTGTAGCCCGCAATGCACATCACCACGAAAACCGACAGCCCCAGCGCCCCTGCCGTGAGCAAATGCAGCCCCGCATTCGGCGGCAGCCCCGTCAGCAACCCCACACCCGTCAGCGCGTAGCCCGCCGCCATGAAGGCGTAAGCCGCATACAGCATGAGCGGCCAGGGGCGCAGCAGCGGGCGGCCCACGTGCCAGTCGCCCATCAGGTTCAGCACGGCGCAGGCGGCGGCCAGGGCCAGCCAGGCGCTGGTGCGCGCGCCCGGCTCCCACCACTGGGCGGCGGTAAACAGGGCAATGGCCAGCATGGCCAGATTGCGGCGCGGCGGCCGGGCCAGGTAGCGGCGCGTCTCGCGCGTGGCCTCGTATTCCGGGTCTTGCTGGCGGCTTTCCACGGCGCGCCGCGCCGCCTCGCTGTCGTCAATGCTGGCATTGACGATGCTCATGGAAATGCGGCTCATCGCCACGATGATCAGCACCATCAGCGCCCCCAGCAGCCCATGCAGCCAGCGCATGGGCGGCTCGCCGCGCAAGGCATCGGCATAAAAGCCGGCCGTGGCCGCCATCATCAGCGCCAGCGTCCAGGCGAATGAAAGATGCCGGCGCTCCGGCGCGCGCCACAGCCGGGGCGTCAGCAGCGCCAGCAGCAGCGCCATGAAGGCCAGATGCGCCAGCGCCGAGGCCGCCAGGGCCGCCACGGGCCACCAGCCGCTGCACCAAAAGGCCACCCGCCCCGCCAGCCACAGCCCCGCCAGCCAGCGCACCGGCGCGGCAGCAAAGGCGGGCGTATCCGTGAATTCAGGCACGCCCGTCAGTGCAAAACCCGCCGCCGCCGCCAGCGTAAAGCCCAGCAGCAACTCGTGTGCGTGCCACACAAACGGCCCGCCCGCCACCGCAGGCAGCGGCCAGCCCCAAAACAGAAAAGCCCCCCAGGCCGCCATCAGCCCCCAGCCCGAGAGCATCGCCAGCGCGAACATCGGCCTGAACGGGCACAGCCACAAAGGATGCGCCAGCTGCCAGAAGCGGGCTGAAAAACGGGCCGGGCGGGCGCCTTGGGAAAGCAGCGCAGAAGAAACGTTTGAGGAAGCGGCAGGCATCGTGGCAAAAAGCAACAGTCAAAAAAACCGGCAGGCGCGGCAGGCGCAATTACGAACCCGCGCGCCATCACCCGCGCATTGTCGGGCGGCGGGCTGCTCTGCCGCGCTTTCAAACGCTATTTCATCCAATGCCCCAGCAGGCCGGATGAAACCACGCCCAGCAAAACCGTGGGCAGCATGGGCAGGCGGCTGGCGGCCGCCGCCGTCAGCGCAATGGCAATCAGCTCGTGCGGCTTGTCGGAAACGAAATAAGGGGCGATCACCGCAATCAGCACGCAGCCCGGTGCCGCTTCCATCACCGCCGTTGCCCGCTTGCTCAACGTGCGCTTGCGCAGGGCAAAAAAGCCGATGAGGCGGGTGGAATACGTCGCCGTCAGCATGGCGAGGAAGAGCAGGAAAGAATCAAGCGCAATCATGCCGCCTCCGCTTCCGCGCCCATCAGCCAGGCGGTGGCGAGGCCTGCTACTGCACCCGCCGGCACATACCACGCACCGCCGAACACGCGATACACCAGAGCAGCGACAATCAGGCTCACCAGCCACGGCAGGGCAGGCCTGACCCCGCGCCACATACCGCGAATCAGCACCAGAAATACCGCCGGAAAGGCCATGCCGAAGCCCCAGGCGGCCACGTCGCCCAGCACCGGGCCGACGGCGGCGCCGACGGCGGAGGTAATCACCCACACCACATACAGCGTCAGGCTCACGCCCATATAGTATTGCAGGCTGAACAGCGGCAGCCCGGCGTCTTTGCGCTTGCGGATGTCGGCCATCGCCATCGCCCAGCTCTCGTCGGTCATCAGAAACAGGGCGGGCAGCACTTTTTTCATTGGCAGGTGGCGGATATAGGGGGCGAGCGCCGCGCCCATCAGGATGTGGCGGGTGTTGATCATAAAGGTGACGCCGACAATCAGCAGGATGGGCAGCGGTTTCTGCCACAGGCCGACGGTGGCAAATTCCGAGCCGCCGGCAAAGTTCAGGCCGGTCATCAGCGGCATTTCGATAACGCTCATGCCTTTTTGCCCGCCTTGTATGCCGAGAATCAGGGCGAAG
>ERZ773008.3052-NODE-3052-length-10506-cov-8.785284_pt1 | contig 10506 bp, 8 predicted proteins | sample MGYA00580664_ERZ773008 | MGnify/ENA primary metagenome ERZ773008 (study PRJEB29015, sample SAMEA2738016) | human oral metagenome | biome: human oral; feature: human-associated habitat; material: dental | place: China | collected 2048 ... | reverse complement strand
TTTCAACTACACCTCCAAATGTTTGAGATATTAATTGCATTCCATAACATAATCCTAAGATTGGTATGTTAAATTCAAAAATTTCTTTTTCAATTTTTGGCGCATTTTCGTCATAAACACTATTTGGTCCACCAGTAAATATTATACCAATAGGTTTTTTTATCTTTATTTCATTAACTGCTTTATTGTAAGGAACAACTTCACAATATACATTAAGATCTCTAACTCTTCTAGCAATTAATTGGTTATATTGTCCTCCAAAATCAACAACAAGTATTAATTCATTTTTCATAAAATAGTCTCCTTATTTTTATTTAACAATAATATTATATAATAATAATAGCAAAAGGTAAATATTAATATAATCATTTTAATTAAAAAAGGAAGCTTCCGCTTCCTTTTGGTTAGTAATTTATTTTACTTCAGTTGGTACAGTAATTTTACCATCTGCAATGCTCTTCTTTAATTCTTCAATTTTTTGTTTTAATTCATCAGGAATTTTAATCTTTAATTGATCTTCTTTTCCATATGCAACATCAACACCGTTTGTTTTAAGTGAAAATTCAATAGTTTCTCCACCTCTGAATTTTCCTTCATATAAATCTTTTCCAACACTCTTAATAGCTTCGTTTACTTTTTTGATTGTAGAAGCTACAACATATTCTGGTGCTAAGTAAGATTGATCTCTATCTACACCAAAAACAAATTTTTTGTTTTCTTTGGCTGATTCGATTACTCCATTACCAGTTCCACCTGATGCATGGAAAATCATATCAACACCTGATGAGTACATGCTATTTGCAATAGCTTTACCTTTAGTAGCATCACCAAAACTTTCAGCATATTGAGCAACAACTTCTACTTTTTTGTTATTGTCTTTTGCAGCAAGTTCAACACCTGCTCTGAATCCTGCTTCAAATTTTTTGATTAATGGAGATGTAATACCACCAACAAATCCTACTTTATTTGAAGTAGTTAATGTTCCAGCTAAATATCCAACTAAAAATGAGTTTTCATTATCTGCAAATATTGTTCCAATTAAATTCTTTGGTGTGTTTTCAAAAGAAGAATCAATAATTACATATTTTTGATCAGGATTAGCTTTTGCAGCAGCTTCAATATCTTTTGCTAGCGCAAATCCAATTCCAGCAATTAAATCATTTTTAGCATCAAGTAAAGTTTCTAAGTTCGTTTTGTAATCAGAAGCTTGTTTACTTTCAACATAAGTAGGTTTTTCAATTATACCTTCTTTTTCTAATTCTTTTAATCCTTCATAAGCAGATTGGTTAAAAGATTGATCATTTACACCACCAGTATCTGTTACCATAGCATACTTAATTGGTTTTTTAGTGCTTTCTTTTTTTTCTTCTGTCTTTGTGTCTTTTGATTCATTAGGTTTAGAAGAGCAACCTGTTAAGATCATAGCGCCAACTAAAAGTGCCGCAAAAGTCTTTTTGAGTTTCATATAAAACCTCCTAGTTTATTTAGTCAAATACATTATATATCAAAGTTATCAAAAATTCAATACTTTTTTACTAATCTCCGACTAAATTGTCACCATTTCCTGAATTATTGTCATTTTTCTTATCATGATTAATATTTTCACCTGATTCCGATTTACTATCTAAATACTGCCCTATTATATCTCTAACAATTGGACCACAATAAGCTCCAGCTCCACCTTGAAATATTACTGTTGCAATAGCAATTTCTGGTTTATTATAAGGTGCAAAAGAAACATTCCATGCATAGTTATCATATGCTTGTCCAGTAACTGGATTTACTCCACTTTTTTGTGCAGTACCTGTTTTTGTTCCAATTTCAATTGGTAAATTTTTAAATATTTTAGAATTTTCTGAAGTCTTAGATGCCATATTCATACCTTCCAAAATATACTTTAGATTTTTAGGATTAAAACTAGATTTTTCAGTTTCAGGATTATTTTGAAATGAAACTGTCTTATTATCATAACTTACTATTTTTTCAATAACAGATGTTTTTATCTTCTGACCTCCGTTTGATATCATCGCCATATATCTAGCCATTTGAATTGGAGTATATGCATTTTGACCTTGTCCAATTACTGTATTTAAAGAGTCTGCATTAGACCAAGAAGCTTGATTTAAATAATCAAACTTTATCATATCAGCTAGAGTAGTTTTTGAATTAGAAACAGTTTCTTCTGCTTTTAATTCTAATTTTTCTAATCTTTTAATCACTTCAGTTCTTGATGGAACAGTATCTTCATCAGCCCAACTTACAATAATATCAATAATTTTATTAAAATCATAGTCATCTTTATTTTTTCCATCCAATATATATTTATCAATTTCTTTTTCGAGTTTTTGCTTTAACATAATTTTTGTTAAAGATTTCTTAGTATTTGAATCAGGAACAACACCCTTACTTTCTTTAGGTACATTAATTTCAATTCCTGTTCTTTCACCAAGTCCCAATTCTTTTACTGTTTTTGATAAATCTTCTATTGTAACTTTAGTTCCAGTTTTTTTATTTGATTTTGGGTTTTCTCCTAAAGCTAAAGCGTAAAAATAATAGTTACAACTGTCTCTTAATGCTGTTCTTAAATTTTCATTACCATGAGTTTTTTTATATTGATTCCAAATCCAACAACCAAATTTAGTATCCCCAACATCCATTACACCTTGACAGTTAATGTTTTCATTAGGATTCAATCCTTTTTCAAGCGCTGTTAAAGCAGTTGCCAATTTAAAAGTAGAACCTGGTTGTGAAATACTTTGAGTTGCTATATTATACAGAGGTCTTGGAGCAAGAAAATCTCTTGGATCTTCAGGAAATAAACTTATCCAATCACTATTTGAAATTCCAGTTACAAAAAGATTTGGATCATAGGAAGGATAACTTGCAAGAGCTAACACTTTTCCTGTTTTTACATCGAGAACTACAACCGCTCCGCTTGTTGCATTTTTATGACTTTCATTAGGTCTATAGCTTCCCCACTTACTTTTATATTCACTTCCATTTCTTATAGATTCTAAAGTACGTTTTAAAGACTCTTCTGCTACCTTTTGTAAATCTGAATCAATTGATAAATAAACATTTTTTCCAGGAATAGCTTGTGTTTCAGAAATAGTTTCTGTTCTATTCCCTCTATTATCAACCATAACTTTCTTGAATCCATCCTGTCCTTTTAAAGAAACTTCTTGACTTTCTTCTACTCCCGTTTTTCCAATGAAACTATCAGAAGAGTAACCCTTATCTTTACTATATTTTTCAATTTCATCTTGCTGTGATATTTTTCCAATATATCCTAAGATATGTGAAGCCATTTCTCCATTAGGATAGTACCTTATAGGTTCCATTGAAACCGTAAACCCATTGTTATTCTCAAATTTTTCTTTTATATGAGAAATACAGGGTTCAGAAATACCATATGTTAATGTTATAGGAATATATGCTTTATCTCCTTGTAACTCTACTTTTCTATTTAAAACCAAATAACTATATGCATTATAATCATCTAAATTTTCAATAGAATATGTCTTTTTTAAAATTTCAAATAAACTTTCAGCAGTATAATCATCTTTAATTTTATATCTATTTTTTATTTCTGTACGATTTATATTATAAACATAGTCAAATGATTTACTAGTTATTGAAATTTTTAAAATTATATTGTTTTCTGTATTTACTTCTTGAGCAACAGTTTTTATTTCATCTGATAGAACAAAATCATAGAGTATATTATTATCTTCAGCAATAGAAATTAGATGAGTTAAAGGTTCTACATCATTTTTAGAATTATCTTTATAATTAAATTGAACTACTTCCTTATCCTTTTCATCTTTAACAAGAGTATAATCAACATTTGCATCTATACCTTTTTCTTCTAATTTTTTTAATAATATTTCTGCAGGAATGATTTTATTACCATTTTTATCAACTTTGACATAGCTCAATAATTTATCCATAGTAAACTTTCTAACCATATTGTAAAAATCATCTTTTGCACTTGTCTCCATTGTTACCTTAGAATTTTGTTTATTTAATTCAGATTTAATTAATAATAAATTATATCTATTTAAATCAACTAATGGTTTTAATTCAATATTATTTAAAAGATTTCTATTTTTTAATTCATCATAAACTAATTTTCTTGCCAAAGGTTGATCTAGTATTTTTCTTATTATTGATTTATCATCTTTTACTAATGATGCAACATGAGAATAAATACCTTTAGAAAGATCTTTTCCTTTTGCATATTCATCATATTTTGTACCTTTAGTAAAAGTAATTTCTCCACTATCTACATCAAAAAAATCACTTGGAACATATATTCCTTTAAGTTGTAAATCTCTAATAACTTTTTTAATTATATAGTAAGAAAATTCTGATGATGAATTTTTTTCAATTTTTAGTTTTAAAATATCTTCTACTAAATTATTTTCCATAATAATATCAAGTACTTTCTCTTTTGGAGATTTTAATTCAGTAAAATAATCTAAATCTGAAGAATATACAAAGTAATTAATTCCTAAAAAATAATCATCAGTATCCCAACTAGCACCATCTTTATTAAGTATTTTAATTAGTTCTTCAATCTTATTTGCTTTTTCATCTTTATTTAGTCTATTAAATTCATCTTTTAAAATTTGAACAGCTGGACTAGTTTTTACTCCTGCTAACAACTTTCCATTTTTATCATAAATATTTCCTCTAGGGGCAGTTATTTTTACATCTTTAAGTCTATTATTATCTGCTTTATCTCTATAGTCATTACCATTTATAATTGTTAAGTGAAATAATTTGAGAACTAGTGCAGACATCAAAATAAATAAAATTGAATAAACTATCTTATATCTTAATTGTCTATCATTAATCTTTTCTAATTTATTCTTATCAAAAATTTTCATATAAGTACCTACTAAAATCTAAATTTTCTCTTTTTGAATACTTTTCTCAACAAATAATTACATATCAAGTATAATAAAACATTCAAAATTAATTCAATAATTATTGGACCTTTTAAATAATTTAAAAGTTCAACTGAAGATGAGTTTCCAAGAATCATATTAATTATAGTATTCATAATCCAATAAAACAAAGTTGCTACTACTGTAATTATGGAACCTGAACGTATATCTCCTTTATTAATTGAATCTTCATTATATCCAACTATAAATCCTATCATATAATAAATTAATGCTCTAATTCCAATCAATTTTGAGAATAAAATATCTTCCAGAAAACCAAGAACAATTCCTGAATAACCTGATATATATGATCCATAATTCATAGCTATTGCTACAACAAGTGCTAGACTCATATTTGCTTTTGAGTTAAAAATACTAAAATTTGGCAATATAGCAGTTTGTATCATAATACTAGCAAAAAACAACAATACAATTTTTAATCTATTCATTCTTATCACCATTTCCTTTTAATACGAAAACTCTAAATAAAGTTGTAAAATCTACTGGAGATTTTACATTTATCTTTTTTTCTAAATTATTTTCTGAAGTTTTTACTTCTGTAACTTCACCGATATATAGATTACTTGGAAATACACCACCTCTTCCAGAAGTTACTAACTTATCTCCAACAACAACATCTGCATCTGATTTATACATAAACCCAGATAGAAAATCATTTTCTTGACCATTAATAGCACCAAAAGATTGAGTTCTTACAACATTAAAAGAAACATTACTTGCAGAATCAACTAAACTAGAAACTTTACTCCAGTTGTATCCCACTTCTATAACTTTTCCAACGACAGCCTTAATATAAGTGTTATTTTCGTCCCCTACAGTTCCCTGTACAATAATATCTCCAACTTTCACGCCATCTTTACTACCTTTATTAATATTAAATCTTACAAATAGATTATTATTATCTAAAGCAATTACATTAGCACTTAAAAGATTTTCTTTATTTTTCATATATAGATTATATTCATTTTTTAGAAATTCTTCTTTAGCAATTATATTCTCCATATTTGTCGCTTTTTCTTTAAGTTCTGCATTCTCAACTTTTAGTTTTTCATTTTCTTCTCTAATTGCTTTTGATCCAAAAATATTTTTAAAAACTTCCTTTGAATTAGCAATTGATGAATAAATTATTCTTGAAATTGAATTTGTAACTGTTCCTATCGCATTTTCACCAATATTCATAATAGAAGAATTATTACTGAAAAAAATAATAGAACTTAAAATAATTATAGTGGTGAAAAAAGATATCTTCTTTTTACGTGCTTTAATATTTCTAAATCTATTCATTACTTTTTCTCCTATTATTTTTAACTTTTAATTCACTTGCTAGTATACTAGCTCCAGCACAAGTACAAGTCAATGGATTATCAACGACGTTAATAGCTATCCTCAATTCATTTTGTAAATATTCAACACATCCATTAATTTTGGAACATCCTCCCGTTAAAAAAATCCCATTCCTTAAGACGTTACCAGTCATTGATGGTGGTGTTTTTTCTAATATAACTTTGATTGCATCAGCAACTGCATTAAAAAGCGGAAATAAAGAAGATGTTATATCTTTCCCATAAATTGTTGCATTTCTAGGCATTCCACTATTTATATCTCTCCCAAATATTGATAAATTATTAGTAATATTGCTAGTGATAAATGACGAAAGGTTAATCTTTATATATTCAGCAGTTTCTTTATCTATCATGAGATCATATTTATTTTTAACAATATTTATAATATCATAATCAACTAAATCTCCCCCAATATCTACAAACTTAGTTGCAACAACTCCTCCTAAACTTACTAGTGAAACGTCAACTGTTCCACCACCTACATTAGCTATAATGCTACCTGATGGCTCTAAAGCAGGAAGTCCCATTCCTATTGCGGTTGCTACGGCACTTGGAATAAATTCAACACTTCTAGCTCCAGAATATATTACACAATCTTCGATAGCTCTTCTATCAACTTCGGATATTCCACTAGATATCGCTATATATACTTTAGGATGAAAAATTGAAAAATTTGATTTTGCTTTTTTTAATAAATTAGTAAGCATTACTTGTGCAATCTCAAAATTTATTATTTTTCCACCCTTTATTGGTGATAAAGTTATAATATTATCAGGAGTTTTTCCTTCCATACTTTTTGCTTTCTCTCCGACTGCAACAATTTCATAATTATTTAAATCTACAGCCACTACAGAAGGTTCTATAATCTTACCATCTTTTCTTTTTGAGTAAATTAGAGTATTAGATGTACCTAAATCTAAAGTCAAATCTTCCCCTAAAATCCATGAAAAACTCATTATTCTACCTCTCTTATCTCATTAATCCCTTTTCTTTTAAACTTATATACTTGTTATATCCAATTATAATATGATCTAATAATCTTATTCCAACCAAATCTCCAACATCTTCTAACCTTTTTGTTATGTCTATGTCTTGTGAACTTGGAGTAGGATCACCACTTGGATGATTGTGCAAACAAATAATACTATTTGCACCATATTTCAATGCATACTTAAAAACTTCTCTTGGATGAACGATAGATGAATTCAAATCCCCTTTTGATATTTCGTTCCAAGATATTATTTTATTTTTTGTATCTAATAATAAGACGTAAAAATGCTCTTTCATTTCGTCTCTTAATATATTCATGAATATATCTGCAACACTTTTTGGAGAACAAAATGAAAAATTATCAACACATTCTCTCATGTTTAATCTTTTAAAAAGCTCTAAAGCGGAAATCAAACTACAGGCTTTAGATAATCCAATACCATCAATTTCCATAAGATCATTAATTGTAATCTCACTTATTCTATGAAATTTACTCATATAAATCCATAATTTTTTTGAAAGAGCTAAAACATCTTCTTTTTTTGAACCACTTCGAATTAAAATTGCTAAAAGTTCATATTCTGATAAACTTTCAGGACCAAATTTATAAAGTTTCTCTCTAGGCTTATCCGTTTCCTTTAATTCATTTATTGAAATAGTAAAAGTTTCAATATCTTTATATTCAATATTTTTTAATCTATTTACTTCACTTATTGTTTTATCTGCAAAAGGTATTTCTCCTTCTTTAACTTCTTTTTCAAATGATTCTTTATCTTTTATTTTTTCATTTTTTAAAAATACATTTAAATCTTTTAAAAATTCTTCATAACTATAATTTGACATAATAACCTCGTACAATTTTATACATAAAATTTGAAATCACACCAACTAGTATGCCTGTAAAAATTCCAATCATTCCTAAAATAGGAATAAAATTAACTAAAGTTCTTGAATTTAAAAGAACCATAGAAACTAGTATTTGAACCATAACATGAGAAACAGAACCTAAAACACTTATTCCTATTAAACTTAAAAATTTACTACAAAACTTATTTAATACATACATAATAATAATACTTGTAAATCCAGCAGTAAAATTATATATAAAACTTATTGGATTTCCTAAAATTATCACCAATAAAATAGCTTTTAAAAATGAAATAATAAATGCTTCCTTAAAGCCAAATAATAAAATAGAATTTATTATTATTATATTTGATAATCCTAATTTCACATTTGGTACGGGAATTGGAATATAATATTCTAGTAATGAAACTATTAAAGCTACTGAAACAAATAATGAAATTAAAACTACTTTTCTTGCTTTCACTAATTTACCACATCCAAATCATTAGTTTTTCTTGATTTTATTTGTATTACAAGTCTATTAGGCATACAAATAATTGCCTGTCCAACTTTATTTATTTTACCAAATTTAACATCAAGTTTATCAGGACAACTTGCTTCTATTACTCTAACACTTTCATTATCAACCTCTAGAATATTAAGTCCAAAAGAAGTTCTTATAGGATAAACTTTTTTTTCGTTACCAAAAGTGATTTGTTTAATCTCTTCTCCATTTACTTGAACACTAATATATTTATCACCAGTTGTTATAAAACTATTACTTATATATATAAATGACAGACAAAATACAACGATTAAAGTGAAGATAACAATAATATCACCTTTTTTCATACACACATCCTTATTTTTTATTAGAAATAACAATATTATATATTTTTAATAAAATTTATCAGTTCTTGTAAGGTAACATCATACCTCAGCATTAATTTTATCAAAATTTTATCTAATTTTCAATGTTTTAGAAAATTTTTTTAGAAAATACTTATTTTTTACAATAATAAACAAAAAGTAGTAATATATATTAAAAAATTTACTACTTTTATAGTTAATTTAATATTAAAAATCTAACTAACTGAATTTATATAGTGTCCTTTAAATCTATTTCTATCATTTATTTCTCTTGAATATTTTAAACAATCAATACATTCATTTAAAATTTTATAGACCATCATCGAATTTTCATAAGTAAAATCAAGTCTTACTCTGTCAACTCCTAATTCAAATATTTCTTTTATATCAGCTCTTAAATCAAGAGCAATATGGTTTCTTATTTCAGTTCTACAAAACATATCTTGAAATAGTCTAAACTCTCTATTTTCCATATCTTTTAAAGCATAATCACTTCTTGCACATTCCGCACAACGTCTATCTTTGTGACAATCCTTTGTTAAAACTCCCATTGCACAGTATTCTGTAAGCATTGATCTAGTATGGCCGTATATTATCATGTCAACATTTGAATTTCTTTCTTTTAATTTATCCAATATGTTTTTTATTTCAAATTTATTTATTTCTTGTGAAAGTGTTATATCTTCAGCATTAAAATATTTTTCAAAAAATTTCAATGAATATGAATTATAGATATTAAAATATGTATCTATATTGAATTTTTTGGTATCAAATTTTGATTTAAAAAAGCTTTTTGACCCCCAAGTTGATATTTGAACTTTATTAAAAATTTCATCATTTAATTTGGATAAATATTTTTCTAATACAGAATACTCTTCATTTCTTATAACACCTAACGCACTATAAATTAATTTTATTCCAATGGCTTTTAGATTATTATAATATTTTTCAAGTAAATTAAAATCCTCAGTGTAAATTTCTCTTATAAACTCTGATATATTTGGATATTCTAAAATTTTATCCAGTTGAGAATTTTGATGTACTTTTAATGTAATCTTTCCATTAAATACTTTTTTACCATTTTGATAACTAAAATTTTTAAAAGGACATACGATTCTTTTTTCTGAAAAATCTAGTTTATATTCCTCATATTTTACTATAGCTTTTCTTCTCATATTATTTAAAACTGAGACCGGAATAAAGGCATCTTTATCAATAAAAATATTTTTAAAAACAAAATTATATGGCGTTCCTCCAGTTTTAGACAATTTTTCAACAATCTTAGAAATCTCAACTTCTTTATTCTTTGCTTTTTCTATTTTTTCGTCTGAATAAACTTCGATATTTTCTAAAATAAACTTAGCTTTCTGTCCAACTTTAATAAAAATTTCACATTTTAAATTTATCTTTTTATTCTCAATTCCTTCTCTAAATGATTTATTGGCATTATCTACCAATAATTTATCAGAAGTTTTGTAAACAGG
>ERZ773008.3051-NODE-3051-length-10507-cov-19.013969_pt1 | contig 10507 bp, 9 predicted proteins | sample MGYA00580664_ERZ773008 | MGnify/ENA primary metagenome ERZ773008 (study PRJEB29015, sample SAMEA2738016) | human oral metagenome | biome: human oral; feature: human-associated habitat; material: dental | place: China | collected 2048 ... | reverse complement strand
CCGCTGGCGAAGACCGAGCGCCGCTCCTATGAGGAGGTGCTGCGCATCCCCTTCCCCAAGGCTCCTGTGAAGGTGACGCTCCGCCTGTGCAATGCCGAGCAGCGCACCATCGTCCAGCAGACGCAGCGTGTCGATCCTAAGGATATCCTCATCCGCGACCAGACGACGAAGCAGCCTCTGAAGCACAAGTACCTCATCCACTCGGGGGACAGCCGTGACTGCATCGATCTGGCGTTCCTCGCCGAGGGCTATACCGAGGCTGAGATGCCCATCTTCCTCCGTGATGCCGAGGCCGCTACCGAAGCGCTCTTCAACTACGAGCCCTTCAAGAGCAACCGCCAGCACTTCAATGTCGTGGTGGTCTTCTCTCCCTCCGAAGAGTCGGGCGTCGCCGTGCCTCGTGAGAAGCGCTGGCCCCGCACGGCGTTCTCCTCGCACTTCGATACCTTCTACTCCGATCGCTATCTGACGACGCGCAGTGTGAAGGCGATCAATGATGCCCTCATCGGCATCCCCTACGAGCACCTCATCATCCTCGCCAATAGCGACGTCTATGGCGGTGGAGGTATGTACAACTCATACCTCATCTCCTCGACGCATCACAAGTGGTACCTGCCCGTGGTGGTGCATGAGTTCGGTCATAGCTTCGGCGGTCTGACGGACGAATACTTCCACGAAGGCGATGCAGCGGCAGCGAGCGAACACGCTACTGAGGTCGAGCCTTGGGAGCAGAACGTCACGAACCTCAAGGACTTCTCCGGTAAGTGGTCGCACCTGATCAAGAAGGGTACGCCCATGCCTACGCCCACGAAGCTCCAGAAGAAGTACCCCGTCGGGCTCTACGAAGGGGGCGCTTATCTGGCGAAGGGTATGTACCGCGCGAGCTACAACTGCCGTATGCGCACCAATGATACCCCCGACTTCTGCCCCGCCTGCCGTCTTGGGCTGGATAAGATCCTCGACTACAACCTCCCTCCTCGACGTAAGTAAGAGCGAAGGGCGCATGCCCTACTTGATAGAAGCGGTTAGCCCCCACCACAAGAGCGATCAGCTCGATGTGGTGGGGGCTAAGTGTATCGTGTCGTAGGGGCTTAAGTGGATAGGCCTGTACGGCGTACGCTTGTGGAGCGGTGTGCTTAGTCTTCGGAGGAGAGGAGGGCGCGGAGCTCGTCGGGCGTGATGTCGACGATGATCTCACTGCGGTAGGCGAGCGAGATCGTCCCACGCTCTTCGCTGATGATGATGATCTTCGCGTCGGTCTTCTGCGAGAGGCCGAGGGCAGAGCGGTGGCGCAGGCCGAGGTCCTTATTAAGGTCGGTGTCGCTGGCTACGGGGAGGATACAGCCTGCAGCGCAGATCTTCCCGCCTGCGATGATCATAGCGCCGTCGTGCAGGGGGCTATTCTTGAAGAAGATCGTCTCGATGAGGCGGGCATTGACGGCTGCGAGGAAGCGCTCCCCAGCGTGCTGGTAGGGCGTGAGGTCTGAGGTGCCTTGGATGGCGATGAGGGCGCCCGTCTTCTTACGAGCCATGTTCATACACGCCAGCACGACGGGTGCGATATAGTCCTCTTCCTCCTGCTCCTTCGCCGAGCCTTCGCGGAAGAAGCGGCGGATCTTACGCCAGCGCTGGGCGGAGCCGATGGTGACCAGGATCTTCTTGATCTCGTCCTGGAAGATAATGACCAGGATGATGAAGCCGATGTTGATGAACTTGTCCAGCAGCGCACCCATCAGTCGCATCTGCAGAACCTGCGAGATCAAGAGCCAGATCCCGAGGAAGGCGATGATCCCCATGAAGAGTGAGCGGCTCCCCGAGTAGCGCATCGTGGTGAACGCGTAGTAAAGGAAGACCGCGAGGAGCAGTATGTCGATGATGTCCTTGATGGAGATGTCGAGCCAAGCGAGCATAAGGGCAGGGTAAGTCGTGGGTTAGTGTGAGCGGGTGAAGCTATAGTGCAGGTGCTCCTCTTTGTGGAGGTAGGGGCGGGCTTGCTCGTAGAGCGTGATGGCCTCAGCGGCAGCGCGTACATCGTGCACACGGAGGATCTGTGCGCCACGCTCGAGGGCGAGGGCATGGAGGAAGGTCGTACCACCGAGGGCTTCGGCAGGCGTGCAGCCGAGGGGGCGGTAGATCATGCTCTTGCGTGAGACACCGACGAGGACGGGCTGTGTGAAGGTGTGGGTGAGGTCGTCGAGGTGCATGAGGAGCTCATAGTTCTGCTCCGTGGTCTTGCTGAAGCCGAAGCCAGGGTCGAGGATGATGTCATGCAGGCCCAGCTCGAGGAGCTTGCCGATGCGCTCGGCAAAGTAGTCGATGACCTCGAGCGTCACGTCACTATAGTCGGTGAGCGACTGCATGGTCTGCGGGTCGCCCTTCATATGCATGAGGATATAGGGTACCTGCAGGGTAGCTACCGTGCGGTACATCTCGGGGTCAAGTGCTCCGCCAGAGATATCGTTGATGATAGCGGCGCCATACTCCTCGACGGCCATGCGGGCGACCTCCGAGCGGAAGGTATCTACCGAGACGGGCAGGTCGGGGTATTCGTCTCTCAGGATGCGAAGGGCAGGGCGTAGGCGCTCCATCTCCTCCGTGACGCTCACCTCATCAGCCCCTGGGCGGGAGCTGTAGGCGCCGAGGTCAGCGATGGCAGCCCCTTCGCTTACGAGCTGGTCGAAGCGGGTGCGCAGTGCCGTCTCGCCTGCTATCCTACTACCAGCGAAGAAGGAGTCGGGGGTGACATTGACGATACCCATGACGACGGGGCGCTCGAGGGTAAGGAGCTTCCCCGAGAGGGTGAGAGTCGTCTGTGCTGGAGTGAGGGACATAGCGGGGGCGGTTAGAGGAGGGCAGGCTGTGGGGTGAGTACGGCTTCCACGGGGAGATCCCATGGATCATGGGGGAGGCACGCGATGGGGCGGAGGGCGAAGGTCACGCCGATACGGCTGGCATGTGGGCAGCGGCTGAGGTAGCGGTCGTAGTAGCCCTTGCCACGGCCGAGGCGGTAGCCCGCCTGGTCATACGCCAGAGCGGGGATGACGAGGAGGTCCAGTGTCGCTGGTTCTACGGCTCCATCAGCCTCAAGGCGGGGCTCGTAGATGCCGAAGCTCCCCGACTGCTCGAGTTCCTGCCAGCCACTGAAGGCGAAGAAATCCATCGTCTCGCCGTCGAGGACGCGGGGGAGGTAGACCTGCTTGGTCGTAGCGACCTCGTCGATGAGGGTGCGGAGGTTCGGCTCGTCGGGTAGGGCCGAGTAGAGGGCCACATGCTGGGCCGTCTGCCAGAGGGGATGTTGACGGAGCTGGGAGATGATGGACGCACTCCCCGAGAGACGGAGCTCATCGGTGAGACGCTCACGGCTCAGGGCACGGAGCTCACGGCGGAGGGTGGGCTTGTCCATGGGTTTACTTCGTCGGACGCCAGTCATCGGAGGTGAGGCGGTCGAGAGCGGCCTTGACCTCGGGGTCCTCCTCGTTACGTGCGCGGTAGAAGGCATTCTTGTCCCCACCCAATAGGTCAGAGATCAAGGCGATGAGGTCACGGCGTAGGATGGGCATCGACTCCTGCAGGTAGCCAGGGCGCTGGGGTACGCCCTTCTGCTGGGCATAGCGTGCATAGGCATAGACGATCTCCTCGCCCTGTGAATGCAGGTAGTCCTGGATAGCCTTCTCCGAGCCGAAGGACTGGAACTGCGCACGATGCTGGTCCGCGTAGTTGAAGGCGAAGCGCTGGAAGGTCCCTGAGCGTAGGAGACGGATGTAGTAGGGGTTGATCCCTGCGCTGTCGCGCGGGGTGAAGATGTCGGGGGTGATACCGCCACCGCCGTAGACGACACGGCCCAGACGCGTGTAGTAGCGTGTGGTGTCGGGGCGGCTGATGCTATCGGCTGAGTAGAACTCGCCATGGAGGTAGCGCTCCTCGATGTCCTCAGCGTAGGCTTCGTAGCCCTTGGCATAGCTCTTCTGGATGCTACGGCCCGAGGGGGTGTAGTAGCGGGCTACGGTGAGGCGGACGACGGAGTGGTCCTTCAGCTCGAAGGGGAGCTGCACGAGACCCTTACCGAAGGTGCGACGGCCGACGATGAGCGCGCGGTCGAGGTCCTGCATAGCACCGGCGAAGATCTCGCTGGCACTGGCACTGCTCTCGTTCACCAGCACGATGAGCGGGAGCTGGCGCAGACGTCCGTCACGAGGGCTCTTGAAGTCCTCACGGGGATAGTGTGCACCCTTGTTGTAGACGAGGAGATCGCCCTTGGAGAGGAACTCCGTGGCGAGTGCCGTAGCGGCCTGCAGATAGCCCCCGCCATTGTCGCGGAGGTCGATAAGGATGCGCTCGACGCCTTCGGAGGCATGCTCGGCATAGGCCTGCTGGAACTCTAAGGGCGTCTGCGTGCCCCACTTATTGAGGCGTACATACAGTACGTGGGGGCGGATCATGTAGCTCGCGTCGATGGTAGGCACGGGGACGGCGCCACGGACGACCGAGGTGGTGAAGGTCTTCCCACCACGGCGGACGGTGAGCTTGACGACGGTGTCCTCGGGACCCTTCAGCGCCTTCATGATCTGCTCAGAGGTGATGGAGTCACGGACGAGATTCGTCGTGTCAGCACGTAGGATACGGTCGCCAGGCTGCAGGCCTGCACGCTCGCTGGGACCACCCTCGATGACACGCACGACGACGACGGTATCGAGGAGGGTATTGAACTGCACGCCGATACCAGCGAACGAGCCCTCGAGGCTCTCGGTCGACTCCTTGTTCTCCTCTGCACTGAGGTAGACGGAGTGGGGGTCGAGCTGTGAGAGGATCAGCGGGAGGGACTGCTCGGTGAGGCTGTCCATATCCGTCGAGTCGACGTAGTACTGCTGGATGAGCGAATAGATTTCGCCGAGCTTGCCAGCCGCTCCGCGTCGGCCTCCGATGCCGAAGTAGCTGGAGGTGAATATGCCCAAGAGGAAGACCAAGACGGTGACAAGCCCGTAGGTGATTCCACTCAGGAGGTGGGCCTTATGCTCGGGACGCGGTGAGCCGGGCTGCTCGTTGGGTGCTGATTGCATGCTGTCTGCTATAGAGGATGATGATGGGGCGGGAGAAAGAGTCGGTTAGTCCTCGAGGGGAAGGTAATCTACCTGGATACCAGCGCGCTGGAGGAGCTCGATGCCGTCACGTAGACGGTACTCGGTGCTGTAGACGACGCGGCGCATGTGACTCTGGATGATGAGCTTGGCGCACTCGATGCAGGGGGCGTCGGTGACGTAGACCGTCGCGCCAGAGCTGTCATTGGTGCTGCTGGCGAGCTTCGTGATCGCATTGGCCTCAGCATGGAGCACATACTGCTTCGTCTGACCATTCTCGTCTTCGCAGATGTTCTCAAAGCCCACGGGGGTGCCGTTGTAGCCATCGGCGATGATACGCTTGTCCTTGACGATGAGGGCGCCTACCTTACGGCGCTCGCAGTAGGAGTTCTCTGCCCAGATGCGCGCCATACGGAGGTAGCGCATGTCGAGGGCGAGTTGCTTGTCATCCATCATAACTCTTTGGATTGTCTTGACACGAGGATATAGATATACAAAGATAAGGCTTTGCGCCCGAATAGTGGATGCTTTTGGCAAGGCTTTGTCTGCTGGGAGGAAGTAAGCTTTACCGTAAAGAACCGACTACTATTAGTCCTCTTCTTGTATTCATCTTAAAGCAAAGCTCGCCCCACGTTCTTCGCACGAAGAGCGTGGGGCGAGCTTTTAGTTGATGGAGATAGTTTCTTACTTCTTGCGAGTGAAGGTTATCGTCTGATCTTCTTCCCCTTCACTGGATGCTACACCTGTAAGCTTTTGCTTCGCTTCATCCATAGTGAGGATGAGCTTTGCTTTCTGCTGCTTCCCTGCTTCTTTATCCATGACTGTGAAGGTCGATGTGGCTACTAAACCATTGTAGGTATAGGTGGCTTCCATCTTTTCTTGTTCGCGAATCTCCTTGATGGAGCCATCTTTTTTCACGACTTTGTGGCTGTGCTGGTATACCAAGTGGGTCTCATCAAGGAAGTGAACTTCCACTATGGTTACTTCGCGTTCACCTTGCTCTTCAGCTGAGGATAGAATGCATTCCCATTGAGTTCCTGCGAAAGGATTGTTTGAAGTGGTCTTGGGGGTGTCCTTCTTTCCGCAGGAGGTGAGACCAAGGAGCATAACTCCGAGGAACATGAAGATGTACTTTAGTTTCATACGTTCTTTTGTTATGGGGTTAGTGATTTATTGAATCTTTGCAAAGGTAGGAGATTTATACAGAGTTGCAAGCCCCCCTTCTCCTCTTCGCGTGGAGGGCTGTAAATAGACTCGCCCCGCTCTTCTATGGAGAGAAGAGCGGGGCGAGTCTTATGGGGTATGTGCAGGTGTGACCTTACTTCTTGCGGACGAAGGTCAATATCGTACCTGACTCTGGGGCTTTACCTGTGAGCTGCTGCTTGGAGGAGTCCATTGTCAGAGGGAGTGCCAGCTTGATAGCATCATCTTCATCATCTCGGGTGTTGAAGAGGAGTGTAGCGACGCCACCTTGATAGGTGTAAGTGCCCTGCTCAGGATCGTCTACCTCAGTGTCGACTACCGCACCATTCTTTATCGTCTGTTGGGTGGATTGGGACGTGAACTTGGTGTCGTCGATGAACTTGAGGACTATCGTAGTGACTACCGATTTGTTACCTGCATCGGACTCCCGAACGGTGGCCTCCCACTCAGTGCCAGCGAGGGTTTTACTTAGGTCGGGGGTGTTAGGCGTGTCCTTGGAGCAGGCGGTGAGCCCAAGGAGGACTGCTCCGAGGAGCATGAAGATTTGCTTTAGCTTCATAATTTCTATGGGGTTATAAAGAGGGAATGAATACTACTTGCAAAGGTAGGTAAATACTGCATGCTAAGCCTATAGTCTCGGAAGAAAGCCGTTCGCCCAGCCTCATCTCTCAGCATCCAAGTCCGAGGCGTGCATGGAGGTCGTATCTCCTCCCTTGTCGCTACACTTATTTATAGTGCTCCGTAGAAGACGATTTGCAAACAACTATTGGTCTCGGTACGGATCACTATTGGTTTGGGGGTCAAACCACTATAAGTTTGCACACGAAACCACTATTGGTTTGCCCATAGATGACTATTGGTTTGGGTGCAAACGACTATTGGTTTATCGGTCAAAGGACTACAGTGTCTCCTTGCCTTCCGTAGCTTCCTCCATTTCCACGGACGGAATGTTTCTCCGTGCTGTATCTCATCGCGCGAGTCATAGGCTTGAGGGATAGGCCTCTACCTGCAGCTGGTGAAGGTGCTCCCCATAGGAGGAGGGTATGAAGCTTTAGTGCTCGCTACTTCGACCTATATAGGTCGCTGGGTGAACCTATATAGGTCGCGTCACGGACCAATATAGGTCGACATCGCGACCAATATAGGTCAGCCCACGGACCTATATAGGTTCGCATCACTCCCCGGTGGGAGGTGTCCCCGCACTCTCGCACTATAAGCGTGTCGTGTCGCGAGTAAGTCGCTTGGCTATAATGCCTAAGCTTAGTCGTGTGTGCCTACTCCTGCTCCTCTCCTAAAAGCAGTCCGCCCAGCCTCATCTCTCGGGATAGGGCTGGGCGGACTGTATGGAGTGTCAGGTAGGCGAGTGCCTTACTTCTTGCGGGTGTAGATTTCAGGCTCGTCGCCCTCTTCCATCTTTGTTGACGTCGCTGTGATCTTTTGCTTCGCAGCATCCATTGTGAGAGTGACTTTGTGTGTCACCTGCTTGTCATTTTTTATTTCATAGGAAATCACAGTAGCGACAAGACCTTCGTACGTGTAAGTCCCTTCCTCCTTAACAGTAGGAAGTTGCACTATGATACTACCATCCTTCGCTGTGTCCTTGTAGTCTGTAAGAATTACGAGTCGGCTGTCGTCAATGAACTGGAGTTCGGCCGAGATGATTTCACTACTGCCGTCCTCACCTGTAGCCTTGAGGACGCGTTCCCACTTCGTGCCTGCAAATGGGTTCTGGTTGCTGGACTCGGAGGTATCCTTCTTGCCACAAGCGGTGAGCCCCAGGAGGACTGCTCCGAGGAACATGAAGATGTACTTTAGCTTCATACGTTCTTTTGTTATGGGGGTAGTGATTTATTGAATCTTTGCAAAGGTAGGAGATTTATACAGAGTTGCAAACCTCCCTTCTCCTCTTCGCGTGGGAGGGCTATAAATAGACTCGCCCCGCTCTTCTATGGAGAGAAGAGCGGGGCGAGGCTTATGGGGTATGTGTGGGTGCGGCCTTACTTCTTGCGGGTGTAGATGATACCCTTGCGTACGCCGTCATCCGTCACCGTGCCGGCGAGCGTCTGATTGGTGTCGTCCATAATGAGGCGGACGATGCGCGTGACGGTCTTGCCATCGTCCTGGTGGGTTGTGGTGAGCGTGACCTCCTTGCCTTGGTAGGTGTAGGTACCCTGCTTAGGAGTGTCTGTCTCGGTCTTGAGGATGGTGCCACCCTGTGTGGTTACCGAGGTGGACTCCGTGACGAACTTCGTGCCGTCAATAAAGCGAAGGACTGTCGTGGTGGTCTCTGTTTTGCCATCATCCTCCAGCTCCTGCTCGATGTACTCCCACTGAGATCCAGCTAAGGAACTGCTTGAAGCGGGGTTGGTCTTGGGTGTGTCCTTGGAGCAAGCGCTGAGCCCAAGAAGTGCGACTCCGAGGAGTGCGAAGATTTGCTTTAGCTTCATATCTACTGTAGTATTAAAGAGTGATTTAGAGCGCGCCTGAGTAAACAAAAGCGGCCCTTCTGTACTTATAACGGTGTAGTACTCTGCGAGGTATCTTCGCTCCTTGGCGGGAGCGGAGGGCTTAGGGAGTACAGCATCATCCTTTATATATATGTAGACCGATGAAGAGAGCATGGGTATTAGGCGCTACAGGCGCTACGGGGACGGCTCTGGTGGAGCTGCTCCTGGGGAGTGACGAATATAGCGAGGTGCATGTCTTCGTGCGTCGGTCGCTCCAGCTTCAGCACGCGAAGCTCCACGTCCATGTGGTGGATATGGAGCGCGCCGAGGACTGGCAGACGGGCCCCACAGCAGATGTCGCCTTCTCTTGTCTGGGTACGACACTTCGGGCGGCTGGCAGCAAGGCTGCCCAGCATCGTGTGGACGTGGACTACCAGCTGCAGTTCGCTGAGATGGCTCGCCGTAGTGGGGTGGGGACCTTCGTCCTGCTTTCGGCAGCTGGGGCAAATGCTAAGTCCAGCCTCTTCTATATGCGTCTCAAGGGCGAAGCTGAGGAGGGCGTGCGTGCCCTTGGCTTTGAGCGGACGCTCTTCTTCCGCCCTGGGATGATCGATCGCGGGGTGAAGGCACGAGGCAATGAGCGCATCAGCATGGCTATCCTTCGTGCGCTGAATCGCATCGGCCTCCTGAAGCGTCAAGCACCGATAGCCGTCGAGACGCTCGCACGTCAGATGATCCGCGGTGAGGCGAGGCTGCGTGATGCGGGCGAATATGTACTTGCTGAAAGGGCGATCTTAGACCTCTAAGAGCGGGGTGTCGGGCGGCTTGGTGAGCGCTGTCTGCCGAGCTTAGTGACCGCACTTAGGCGAGCGAGCAGGGCGAGGGACTACTCCCTCGCCCTGCTCGCTTTTGGTGTCTATTCTTAGGAATGTGGTGGGTAATGGCATTTCTTTAATAAAATTATTAAATCATTCCGCTTGTGTTTTAAGGAAGTCTCGCTATTTTTGTCACAGAGACAACAAGATATGCTCTCCGCAAGTAGCCCTCTCGAGGGGGCTCTTAGCGAGGAGCACCACACACCCATTCAGACGCATAGGATGGACAAGCACCTCTTCTCCGCCCACCCTTCCCCTCACGCTCTACAGGACACGCCCAGCGGGTCCCCACCTCTACCTATGCGTCTGAAAGGCCCGTCCGCCACTTGATGAGCGGTGTCCCCTACTACTACACTCACACTAAACGAACTATTACGATGGACCTACTTCAGATCGTAAAGGGATTCAATGAAATCCTATGGAACAACTTCCTCATGTACGTCCTCCTCGGCGTCGGCATCTTCTACACCATCTACCTCGGCGTGCCTCAGATACGTCACTTCGGTCTGGCGATGAAGTACAGCTTCGGCTCGATCTTCAAGAAGAAAGAGAAGACGGAAGATGCCTGTGACCAGACGAACTCCTTCCAAGCACTCGCCACCGCCGTCGCCGCCCAGGTCGGTACGGGTAATATCGCAGGCGTAGCTACCGCCATCGCTATGGGAGGTACGGGTGCCGTCTTCTGGATGTGGATCTCCGCAGTACTTGGGATGAGCACGATCTTCTCCGAAGCCGTCCTCTCCCAGAAGTATCGCGAGATACGCGACGGCCAAGTCGTCGGGGGACCTGCCTACTACATCAGTCGCGGTCTGAATAGCCGAGTGCTTGCCATCATCTTCTCCGTCATGGTCATCGTCGCCCTCGGCTTCATCGGCTGTATGGTGCAGGCGAACTCCATCTCCATCGG
>ERZ773008.3046-NODE-3046-length-10509-cov-6.954563_pt1 | contig 10509 bp, 9 predicted proteins | sample MGYA00580664_ERZ773008 | MGnify/ENA primary metagenome ERZ773008 (study PRJEB29015, sample SAMEA2738016) | human oral metagenome | biome: human oral; feature: human-associated habitat; material: dental | place: China | collected 2048 ... | reverse complement strand
GGGCGTTGGAAATTTGAGAGGAGCTGTCCTTAGTACGAGAGGACCGGGATGGACACACCGCTGGTGTACCAGTTGTTCTGCCAAGAGCATCGCTGGGTAGCTATGTGTGGACGGGATAAACGCTGAAAGCATCTAAGCGTGAAGCCCCCCTCGAGATGAGATTTCCCATCACATTAAGTGAGTAAGACCCCTGAGAGACGATCAGGTAGATAGGCTAGAAGTGGAAGTGCCGCGAGGCATGGAGCGGACTAGTACTAATCGGTCGAGGACTTAACCACGAGTTGTATAGCTGGTAGATTGATGGAGTTGGATATAGATTCAGTTTTGAAAGAACGAAAGTTTTTTCAGAAATAAAGTGTGGTGACGATGGCAAGAAGGATACACCTGTTCCCATCTCGAACACAGAAGTTAAGCTTCTTAGCGCCGATAGTAGTTGGGGGTTTCTCCCTGCGAGGGTAGGACGTTGCCACGCAAAATGTGTAAGCTGGGCCTTGTGCCCAGCTTATTTTGTAGAGATTTTTATGTGGAAGACGTTTTGTATTATAGGAATTTTGAGAGGAAGTTTGCTATAATGAAACGGATGATAAAGGAGGAGGTAGAATGATGAAATGGATTAAAAGCACGATGGTTATAGCGTTTCTATTCATTTTAACGGCTTGTGGGAAGAGTTTATCAACCGAAGAAGTCCAAGAAAAAGTAGTCACTTCTGCTGACTCGATTGCAAATTATCATATTACCGTAAAGCAATCGGACTATAAAGAAGGGACGAAAACTCCTTCTGCTCAAACCATTGCCAGTGCGAGTGCTTGGAAAGATGGCACGGGATACGGTTCTAAAATCGATAAGACTTCTGGAAAAGTGACGAATCAACTTGAAGTAATTGCCGATGCGAATATTGGTTTTATTCGCTATTATCAAGATAAATGGGAACAAACCATTACAGCAACTTCAAGTTTACAAAATACGGTCGTTTTTCCGTATACAAAACTGGTTCAATTTACCAAAGAAATCCATCAACTCGTTCCTTGGACGAAGGGGTGGCAAAGTTATGAAAAATCCTATTCTGGAGACGATGAAACGATTCGCAAGGCGGTAACGTCCGTTCTTGGAATTGCGACGAATGACACATCAAAAGTGGAGTTGAAAATCAAGACCGATGCCGCTGGAAATCTCATCACAAATGTGGAGATTACAGTTGTTGATGAAGGTGAGCAAACCCGCAAAGAATATACGATTGCATACTTACAATTCAATGAACAACAAAAGAAAGCTTTGCCTCAGTAAGGGCAGAGCTTTTTTCGTAAAATAAACCGGTATGACTACAAAAAAAGGCACTTTTTTGTTACAATAGAAAAGAACAAAATATTGCGAGAAATGAAGAACATTTTGTAGACATGCGAGAGGGAGAATGCTTGCATTCTCCCTTTTTTAGAACAAGAAACATGGAGGAAGAGTATGGGACGTGTAATATCCGTTGCCAATCAGAAAGGTGGAGTTGGAAAGACGACTTCAACCGTCAGTTTAGCGGCTGCGTTGGCGGTCAATGGCAAAAAAGTGTTAATTATTGATAGTGACCCTCAAGGGAATGCAACAAGCGGTCTTGGCGTACAAAAAGGGGAACTTGAACAAGATGTATATGATGTTTTGGTCAACCAAGTACCAATGGCGGACGTGATTGTTCCGACGAGTCGTGAAAACTTGATGATTGCCCCTTCGACGATTCAGTTAGCAGGTGCAGAAATCGAGTTAACGAGTCAACCGCGCCGTGAGCAACGATTGAAAGAGGCTGTGAAGAAGATTAAAGACGATTATGATTATATCTTTATCGATTGTCCCCCTTCACTTGGGCATTTAACGATGAATGCTTTCACGGCTAGTGATACAGTATTAATTCCTGTGCAGTGCGAATATTATGCGTTGGAAGGACTGTCACAACTCATGAACACGATCACGATGGTTCGCAAGCACTTTAATCCTCAGTTGAAGATTGAGGGCGTTCTCCTAACGATGTACGATGCGCGTACGAACTTAGGGAACGAAGTCAAAGACGATGTGATTAAGTATTTCCGTGAGAAAGTCTATAAAACAATTATCCCTCGAAATGTCCGTCTGTCTGAAGCACCAAGTTACGGGCAAGCGATTGTGGACTATGACCCACGTTCTAGAGGAGCGGAAGTATACATGGAGTTAGCAAAGGAAGTGTTGGCACATGAGTAAAAATCAAAAAGGAAAAGGCCTTGGACGTGGAATCGACGCGTTGTTTATGAATGACTTAGATACCCTCGATGCCTTAGAACAAGTACAAGAAACCGAGCAAATTCAACAGATTGCGGTTTCAGAGATTCGTCCAAATCCTTATCAACCGCGTAAAGAGTTTGATGAGGAAGGGTTAGCAGAACTAGCGGAATCGATTCGCCAAAATGGAGTTTTCCAACCGATTATCGTTCGCAAATCTAAAATTAAAGGATATGAATTAGTTGCTGGGGAACGTCGCTTGCGTGCGTCTAAATTAGCTGAGAAAGAAACGATTCCAGCCATCGTACGTGACTACTCAGAGGAAACGATGATTCAAATCGCAGTTGTTGAAAACTTACAACGCGAAAACTTGAAGCCTTTAGATGAAGCGATGGCGTATCGTACGTTAATGGATTCATTGAAATTAAAACAGGAAGAAGTAGCAAACAGAGTAGGGAAGAGCCGTTCATACGTGGCGAACTTCTTACGATTACTAACCTTGCCAGCTGGAGTACAAGAACTCGTACAAAATGGGGCTCTTTCAGCTGGGCATGCACGTACGCTTCTTGGATTAAAAGACCAAACAAAAATTGGAGCTGTGGCTAAAAAGGCCGTGAAAGAAAATCTAACGGTTCGCGCCTTAGAAACTTTAGTCCAATCCATCAATGAACCTGTTAAGAAAACAACGAAGAAAATTCAAAAACCGAAAAAATCGATGTATATCGTTGAATCGGAAGAACGTTTAATGGATAAATTCGGAACAAGCGTGCAAATCGTTGAAAAAGGAGAACGTGGTAAAATCGAAATCGAGTATCTTTCTCAAAAAGATTTAACCCGTATTTTAGAAGTATTAGAAATCGAATTAGACGATTAATAAAGGAGTCTTTATGAAAGCAGGAACAACGTATCAACTACACGATCATGTGGAAATGAAAAAGCCGCATGCGTGCCAAACGAATTCCTGGGAAATCATCCGTATGGGGATGGACATTCGTATCAAGTGTGATCACTGTGGTCAAATGGTCCTAATGCCAAGACGGGAATTCGAGAAGAAGATGAAAAAGGTGACGATTTCTGTTGCCGAAGAAAACAAATAAAGAAAGAGTGTGACAAATGGCCTTAACAGCTGGAATCGTCGGCTTACCAAACGTTGGAAAGTCAACATTATTTAATGCAATTACAAAAGCAGGGGTCGAAGCGGCGAACTATCCGTTTGCGACAATTGACCCAAACGTCGGAGTGGTAGAAGTACCAGACCTTCGTTTACAAAAACTAACAGAATTAGTCAAACCAAAGAAAACTGTCCCAACGACATTTGAATTCACCGATATCGCTGGAATCGTTAAAGGGGCAAGCCGTGGGGAAGGTCTTGGGAATAAATTCTTAAGCCATATCCGTCAAGTAGATGCGATTTGCCAAGTAGTTCGTTGTTTTGAAGACGAAAATATTACACACGTGGCTGGGAAAGTTGACCCAATCGCTGACATCGAAACAATCAATCTAGAGTTAGTATTGGCCGACCTTGAGTCAGTGGACAAACGAATTGCTCGTGTGGCAAAAATTGCCAAAACTAAAGATAAAGACGCGGTAGCAGAACTAGCCGTCTTAGAAAAAATCAAACCGGTGTTAGAAGAAGGGCAATTAGCGCGTACGATTGAATTTACCGATGAAGAACTTCCAATCGTGAAAGGATTATTCCTTTTAACAACAAAACCAATGCTGTACATCGCAAACATCTCTGAAGATGATGTGATGGAAGGTGGCCATAATCAATACGTGCAATTAGTAGAAGAATATGCAGCCAAAGAAGATGCAGAAGTCGTTGTTATCTGTGCGAAAATTGAAGAAGAAGTGGCAGAACTTGAGGAAGAAGAAAAACAAGCCTTCCTAGAAGAGATGGGAATTGAAGTGTCAGGCTTAGACATCTTAATTCAAAAAACGTATCACTTATTAGGCTTAGCGACTTACTTTACAGCTGGGGAGCAAGAAGTGCGCGCGTGGACATTCCGACGCGGCATGAAAGCTCCGCAATGTGCGGGAATCATCCACTCAGACTTCGAACGTGGATTCATCCGTGCCGAAACGGTTGCTTATGCAGACCTACTTGAATACGGTAGCATGACCGCTGCAAAAGAAAACGGAAAAGTTCGTCAAGAAGGTAAAGAATATGTCGTGCAAGACGGCGACGTAATGCTCTTTAGATTTAATGTGTAAGGATAACGGAGGATTGTAGTATGTCAGAACAAAACGTACCAGTAGAAGAACAAGTATCAGTAGATACGTTGAAAGCAGAATTAACAAATAAAAATGAACAATATATCTATCAATTAGAACGCGCATTGAAAGAAGCAGGTTTTGACGAAGCGCAAGTCGAAAAAGAATTATCAGTGATGCTTCCTCAAATCATCGAACATCAAAAATCAGGGGTGACTGCACGTCAATTATTCGGAACGGTAACAGAACGCGTGCATGCGATTGTCGAAGGACCTGCTAAAGATCCAGATGCAAAATCTCCAGATTGGCAAATCGCTTTAGATGGTGGTTTATTGGTAGGCGGATTATTCGCTCTAGTAACAGGAGTGATGTTGATGTTAAATCCAGATTCAGGTTCGCAACCAATGGGATTATTAACATTAATCATCAACTTCATCGCAGGAGCGTTCGTAATGTTAGCTATTTCGAAAAATGCTCCTAAATTTGATAATCCAAAAGGCCAACGTGGATACATTCGTTACTTAGTAGTAAGTACAGTGGCGATGGTCGCTTGGTTACTCTTAGTCGTAGCAAGCCAATCCTTCATTCCAAATGCCATCAATCTTGTAATGAGTTATGAATGGTACCTACTCATTGGAGCGGCAGCATTAGCGGCTAAATTCTACTTGAAGAAAAAATTAAATATTGTTGGATCAGTAATGTAAGAGAGTACAAACAAGTGTGAGATGATGGCGAAGTTCCTTCGTGGACAATCCCGCAGTGATTTCACACTTTTTTGATAGTGTAGAGGTGAAAACATGAATCGAAAAATACGTTACATCATTACGTTTTTATTAGGATTAGTGGCCTTTTTTGGATTTAGCTCGAGTGTCGATGCTCGTAGCTTAAAAGTAGACAAGTACGATATCACCGTGAATATTTTAGAAAACGGCGATGTTCAGTTTCAAGAAAAAATTACGTTTCAGGCAGATGGTTCTTATAATGGAGTGTTCTATAACTTAGACTACTCAGGGTTTAGAGAACCAACGGATGTAACTGCCTTTTTGGAGACGGGTTCTGGAGCGGTAGAAATGCCTCAAAATTCAACGGGAACGAGTGGCACCTATCAGCTGACTCATGAAGGGGGCAAATTGAAATTTAAAGTCTTCACACCGCTTTCGAATTCGAGAAGAACCATTACCTTCCAATATACAATTCCAAAATTAATTACAAATTACCAAGACACAGCGGAATTAAACCGTAAAGTCGTTGGTACGGAGTGGGAAATCGACCAAGAAAACATCACGGTCAAGGTGAATCTTCCAGGAAATGCGTCTAAAGAAACGCTTCGTGCGTGGGGACACGGGGCGGGACAAAACGGGAATGTAAAAATTGCTGATGACTACAAGTCTGTGACCTTCACAGCTCCTTCTAATAAGAGTGGAGATTTCGTTGAAGTGCATATGATTTTCCCACAAACATTGACTCCAGGAAACACCAATGTAGTGAACCGAAAAGCCTTTGATGAGATTGTGGCACAAGAAGAAAAATTGCTGCAACAAGAAGAAGGCATGAAGACGCTAGGATCTATCGGTGTGTATATCGGTTGGATACTGATGTTTGTGAACTTAATCTTTGCGTGGGTTAAAGGCTTCATTGCTAACCGTAAGAGACTGCAAAAAGTTCCTCACGTTCCAGACCATCTCTTTGAAATTCCTGAAGATATTACTCCAGCTATTATGAACAAAGCGATTTATGGCAAGAGTACGATGAAAGATTTAAGTGCAACGGTTATGGATTTAGTCCGCAAGAAGATTTTAACCTTGTCGGAAACACAGCCCCATGAAATTAAACTCGTTGGAGATGTATCGAAACTTCTTCGTCACGAGAAATTAGCAGTGAAATTGCTCTTTGAAGACGTGGGTGGTGGAGATGATACCATCTACCTAAAGGATATTAAAGAATACGCTGAAGATCATCCAAAAGCGTATTATAACGCAGCCACAAGTTGGTTGGATGCGGTCGATACGGCTGCGGAAAAACATCGTGTGGACCGTTTTACAAAAGGAGAACCAGAGGCGAGAAACTATTTTGCAGGTTGTTTTGTATTCCTACTTGTAGCAGCCACTTTCGGGTTGAGCCTATTAAGTAAGAACCCAGTATTGGTTGCCCTTACGTTTTTCTTTGCTCTTATTTTAATTCCTCTGACATTAATCGGAGGTGGAGCAGCAGCGAAGAGACGTACGCTGGAAGGTGAGTACCGTTACCGTCAATGGCAAGCCTTTAAACAAATGCTGAAAGACCTCTCTCCAATGAAGAGAATTGAAGATTTACCAAGTATTCAACTGTGGGATCACTTCTTAGTTTATGCCATTTCTTTAGGTGTAGCGGAACATGTGATTAAAGTGTTGAAGAAATTAATACCAGACCAACTACCAGACAGTGTGTTCTATTCAAGTCAAACAGGAACGATTTATTATCCTATTGCGGATTTTAATAGTGCCTTCTCAAGCTCATACAACAGTTCTAGCTCTTATGTAAATGGAGGTAGCAACTCTGGCGGGTTCGGCGGAGGATTCTCTGGCGGATCGAGCGGCGGTAGTGGTGGAGGATCCGGCGGTGGCGGATTCTAACGAAGGAGAATTTATGTTAAACGAAATGATGCACAGACCTGTTGTCAAACCGGAACTGGTCGAGTACATGCGCACAAGTCAACGCCGTTTTCCGGGTGGCTTAGGCGAACTAGAGAATATGGCTAATGAATTAGGAATTCCCATTATTCCTCATGAAACAGCCGTTTTCCTAGATTTTATAGTTGGGCTAACCCAACCGAAGAATATTTTAGAAATTGGGACAGCAGTTGGATTCTCAGCGAGTCTAATGGCTACAGCTTCACCACAAGCAAAAGTAACCACTATTGACCGCTATGAGTTGATGTATAGCCGTGCCAAAGCCAACTTTGAGAAATTAGGCTTAGCCGACCGAATCACCCAATTGGAAGGCGATGCAGCCGATATTTTACCAACTCTAGAACAAGGAAAATATGACTTCCTCTTTATGGATAGTGCTAAAGCAAAATATATTGAGTTCTTCCCATATTGCATGGACGTGCTAGAAGTTGGCGGCGTTCTGGTCGTGGATGATATTTTCCAAGGAGGAACGATTTTAGAAGATGTGATGGAGCGCCCAAGACGTGTGCGCAAAATTCATCGCCGCCTCAACATGTTCCTTGATTTAGTGCAAAGTGATCCAACCTTAAAATCGACCTTACTTCCTTTAGGGGATGGGATTATTATGATTCAAAAAATGGAAGAGAAAGATTTCAAGTATATTTTAGAAGACTTGTAAATTAATCATGGAAATATAGCTTGAAAAGTTTTACAATAAGTAAGAATGACAAAGAAAGGAAGTTTTACAATGACAGATAAAGTGCGTGTACGTTATGCACCAAGTCCAACAGGGCACTTGCACATCGGGAATGCTCGTACAGCCCTATTTAACTATTTATTCGCGAGACATTATGGTGGAGAGTTCATCATCCGTATCGAGGATACTGACCGCAAGAGAAATCTTGAACACGGAGAAGAAAGCCAATTAGAAAACTTAACTTGGCTAGGAATGGATTGGGATGAAGGCCCAGACAAACCAGGGAAATACGGTCCATACCGTCAATCAGAACGTGAACACATTTATAATCCACTCATCGAGCAATTAATTGCTGAAGACAAAGCGTATAAATGTTACATGACAGAGGAAGAATTGGAAGCAGAACGTGAAGCGCAACGTGCTCGTGGCGAAATGCCTCATTACAGCGGGCAACACGCTCACTTAACGCAAGAGCAACGTGACGCTTTTGAAGCAGAAGGACGCACTCCTGTTGTTCGTTTCCGTGTTCCAAAACAAGGAACTTACGCATTCGACGATATCGTTAAAGGCGAAATCTCATTCGAGTCTACGAGTGTCGGTGGCGACTTCGTTATCTTAAAACGTGACGGAATGCCAACTTACAACTTCGCAGTAGCAGTGGATGACCACTTCATGGAAATCACTCACGTTTTACGTGGAGATGACCATATCGCCAACACTCCAAAACAATTAATGATTTACGAAGCATTCGGTTGGGAACCACCACGTTTCGGACATATGACATTAATCATTAATACGGAAACAGGGAAAAAATTATCAAAACGTGATGAATCCATTCTACAATTCATCGAACAATATAAAGACTTAGGGTACTTACCAGAAGCGATGTTCAACTTTATCGCGCTTCTAGGATGGTCTCCTCAAGGTGAACACGAAATCTTCAGCCGTGAAGAATTCATCGAAATCTTCGATGAAAAACGTCTTGGTAAGTCACCAGCAGCCTTCGATCCGAAGAAATTAGAATGGATTAACAACACATACGTGAAGAAAACTCCATTAGAAGAAGTGGCTGAAATGGCGATTACTCAATTGAAAAAAGCAGGAATCGTAGCGGAAGAAGTTTCTCCTGAAGAACATGCATGGTTAGTGAAATTAGTGGCCCTATACCACGACCAAATGAGCTACATGAATGAAATCGTTGCTTTATCAACATTATTCTTCAGAAAAGATTTCGAAGTGGAAAATGACGAAGCGAAAGAAGTGCTTCAAGGCGAAACTGTTCCAACAGTATTGAATGCTTTTATGTCTAAACTAGAAGCGATGGAAACTTTTGATGAGCCAAGTATTTTGGCAGCTATTAAAGAAGTTCAAAAGGAAACGGGCGTGAAGGGGAAAAACTTGTTCATGCCAATTCGTGTAGCAACGAGTGGACAAACACACGGGCCGGAGATTGGAAAGACGATTGAGTTGCTTGGAAGAGAACGCAGCATTGCACACATCCAAGCTGCACTTGCTCTTATTAAATAAAAGCTAACAGAAAGGGTTAACGCAAACTGCGTTAACTCTTTTTTGTTTATATTAATTTAAAACCATGGGCCTTCGGCCCGATATTCTTCAAAATACTCGGATATCTTCATAATAGCGGTAATGGGGTACCGGTTCGAGCCTAAGGTCTCTCACCTTTGGGAGTAAGACAGAAGATAGAAAAGGATTCACAGTGTGAGTCTTTTTTCTTATAGTGGTCTCAAATCCTTCGCACCGTGAAGGATTTCCGCAAGGCTGATTAGCTTTTAGCAAATCACGAGTGATGAAGCTAAAAGCAATCAGCTACTGCGTTGAAATCTATATTTATAATTATTTTAGAAGGAGATAAAACTCCTACTAAGCACAGTGGTTGAATGGTATGAGCTGCACTGTAAACAGCTTGCTCATACCTATTCAACTTTGTGGGGGAAAGAAAACGAAACATCCTAGATACAATAATGCATCTAGGATGTTTCTGTCTTTCTCCCTCACATTTAATACGATTCCCCATTATTGCTATTATAGAATCCGAGGACACTCTCGTATATCGTCCCTTTTTGCCATAAAAAGGTTAATCCTTTCTTGAAAAAGAGAGTGCAACAGGTGTGTGCATGCGACGTTCTCTGGCGCGGGGAAGGGAGAATATGAAATGTGTGCTGAGAATGGAAAAAGGGTAAAGAAAAAACGGATGAGGGTTCATCCGTTTTTTTGTATTTGTTCTAAGAAGAAAGTCAGAGAGAGCAGGTCTGCGCTGCCTCCAGGGCTTAAGTTACGCTCGATAAGGATGTTGTCGTAGTCTTCGAGTCGGTTTGTAAGTTGCGCTTCTGTGAGGGTTTGTGCTTCTTCAAATAGTTGTTGTGCTTCTTTTTGTACTTGTTTATACGCATCGATACCACCGCGGTGAATAATGTTTCCGTCTTCGACAAAGCTCATTAGATACAGAAGAAGGAGTAAGTCGCGGTGACGTTTGGATAAATGTTCTATCGATTGGTAGTAGTCCAGCGCTTTTGCAACGCTCGGGTAGCCTGTTGCGGCTTCGCCTCGAATGCCTGTGATGCCATGTTCAACGTAGAGTTTTTCCCCGTAAGAGAGATGTTCTTTTTGGTCGAGATTGGCAAAGTCCACTTCGATGAGATGGCGTGTCATGAGGTGGCAGTAGTGCAAAGCTTCTGGAATGTTGCCTTTTGTATG
>ERZ773008.3039-NODE-3039-length-10522-cov-26.385688_pt1 | contig 10522 bp, 8 predicted proteins | sample MGYA00580664_ERZ773008 | MGnify/ENA primary metagenome ERZ773008 (study PRJEB29015, sample SAMEA2738016) | human oral metagenome | biome: human oral; feature: human-associated habitat; material: dental | place: China | collected 2048 ... | reverse complement strand
GCGCGTCTCCACCCGGCGCCAGACGCAGGACGACCGCCGGCTGGAGGCGCTCGCCAGTACCGAGGTGCGCAGGCCCCGCTCCTACGACCTGCAGCTGCGTCTGACTGAACCGGCGCCGCGAACAGGGATAGCGGTCTCGGCCCGGTCAGCCGCCGTACCCGGGCGCCTTGCACCGGTCACGGTCGACGTCATGGCAGGCGAGCACCTGCTGGTCACCGGCGCCAATGGGAGCGGCAAGTCCACGCTTCTGACCTGGATGGGTAGGCGGTCAGCACCCACGGAGGACTCCGTCGGCAGCCTCACGGTATCCGGTTCGGTGCTCCGGATACCCCAGCACCTGCCGAATCTCGGCGACCCTGGGGTGGATGAGAACGTGTGGACCAAGGGGATCGGGGACCGTGGCCGGGGAGCTCTGCACCCGCGCCTGTGGAACCGTCCCATCAGCGAGCTCTCCGACGGCAACCAACGCCGCGTTCAGCTGGCCCTGGCCGCTGCTGCTGGGCCTGAGGTGCTTGTCGTCGACGAGCCCACGAACTACCTGGACCTGGACGCCCTCGAGATGCTCGAGGCCTCTCTGAGGCCATGGGCGGGCACGCTCATCGTCGCCAGTCATGATCGCTGGCTCAATGAGCACTGGTGGGGGCGGCGGCTCCACCTGCACTGAGAGGCTGTGAGTCCTCTGAGCTCGTACATCGTTCATCGTTGTGAAGCGTATTGACACGGGTTCCGGGCGACCGAAGTAGGCTGGGGGCATGATCCTGGAGCGCACCATCGCACCCGTGTTCGCAGCCAACTGCTACGTCCTGGCCGCCGGCCCGGGCGAGCCCGCCCTCGTCGTTGACCCGGGGGCCGGTTCCGCCGGCGGCGCCCTGGCCCTCCTTCGATCCAACCGCCTCACCCTGGGAGCGATCCTGCTCACCCACGGTCACGCCGACCACGTGTGGGACGCCCAGGCCCTCATCGAGACCGCCCACGGTGAGGGCATGCTCGCCAGCGACGATGCCGTCGACGTGCCGGTCTACATCCCCGAACCCGACCGGTACCGGCTCGAGGAGCCCGACGTCACCACCGGCATCAGTGCGAATGGCATGAGCTTCACCGACATGGCCGGCACCCCCTGGAGGCAGCCGGCGGACATCCGTCTCTTCCCTGGGGACGGCTTCTCTCACGCTGTCGACCTTGTCCCCGGCATCGCCATGCGGGCGGTCCCGGCTCCGGGCCACTCGGAGGGATCCACCCTGTTCTTCTTCGAGGCCCGGCTGGCGGACAACGCCCTGCTTTACGAGGCCGAGGTCATCGAGGATGACCCCTCCACCGCCGACGAGGAGCGCGCCTACCTCATGGCCCTCGACGGCGACGTCATCTTCAAGGGATCCGTCGGACGCACCGACCTGCCCGGCGGTGACCAGGTGCAGATGCTCGGCACCCTGCGGTTCCTGGCCAGCGCCATCGACCCGGCCACCGTCCTGCTGCCCGGGCACGGTGCAGTGACCACCATGGAGCATGAGCACCACGGCAACCCCTACCTCGCTGAGGCCAAGATCCGTGGAGGAGACCTCAAGGCCTGACGACGGTGCACCAGGGTGCTGCTCGTCATGACACAATGCCGACCATGACACAGGTACGACAAGCGCTCTCCTCACTGTCCGGCTTTCCTGAGTGGCTCCCTGCGGGCCGCATCGTCGAGCAGCACTTCGTCGACACCCTGCGTCGTACCTTCGAGCTCCATGGCTTCAGCGGCATCGAGACCCGCGCCGTCGAGCCGCTGAGCGAGCTGACGAGGAAGGGAGAGACCTCGAAGGAGGTCTATCTCCTCAACCGTCTGCAGGCGGACCCCGCCGAGCCCGACGCCGAGGCGGACCCACGTAAGCAGCTGGGCCTCCACTTCGACCTCACCGTCCCCTTCACCCGTTACGTCGTTGACAACGCCGGGCTGCTCACCTTCCCGTTCAAGCGCTACCAGATCCAGAAGGTCTGGCGCGGCGAGCGTCCTCAGGAGGGGCGCTTCCGCGAGTTCATCCAGGCTGATATCGACATCGTTGGTGACGGCACCCTGCCGTTCTACCACGACGTCGAGGTCCCCCTCATCATGCATGAGGCGCTCAGCTCCCTCCCGGTGCCTGCGGTCACCATCCACGTCTCCAACCGCAAGGTGGCCCAGGGTTTCTACCAGTCCATCGGCATTGACTCGGGCCGGCTCATCGAGGTCCTGCGCGTCGTCGACAAGCTCGACAAGATCGGCCCGGAGAAGGTCGCCGCCGAGCTCACCCAGAGCGTCGGCGTGAGCGCGCAGCAGGCGGCGCAGGCCCTCAGACTGGCTACCATCACCGGAACCGACGGCCAGGACGTCTCCGGTCAGGTCCTGCGGGCCCTGGCCGGAGCCGAACCCACCGAGCTGCTCGAGGAGGGGCTGTCTGAGCTGACCGCCCTGCTCGAGGCCGCCGGCCGGCGCCGCCCCGGCGCCGTCATCGCCGACCTCAAGATCGCCCGCGGGCTGGACTACTACACCGGCACCGTCTACGAGTCCTTCATGGCAGGCCACGAGGACCTCGGCTCGGTGTGCTCCGGCGGCCGCTACGACTCCCTGGCCACCAACGGCAAGCGCACCTTTCCGGGGGTGGGCATCTCCATCGGTCTGTCTCGGCTCCTGGCCCGCGTCATCGGCGAGGGGCTTGTGGAGGTCAGCCGTCCTGTGCCTACGGTGGTGCTCGTGGCAGTCACCGATGAGGCGCACCGCTCCGCCTCCGACGCGATCGCCGACGCACTGCGAGCCCGCGGCATCAGCGCCGACGTCGCCCCCAGCGCCGCCAAGTTCGGCAAGCAGATCAAGGCTGCGGACAAGCGCTCCATCCCCTTCGTGTGGTTCCCCGGTGCCGATGGAGCACCGGACTCGGTCAAGGACATCCGTTCCGGTGAGCAGGTTGAGGCCGATGCCGCCACCTGGCAGCCGCCCAGCGACGACGACGTCCCGCAGATCACGGTCGTTCGTGCCGCAGCCGGCAATGGTGCCGACGTTGAGGCTGACTCGGCCTCATGACCAAGAGCCGGGGTGAGCCCAGCAGCAGCCAGAAGATCCAGGAGGCGACCAGGGCCCTGTCCGCGCTGCGAGACAGTCTGACCTCCTTGTCCATGCCCTACGTCCTGCAGGGAACGGCCGCCGCCTCGGACAAGGCCACGCTCATCCGCGACCAGCTCGGCGACTACATCCTGCCGCGCCTGGCCAGCCTGGATGCGCCTTTGCTGGCTGTCGTCGGAGGCTCCACCGGAGCGGGCAAGTCGACCCTCGTCTCCTCACTCGTACGCCGACACGTGGCCAGGGCCTCTGCGATCCGCCCCACCACACGCCGCCCCCTGCTGCTGCACGCGCCGACAGACGCGGCCTGGTTCGACAACGACCGGGTCCTGGGCTCACTGTCGCGCCTGCGCGTGGACCCGGACGCTCCGGCGAGCCCGCCCACCGACCACACGCCCAGAGAGCTCGAGCTACGCGCCTGCGAGGGCCTGCCCGAGGGGTTGGCGATCGTGGACGCCCCCGACGTCGACTCGGTGGTCGAGGACAACCGTGACTTGGCAGCCACCCTGCTGGCCGGTGCGGACCTGTGGATCTTCGTCACCACGGCGGCTCGCTACGCCGACGCCGTCCCCTGGGAGCACCTGCGGGCCGCGGCGCAGCGGCACATCACGGTGGCCGTCGTCCTGGACCGGGTACCGGAGGGGGCGCAGAGCGAGGTGGAGGCCGACCTGCGGCGCCGGCTCGCGGCTGCCGGCCTGGGCGAGGCTCCCGTCTTCACCATTCCTGAGACGGCTCTTGACAACGACGGATTCCTGCCCGAGTCCTGCGTCTCACCGGTGCGCCAGTGGCTGGGTGCGCTGGCCTCAGACGCGGCCGCGCGGCAGGACATCGCCCACCGCAGCCTCATCGGTGCCATCGGGTCCGTTACGGCCCAGAGCGAGCTGCTCGCCGTTGAGCTCGACTCCCAGGAGGCGGAGCATGCCGAGCTGCGCCGTGCAGCCACCTCCGAGCACGATGACGCCCTGGAGCGTGTCATCGAGGCTACTGAGGACGGCTCCATGCTGCACGGGGAGGTGCTGGCCCGCTGGCAGGAGTTCGTGGGAACCGGTGATCTGTTCCGGTCGCTGGAGGTCCAGGTGGGGCGGGTCCGTGACCGCGTCACCTCGCTCCTGCGGGGACGCCCGGCGCCGGCCAAGCGCGTTGAGCAGGCGATCGGTTCGTCCCTGGTCGAGCTCCTGGTCGCCGAGTCCCAACGGGCCTGCCTGTCCACGGAGCGTTCCTGGCGGCGTGCCGGCACCTCCCAGCAGGCTCTCAACCGTGCTCTGGCGGAGGTCCCGACCCAGGCCGGGCTCGGGGTCATCGCCGCGGCCCTCGTCCACGACTGGCAGCGAGAGGTACTCCGACTCATCCGAGCAGAGGGAGCCGATAAACGGCTCACCGCCAGGCTGCTGTCACTCGGGGTCAACGGTGCCGGCGTCGTCCTGATGATCCTCGTCTTCGCCCACACCGGCGGACTGACCGGGGGAGAGGTGGGGATCGCGGGAGGTACCGCCATCCTGGCCCAGCGGGTCCTGGAGGCCGTCTTCGGCGACCAGGCGATGCGTGGCATGACCAAGCGGGCCCGGGAGGACCTCACCAAGCGCGCCACCGCGCTGTTCGCCAACCAGGCGAAGTGCTTCACCGAGGCCCTCCCGGTTCCGGCGCCCAGCGCAGACGCGCTGCGTGAGCAGCTGCAGGCCTGTCAGAAGGCGGCGACCTCGCTGCGCACCACACCCGCTCGAGACCGACGGCCGGCCGGGAGGCGGGTGCGGTGACCGCTGACCATACGGGCCACACAGACCACGCCGAGGCCGGCGGCCTCATCCCTGTTCTCGAGGACCTGGCGCAGGCCGTCGACCTGGGCACTCAGCTCGGTCTGGGCGATGAGCTCACCCAGGCCCGAGACGTCCTCGAGCAGGCCTCTCACCGTCGACGTCTGGCTCCGCAGACCACGGTGGTCGCTCTCCTCGGGGCCACCGGGTCGGGCAAGTCCAGTCTGACGAACGCTCTCGCCGGCGCCGAGGTGTCCCGTACCGCCCGCACCCGCCCGACCACGACCCAGCCCCTCGCCGTCGTCCCGGACACCACGGTGGAGGCCACCGCGTTGCTGGACTGGCTCGACATCAGCCAACGGGTGCGTGCTGACGGCGCCTGGGGACTGGGCGAGAACACGGTGCTGGTCGACCTGCCCGATATCGACTCCGAGGAGCTCGCACACCGGGCCATTGCCGAGCGCATGGCGGGAAAGGTCGATGTCCTGGTATGGGTCCTCGATCCCGAGAAGTACGCCGACGGCGTCGTTCATCGCGACTTCCTTATTCCCATGGCGGCTCACGCCGAGGTCATGACGGTCGCCCTGAACCAGGTGGATCGGCTCGATGCCGAGGAGCGCGACGCCGTGCTCACGGACCTGCGGCGGATCCTGGATCGGGAGGGGCTGGGGAACGTTTCGGTCGTCCCCGTCAGTGCCCGTACCGGAGAGGGAATCGAGACCCTGGCTCGCACCGTGGCCGCGGTAGCCGCCGATCGTCTGGCCAGTGCCCGCAACCTCATTGCCCACGCCCGTCGCGCTGCCAAGGAGCTGGGGGAGCGGACAGGGCTCATCGCCCCGGCTCTCCCAGGCGCCGTTGGTACGCGTCCGGCTGACGCTCAGGCGCAGCACGTGCAGCAGCCCCTGGCAGAGCTCAGACTGGCGGCGGCCGGCGTCGCCGGGGTCGACGTCGTCGCGCGGGCCGTCGAAGGATCCGACCGGCACCGGGCTCACACCCGGGTCGGCTGGTTCTGGACGCGGTGGATCGAGCGTCTGCGACGTGACCCGCTGAGAGCGCTTCACCTCGGGGGAGAGCGTCCGTCTCGAACCGATGCCGCCGAGCAGCCCGACGACGGTCGTGAAGGCGCCGTCATAGACCTCAGCTCCCTGCCTCCTGCCGGTCCGGCGGCAACGGGTAACCTGCGCAGCACCGCTCACCTCTACGCCTTGGCAGTCAGCGCGGAGCTACCGGAGGACCTGGCGACGCAGGCCGTCTTCCGCAGCGACGAACGCGCCGACAACCTCGCAGCCCCCCTGGACCGGGCGGTGTCCGCGGTGGACTACGGGGCGTGGCGCCGACCGGCCTGGTGGACGATCGCCAATGTGCTGCAGTGGGTGACGGCGCTGACCGCACTGCTCGGCGGACTGTGGCTGGTGGCGATCCATGTCCTGGAGGAGTACCTCCTGCTGATCGCGGTTGACGTCCCCCGCTGGGGGAGAGCCCCCTGGCCCACCGTCCTGCTGCTTGGTGGATTGCTGATCGGGCTGGTCCTGGCCGGCCTGGGAACATTCCTGGCCCGGCTCCAGGCCAGACGTCACAGCAAGCAGGTCTCCCGTCTTCTGCGCCGAGCGACCGACGAGGTTATCGATACCGAGCTCATCGAGCCGCTCAGGATCGAGACACGCCGATGGGCGGAGCTCGCGCGGGTTCTGGAGCGAATCACCTGAAATGACACCACCTACCCTTGCTATCTGATGTCATTGAGGTGTCATGCTCTCTAGACAAGGCTGGTTAATGGTGGCAGCATGGTGTCATGCACATGGATGCCTATACCGAGACACTGCGCCGCACCCTCGTGGAGACCTCGTGCCTGGGGGACGAACGGACCCAGGAAGTGGCCCACTCCCTGACAGTTGCACTCGATCCGGCTCTGCGCCTCGTTGTCCTGCAGATGCTCACGGACACCGCCGATGAGCTCAACAGCGAGCTCGACGGAGCACATGTCGCCGTTGTGATGGACGGATCGACGCCCCATCTCCTGGTCACCCAGGCTGATCGGTCTGATGAGCAGGATCAGGGCAACGTGGCGGGTTCGGAGTGCCATACCGATACTCCGGCGCGTGCAGTGCCCGAGGTGCCGGAGGGACCGGAGGTCCGCACGACGCTGCGGCTGCCCGAGTCGCTCAAGCAGCAGATCGATGCCGCAGCCCGGATTCGGGGACGCTCGGTCAACGCCTGGCTGGTGGAAGCGGCTCGCAGCGCGCTGTCAGAACAGACGTCCGCGTCGGGCTCCCGGCGCTCGGCGGGTGCCGGGAGCGACGGGGCAGGGTCTGCTCGCGCTGCGAGTGGTCCCGACGGCAACGGAAGCCCCTCCGGCCGGCCCACCAAATCGGCACAGCGCCGGACCTCGGGCGCGACGCTCACCGGGTGGTTCGGCTGACTCCGTACCGCCGCATCGTCGTGCCACTGATCTGTCCCTAGCCGAATCACTTGCCCGCTGCCTGCCCACATCGTGGCGGTTTGCGCAGATACCTGGAACCTGAGGAGACTTCCCATGCCCATCTGGACCTTTGACCTTCCCGATGACATTCAGCCGATTCTCGCCCTGGACCTGTCCACCCTGAGCGTGGTGACCGCGCCAGGGGCGGGGCGCACGGTCACCGTCGAGGCGGATGAGATCCTGGAACCCCTCCTGGACGTCACCGCCGACGGCGCCAAGGTGAGCATTCGTCAGATCGCTCTCGTGGGACGAGAGCGATTCGCGGGCATCTGGCCATGGGGCTCGCAGACATCTCGGGTTCGGGTCACGGTGCCGGACGGTACGCGACTGGATGCCCGTCTCGATGCCGGATCGATCAGTGCCGAGCACTCCTGGGAGCAGGTGCAGATACGGACCTCGGCGGGATCGATACGCCTGGGCGACTGCATGAGCGCGCAGGTGCACGCCGACGCCGGCTCCATCGTCATCGGTGCCCTGCATGACGGGAGCGTGCGGGCCCAAGCCGGTTCGGTGCGCATTTACTCCACCACCGGCACGGTGTCGGCCCACACGGAGGCCGGCTCGGTCAAGGTCGTCGAGGCGTATGAAGGATCCTTGGATCTGTCCAGTGAGATGGGAACCGTGTCGGTGGGAGTGCCTGAGGGAACTGCGGTCCTGGCCGACTGCCATTCCGACTTCGGTCGAGTGACAACCGACCTGCCCCGCCAGGACCGCCCCGACGCCCTCGAGCGACGCCTCGAGCTGCGGGCCCGCGCCCAGATGGGGACCGTGCGGGTGCGTCGAGTCTGAGAGCACGGACAGCGAGCCGGTCGCCGCCCAGCGGAAGCGGATCACCGGGACCGACCTCGGAGCCGACCGGTGCGTCGCGCCCACAGTCCCAGGCCCGCCGCCAGGACGATGGCATTGGGAATGATGCCCACCATCGGGGAGACCAGCAGTCCCCAGCCCGACGTGATCGGCAGTCCACCATAGATGAGGGGCATATGGCTGAGGTTCGCGATCGAGTGCGCGATAAGGCCCGGCCAGATACTGCCACTGATGATCCGAAGCTCGGTGAACAAGGGGGCCCAGCAGATTATGACGGGAACAGCGATGAGGACGAAGATGATCGGGGGGACGTCGTAGACCGAGCGGCTGAGCGACTCGTCCAGGAACCAGAAGTAGTAGGGGATGTGCCACAGGCCCCAGATCATTCCGACGATGAGCCAGACCCAGGGGTCGGGCAGCTTTCGGCCGATGAGCGCGGGCGTCAGGTAGCCGCGCCAGGCGCCCTCCTCGGCGACGTTCTTGAGCACGGTCCCCACCACGTTCGCGGCCATTACACCTCCGAATGCTCCCAGCCCGGCGGGGGTCAGCCATCCTGCCGCCCAGCCGACGGCGATGGCAACGGCGAAGGACAGTGGGAAGGCGGCGAGTGCCACGCCATAGGCCCGCAGCCTGCCCGGAAGCCACGAGGCGACGTAGGAACGGCGCAGTGACGGGTCGCTCAGGGCCATGACGGCACCGGCCAGGAGCGGCGCCATGATCCAGATGAGGCTACCCAGCGAGTTCATGGAGTGGGGGATGCCGAGGGCCTTGTTGACGAGGAGTCCGATCCAGCCGGAGCTGAGAGCGACGGCACTGAAAACGACGAGACGGGTCAAGGGGCTTACGGCGGGTGCACCGCCGGAGGGAGATGCTTCATCCATACTCATACCATGCAATACGAGTATTGGACTATGCAAGTATGTGATGTTGATGCGTCTCCTCAGTGGCTGTCCTCATCATTGGTTTCGGTTCCCTCGGTGGCTCGTGACCGTGTAGTGCCGGTGTCCGCGGCGATGGTGCGCCGGGTCTGGGCGACCCACTCCAGCTGGGTCTTTGTGCCGTCGATCCCATAACGAAGCACTGCCGCCTTCATTGCGGTGTCGAGATCCACCACGTCGATGTCGATCGCCTCCAATTCCTCCAGCTCCCGGCGGATCCTCTCCTCGGCCTTGGACAGGAACGCATCGACTCTCTCGTGACCCAGTCGAGCCGCGAAGAAGAGCCGCGCCAGCAGGGGGTCCTTCGTCGTAATGGGTTCGAGCGGGCTCATCAGCCAGGCATCGAGCTCGGCGCGACCCGACTCCGTCAGGCTGTGCACCCGCCGATCCGGCCGGCCGCTCTGAGGGATGACCTGCGTCGAAATGGCGCCATCGGCCTCAAGACGGTCGAGGGTGCGATAGATCTGGGACTGGTCGGCGTACCAGAAGTAGACGACCGAGCTGTTGAAAGCTCGGCTGAGGTCGTAGCCGCTCTGCGGTTGATGGGACAGCAGCCCGAGGATGGCGTGTCTGAGTCTCATGCGCTCACAGTATGCGAAGAAGATCCCGCAGCACCGATCGCCTCACGTGACCGGCTGCGATGACGGGTGGGGCGGCAACGCGTGTTGCCACCCCACCCATCGTGTCAGTGAGCCGCCGGGGACTCAGCGGTCGCCGCGTCCTCCACGGAAGCCGCCCCGGTTGCCGCCGAAGCGGTTCTGGTTACGCTCGCCATAGCCACGGCCGTTTCCACGGTCACTGCCGCGGTCACCCCGGTAGCCGTCGCGGCCGTAGCCGCGGCCGCCCCGGTCCTCGCGGCCCCGGAAGCCGTCCCGGTCACCTCGGCGCTCCTCCCACCGGCGGTCCCCGCGGTCGTAACCGCCCCTGCCGCCGCGCCCGTCACGGTCCTTCCAACCACGGTCACCGTCATCACGGCGCGGCCGGAAGCCGCGCTCGGAACGGTCTCTGCGCTCCCCGCGCTCACCCCGGTCGTCCCAGTCGCGCCGCTTGGGACGACGCTCCCCACTGTTGGGGCCGGACCAGCCGTGGCCCGGTCCCTCGTCGGGGCGGATCCGCAGCTCGCGGCCGGCAAAGGTGGCCCGTCCCATGACGCTCAGCTGCTCAGGACTGAGGTCGGCGTAGATCGTGACCAGGGAGAAGGACTGAAGGATATCGATCTTGCCGATGTCGGAGCCCTCGATACCGCCCTCGTTGGCCAGGGCACCGACGATCGCGCCGGGAAGGACCCGGTCTCGGTGACCCACCTCGATGCGGTAGACGGTCCCGGGGCCCTCGTGCTCGCGGCGTCCGGAACGCGTGGCCGAGCGGCGTCCCTCGCCACGGTCTCCCCGCTCGCCGCGACGGTTCTTCTCGCGCCCACCCTCGAAGGAGGCCGACAGGAAGGTCCCCTCGGAGTCGAGGTTCTCCTCCCGGC
>ERZ773008.3038-NODE-3038-length-10523-cov-10.017482_pt1 | contig 10523 bp, 9 predicted proteins | sample MGYA00580664_ERZ773008 | MGnify/ENA primary metagenome ERZ773008 (study PRJEB29015, sample SAMEA2738016) | human oral metagenome | biome: human oral; feature: human-associated habitat; material: dental | place: China | collected 2048 ... | reverse complement strand
CGAAGCAGTGGAGAACAGTCAGAAGAATGCTAGCTTAAACCGCATCACCAATGCCCACTATGTCTGTGATACAGCTGAAAATGCCATGAAGAACTGGCTCAAGGAAGGTATTAAACCAAGCCTTATCCTAGTGGACCCACCAAGAAAAGGACTCACAGAAAGCTTTATCAAGGCAAGTAGCCAAACAGGAGCAGATCATATTGCCTATATCTCCTGCAATGTCGCAACCATGGCGCGCGACATCAAACTCTACCAAGAATTGGGATATGAATTGAAGAAAGTACAGCCGGTGGACCTTTTTCCGCAAACGCATCATGTTGAGGTTGTAGGACTGCTGACACGTAAAGAACTTTGAAATAATAAGGATTAGAGCAGTTCGGGGGATTTCTCGGATTGCTCTCTTTCGTGTAAAAATTACATTTAGTGGTCAACCGTAGAGTTGATAGAAATGTTATGGAGCTTTGAGTTGACAGGTTTTACACCATAAAGATGATAGCTTAGATGATTTTGATAACGGTTACGTGATATAATATATTATCGAACTTTCAAGGGAGACATGATCATGAAGCAGATTTTTATTTTTTCGGATACACAGAAAGACAATATTTCATATTTTGAACGTGAGCCTGCAATTTTGGTTTCGATGAGTCGAAGTGACCTTCCATATTTGAAAGAACAGGATTTCGTAAATTATCCAGCTGTTTACGTTTTGATAGGTGGGAATAAACGATATGTTGGACAGGCTGCCGGACAATCAATCTCGCTTCGGCTATCGCAGCATTTCCTCAAAGAAGACAAAGCTTGGGTTGAATCTGTTTTGTTCTTTGCAAGAGCTGATGGCAAAATGTCAAAAGCAGATACTGATTATCTTGAAAGAAGAATTATCCAAGATTTCCAAGAAAAATCCGATTACGAAATGATGAACTCGACGACTGGGAACAGTTCGTACATCGATAAACTTCAAAAAGCTCAATCAGACCAATTATATGATACAGTGTTTGAAATTATTGATGAGATTGCAAACATAGATTTATTTGGTACTTCTGAAGACAATGAAACTCCAACTTATGAATATAGCTCTTCTGGACAATATGAAATTGAATATGATAAGAAACAGCTATCCTCGAAATCTGCTCGTGGTCTGTTGGTTGACTTTGTCTCACAGTTATTTACGGATGCAAAGTACAACGAACAATTGCAAGAATTGATTATTGACGAGACACCCTCGTTTGCTATGATTCTAGGACGTAAGCCCTCCATGTACAATGGAAGACCAAATTCAGCAAAGGTAGCCGATGGTGTATGGGTTTATGCAAATTTCAACAAGAAGAACGTCAGAATCAAAATTGAAAAATTAGCTCGTCAGCTAGGAATTCCAGTAAAAATCAAATGGAATTAATAATTAACAGAACGCCTTTAGTAGTATATTCTGCTGAAGACTTTACTATTGTGAAGTAGTTTGCGTTCGCGAAAATATTCCATACTTCGTGTAATATTGATATCTCATATATGATATAATAGAAAGAAAAAGTATGTCAATTTCTTATAAAAAGTTATGGAAGTTATTGATTGATTTGAATATGAACAAAACTCAACTCCGTGAAATCTCGGGAGTCAGCCCTAATGTTATAGCAAAACTTGGGAAAAATGAGTTAGTGGCGATGGAATCATTATTGAAAATTGCTGCTGCTTTGAATGTTGATGTTAGTGAAATAATCAGTTCTGATGTTATAGACGTGGAGGATGTTAAGTAAATGGCAAAAAATAAAGTTTTAAACATCACTGAAATTGAAGATGGTGTAAAAAAAATACTTTCAAATAATAGTGGGGATGATTTCATTACTCAATTTTTGGCGTTGTATGACATTCCTAAAACATCAATAACACGGGCAAAATCAAAATTCGATAACGGTGAACCATTTGTAATTAAGAACAAACTTCACTATGAAGAAATCGAAGGCGATGTCGTTATTACGATTGATGCGATTGCTCAGTCAATTAAAGAACAAAAGTCTAAACCACGATATATCTTGGTAAACGATTATTCAGATATCGCTGCAATTGATACGAAAACGCATGAAACGCTGAATATTCCAATTGAAGAGCTGCCAGCTAATGCAGACTTTTTCTTGGCATGGAATGGAATTGAAAAAGCTGATTACCAAGATGAAAATCCTGCAGACCGTAAAGCGGCTGAACGCTTTGCAAAATTGTACGATGTTATGGCCAAGGATAATCCAGACGCCAACGAACATGCATTTAACTTGTTCTTGATTCGAGTGCTGTTCTTGTTGTTTGCAGAAGACACAGGAATTATGAATAAGGGTTCCTTTACAAATGTTCTAAAAACAAGAACGGCTGAAGATGGTTCGAATTTTAACGAAGTTATCAAAGAACTCTTTGCAATTTTGGACATTAATGAGTTAGCTCGCAGCGGCAAAGATGAGTGGTTACTTGAATTTCCATACGTTAATGGGAAATTATTCGGAGAACCACATGTGGATTTGACCTTTTCAAAAGTCTCAAGAGAGCTACTTATCGAAGCTGGTGAATTGCTAAATTGGAATGAAATCAACCCAGATATTCTTGGAGCAATGATTCAATCAGTTGCTTCAGCAGAAGACCGTCATGTTGCTGGTATGCACTATACAAGTGTGCCAAATATTATGAAAGTCATCAAGCCGTTATTCTTAGATGATTTGACAGAGGTATTTGAAACTTTAAAGCTTCGCAGTGAAGAAAATGAGCTGAAGGACATTACCGAAAAAACAAGAAACGATAATAAGAGATCAATCATCAATGAGCTAAGTGCTTTGTTGACGCGAATTTCTAATATTAAGTTTTTGGATCCTGCTAGTGGTTCGGGAAATTTCCTGATTATTGCTTATAAGGAAATCCGTAGACTTGAAATTAAAATTTTGCAATTGTTGGGTGACTTACAAAATAATGATTCTATGCCATTATCAGTTATTCATCTTGGGAATTTTAATGGGATTGAATTAGATGATTTTGCACATGAGGTGGCGAGACTTTCTTTATGGATTGCTGAGCACCAAATGAATAAAGAACTTGAGGAAGCAATCCCAGGTACCATCGCTGAGTTGTTACCGTTGAAAGATGCTGGGAATATAATCTGTGCAAATTCTCTTCGAATTGATTGGAATGAAGTTTTACCACATTCCGTAGATCAAGAAGTTTATCTTATGGGGAATCCACCATATTACGGTGCTAGAAAGCAAACTCCGGAACAAAAGGATGATCTGTCTTATGTATTTAAAAATTACGATGTTTCAATTGGAAATCTAGATTATATTTCGGGATGGTTTTTAAAGGCAACGGAATATATTGACAATACGAAAGCTAGGGTGAGTTTTGTAAGTACAAATTCGATAATTCAGGGGACGCAAGTACCTTTGTTATGGAGTTTACTTCTTAAAGAGAATGTTTGTATTGATACAGCTTATACCTCTTTTAAATGGGGCAATAGTGCAAAGAATCAAGCCGGTGTCGTTGTCGTTATTATTGGGATGTGTGCAATCGGTAATTTGAGAAGTAAGAAAATTTTCTCGGGCAGTAGTATGAAAATTGTCGATAATATTAGCCCATACCTTACAGATTCTGGAAACGTTATTGTATTTGAAAAACAGCATCCAATTTCTGATATCAAAAGTGCTGTGACAGGTAGCATGCCCAATGATAATGGATTCCTGATAATTGAGCGAGATGATTTTGAATCATTTATTTCGAATGAACCAGATTCAAGTAAGTTTTTGAGAAAATTCATAGGGGCGAAAGAGTATTTAAATGATACTTGGAGATATTCAATTTGGGTCGATGATCTACATTACCCTGAAGCGGATAAATTTCATAATTTACATTCAAGATTTGAAAAGGTTAAGAAAAATCGATTAGAAAGTAAAAGAGATGCTACAAACAGGTTAGCCTCCACACCCTATAGGTTTGGTGAAGTCAGACATAAAGAAGAGCCCGCAATTATTATTCCACAGACATCTTCTGAAAATCGTGATTATATACCTATGGGAGTTGTTTATCCTGAAACGATTATTTCTCAAAAAGGAATTGCTGTATACGGTGGAGAAGTATGGCTACTCGGACTGTTAGAATCGAGAATGCATATGATCTGGGTGAAAAATATAAGCGGACGAATGAAAACTGATTACAGTTATTCAATCAAACAAGTTTATAATACTTTCCCAATCAAAAATTTATCTACTCAGAGAAAAAACGAAATCACTCGTGTAATGACAGAAATTCTTGATTTGCGAGAATATGAAGGTGGGTCCTTAGCCAGTCTATATAATAAGGATACTATGCCAGAATCTTTACGTAAGAAGCACGAGGAACTGGATGGAATTGTTGATAGGGCTTATCAGCAACGTCCTTTTGAATCTGATGAAGATCGACTTGGAACATTACTAAAACTTTATCAGGAGATGACAACAAATGACTAGTAATTTATTTGAAATTAATTTTGATAAAAATCAATCGAAAACAACAAATGACCTCGGAATGCGTGAGATGCAAGAACGTGTCTATGAGAAACGTGCATCGCAGTATTTGTTGGTGAAATCACCACCGGCTTCAGGGAAATCTCGCGCGTTGATGTTTGTTGGTTTGGATAAACTTCATAATCAAGGAATTAAAAAAGTGATTATTGCAGTTCCTGAACGCTCAATTGGTAAATCATTCAAAGATACGGAATTATCGAAGTTTGGTTTTCATTGGGATTGGGAAGTAAAACCAAGTAACAATTTGACTATTGGTGGCGGTGAAAAATCAAAGGTTCAACACTTTGTTAAATTCATGAACTCGACAGATCCTAGTGATAATATCCTGATTGCTACACATGCAACATTGCGATTTGCTTTTGAAGAGTTGGATGATTCACTGTTTGACAATACGTTATTGGCGATTGATGAGTTCCACCATGTAAGCCGTGACGATAATTCTGTGTTAGGCAATACCTTACGCAGTATCATGTCAAACTCTAATGCGCACATCTTGGCAATGACCGGTTCATATTTCCGCGGCGACTCTGTTCAGATTTTGGAACCAACCGACGAAGATAAATTTGATAAGGTCACTTACACTTATTATGAGCAACTGGAAGGATATAAATATCTGAAATCATTTGCAATGGGTTATAGTTTCTATCGTGGAAAATATACGGATGCGTTGGATAAAGTAATTGATGTCAATAAGAAATCCATTATCCATATTCCTAACGTTAACTCTGGTGAGTCGACTAAAGACAAGTACGCAGAAGTTGACGAAATACTTGATTTAATGACGGACGGTGGTAATATTACACAGAACGAGGATGGCATTTATGAAATCGAACGTCCCGATGGTAAAGAATTATTAGTAGCCGACCTCGTAAATGAAGATGGACGTGAAAAAGTATCAGCATACTTAGCAAGTATTACGGATGACATTAAAGGTCTTGATAAGCTTGATATCATCATTGCTTTGGGAATGGCAAAAGAAGGATTCGATTGGCCGTTTGCGGAATATGCACTGACAATTGGTTATCGCAACTCATTAACTGAAGTGATTCAAATCATCGGCCGCGTAACGCGTGACAGTCCCAATAAAACTCATGCACAGTTTACAAATCTTATTGCGCAGCCAGATTCAAAGGATGATGAAGTATTATTCGCGGTTAACAGTATCATGAAGGCAATTTCTGCTTCGTTGCTTATGGAACAAGTGTTAGCACCAGTTTACAAATTCAAACCAAAAGATGATAAACCTGACAAACCTGGCGATCTTTCAATTAGAGGATTGAAACCTGCTGATACTACGGAACGCACGAAAAAAATCATCGAAAACGATATGGAAGATTTGAAATCTAGTATTTTGCAGAGTCAAGATATTCAAAACGCCATTGTTTCAGGCGCTGATGCGAAGATGCTTAATAAAACATTGATTCCCCGTGTTATCATTGAACGTTATCCTGATTTGACGAATGAGGAGCTAGAAACCGTTCGTCAGCATACAGTTACCGATATAAATATTGCGGCTGGACGGACAACAACTTCAGAAGATGGTAGCCGCGAAATTATTAAGATGGCCGATCGTTTCATTAACATTGATGAATTGAATATTGATTTAATCGATCAAGTGAATCCGTTCCAACGTGCGTATGAAGTAATTAGTCGAGATATTGATGCACCGACACTTCGTTTTATTCAAGATTATCTGTCATCAAACAAGTATGATTTCACTGACGAACAATTGGTTGCGGCCTACCAAGCTGCTAAGAAGTTCCGTGCAGAAAATGGCCGAAATCCTGATCGAAATAGTAAAGATGATGGTGAAAAATACTTGGCCTTTGCTTTGCTACGACTTGCTGAGATAAAACGTGAAAGAGAGGCAGCGAAAGAAGATGGCGAATAGTTTAGACAGCATCTTTGAAGATGACGCTTTTGATGATTTAACCAAGCAAGTTGAAAAGAAGAAAGTTGTAAAACAAGATCCCGAAGTTGCTAAATTTCAGGAGATCATAGACTTTGTGAACGAAAATGGACGAGAGCCGGAAAAAACATCTGAATGGTCTAGTGAACGTGCATTGTGGGCCCGTCTTAGCGGATTTCGGGGAAAAACTGAAAGAGCTGAGAAGGTTAAGAAGTTTGACACTCTTGGTTTATTGGATAAGGAATTCGAACCAGATGGAGAGTTTCTTACTGATTTAGTTGAAATCGATGACGAGTTAAATCTGGATGATATCTTAGGGGCAGATGATATGATTGACGATTTTTCAGACTTGTTGGATGTTTCTCGATATCGTAGAACAGTGAATGCCGCAGATAAAATTGGTCGGAGAAAACATGCAAGTCACTTTGAGAAGTATAAGAGCTTATTCGATCAAGTGCATGCAGATATCGCATCTGGTAGACGAAAAATTATTCCATTTGAACAGTATGATATTCATGAAAATAGATTCTACATCCAAAATGGCGTAATGATGTATATCGTTTCCATTTCAAAGGATACCTTTATCGCTGATAATGGGAAGACAAATGCCAGAATGCATGTTGTTTATGAGAATGGGACGGAGAACAAGAATTTGTTGTTACAATCATTAGCTTCGTCTCTTTACTCAACTGAACGTCATGGACGGATGGTGACAGAACCGGAAAATGAGGAAACGTTGGCTGAAAGTTTTGGAGAAGAATTTACGACAGGTTATATCTATGTGCTGAAATCATTAAGTACTAATCCAGATATTAGTAAATGGAACAATCTGTATAAAATTGGATTCACTCGAAATGATGTGGAAAACAGAATTTCTAACGCAGAAAATGACGTGACCTATTTAAATGCACCAGTGAGAGTTATGCTTTCTGCCGAGGTGAAAAATGTGAATGCTCAGCTTCTTGAGCGCACCCTACATCATGCATTCCGGGACAAACAAGTTGTCTTTCAGGATGGAAATTTCAAAAAAGCGACTGAATGGTACATGGTTCCATTGAATGATATCGAATCAAAAATCAATGAAGTAATCGCTGGATTACAAAAATAAATATGAAAATGCACTGTACTCACAAATCGGCTCTTTGTCAACTGTAGTGGGTTGAATAAAAGCTAACATCTGGAGAGGACAATAGTCGTTCTCTCCATTTTTATATTCAGAGCGATAAAAATTCGTTTTTTTAAAGTTGTCAAAGTTCCGAAATCCAAAGGCATTTCGTTTGATAAGTTTGATGAGATTATTCGTCGCTTCCAATTTGGTGTTAGAATAGGGTAGTTGAAGGACTTTGACGATTTTCTCTTTGTTCTTTAGAAAGGATTTAAAGACAGTCTGAAAAGGAGGATGAATCTGCTTTAGATTGTCCTCAATGAGTCCGAAAAAATTGTCAGGCCCTTTATTCTGAAAGTGAAAAAGCAAGAGCTGATAGAAATTATAGTGGTGTTTCAAGCCTTCTGATTTGCTTAAAAACTTGTCTAGAATTTCTTTATTGGTCAAGTGCATGCGAAAAGTAGGGCGATAAAAACGCTTATCGCTGAGTTTATGACTATACCATTGAGCTTAAAGAGTTTTATGGTCGAAAGATTTATGAATCTGCTTTAGGAGAGATTGTAAATATACCTGATAATTGGGGAAAATTTATTAAGCCTAAAGCTGGTTCAAAAGTTTTTAATGGAAGAGTTGTTAACGGAACCCGTGATTTGATAGGTATTGGTCTACCTTTCGACTACCCTATATGGATCAGTGAGGTTGTAGAATTCATAGCAGAATGGCGGTGTTTTGTGTTAGATGGTCAAGTATTAGATGTTCGCCCCTATACTGGTGATTATCATGCACAATTTGATCCTAGTGTAATTGATGATGCCATATCATGTTGGAAAGATGCACCAATAGCTTATGGACTAGATATCGGTGTTACTCGTGATGGCAGGACACTTGTTGTTGAAGTAAATGATGGTTATGCATTGGGAAATTATGGTCTGTCTCCTTTAAACTCAATCAATTTTCATAAAGCTAGATGGAAAGAGATGGTAAAACCTTATTTTGAAAAAAACGATATTTTTACTACGCCTGAAAATGAAAATATAAGTTTCTAAAAGGAACAGAAGTAAATCTGTGTTTGACTGCAACTAGTAAGTTGCAGTTTTTTATTTTAAATAATGATATAATAGGATAAGAAAAAAATGAAAACGCTATATATTTTAAAATTGTTTAGAAAGTATAAAGTATGAAAACAATTGATATGATTATTAAATCATCAACTAAATTTTATAACGATTTAAAAGCTGATGAACATGATAGATATCGTTCATGGGAGCATTGTTATTCACATTTTATGACAGCTAGAAAAGAGAATGATGTGAATATAGATTACCTGAGTTTACAACTTGCATTTTATTTAGCAAGTTGGGGGATGTATAGAGGCTCTTCATTCTTATTACAAAAGGATTATAGAGTACATATACCGGTAGTAAGAGAAATCTTAAGCAATAAATATGATTCTCTAGCAGGAATAGAATGTAAAGATTTTAAAAATGAAACTAACCAAAAATTGCTAAAGGAAATAAATGAATTTATAGCTAATTATTATGATGTAATCAGACGTGAAGTGAGAGGAACAGAACTAAAAAACAACTTATCAGATACACTAATTACAAAGATACTGATGGGCACACTTGGTTGTGTTCCGGCATATGATAGATATTTTGTTACTGGAATAAGGTCGCAAAAGATTGCAAGTGGAAGCTATAACATTAAATCTATTTTACAATTAGTAGATTTCTATGAGAAAAATATAGAACAATTAGATTTAGTTCAAAAAAAATTTATTGTTGCCGATATGCTATATCCTCAAATGAAAATACTTGATATGGGATTTTGGCAGATTGGTTTTGATTTAGAAAATAAAAAACATTGATTATTCAATTATTTAACTAAAAAAGAAAGTAAAGGGTTAATATGGAAAATAAAGAAAAAAAGAATGTGGAAGTAATATTTGAAGGTCATATTGAAAAAATCTTCGGAAAAGATTGTTTGAAAGACATTGAACCATTATATAATAAAGTAATAGAAAATCGAGATAATAATGTAAAATGTGGTACATTCGGTGATGATCCAGCAACAATTGAACTTATATTGTATCTAAGACATAAAATGAGAGAAAACAAATTAATATCTTCTGAACCAATATCAAACTATTTAAAATCGATACCAAAAACGAAGGAAGAATATAAAGAACTCTTTGAAAATTTCCTTGAAAATGACGGTAAAGATAGAAATTGGTTAACAGAGGAATATCAGGAACGTTTTCCTTACTCTTATGAGTCAGAGCCAGAATCTCATATAAACGATTATACGGACGATGGATGGAATTATTTTGAATATCTGAACCAGAACAATCAGAATTATGATTATGAGTTAGAATGGTTTTATGTTGAAGAAAATAAAGTAGTTCATATATACTACAATGAGTTGGATCATTATTTAACTTATTTGCTATATGCTATTAGAACTGGTAAAGAAAATGATAGGATAATACAAGGAAAAAATATTAAAATAGATCTTAAGAAGATTGATTAGAGAATTCTAAAGTTTATACGTTTTATATTAAAAAATAAACATATAATGTAATTTTTTAATCATATGGAAAATCTGCTTTAAATCTTTGGATACTTTCTTCCTTACAAAGAAACTAAAACTCCATTATTTTGAGATGACAACCTAAACTGTTTTTAAGGAGGTGTTATATTGATAGAGAGCAGACCTGAGTTTGATAAAATCACATCCTTTGATGAATTTAATAAATACTACTGGTATCGTGATGAACTTTCACAGATATGCAGGTTATTAGGACTTGAATATAGAGGTACAAAACAGGAACTCAATGATATTATTGAGCAGTACTTCAATGGGAATTTGATTAAAAAATCATCAGTAAAAAGAAATAAGAAACGAGTAGAAGTCGTTGCCTTAGATACGCCCTTACTTGAATGTGGATTCTCCTTTAATGCAGACTTTAGAGAATATTTCT
>ERZ773008.3037-NODE-3037-length-10524-cov-2.662814_pt1 | contig 10524 bp, 5 predicted proteins | sample MGYA00580664_ERZ773008 | MGnify/ENA primary metagenome ERZ773008 (study PRJEB29015, sample SAMEA2738016) | human oral metagenome | biome: human oral; feature: human-associated habitat; material: dental | place: China | collected 2048 ... | reverse complement strand
GGGAAGGGCACGATCACGCGGCGCACGCTGACCGTTGGCACAGTCACGGCGCAGACGAAGACCTACGACGGCACGACCTCGGCAGACGCATCGCAGTTCCACGCGGGGCTGAATAATGTCGTCACGGGCGAAGAAAACAGCGTGACGGCGACCGCTGCGGGCGCGGCGTACAACGACAAGAACGTCGCCGGGGCAAATAAAGTGAGCTACACGGGAGTCGCGCTCACAGGTACAGGCGCGGGGAACTACAGTATCGCCGACACCGCGCAGGGCAAAGGCACAATCACGAAGCGTGCATTGACCCTTGGTACAGTCACAGCACAGACAAAGACCTACGACGGCACGACTGCGGCAGACGTAGGGAAGTTCCACGCGGCACTCACCAATGCCATCGCGGGCGACAGCGTGGCGGCGACCGCCACGGGTGCGGCGTACAACAGCAAGAATGTCGCGGCGGCAAGCACCATTGGCTACACAGGTGTCGCCCTCTCAGGTGCGGATGCGGGGAATTACAGTCTTGCCGCGACGACGGCGCAGGGAGCGGGCACGATCACGGCGCGTGAGCTGACCCTTGGCACAGTCGCGTCGCAGAGTAAGACCTACGACGGTACGAGAGCCGCAGACGCATCGAAGTTCAGTGCGGCACTTAGTAATACCATCGCGGGCGACAGCGTAACGGCGACCGCCACGGGTGCGACGTACAATGACCATAATGTCGCTACGGCAAGCACCATTGACTACACGGGTGTCTCACTCGGAGGTTCGGATGCAGGGAATTACAGTCTCGCCGCCACAGCAGCGCAGGGTGAGGGCAGGATAACGCCGAAGGAGCTGAATCTCGCGCTCACGGGCGGCGCACGCTTTGACAAGACGTATGACGGCACGGCAAACGTCGCGCAGTCGCTCACGAAGGGGACGAACTACAATCTCAACGGCTTTGTCACGGGCGAGGGCACGGACATCGAACTCTCTGCCGTCACAGGAAAATACGCCGACAAGAACGCCGCCAGAGACAAAGCCGTCACGTTCGACGGACTGACGCTCACAGGCACGGGCGCAGGCAACTACACGCTGAACAAGACCGCGCTCACGGGCACAGGCACGATCACGAAGCGTGCGCTGACGCTCGGCGCAGTCACGGCGCAGACAAAGACCTACGACGGCACGACTGCCGCTGACGCATCGAAGTTCCATGCGGCGCTGAACCATGTCGTTGCGGGGGACAGCGTGACAGCCGCCGCCGCAGGCGCGTTGTACAACGATAGGAACGTCGCTCGGGCAAATCGCATCGACTACACAGGCGTTGCACTCTCAGGTGTAGATGCGGGGAACTACAGCATCGCCAATACAGCGCAGGGAGCGGGCACAATCACGCACCGCGACCTCACGCTGACTGCCGACGCGGCGAGTGTCACGCAGGGAGAGCCGCTGCCATCCTTCAAGGGACATGCGGACGGCTTCGCAGACGGTGAGGACGAGCGCGTATTCGGTGCGGACGGCTTGACGTTTGAGAGTACAGTGAAGAATACCGAAACGCCCGGCAGCTACGCCGTCATCGGCAAGGCGGGCGGCGTCACGGACGGCGTCCTCGGCAACTACCGCATCCGACAGGCGGCAGATAACGCGACTGCCTTCACCATCCATGCCGCAGCACTGCCGGGCGGACTTCTCGCCTCGCTCGTGCAGGACGCTGCGCCGCGCTTCGACTTCGGTTTCGGCGACACCGTCTACCTCTATGGCACTGCGCGTCCCATCCGCGCCGCAACGCTCGGACTCTACCGCTTTGATGCGGAAGATGACCTCGAAATTCAGGGCTTGCGTCTTTGATGGCGCATCCCCGTGCGTCGTTAAATCTTTGTGAAAAGGAGTCTTTCCGTTGAAGATGAAAGCAAAACACTTGCACCTCAAATTTACGCTGCCCCTTGCGGCGGCGCTTCTCCTGCCGGGTACGGCGCTCGCCGCGACGAACCTGCCGCCATCCGATGCGCACCTGCCCGAAAAACCACAGGAAAATGCACTGGAAAGCCGCCTGCCGAACCATGCAGGCGGCAGCAAGGCGATGCTCGTCTTTCGCCTCTCGCGCATCGACGTCGAGCAGGACGGCACGCAGCTCTCCACCAAGGCTCTCGACGAAAGAATCGCGCCGTACCTTCGCCGCAACATCTCCGAGAGCGACGTCAACGACCTGCTCGCCGAACTCACGCAATATGCACGCAGCCACGGCTACCCTGCGGCAGCCGCCTACCTGCCGGCGCAGTCGAATGCGGACGGCACGCTCACCATCCGCATCCTCGCCGGACGCTACGGCAAGATCCAGATCGAAAACAACGCCGCCATCAGCGACGCGAAAATCGAGCGGCTCGCCCATGCGCTCAAAGAAGGCGCACCCATCGAAGGCAAGCCCTTGGAAACCGCCCTATACAACATCGCCGCCCTCGGCGGCATCGAAGCGGCAGGGCTTCTCTCGCCGGGCACAGCCTTCGGCACGGGCGACCTCACGATCCGCGTCAAGGACGGCAAACGCCAAAGCTATGTCCTCTACAGCGAGAACTACGGCAGCGAACCTTCGGGCCGCTACCGCTTCGGTCTGCAGGGGAGCTTGGAAAACCTCACGAAGAGCGGCGACCGTCTGAACCTGGGGCTGACCCTCTCCAACAAAGACCTGCACAACTACAGTATCAGCTACAGCCACCCCGTCGGCGCTGACGGCACCGTGCTGGGACTCGGCGTCAGCCGCATGGACTACGAGCTGTCGGGAGCTTTCCGCCGTCTCGGCGCAGAAGGCACGGCGGACACCTTGAGCCTCTTCGGCACGACGCCGCTCTGGCGCACGGCGCAAAGCTCGCTCGCCGTCACCTACGGATGGGATTGGCGCAGGCTCAAGGACGAGTACAAGAAGATCGGCATGGAGCTTGAAAAGCACAGCAGCACCTTCCATCTCGGCATCAAGGGGGCAGAGCGTCAATATCGCACCTCGTGGAGCTACGACCTCACGGGCTACTGCGGACGTCTCGGCGCGGATTCCGACTGGGCGCGTCGGCAGATGAAGCGTGCGGGTACGGAAGGCAGCTTCACGAAAGCCGTGCTGAACCTCAACCTGCGCCACGAGATCAGCGACCGCTGGAACATCAGCCTCAAGGCGCAGGCGCAGAAAGCCGGAACGAACCTCGACAGCTCGGAAGAAATCTACCTCGGCGGAGCGAACGGCGTACGCGCTTACCCGCAGGGCGAAGCCTCGGGCGACAACGGCTATCTGACGAACCTTGAGCTTTCGTACCGCACGAACGTGCCGAACCTCGTCCTCAGCACCTACTTCGACATGGGTCGCGTGCAGTACGCCAACGACGGAAAAGACGGCAGCGAAACCCTCAAAGGCTGGGGCATCGGCGTCACCTACAGCCGCCCCGGCGACTACTTCCTGCGCCTCGACTGGGCGCGCCGCATCGGCCTCGCCGAGAACGCAAGCGACGAAGCCAAGGCAAAGAACCGCCTGTGGTTCATGGTCGGCAAGGTCTGGTAGCGCTGTCCGAATCGCTTGGAACATCAGCCTGAGGGATTCTATAAGCCGCATTCGGCGTATGGAATCCCTCGGGCTTTCTTGTCGGTGCATTGTCCCTCGTCACAGCATTCCATAGTCCATGCTTTGTATTTCTTGTCATCTTGTGTACGCGAAAAGGCGGAGTGCATACGAAAAAGTTCGTATGCATTCCGTCTTTGTCTGCAAGGGCGGGAAATTTTTCAAAGAAACGACTGAAAAGCCGATTCACTTCGCAGCGAAGCGGTAGGCATGCCCGTCTTCCGTCACGATGCGCTTGTCGGATTTTGAAAGGAAGCCCGCAAAAACTTCATCGCGCAGTGCATAATAATTGGCAGGATCGCCGCTGACTTCCTTCCAGAAAGCGCGGTGCACGTCGAGGCGCATCTCCCATGTGAAGCTTCCGTCGGCAGAATCCGTGACCATGCAGGCGCCGTCGCATGGCATGCCGTCGAGCATGAGGCTGTCCATGGCGCTGAACAGGGCGCTTGGCCGCGACTCCTCCACAGCGGATTTGGCCCCGAAGTCGAAGGCGGCTCGCTTCATGTCCTCCAAGCGTTTTGCGTCCTGCTCCAAAAGCTTCGTCACAAGAGCGGCATAGCGGGATTCGGCATCTTCGATCTTCCCGTGCAGCCAGCCGTGGATGTTCGTCAGATCGATGATCGTTTCGAGCGGCCGCGACTCTTCCTGCATATAAGCCGCCGCCTCTCCTGCGCTCAGCCAGCCCTTTTCGACGGCGAGATTGGCAATCGCCTTCGTCAGCTTTTCCTGTGACTGGATTTTCTCATACATGCGGAAATGGATCGGCCCTAAAAATGTACTCATTGCTCATACCTCCGTTACAAAATAAGCAGTATGGTCATACTACATCATCTGCAAAGAAAATGCCGTATCATTTCTTACCATGAAAGTCCAAGAAGTCAAGCCCAAAGGGCGCAGACTGATTGGGTAACTTTCTGTAAGGGCGACGCACAATGTCCACAAAGTGGACGTTTGTGCGTGTAGCTTACCGAAAGGAAATTTACCGAAAGGAAATTTATTGCCGTTTTATGCAAAGCTTTGCCCTGCGGCGGTGAAAATGGGGCGTGGTTGTGCTATAATGGAAACATCTCTAAGGAAATAACTTTGTGGAAAAGGACGATGCAATGATGTTTAAGCAAGTCGCAGCTTTTTTTGTCTGTCTTTCGATGTTTGCCGGCGTGCCCGGATGGGCAGGGGCGACGGAGAAGGAGCAAGGCTCTTCCTACGGCGCATGGGTCAAGGATATTTCGACGGAGAGTCCCGAGCCTGAGAAAGTGCAGATGTCGGAAGTCAAATCCGCCGCTGCCGAAAAGACGGAAGATCCCTACAAGATCATCATCAATGTGGCCGCACGCTCCTTGGGCGTTTACAAGAATAACGAAAAGATTCGCCTTTATCCCGTGGGATTGGGAAAGCTTTCTACGCCGACGCCCGTCGGTTATTTTTCCGTTTTGACGAAGGAGGAGAATCCTACCTGGGTCGATCCCGGAGATTCCAAGAACACGATTCCTTCAGGAGAAGGCAATCCTTTGGGCTATCGTTGGATGCAGGTCTGGGGAAACTACGGCATCCATGGCACAAATCATCCCGAATCCATCGGCAGCTACGTTTCCAATGGCTGCATCCGCATGAAGGAGGCCGACGTCGAGGAGGTCTATGATTATGCGAGCGTCGGCACGCCTGTGGAAATCATGTATCAGCGCATCGTCATCGACAAGATCAAGGACAACATGATCGTTTACTATATCTATCCCGACGGCTACGGCTATCAGCCGCTCGATGTCGAGACAGTAGCGAAGTGGCTTGCGGGCTACGGCGTGGATAAGTTTGAATCCGACGAGGAAATCGAGCGGAAGATCGAACTGTCGGACGGTCAGCCCACATACGTCGCCAGGGTATACAATCTGTCCGTCAACGGAAAGCCGATGAGCGACAAAGCTCTGATCAAGGACGACATCGTATATCTTCCGGCCGATAAGATTGCCGAGCAGCTCAAGGTGCTTGTGACATGGGATTCCAAGTCCGCCACGTTGGGGACGAAGTACGGCAAGGCGATCGGCTACGAAAAGAAGGGTTCGCTCTTCTTCAACGCGGAAGATGCAGGCGTATTGTTTCATTTGCAGGGCGGTTTGAGCAAGCGCGGCGTCTACGAGCTGACATCTATAAAGGAGACGCCCGCCGCTTCGACGAAGGAGGAAGCCGTCGAGACAAAGGACAGCGTTGAGAGCGAGCCGATGAAGAGCGGCGCGGAAAAAGGCACGGCAAAGAGCGGCGAGGAAACGGCAGAAAGCGCCAAGACGCAGGAGCGCCGTCCTGTCGCGGCGGGAACGACGCGAATCTATCGCGAAGGACAGGCGGATGCGATGAATTCTGCAAAAAAATGACATCCCGTATAGGGAGTGCAACGATCGGAAACATTTTTCCCGATTCGCAATGAGGTGAGCATTGTTGAGCAAACGATTTATCCTTGTCGACGGCAGCAGTCTTCTTTACCGCGCATTTTATGCGCTGCCGCTTTTGCAGACGGCGAACGGCGCGTACACGAATGCGGTATACGGCTTTGCGAATATGCTGCAGAAGCTGCTGAACGAATATGCGCCTGACTATCTTGCCGTAGCTTTTGACAAGGGGAAGAAGACCTTTCGCAATGAGATGTTTGCGGCGTACAAAGGGACGCGCAAGCCTACGCCGCCCGAGCTTTCGAGCCAGATTCCCATGCTGCACGAGTTTCTTGCCGCGTTGGGCGTGCCGTGGATCGAAGAGGCGGGATATGAAGCTGACGATATCTTGGGAACGCTCGCCGTGAAAGCGGCGAGGGAAGACGTGGACGTCCTCGTCGTGACGGGCGACCGCGACGCCTTGCAGCTCGTGCGGGAAAATATCCGTGTGCTATTTACGCGCAAGGGTATGACGGATCTTTTGCTTTACGATGAGAAGCTGTTCTTGGAAGAGTACGGCTTCCCTCCAAAGGGACTCATTGATATGAAGGGCTTGATGGGGGACGCTTCTGACAACATCCCGGGCGTTCCGGGCATCGGCCCGAAGACGGCGAAGAAGCTCCTCATCGACTGCGGCTCCCTGGAAGGCGTCTACGAACGCTTGGCGGAAATCTCGGGCAAGAAGCTCAAAGAAAATCTCGCATCAAATAGGGAAAAGGCCTTTCTGTCCAAAGACTTGGCGACGATTCGCTGCGACATGCCGTTGGAATTTGCCCCCGATTCGTATGTGATGAAACCCAAGGGCGATGAATTGCAGGCTTTCTTCCAACGGTACGAGATGAAATCTTTGGCGACCGCGTTCGCCTCCTTCGCTGCGGCAGACGGAATGAAGGAAGAAACTGCGCCGGAGCTTTCCCTGCATACGATGGATGATGACGAAGCCAAAAAGGCCTTTGCAGAAAAAGCGGAAGAGCAAGGCTTCTTTTCGATTGCAGCCTGCTTCGATGGCAAGGTTCCTGACATGAAGGCGCGGCATCTCGTCTTATGCGCGGGGGGCGAGGTTCTGCTCGCTGAAGCGGCGGAATTGGCTTGTTTCTCCTCGTTATTCGAAAAGGAGGACATTCAGAAGATTGTCCATGAATACAAGCCGTTCCTTCATTGCGGCATGGACTTCACTCCTTGTTTCGATGTTTCTCTTGCTGCATATTTGCTGGCTCCTGCCGCTTCGCAATACGATATGGCAAGTCTCGCATCTATATACCTTCCTGCCGTGAACGCTGCGGAAGCTGTACGGGAAGGAGCTGTGGGAGCAGCATGGTGCGCGGTGCTGCTAGAAAAGCTCTATCCTGTGCTGAAGGAGCGTTTGGAAGAGCAGCAGCTTCTTTCGCTCTATGAGACGATGGAGTTTCCGCTCGTGGAGGTGCTCGCCGCGATGGAGCAGGCAGGCATCTATGTCGATCGGGCGGCCTTGCATGAAAAATCCCGAGAGATTTCCGCTCAGATTGCCGGCTTGACAGCGGAGATTTATGATTTGGCGAAGGGCGAGTTCAACATCAATTCGCCCAAGCAGCTGTCCGCCGTCCTGTTTGAGCGTCTTGACCTGCAGCCGCCCATGGGAACGAAGAAGACGAAGACCGGGTATTCGACGAATGCGGAGGTGCTTGAAGCCATGCGCTTCGACCATCCGATTCTTGAAAAGATCCTTTTGTACCGCTTCTGGACGAAGCTGCAGTCGACGTATCTTGACAGCATGGAAGGCTTGATTTCTCCGAGCACGAAACGCATTCATACGAGTTTCAATCAGACGGTCACGGCGACGGGGCGTCTGAGCAGCTCAGAGCCGAATCTGCAGAACATTCCCGTGCGTACGGATGAGGGACGGCAGATCCGTGCGCTCTTTGAACCGAGCGACGGTTACGATGCTCTGATGTCCGCCGATTACTCGCAGATCGAGCTGCGCATCCTCGCGCATCTTTCGCAGGATAAGAATTTCCTGGAAGCGTTCCTGCACGGGCAGGATATTCATGCGCGAACGGCGTCCGAGGTCTTCGGCGTGCCGATGGAAGAGGTCACGCCGGATTTGCGCCGCAAGGCGAAGGCCGTGAACTTCGGCATCGTCTACGGCATCAGCGACTATGGACTTTCCAAAGATCTCCATATCTCGCGGCAGGAGGCAGCCGACTATATTGCGAGTTACTTTGAAAAGTGCAGCGGCATCAAGCGTTTTATTGATGGGATTGTGGAAAAGGCGCACAGCGACGGCTTCGTCACGACGATTTTCGGCAGGAGGCGCGACCTGCCCGCCATCAAAAGCTCCAATTACAATCAGCGGACGTTGGCGGAGCGCATGGCGATGAACACGCCGATTCAAGGCTCGGCTGCCGACATCATCAAGCTCGCGATGATCAAGACGCATCGCGCGCTCCAAGAAGGCGGATTCAAGAGCCGCATCCTGCTGCAGGTGCACGATGAGCTTGTGCTCGAAATCATGCAGAACGAAAAAGAGCAGGTTGCGGAGCTTGTGCGCGACGCCATGGAAAATGTCGTGCAGCTTTCCGTGCCGCTTTCGGTCGATATTCATACGGGCGAGAACTGGGCGGCAGCGAAATAAGGGGATGAGATGAATGCCGGAACTTCCCGAAGTTGAAACCATACGGCGTTCTTTGGAAAAAGTTGCGGCGGGACGGCGCATCACGGAGGTCGATGTGCTTCTGCCGCGAACGATAAGATTCCCAGAGGTCGAGGAGTTCCGCTCGCGTGTGCGCGGGCAGTGCATCCTTCGCTTGGAGCGGCGCGGCAAGTATCTGATGCTGCTTCTGGAGAGCGGGGAAACCTTGCTGCTCCATCTGCGCATGACGGGACGCTTTTATCGGCGCGACGCCGACACGTCGCCCGGCAAACATGTGCGTGCCATCTTTCATCTGGATGATGGAAGCTGTCTCTTTTTTGAAGACGTTCGGACATTCGGCGAGATCCATCTGCTGCAGCCGCAGGAAAGGAAGGCGTTTCCTGCATTTGCCCGGAGCCTTTGACCGAGGAATTTGATGCATCGTATTTATATGACGCCATGCAAAAGAGCGGTCAGCGCATCAAGAGCTTTTTGCTCGATCAGGGCAAGGTGGCGGGACTTGGCAATATCTATGTCGATGAAGCCTTGTTCTTTGCAGGCGTCCATCCTCTGCGAAGAGCGCATACGCTGAATCACGACGAGGCGTTTCGGCTTTGGCAGGCGATCACGAAGGTCATCGCCGAAGGCATCGAAGACGGCGGCACGACGTTTCGCGACTATGTGGACGGCGAGGGCAAGTCGGGCTTCCATCAGCAAAAGCTGCGCGTCTATCATCGGGAAGGAGAGCCGTGCCTCGTCTGCGGCACAAAGATCGAGAAGATTCGTGTGGGCGGGCGCGGCACGCGCTTCTGCCCGCATTGTCAGCCGCTGCGCGACGGCAAGCCGAGATTGATCGGCTTGACCGGCGTCATCGCGAGTGGCAAGAGCACGGTCAGCCGCCAGCTTATGAAGCTTGGCGCACACGTCATTGATACCGATAAGATCGCGCACGATCTGGCGAAGCCGCACAAACCTCTTTGGGACGCCTATCGCGAGCATTTCGGTGAAGAGATCTTGGCCGAGGACGGCAGTCTTTGCCGTGAGAAGATTGCGGCGCGAGTGTTCTCCGATCCCGAGGAGCGCCGCTGGATCGATGGGGCGGCGCATCCGTTGATTGCTGCAAGCGTGAGGAAAAAGATTGCCGCTCTTGAGAAAAAGGGCGCGAAAATCATCTTCCTCGATGTGCCGCTGCTCTTTGAGGCGGGCTGGAATCGCATGGCAGATTCCATCTGGCTCGTCTCTGTGTCGAAGGAGACGCAGCTGGCGCGTCTGATGAAGCGCAACGGCTATACCGAGGAGGAAGCGGCGGCAAGGATTCGCTCGCAGTTTCCTCTGGAGGAGAAGAGGCAGCGTGCCGACTGCATCATCGAGAACGATGGCACGCTGCAAGAGACGGCTGCGCAGACAGCGGCGGCATGGGAATGGCTGTCGGCGCTTTGAGATGCGCCGTACGGAGGGAAGAGGGAGCTTGCATGGCGGAGGGCAATGATTTTCACAGGCGCGTCAAGCAGAGACGGCAGGAGACGAATCGTCGTTTTGCCGCCTTCTTCCTTGGCGTTGTCATTCTGTGCATGGCTTTTTCCTTTTTTTTCGCCATGCAGTCGGAATCCATGCAGCGTCAGTACATCTACCCCTATCCATATCGCTCGGTTGTCGAGCATTACGCTGCAAAGTACGAGGTGGACAGTTCTCTCGTGGCGGGCATGATCTTGTCGGAGAGCAAATTTCAAAGCGGGGCGAAATCGCATCGCGGCGCCGTCGGCCTGATGCAGCTGATGCCGGAAACGGCGCTGTGGATTTCCGAGCAAATCGACGACAAGGAGTACAATCCGGGCGAACTGCATGAACCGCAGAAGAATATCGAGTACGGCACATGGTACATCGCTTCGCTGGAAAAGGAGTTCGAGGGCAACGACGTGCTG